>Ga0315282_10011648_pt1 | contig 13573 bp, 19 predicted proteins | sample YL17G07_20_MG_FD_203693 | JGI IMG/M metagenome (GOLD analysis project Ga0315282, IMG submission 203693) | Sediment microbial communities from Yellowstone Lake, YNP, Wyoming, USA - YL17G07_20 | ecosystem: Environmental > Aquatic > Freshwater > Lake > Sediment | place: USA: Wyoming | collected... | reverse complement strand
GATAATGGGAATAACTCACAGGCATACAGGACTGATCTTGCAAAATGAAGCGTGTTTAGCAACCAAAAAATGGGGAGATCCATTGAGAGGGCTAAATATGTACAATCTGCAAAGGATCGCGCTTAACGTGTTCAACATTGATGTTTCAGCTTGCACGTAAAAGTGTTTGTTGAGATAGAATGAAACATTTTTGATTTTTTTAAATGGTAATCCCGCCAATAGATCCGGCAACAGGAACACAGCCGATTTACGAAGTCATCAAGCGGGAAGACCTTATTTCTGCATTTCAAGACGCACTCGAAAGAGCGCTGACGACAATATTGGGAAGGATTGACACGTTCATTGATCAATACTCAAACATTGTCACGCCATCGCTATGGACATGGGATTATACAAGCAGATGGGATTACGATTGCTGGTGGTAAAATGTCAAAAAATATTTGCAGGGCTCCTTATTGTTTTGTGGCATACACAACACAAGAGGAAAATTATCTGAATGATTTTTTAGGAATACAGCCAGCAGGAAAAGATATTGATACTTACTTAAGCACTAGAACTCAGGCCCAGCTTGATAGCTGGCTTGAGTATTGGCAGAATATCTGGGGGAATATATGTAATCGCGTCGATCTTGCGATGAAAACAGCGAATTTTTATGGTTTATACACTCATGGCGGGGGTGGAATGGAGTCAGGGTATTATATTCACAGGGATAAATGCGAGTACACGACAAATGGGGATAAGATCGAGTACGCTTCAAAATCAAAATGCGAAAAAGCGCTAAAAAAAATGCAAGAGGAAGAGAGATCTGTGTGCAGGGAAAAATTGATAGATTACGCGAATAAATTTTGGATTTTGCCTGTGCCTGATGAGCCTTGGATTTCTGACTTCAACAATGAAAATTTTGATTGTTGCGGTTATTTGGCGGAGCTGAAAGTGCAGAACAAAATAGACGCATCGCTGGCAGATTTTAACGACGCATGGGATAGTTTCGAGAGCTCGGTTAAACATAATGACTGGACAGGCGTAAGAAATTTTTTATTCGGAAATCCTGACATGAAGCTAATCGCGGGCACGGTGCCAATAGGGCCCGCAGGATTTGCATCATTTGCGGGTTTGTCGGGGCGAGCTCTCACTATTGGAAAATTCATAATGAGGAATTGGAAAACAATTTTGGGAGTGGCAACAGCCGCTTATGGCGTGTCTTTCGGAAGCGAATGGTTCGCTAAAGAGGGATTGATCGAGCAAGTATCAATGCCTTTAAGCGATCAGATGAGGCAATACAGATATAAAGCAGATCCGGCAACATTGAAACTTATAGAGAATTATTATGCTAAATACGGCACAAACATTCAGCAGGCGAAAAAGATGGTTTATGCGTGGGGATGGCTATGGCCTTTCACATGGGGGAATTGGAAAAGTGCAATAACTTCCTATGAGAATGATTATAAAGAGAGAGGGGTGGAGATACAAAAGTGGGAAACAGCGACGCAAAAGCCGGTAATATCCGAGAAAGTGAAAACTTATGTGCGTGATGTGCATGATGGCGATACAATTTATGTAAGCCCACACGGAAAAAATGCAGATACAGGGGAAAGCGTAGAAATGCCCATCAGCTCTGACAAAGTTCATACTTCTGTAAGATTAGCGGGAATAAACGCGCCTGAGTTATCTCCAAAGGGAGAAATAGTATGCACGGGAATTGATCTATTTAGCGTCGATAAAAACTTCGCGGATGAGAGCAGGCAGAATTTAGTGCCTTTGAATGACCAGGAAGTGACTTTATTGATTGATCCAAATGACAATATAGATGCTTATGGCAGAGTGATTGCAGTTGTGATGTTGGGTGGAAAAGACATAAATTTAGATCAACTGCAGAAAGGTTTAGCGTGCTACTACGCGGTTGGAACAAATAAATATGTAGATGCAGACAAGTATCAAAATGCGTGCATACTGGCACATGAAAGTAAGGTAGGAATGTGGAGTACAGCAGAAACAGAAACAGAAAAGGCAAAAGATGTAAAAGTGAGCTTTACAAGCTCGCCATCGCCAGCAAGAATTTGGATCGATGGAAGGGACACAACACATAACACACCAAGCAATGAAACAAAGATGAAGGATGTAAAAGATTGGTTTGCAGTCGGCCATCATGAGATAGAAATGATCAAATCAAAATATTCTGGAAAAGTGCAGGTTGATTTCTTTGAGGGAGATAACGGGATTATCCATATTGATCTAGAGGAAGAAGTGACACCAAAAACAACGCCAGCAGAAGAAAAGCCAGCAGAAAAGCCAGCAGAACAGCCGGCTGAAAAGCCAGCAGAAATACCAACTTACCCGAAGCCGACGGCAGAAGTAGATCCTACATTAATACCTACAAACATGACATTCGCGCAGAGCTCGATCTTGACGGATTATTTAGAGAAAGTTTGGAATTATACAGCAGGCACACGGGTTATGAGCGAGGCACAGAGAAAGGGGTTGCATGACAACATGAATCTTTACACGCAGGAACAGAAAGATGTTTTAAATTTATTTTTAACAGATATTGATTTTTACGAATGGGGAAAGGCACAGCTAAGCAAAAAAGAATTTCAATACCTGTGCGACAAATGGCACATAACAGATAAATGGACGGGGGCTGTTTAAATGAAGTGGATAGTAATCAATCTAGAAACACATGAACGGAAGGTTTGCAGTAGCGAGATGGAAGCAAACGCTTATGCGAAAAATTTAAAAAGATTTCAGATCTTAATACAAAATGACAATCAGGCATAAAGCATATATGTTGCCTCTTGATAAGGGGCTGTCATCGGATTGGAACGATGATCACGAAGTGGATTTCGAGGAAGAGTTGATAATGTATGACACTTTTTTATTTGATGATCTAATGCCGTGGTGGAGTATAGCTCAATGTTCAGGGGGCGGGGGTGTTGGATGCGGCATGAGCAACAATCATAATTTTGTAGAGATAGCGAGCGGTGGGGGTGGTGCAGGATTAGCTTCAATGAGAATAGGAGATTCAGATATGACAAACAAGCTGGATTTGCCGATAGCAACGTTCACGCTATTAACAGACACAATAGATGGAATAGAATTGGGTTTTTTCAGATCAAATGACGCGCCTTTCACGGCATTGCAGATAGGCGCCTATTTTAGAATTGACACAAGCAAGATTTATGCAGTGACTGGCGACGGGGTGAATGAGGAAGCGGTAGATGTCACGCCGCCTCTTTTTGCAATAGCAAAATATTATCAGCTAAGAATAGAGTTCGGGAGTTCTTGGGTAAAATTTTATATTGATAATCTGCTTGTGGAAGTAAGCACAAACACACAATACAATCCAACAGATGATCTGACTTTTAAGGCGAGTGTTAAGGATGTTAGCGGAACGCCTAATTTGATACACATGGACGGCTTCGGGCTGGAGAGGTTGAGGAAAAAATGAAGATTGAATTTCACGATATAATTGCGGTAATCCTTTTAGGGGGTGCAATAGCTATGCGCTTGATGGGGATTGATCATTTAGTTGATTATATCATCATTGCAATAATCGCTTTCTATTTCGGATTAAAGATAAATCCGCCAAACAAAAATGGGAATCAAACACCTAGCAGTTAAGACAAGCAGACAGAAAGGTTATGCTAGCGAGTGGAACGCAAATCACATTATCGACGATAACGTCGATTTTAATCATTATCAAGCACAAAACCTAATTATACAAACGGGCTCTGCCTTTCCCGCAGGGCCCGTAGCTGGGCAGATGTTTTATAGAAGTGATAGAAAAGTTCTTTATTGCTGGAATGGCACGAATTGGGTGATAAATTTAGATCAAGGGACAGCTTTTCCAATAACGCCTTTGGAAGGACAGATGTTTTATAGAATTGATTTACATGGCCTTTATTATTGGAATGGCACGATTTGGGTTGCAGGGGGTGTGCCAGCTACAAGCGTAACAAATGAAGTACTGACAACAAGGACGGCAAAAGCGGTAGGAACATCTACAAATTATGCAAGGCAGGATCACACGCATGGCGACGCGTATATTGTAGTGAGGGATTATGAAAACATAAACTTTTCAGGAACTTCGCAATTCTTTAGTGATTGTAATTGTATAGAGGTACTAATAAATGCAAGATGTTTAAGCGGGACAGCTAATTTATTGATGGACATTCAAAGGATCAATGGAAGTCACGGATATTTGTATAATTGGCAAAGGCACAGAGTGAGATCAGGAGCAGAAACTAATGATTGGCAATTAAATCAAACACGGCTGTTTTTAGGAAAATTAGGAAGCGCCGCAAGTACAATGATAAGGGTTTTGATATGGAGAGCTCCGAATATAGACGGGTTTGTGCATTTTCAGGTTTTCGCGCAGGAAGCGGACACGGCAATTTATGAGTGCTTCGGATCAGCACAATGTGATCTAGAATCAGTAATAAATAAGCTAGATATAGACAGCGATGCAGGAAACATCGCGGCTTCAATCTTAATAAGGAACATCTACCCGACATAAATATTGTATAAACTAGTGAGTTACGACTATCACAATATAGGTAATCGAAATATATATAAACCTATGTTACTATCACTTTCTATGAAAAATGAGCACACAGCGATGATTGTCTTTGAAAGGGGGTTAAACTGAAATGGGAAACCAATATCAATTTAAAAAGAGGGTTTTAAAGCTGGGAAAGAGTACAGCGATCACTCTACCGCCAGTTTGGATGAGAGCAAATGACGTGAAGGCGGGGGATGATCTCATAATTGAGATTCAAGCAGAAAAATTGGTTATCTCAGTAGAAAACTGAAATGGAACAACAACAGAATTTTGACGCAGAAAAATTCGCACAGGGCGGAGAAAGTCCTTTTTTTAAGGCAAAAGATTTTGCAGGTAACAGCACGAAGGTAATTGCAAAGAATTTTAGAGAGGCAAATCTGCAATTCTCAGGCCTGTCGCTGATAATGGATTTTGATTACAAGAAAACAGAGAGAAGTTTTCCGCTTAACAAGACAAATGTGAAAGCGACAATAAAAGCGTATGGAGTAGATTATAGGCAATGGATAGGCAAAACATTCATTCTTGTAAGATACAAAGTGAAAAATCCTAAGTCGGGCGAGCTCGTAGATAGCATAGCGCTGGAATTTCCTAAGAAATGAAAATGCAAAATGCGGGAACAATTCAACCCGTTTGTGTCACAGCGTCGGGAAATGAAACTGAGGTTTTTAGATCTGATAAAGACACATCCGAACATAGAGAAAAAGCAGTTAATCGGCTTGTTCTCATTGCAAACAGGATTAAGAAAGGCGAGACTTTTAGAATACTGGGACGAACTCGTAGAGGCAGGAATGATTGACGATGGCGGATGGAATAGTGCTAAAAGAAGCGTTGAAGGAAACAGCGAGGGAATTAAATGCCTTGACGACGGACATAATAGAACTCTTGCAGATTGTGAAGGAAACACAGAACATCAAGCCGACGCAAAGGATGGTGATTCTGGAAGAGAGGATAACGAAAGCGAGCCAGACGCTAGCAAAACTGACACTTGATGTTTGGAGAGCAGGATCAGAGAAATAAGAAAAAATGAAAACAAAAGAAAACGAGCTGAAAGCCGCCTTGGATATGTGGTATAATATGGATGAAAAACAGGTTTTAGAACAACTTAGATATATAATTAATAAAGAGGTTCAGGAAGCAAAAGCCGAGTTCCTTGAAATGATTGACGCAGAACAAAAAGAGAATGGATATAGTCTAATCTTAGAGCATCTTAAAAGGATGCTTCGCGCCGAAGAGAATGAAATACCCTGTCCAATGGGTGCAATAGAATTGCCAGAAAACGAGCTGAATGACGATTATCTTAAGGGATGGGCAGACGGAAAAAGGGAAGCCAAAAAGCAGTTCTTGGATACGATTGAAGATGTATATACTGAATGGGAGCGAAGCAACAAGCATATCAATTGGAGAAAACAGCTTCGAGCCGAGGTGGAAAAATAAAATGGCAAGAGAAAAAAAAAATAAACACGAACTTGTTAGAAGTCTTATACAACAAGCTATAGATGTAGATGCTTTAAAGCAGTTAGAGAAAAAATGCCGAAAAAAATAGACCGAGAAACGCTGAGGATGCACAAGATAGTCGCAAACTACCGAAGAAAGATCAAGGAAAAAGTAAATGCGATGTCAGAAAAAGAAGCGAAGCAAGAGCTAATATCACACATGACAGAGTTTAAATAAAAAAAATAATTTGTTTATAGACGCTGTGGGGGGGTTATCACAGATCAACTCGATAGGAGATCGTTGATTGTGGGGCTCTCCACAGCGTCCTTTTTTAACATTTAGTCTGAGTTCTGTGTTTTTTCCAGCGTTTGTATCTCATTAGGGGTTTTTGCAACCTCTGATTGATTTTTTTCTTTTTCTTCATTATAAGTTTGCAGGGCGAAATCTCTTATAATCTTGAATCTCTCACAGCAAAGCGCTGAGAAATCAACGCCGTAATATTTCTGAGCTAGCTCGTTTTGAATTTCTGGTAAAGTTTTCATCATTAATAACCCAGCCGTATTTTTCGTTGTTTTGCCAATAGACATAAATGTCTAATTCAGGGACATAAACGTAACAATCAAGGACAGCGCATTTCTGATTGAAAAGATAAGGGCCTTCATGCAAAAGCTGGACATGATCACACCAACACGAGAAATCAGCGAGAATTTTTCCGCCGTTCTTAGTGATCTGATTAGTTACCCATGTATCAAAAGCCCAATGTGGCAAGCCTGAGGCAACGTTACGCGCATCATCCAAAGCACTAAGCCAAAAATTCGAATAAGCGGCGAAGCAATAGAAGCCCGTGCCTTGCACTTCAACAATGCCTTTTGTTTTAGGAGAGCAACAGATCCTTTTGATGATCCTATCGCCATCACGTTCTACGATCTGATGAACACCCATGCCAACAGGAAGAAGCTCAGGGTTTCGGGCAGAACTAACACCTGTTGAGAGATGAACGCCTGGTTGTTTCAAAAGTTTTAACAATCTTGGGATTGTGTAAGGGTTTTGAGGAAGCTCATCATCTTCTAGCTGAACAAAGACATCAGTAGTTATCAAAGAGATGATGTCGTGTTGCATTTCTGAAATGTCCCAAATCTTGCTCTTGTAAAAATCATCGTTGCGCTCACCGCGAAGGACACACCCGCCTTTTCTGTAAGTTTTATAATAGCGGACAGAAATAAAATCGCATACAAAACTTGTGGCATAAGGCAAAAGTGCTTTTGATAGAAGGGCATCGTCGGTATTATCAAAGACGAGCAAGTGACACTTTTTTTTATTGAACTTGAGTTTTTTAAATCTTTCAAAGAACGGCTGGACGCATCCAACACGGGAAAAGCACAAAATAAGAGTATAACCTTTTTCGCAGTTGCCAGCGTTAATATTATCAATAAGAAACTCTGCCTCTTTCCCTGTCATAATTTAATGAGTGTATACGGTTTTATAAATCTTTTCTTGCGGGTACTCTTTCCATCTGGAAAGGAAGAGCTCGCGGTTTTGAGTGAGCTTCTTATCGAAGTGAAAGCCGGAGAATGTTTGTGATCCTTTATGGAAGATCCACACGCGCCGATCAATGATAATGTTCAAATCAATATTTCTGAGTTTCATGCAAAAGTCCGTATCCTCGTAATTGCCGTAAATGTAAGCAGGATCAAAGCCGCCAATAGCTTCCCATGCTTGTTTAGAAATAATTGAAAAGATGTTATTAAAAAGATTTGTGAAAATTATATCGTTTGGAATGATCTCAGGGGTTAAGAAGCGCTGGAATTTGAAAGAGTTATAATTCATGCAGGGCGCAACAGCACCTACATGTTCAAACTTAGAGAAGTTTTCCAGCAGAGTTTCAAAGGTTTTAGGATCGTAAATGAAGCAGTCGTTGCCTACACATGCAACAAAAGGCGAGCTCGCCTTTTCAAAGGCATAGTTCCAGCCGCCAGAACACCCTAGATTTTCAGGAAGGCAGTATAGAGTATAGGGAAAATCTTGCTCGTGAGAGTGCTGATGTTCCTGCAATTTAGCCCGTTCTAGGGGTTTTGAGCCATTGTCAATAACAATCACCTCGTAGTCCGACAAATCACACATGGAAAGCGAAGTAAGGCATCTTAGAGTCATTTCTGTAAGATTATGTTGCAAAACTGCGATTGTTAATTTCTTTTCCATTGTTACCCTCTCACTCTCTCTCTCTCTCTCTCTCGCCCCCCACCACCACACACACACACTAACACATAGTTAAACCTTTATTCATACACCTCTCTTAGGTGGAGCCCAATTCTCGCCCTTTCGGCTCGGGGCTACGGCTGGAATCGGCTGTCTGAACTTGGCAATGGACGCGAGCTCGTGCGCGTACTGAGCCAGTTTGGCTTTTTGGTTATCTAGATTTTGGATGAAGGAATCGAACTCAGAGCCATAGAGTTTTCGTGTTAAGAGTATAAGAATTTGGGCTTCTGTCAAGATCCATGGCTGATAATGAACCCGAAAGTGACAGGTGTGGCAAAGATCGAGTGTCCTTTCAGGCCTGTAAAGTACATGATGCCTTTCAACTAAGCCATAAGCGCCACAACAAGCGCATCGGCCTGTACGAGTGTTTTTCCACATCTTATTTTTTCTTAAAGATAAACTTCGCCCAGATCCACACAATAGCGATTGTCTGAATCAAGACAAGCCAATCAATCGGTTGAATTGTTGTCATAGCCAAGACCAAGGCAAAGCCCTTTTTATACTTTTCGCAAGCGGTGAAAGAGGACTATCCAGAGAGGGTAAAAAGGGATCATCCAGAAGGGGTGAAATGGGACGATCTAGGACTAGGACTGGACAAGAGCTAGACATAGACCAAGACCAAGAGCTCATCGCAAACTTCGTCAAAGACAACGACCAAGACAACACAGAACTATACCGTGATAAATATGGGCTCGGGCGTGGTCGTAGCCATCGCCCACGCCCTCGCCCTCGCCCCCGCCCTAGTCCTCGCCTAAGAGAGGCGCGGGGGCTCGGTCACCGCCAGCCCGTCGAGGTGCGGAGCCTGCGGGTTGCCTCAGGCTCAGCCCACAGCTCGACAGGGGGCGGTGACAGGTGTTGCCCAATGACCAACACCTGCGCTTGCCGATGCGCTCTGTCTTGGGCTCGCGCTCGGCAAGCGACGACCACGACCATTGAAACTCCCCCCTGCCCCCCAAAGGGGGGTATAGATGGTCACGAAAATCTGACGAAAATAAAAGCTCGCTAACGTCACGCTCGCAACATTAAAAATTGTGAAAAGGGGCAATTCAAGGATGGTGAAATGGGACAGCCCCCTAAATCAAACAAAGATGGAAAGAACAATGAGAAGATAATTAAAAAGAATAATAAAAACTAGAATACCCAAGCAAAATAGACACAAATAATAAAAGGTAAAAAGACAACGAGCGCGCAAGCGAGAGAGCAACACGTATCCATATAAAACGGCGCACGGCGCGATGGATGGTACAAGAGAGAGAGTGTGTGAGAGAGAGAGGCGAAAGTTTTATAAGTTTTGGAGTACTGGTTTTAGCATGGCTACAAAAGAGGAACTCATTGATTTGATTGCGACAGGATTCAACAAGTTTTTGTACGATGACTTTAGATCCCTCGACAGCTTGGACTTTACTAAGTCGGGCACAGCCATAGAGTCGGCCGAGGTACTGAACTTTAAGCTAAGTACAGGAATTCTGGCTAACTCCTCAATCAAGGCGAGATACAACTATAACATTTTTGACATCATGCACGGCACGGCTTATTTTCACTTGCAGTTAAACGAGAACAATAACACACAGATGTTTTTTGGGTTCAAGGAGACTACCGCTCCGCCGGTCTTTGGCGTGGCCGGAAGCATGATCGAGTATCACGTCGGTGTCACAATCGAGCCGGACATCTTGACGCCAAGTCTAGGCCCTAAGATATACTTCACGACGGGCGATGGCATAAATCAGCAGAAGGTCGAGATACTAGGGATTGATGTTACACGGGACTACATATACAAGATACAAGGCAATAAGCTCTACACCATGCCCTTGCCGGAGATCATACCTTATTTTAATTCGTTCAGGATCTTGGACACTAATCGCGTCTGGACATTGAGGCAGGAGAACAGCGACGCGATGCCCTTTGACACAAGTTATTTTATAATGTTTTATCTTAACAATTTGACAGATGAAGAAAGAAATGTCAGGATCAAGGCCCTGACTTACGGAGAGGACTATGCGGACTGATGCTCAGAGATCGGATAAATTCGGGCAGAAGTGCGTCGGGAATGATGCAAAGAGCAGGATAGACGCAGGGGCGGGCTCGCAGAGGGATAATTTCGCGTCGACGATAGGCGCGCAGGTTGATATTGAAACAAAGGTAAAACAAATCGTAGGGGGGCGTATTTTGCAAGTGCATCTGCCTTACTACATTATTTTTGGGAAACAGCTTTTATCGTTGAAAAAAAGGTATAGGGGAGAAATTTATTGGAATGAAATGATCTTGCTGGAAAATCTTTGGGTAAGTCGCGGGCTAGATTTTACAATCTTGGATGACATAAAGCGCCTTTTCTGGCCAAGCTATCCGGAAGCAAACATTTTTGAACTTGATCAGTCTGAATTAGATGGAGAGGATCGGCTAGGGTAAAAAATGGGAATAAAACACGTAACAATAAAAGCGCCGCATGAAAAGGTCCATGCTATCCCTGACTGGAATCCAGATCATGTTATTGACGGCGACGTGGATTTTAACGGGCATAAAGGAACAGGCGCGGGAGATCCTTCAAGCAATCAGGATTTAGCGACTAAAAAATATGTTGATAGTCATGCGGGGGCGACAGAAGATTTACAGGCTGTTTTGGAGTACGGAAGATCTGCGATAGTAAATGAGCCAGATTACTCAATGTACATAGAGAATGAAGGAAGCGGGGAAGGGATTATTAGTTTTATTTTTGGAAGTTTTGGCGGAACTTTTATAGCAAATGATAATTATGGTGTGTATGGACGAGCAGGGAATGCGTTTGGTGTTATAGGTGAGGCAATTGGCGGCTCTTATGGTGTTTATGGACAAGCAGGACAAACAATCGGAGTTTACGGGGGTGCTTCCGGCACAGGTGGAGAGTTCGTTGCGTATACTGGTAGTGTTGGTGTTTATGGAGAAGCATGCATAGACTACGGTGTTTATGGAAGAGCAGCAGGAAACTATGGAGGATATTTCTATGCTCCATCAGGAAACTATGGAGTCTATGGGTGGGCACAAACTTATGGAGTATATGGACACTCAGAACATGATTATGGAATTTATGCAGAGGCTCAGTTAAATTATGGTGGTTATTTCAAGGCAAATCAATACGCTGTTTATGGAGAAACACACAATGGAAATTATGGCGGATATTTCAAGGCAGATAATGGAGATTATGGAGTCTGGGCAGAAGCAACCTATGACTACGGCATTTGTGGAATAGCAGGGAATGAGTTTGGTGTTTATGGACAAGCCAATGGAGTTGGAACAAAACAATATGCAGGATACTTTAAGCAAAATGAATATGTCGGCTGGAATCTCGGAGTCGGAATAGATGCACCTGATTTTTTGGGCGATGAAAATCTAAGGAATGGTGCATTGATAAATGGGGATTATTGGGATGCATCGGATAATTTTACGCTCATGAATGATGATTGTTATTATGATCAGTTGGGAACGACAGGCGTAGCAAGCGGATTCTGGCAGTTGAACGAGAATCTGAATCTAATCTTTGCGCCATTCAAAAAGTACAAATTCACTTACACAATCGGAGACGCTTATTTGATAGCGGAAACATCGACTCGCGCGAGGATAGGCGCGCCTTTGGCAGATAAAGATTATTATCTAGACTTAACAGACGGGACGCATAGTCTGTATTTTATAACGAGCAGTGGCGCCGCTAGTGAGGCCTTTACGATAGTTGCGTTTTCGTATGAAAACATCAACGACAGCTTAACAGACGGGAGTTTCAATGGATTCTCAGAAACATTAGGTAACCCTATTATGTTTGGAGGTGCTTATTGGCAAGCATATAATGATTTCAGCTTTCCAGGTGCTCCACCTTGGGGTGCAGATTTTCTTGACACTCTTGGAAACGGGACGCTGACTCAATACAGTGCGGATTTCCAAACGCCAGCAGTAGCAAACAAGATATATGATTTCACTTACACTATTTTGGCTAACAGCTTAGGAGTTCTGGATTTGGCTGCTAAAATAACGTCGAGTTTTGCTTCTGTCGATACTGCACTCATCTTAGCAGACGGAACTCACACAACATCATTCACTTCTGCCGCAAGTCCTACTGATTTTATAATTTCAGTAACTTCATCAAGTGGTGGTAGCGGCGAGGGATTTCATTTAAGTGATTGCTCCCTTAAAGAAAGGATTGCATGGACAACAACAGGCGACTTTTCCCTGGCTTCAGGAGAAGCTGATTATTCAGACAACACAGGAAGCGGAACATTAACACAGGCGCAGGCAGATCTGGCGATTGTAGGCGAAGCGGCGAGATACTATACTTTTTATTACAGCATCCCAAATTCATCAGTTTTAGGACCAGATGTACAGGCGTGGATAACGACTGATTTTGCGAGTACAGACACTTATCTCGATCTAACGCAGGGAGATCATTCTGTAACATTCACGTCATCAAACTCGCCAACAGATTTTATAATCTCTGTGACATCATCAAACGGGGAGGGTTTTTCAATAAATAATATGCGATTAAAAGATAATGACGGGCGGTTTGTGATCGGAGATCTATCATGCGCGGAAATAACAACAGGAAATATAGGAGCAGGGAATAATATAGACGGAAAATCCTACTCGGCAGGCGGAACGGCTGGCGCAAATGGGACTTTTTCAAATCCAACTTCAATAACTGTAAAACACGGGATTGTAACATCAGTTTCATAAGCATTAAAAAATGGGATTCAAAACATACGAGTGCGACAAATGCCACACAGATGGGCTGGATGTAGCGAAAGCTAAGATGTTGAGAGTGGAACTCTCAGACAGGGAAATAAGAGGCCCGCCAAAATTCAAAAACCAGATGTTGTGTGCAAAATGCGCGGAAGAAGAAGCAAAGAAGCAGGGACTTTAAGTAGTCGGGTAACCGAAAAACTTAAATAGTTGTTACTACTCACTCTATCAAGGCCTAACGGCTGAATGAAAAAATAAATTTTTAAAGGAAAAAAGAAAATGGTCATGGACGCAACAAGAAGAAGCGCAAAGTACGGAAATAAGGTTTCTGGTGACGTTACAAAGAATCGTATTGATGCACAGGCATCAAATATGAAAGCGAACTTTACTCCTACTGCCGGAGAGAACTTCGACATTGAGGATAAAACAAAAACCCAACTTACCGGCTGGGGTGTACCAGTGATTTTTGTCCCGTCATATTTGTCTTACGCAAGACAGATAATGGGAATAACTCACAGGCATACAGGACTGATCTTGCAAAATGAAGCGTGTTTAGCAACCAAAAAATGGGGAGATCCATTGAGAGGGCTAAATATGTACAATCTGCAAAGGATCGCGCTTAAC
>Ga0315282_10011647_pt1 | contig 13574 bp, 12 predicted proteins | sample YL17G07_20_MG_FD_203693 | JGI IMG/M metagenome (GOLD analysis project Ga0315282, IMG submission 203693) | Sediment microbial communities from Yellowstone Lake, YNP, Wyoming, USA - YL17G07_20 | ecosystem: Environmental > Aquatic > Freshwater > Lake > Sediment | place: USA: Wyoming | collected... | reverse complement strand
TGGTTGCTCATCTTCTTGATCCTCAAGTATTTTCCAGGGCCATTCTCGGTTTCTTTCTCGTAGATGCTAATCTCTCCGTCAAAAAGCCCAAGAATTGCATAAAGCTCCTCTGAAGGGTGCATCTGCGGATCAATCACTGCCAAAGTTGTGAATCCCATTGACTTTATTTCTGTAATTATTGATGTCAGCCATCTTCTGGTTTGAACTGCATGATGTTGCAGAAGGACATCCGAGACCAAGTCAATGCAGACTCTTCTGGTGCCCTTCAGCGAGGGGTCTAGTTTGCGGATTGCTGAAGTCAAAGCAATGCTGATGTCGGTGAGGTTTTCAACGCCCTTCAATTTAAATACGTTGGGTTGGCTTTTGACGATTGCATCTGCTTGAGGGTTGCAAACAAAGAGGTAGAAGTTTGACGGGAACTCTTCTGCGAGGGCTTTTACTCCACCAGGATCAGTAGTTACATAAAACGTAACTTCGTCTTTCTTTGCGCCTGTTTCAAGAAAACTCTTGATTAGTAGATTCCTTTCGTCGCACGAAGGTGAAGTCAATAGAACCGCATAATTCTGGGGTATCCCGCCGAATAAGGAGTTGTCAAGGTCTGCATAGCCAGTGGCAACATAACCCTTTGACACCTCCATCGTAGGCTTGGGCTTCGAGACTATTTGACGCCCAGTCTCTGCGTAAATCATTCTTGCCTCTGTTTTTTCTATGTCTTTTTTGGCGCCGAGTTTTTGGAAGATTTCTAGTGCTTGGTTGAGGAGTTTGTCTGCTTTCTCTCTGTCGCCCGGTTGGTCTCTCTCCAAATACACACGAGCATACTCGTAGAGGATGTATTTGGCGAGCCAGTAAACGTTCCATTGTCTTGCACGTAAGGCTTCGTATGCATGCATGCATGCATGGGTTTCGTTTTCGCTTTGCCCCAGCTTTTGTCATGAATCCCAAACGTTAGCACATTAAAAGGAATAGCCAAAGTGGAATAAAGACGGTATTTCCGTCTAAATCTAACTTTTCTCTTGTGATGACAGCTTGAAACGGGGTCTTGTGCTTTTCAGAAAACTCCCGTAATCCCTTCAAGTCTTTTCTGTCAATTTTATCTCTGTATTTAACTTCTATTGGTGTGGGTTTTTGAAGCATATCAACCACAATATCAGTTTCGTGTCCCTTATTCTTCGAGTAAAAGAGCTGGGTCTCCGATGCTGGCTCCAAATCAAACTTCAATCTTCTGCAGTGGTCTGCAACTACGGCCTCAACCACTTTTCCAAGCTCAGCAGTGTTAGTTAACAAATAATCGTTTAGTGCTCCAACGGCAACGTTCCTGATTCCAGAATCGTTAATGTACACCTTCTTCTCTCTTCTAATCCGTTTTGTGCGGCTCTTCGAATAGTATTCTGACTCCGATATCAGAAAAGCGGTTTTCAAGAAGTAAATGTAAGACTTCAGAGTGTGCCTTTTCAGCTCCAACGTTCGAGCTAACTCAGAATAATTCAGCCTTTGGCAGCATTCTCTCGCCAAAACAGCAATAAGCTCCTCAAAAGCAACAGGATCCCTAATCTTAAAGGTCTTTACAATATCCTTGTATATAGTAAGGTTCAAGTATGTCTTGAGGCTTTCCGCAGCCGAATCCAAATCTTCGGCTTTAACAACCTCGGGATATCCGCCTTTCAATAAGTAACTCTGTAAGAAAAGCATAATGCGGTCTATATCTTCTGCTAAGGAATTCGCATTTTCCCTCAGAGCAGAATAAAACGCAGCTGCGTCATTTTTTTCGATGGCTATTTTGAATGCTTCTCTTAGCTCCCAATTGACCTTGTCAAAACGCCTCTCAAAATCTTCATCTGCCATGTGAAAACGAATCGTTTCAAGAAACTTCATTGGAAAAACTATCTGTAAATGTATTCTTCCAACAAGTGACTCAGCTCCGCCAGTCAGAATATTAACGCTCGAAGAACCAGAAACAAGAAACTTCACCTTATAATCAAGGTCAAACCATCTTTTCAAAACCAGCTCCCAACCATCCAAAGTCTGAATTTCATCTAAGAAAATGTACACGGGTTCCGTGATATCCGAAAATGGTTGCTTGAGGATATATTTGGAGTAAAGGTCAAAAATCTGTCCAAGTATCTTAACGTCAACCTTCAGATAGGGATCATCGAGAGAAAGATACATAACTCTTTCAGGACCAAAGTTCGAAATAATATGCTCGATAAGCTGATACATAAGAACAGTTTTTCCAACTCTTCGCGCACCAATTATCGCTGCTACTTTTGGGTCCTTTAATTCTTCTAAAAGCTTGTAGAAGTCCCTTCTCTTGAAGGGAAGAGCTTTTGAACTTGGCACTCGCTTGGACTCCCACCATGGATTATGCAAGTGTAAAACTCTCAAAATTTCGGTTTCATCGCCTCTAAATTCTTCTCTGTTTTCAGACATGTGTACACCTTGTACACTATAAAGGTCAAAATATTATTTAAACTTGTCCTTTATGCTGGTCAAAAAGAGAAGAAAATCGGCTAATATAACAGCCACTATGGCGAATGAAAAATCCTAAAACTTTGTGGGCCTTATCCAATGCATAAGTCAAGCAGAAAACGTAGGGGGTCTACGGAACGATAGGGGTCTATCGGTTATGTTGCCGATGGAGAATAGATAAGTTCTTTTGATTTTGCTTATCTGATAAGCGCAATCCTTATATTTTTTGGTCGTCTTTGGCTTTATTGGAGCTGCTTGTTATGAGCAAGGATGTTCCTGAGTGGGTTGAGCGTAGGCGTAGGATTTTGTGGGATGCTTTTGGTGATGGGACGTTTAGGTTTGAGGATGCTGCGCGGGTTTTGTTGGAGCGGAATAAGGATGCTTGGGAGCAGGTGCCCGTGTTTTTAAGTGAGTTGCGTAGGGCTGGTTTGCTTGTGGTTGAGTCTGATGTGCGTGACGCTCGGCAGAAGTTGTATCGGTTGCGTGGTGAAGCGAAAGAGTTTGAGGAGCGGTTGTCTCGTGGTGATGTTGATGCTTTGTTGAAGCGGGCTGCGGATTTGATTCGGACGCGGGTGGATTACAAGTTTATTCTCATTCTGCTTTTTCTAAAGCGGATTAGTGATAAGTGGGATGTGGAGTTTGAAGAGGCTTATCGTGAGGCTTTGGCTGATGGTTTAAGCGAGGAGGATGCAAGGGTTGAAGCCAAGCGGGATGAGTATCATTGGTTTAATTTGCCTGAGGAGTTTCATTGGGAGAGTTTGCGGAAAGATGTGAGCGGGCTTACTGAGCGGCTTTCGAGGGGTTTGAAGGTTGTTGCTGAGCGGAATCCTGATTTGAAGGGTGTTGTGGATAGTGTGGATTTTATTCAGTTTACGAGTAGCCGTGAGAATGCGGAGATTTTGCGGCAGCTTGTTGAGTTGTTTAGTGAGCGGAAGTTGAATCATGTTTCTGCTGATGTTTTGGGGGATGCGTATGAGTGGATTTTGAAGTATTTTGCGCCATCTAAGGCGAAGGAGGGTGAGATTTACACGCCTCGGGAAGTGATTAAGTTGTTGATTGAGGTTTTGGATCCGAAGCCTATGGAAGGCGTGTATGATCCTGCTGCTGGTTCTGGTGGTATGTTGATTTCTGCGTTTAAGCATGTTGAGGAAAAATATGGCAGGGAAGAGGCGGGTAAGGTGTTTTTGTTTGGGCAGGAGGCGAATCAGAGTATTTTGGCTTTGGCTAAGATGAATATGTTTATTCATGATATTCGGGATGCGCATTTGGAGTTTGGGGATACTTTTCTTTATCCCAAGTTTAAGGAGGGTGAAGGCTTAAGGCGGTTTGATGTGGTTGTTGCTAATCCGCCTTGGAATCAGGACGGCTATGGCGAAGATGTTTTGAAGAAGGGTGAGTTTTGGCGTGAGCGGTTTGGGTTTGGTTTTGTTCCTCGGCAATCGGCGGATTGGGCTTGGATTCAGCATATGTTGGCTTCTGCTAAGGATGACACGGGCAGAGTAGGCGTTGTTATTGATAATGGGTGTTTGTTCCGTGGTGGGAAGGAGAAGGCTGTGCGTTCGGCGGTTTTAGAGAGGGATTGGGTTGAGTGTGTTATTTTGTTGCCTGAGAAGTTGTTTTATAATACTGGTGCGCCCGGCGCTATTCTTGTTTTTAGGAAGAGTAAGCCTGCGGAGCGGAAGGGTAAAATCTTGTTTATTAATGCGTCTAAGGAGTTTGAGCAGCATCCTGAAGTGCGTAAGTTGAATATTCTTGGGAAGGGCAATATTGAGAAGATTGCTAATGCCTATAGGAGTTTTAGCGAGGAGAAGGGTTTTGCTCGGGTTGTTGGTTTGGATGAGGTTAGGTTGAATGATTATAATTTGAATGTGACTTTGTATGTTATGGCGGATGAGGAAGGCGAACAAATAGACATAACAAAAGAACACAAAGAACTAAAAGAGTTAGAACGAGAAAAACAAGTAATCGCAGAGAAACTTGAACAATACTTAAGGGACATTGCGGTTGCTGTGGGTGAAAAGAGTGGGTAATGAAGAGTCAGCGCTTGCAAAAATAGCTGCTTTTGCTGTTTCGCTTATCTCTCTTGCCATTTCATACAAATTTTTCAATTTTACTGGCTGGGAACTTTATGCATATGTTGGTGGAGCCTTGCTTTTCTTTGTAATTGCGGTTATTATCGGAGCAGTTTTTGATATCGGTCTACTTGTTGCAATGCTTGTTTCTTCATTTATTACTGCATTAATAATGGGACCGATTCTTCTTGATTTTTCGCTGGTTATGATTATAATTGCTATGATTATTGGTCTTCTCATGGTCATAATGAAAGCCTATGAGGAAGGAGAATTATGGTGAGCTTTTATAGGGAAGAGATTTTTCAGCCAACGCCCATAGGCGAAATTCCACAAGATTGGGAGATAAGGAAAATCGAAGATTTGTTTGTAGTCGAAACTGGCACTACGCCATCTACAAAACGAGCAGATTATTGGGATAAGGGGACGATAAACTGGATTACGCCGACCGATTTGAGTAAGTTGGAGGGCGATATTAGAATAAAGAGCGGTGAAAGGAGAATAACCGAGAAGGCGCTGAAAGAAACTAATTTGGCACTCATGCCACGCGGTTCTATAATAGTTTCAACTCGAGCTCCTGTAGGATATGTGGCGGTGCTTGAAGATTCTGCTACTTTCAATCAGGGCTGTAAGGGACTTATACCAAAAAACCGGTCAGAGATTTCACCCGAGTTTTATTGCTACTATCTTTTGAGGAAAAAGCAAATGTTGCAGAATCTAAGCGGTGGTAGCACATTTAAGGAATTGTCAAAAGACAGACTTGAAAAATTTGTTGTTCCCTATCTATCTATTGAGGAGCAAGAGGCTGTTGTTGGGGTTTTGGGTGTTGTTGATTCTGTTATTGCTAAGACTGGTGAGGTTATTGCGAAGACTGAGCGTTTAAAGAAGGGTTTGATGCAGACGCTTCTAACACGGGGAATAGGACACAAGGAATACAAACAAACACCAATAGGAACAACACCAAAAACATGGGACGTCTTGAAACTTGGCGACATTATTTCGTTAGAATATGGAAAAGGGTTACCGCAAAATAGCAGATTCGAAGGACACTATCCTGTTGTCGGCTCAAACGGAATTGTGGGACACCACAACGAGGCATTAGTCAAAGGACCAGGAATTGTGGTCGGCAGAAAAGGGACAATTGGAGCTGTCTCTTGGATAGATGGGGACTTTTGGCCAATTGATACAACTTATTACGTGAAAAGTAAGAGAAGTGACGTTTATCTAAGATGGCTATTCTTTGAACTATCGCATCTAAATCTGGCAAAGTTGCACTTGGCTGATGTCGTACCTGGGCTGAAAAGAGATTTAGCATATTCCAGAATGCTACCCCTTCCACCACTTCCAGAACAGCAAAAAATAGCGGAAATCATCATGACGGTTGACAAGAAGCTTTCAATCGAGCAAACCGAGAAGGCAAGATTGGAACGTATTAAGCGGGGTTTGATGGATTTGCTTCTTGCGGGGAAAATTAGGGTTAAGGTGGGCTAATGGGCTGGGAACAATTCTGGGAAAACATCAGCAACATCGGCAACCTCTCACTGGTCATAATTGCCATAGCGGCTTTGCTCTACTACTTCGGCAAATTAATTGGAGACGTGAAAGTCGAAAAATATGAAAAAACCGACTGTTACATCGAAGGCTTATTCTTCTCATTACGTTACATAGCATTACCCTTTGTTGCTGTTCTGTTTTTAACACAATACGTAAATCTATACATTCCATTCTTACCCGCATTATTTCTTCAAATCATCATTTTAGGTTGCCTATGGCTAAGCGCATTTGCCCACGAATACCTTAGAAGACATGGTGGTTTATCCCGATTCAAAAAATTATCCAGCGCAAAAATTGAACAATTAAAAAAAGAGCATCACATTTTCGCCAAAATTGAAGAAAAAACCAAAACCAAAAACGGTTTAGCAGAATTACCCTCATTGGCATATTACAAGATTCCAATAAAAGTCTTCGGAAATAACGATGTTTTATTCCTCTTTTCCCTTATCATCTTGTGGGGGTCGTATTCTTGCATATCTCCTGAAACTGCATTTCAACCATCAACAATTTTTCTATCCATATTAGCATTTGTAAACTTAACTTTCCTTGCCCTTACATTCGGTTACACAAACGCATACTATCCCCCAGCAAAAATAGTCTTGGAAAACGGGAACGAAATAAACGGTAAAGTCTTGAAATTCGGCGAATTCGTTTACCTTCTCAAAGAAAATGAAGATAAAAAACTGTTCATAAACAAAGACAAAATCGTCTACGTAGAAGAGAGCTTGTATAAGGAAAAAGAGGAAGATGAGCCAAACCAAGAGGATTGATTAGCCTATGCCTTTGTTTGGTGAGAAATCTCTTGTTGAAGATTATTTCATTCAAAAACTCCAAGAGAAAGGCTGGAAGTTTATCCCAGCCGACAATTTGGAAAGGGAAAGCCTTGAAGAGCCTCTGCTTACTCCCTTGCTTATTCGTGCCTTAAAGCGTTTAAACGCAGACATAGGCATAGGCGACGAAGAAATAAAACAAGTTCTAAACGAGTTAAAACTCAAAACAAGCGGAGCCGAACACTGCAAACAAATCCTCAACCACCTAAAATATGGCATCCCAATAAAATTCGAAAAAGAAAGAGTAGTCAAATACGTCAAACTCTTCGACTACGACAACACAGCAAACAACGACTTCACCATCTCACGCCAAGTAATCCACCAATCAGGCGACAAACAAATCCGCAACGACATAATCCTCTACATAAACGGCATACCCGTCGTCAATATCGAATGCAAAAACCCCACAAGCCTAACAGAAAACTGGTTCACAGCCTACAAACAAATCATAGACTATTGGAAAACCGCCCCAGAACCATACAAATACATCCAAATAGGCATAGCCGCAGAACAAACAGCACGATACTTCCCAACAGCACCATGGCAACAAGAAGACGTAAAAATCCACCAATGGCGCACACAAAACACGCCAGACCCGTTAGACGCCACAACAGAAATGCTCACACCCGAAACACTACTAAACATAATACGCAACTACCTATTCTTCCGCATAGAACACGGCGCCACAACAAAAGTCATCGCCCGCTACATGCAATACCGCGCAGCCGAACAAATATTCAACCGGGTAATAGGCTACCTAAAAGGCGAAACAGACAAAAACAAAGGCTTAATTTGGCACTGGCAAGGAAGCGGCAAAACCCTAACCATGATATTCGCAGCAAACAAACTCTACCGAAACCCACTACTTGAAAACCCAACAATATTCTTCATCGTAGACCGCGAAGAACTCCAAGAACAACTATACCAAGAATTCACAGCCCTCGACATAACAAAACCCGAAACCATCGACACCATACAAGCCCTAAGGCAAACACTAAAACACGACGAAAACAGAGGAAAACGCGGCATATTCATAACACTAATCCACAAATTCCGCCCCAAAGAACTAACCCAACTCCAAAAAGAACTCGAAACCCTAAGCCAAAAACAAGAAACCATCCAAAACCGCAAAAACGTCATCCTCTTCATAGACGAAGCCCACAGAACACAATACGGAATACTCGCAGCCCAAATGAAACAAACCCTCAAAAACGCCTTCGCCTTCGCATTCACAGGCACACCCATAGCCAAAACAGGACGCGACACATACCAAGAATTCAGCTACCCTGACGACCCCCAAAACAAATGCTTAGACAGATACTTCATCATCGACTCCATCCAAGATGGCTTCACACTAAAAATCGCCTACCAACTCCGCCTCGAAAAACAAGAAGGCATCCACCTCAAAAAAGAAATGCTCGACAGCTTCATACAAATCGGAATATACGACGAAATCCCAGAAGAATACCGAGAAAAAACAGAAGAAAAAATCAAACAAAAACTCAACCAAATAAAAATAGTTCTCGAAAACCCCGAACGCATAAAACTCGTAGCCCAAGACATCACAGAACACTATAAAGAAAACCTCGACGGCAAATTCAAAGCCTTAGTCGTCGCCGTCAACAGACGCGCCTGCGTCCGCTACAAACGCGAACTCGACAAACACCTACCAAAAGAATACTCAGAAGTCGTCATGACCTTCACCAGAACCGACCCCCAAGAAATCCAAGACTACCAAAAAGAACTAACCACACGCTACCACGGAAAAGAAATAGAAGACATCCTCAAGCAAATCATCGACAACTACAAGGAACAAGACTATCCCAAAATCCTCATCGTAACCGACATGCTCCTCACAGGCTTCGACGTCCCCATCCTCCAAACCATGTACCTCGACAAACCACTAAAAGAACACCGCCTACTCCAAGCCATAGCCCGCACAAACCGCCCATACAAAGACATCAAAGAGGCAGGACTAATAATAGACTACGTCGGCATACTAAAAGAATTCACCCGAGCCTTCGAAAACTACACAAAAGAAGACATCCAAGGCATCCTCCTCGACCTCAACACACTAACCCAAGAATTCACCCAAAAAATCGACGAAACAATGGCACTCTTCCCAGACATCCCAAAAGACCAAGACGACAGACAAACCATGCTAAAAGCCTTCGAAACCATAACAACCGACGCACCCAATAAACAAGAAGGTCAAAAAGCCAAAAAATTCCAACAAAACTACCGCCACCTCAGAAAACTATTCGAACTCCTCGGAACCCACCAAATAAAACTCCAAAAACTCAAAGAATACACATGGCTCACACAAGTCTACGGCTACTACATCCACTGGCTCAGACAAGAAAAATACGAAGAATACCGCTACGTCCCAAAATACTTCCCAAAAACCCTCAAATACGTCTACAAAACCACCCAACTCGCCGACATAGAACGCCAATACCCAACTATTCAATTCGACACAAACTACCTAAAAAACCTCCAAGAAAAAATCAAAACCAAACAAGAAAAAGCCGCAAACATACTCTTCACACTAAACCGCTTCATAATAATAGACAAACACCGCAACCCCATATACGAAACACTAACCGAAAAAGTCGAACGCATACTAAAACTCTGGAAAGAAAAAACCAAAGACTACCAAAAAATCTACAACCAAGCCGCCCAAATAGTAAACGAAATCCAACAACTCCAAACCCGCCAAAACCAATTAGCCTTCACAGACCTACAATACGCCATACTCCTAACACTCGAAAAAACACTCCCACCAAACAAAAACCTAACCCAAGACGTACAAGAACTCACCGCTCAACTCCAAAAACAAATGTTCAAAGGCTGGCAAACCCAACAAACCACAAGAAAAACCATAGAACGCGAAACACGAAAATACCTACGAAAATACATCAAACAACACAACCTCACACTCGCCCAAATCAACCAACTCCACCAAAAAATAATGGAAAGCATGAAAACCTATGGATAAACCCGTCGAATACACGGTAGACTACCGCAACGTAAAACACCCAAGACTCGAATACAAAACAGGCACCCTACTCCTCATACTACCAAAAGGCTCCAAAAACGAAAAACAAACACTGCAAAAATATCAAAAATGGATACACAAAAAAGAACTTACTATCAAAAAAGCCTTAGAAGAAGCAAAAACCAAAAACCTCACCCCCAACAGAACAGACAAGGAACTAAGAAGCCTCGTTCACTCACTCGCCCAAAACTACCAAGCACAACTCAACACAAAAATAAACAAAATCATCTACCGAAAAATGAAAACAAAATGGGCAAGCCACAGCAAAAACAACAACCTAACCGTCAACACCCTACTAAGATACCTGCCACAAGACACCGTCGAATACATCGTCTACCACGAAATAACCCACTCAATAGAAAGAAAACACAACGAAAAATTCTGGAACATCATAACCAAAAAATTCCCAGACTACGAAACAAAAGAAAAAGACCTACTAACATACTGGTTCATCATCCAGAAAACCATAAACAACCCAAACAAGCAATAAAACGTTTTAAACCAATACGAACAAAAACAGAATCTGTGGTTGTTATGGCTAAATGTCCAAACTGTAAAAAAGAAAACCCCAAACCAGCCAAAACATGGAAATACGGACCATTCACAGTCCAAGCCTACACATGCAACAACTGCAAAACACAATACAGAGAATACCTTGACAAAAACGGAAAACACAAATTCACACTAAAACTACAAAAAGGCAAAGGCTACAGAAAAGCGTAATAATCACTTGCCTAATTGCCGATGCCCTTCTCCGTATTGATACGGCCTCTTCCTATTCTTCTCCAGCTTCCTCCTAAACATTTCATCCATATTCACAGATGGACACGCAAGCCTACTCGCATCCAACACATAAAAAATCACGTCAACCAACTCTTCGGCAACCGCTTCTTCGCTTAACCCCTTCTTCCAAGCATCAGCCGCCTCACCCAACTCAATAAACGCAAAAAGAAGCTTCTTCGGAACATCCTCCCGACTGTTGTAAAAGCCCTTAGCAACAACAAGCGCCTCAATCTCCCGCTTCATCTCCTCCAAATCCACCGCGTAAACCTCCATAGCGAGAATCATAGATCACGAAATAATAAATCTATAGAGAGATAGGCTCCGAGGCTACAGCCATAGGCTAAGCAGAAGAAAGTGTTGGAAAGATAACGATATAAATATATCGGTAAGCTATTTAAACCCCAAGCGTTACCGATATATCGGCAAACTGCACTAATTAGGCAGCCCTCCTTTTTCCAGAATCTCCGCAACCAGTTTTTTCTCTTTATGAGCCTTAGAATCATTAACGATTCTAAGCAAATCTCTATCCAAGTCTTTAAGAAACGCATATTCACCGATCACCTTCTTAGTTACTATTTCTTCAGACGGCAGGTCTCCCCTTCTCACCAATCGTTGAAGATCATCCCAATCATACTTGCCCTCAGATATGCTACTCAGGAGCGCATCGGGATTGAACGGTTCTCGAACATTCCAACACTTGACAACAACAAGCTTCCTCACCATATCTTTATCAAACGGTCGTCCCGAAAACAGGTAAAGGTCATACAAATCCCGAGCCCGAAGTCTCTGAAACGCAGCCCGCAACTTCTCTGCAAGCAACTCCTCCTTCTGCAAACATCTAACAGCGAACCTTGGAAACTCGCAGAACCTGAAATACATCTCATCGTAAAGAAGCACTTCTTGAAAAGGCAGAAGCGGCTCTTCTCTGTAGCTGACTTCAAGCGTAAACTCGTTAGCATTCCAATCGTGAACATAACGGATTATAGCCAAGTAAGACTCACCACCGGCACCAAATCCTGCTCTAACATTTTCCTCAGCAATCCTGAATTCTATTCTATAATAACTGCGTTTGTCTAACGATTGCCTAAGTCCATGCTTAAGCTCTTTTAACGGCATGCCCGAACTCGTAAAGTCAAGATCTATCGAAAACCGTCCAACATTTCCGAAATACACTTTCTTCAAACAAGTGCCGCCTTTGAAAGCCAACCTCGGCAAAATGGTATCTGACAAAATCTTCAAAACATAAGTCAAAATCACATCTCTTTCTGCAACATCCAAAGGTACTCTGCTTGATCTTGCATAAAATGTTACGTGTTTCTTATCTAACATCTCACTTCACCTAACCTCAATCTCGCTTAACAACTGAGCTTTCGATGTATTACAAACAATCCTCCATTCATTGGAGAATGAACCTGTCTTCGGCTTTCGAGGATCAAGATAAATCGGTGCTTTTCCAACATTGCTAAGCAATAATTTTCTAATATCAGAAGACAATGACTTCATCAGTCCTTCTCTTACCAAGAAATCGATGACAAATCCGAGTCTTTGAACCAACGCATGCGATTTCATTCTAATAGCATATTCTACCAACTTACTTTGATCAGCTGTTGTAAAACCTCGCCAGGTTATTCTTGCAAGCTGTTCTATTCCACCAGCATAACGCGGCTTGTCGAACGAGTCAACCAGAGACTTCTCAGGTTCAGCCATGTAAACCTCAGCGTCAAAGACTCTCTCAAGTCGATACCCAAAGAATTTATGCTTCGACAATGTCACAAATTTAAATGTGACACCCTGCCATTCAACATGGGGCTTCTTCTTCGTAGTCGCAATGAACAAAGTGAACGGCATTTGAGTAGTAAAACCATAATGGCTGTTGGACGTGTAGTAACTGAAATAGTACGGTTTAACAAAAGCCGCCCCCACAACCAAAGCATTAGCCGGCGGAATTTTTTCAGGATAACCGTAAGCTGCTGGTACAAACTGATACATGCCTGTGTTTATCCTTTCAAGCCACTTCTTCCGCTCGAGGTTATGAAGCAGAAAATAAGCGTAGTCAAGAGAACAGTGCAAAGCACTCTGAACATCTATCGCCCGTATTACAGTCTTTTTCTCAGCCTCCCACTTGGCTACTAACCCTGCTTCCTCTGGCGACAATTTGCGAATTCTAAGCTGTCTCTGCTCCTCCTCAAGCTCTCTCAGGTTCCCTTGAGTTATACCCAACTCTTCAAAGGAAACCAAACGAACAGGAAGCCCCTCAAGCTCTTCTTTTACTGACACATCAACCCCAGAACCTACAATAACCAACTCAAACCTCTTCAAAGACGGCTCCATATTAGACAAGGAAGAATATAGATTGAGTATCTTACTAAGCATGGAACGCTCTAACTTGCGCGTCGACACTTCCACAAACACGTCAGTACCATCCTTACTTCTTAAGTGAAAATCCACTCTGATTCGCCCAGGAAGTGCTTCATTCGTTGCTACCAGTGTGTGCCCTTCAAAGACCTTCATGATCTCTCTCGAAACATACGCCTCTAAACTGCGCTCCATCTTTAATATTACCCTGCTCAATAAGTGATGTCGTCTTTATTATATTTTTTTCTTTTTTCCTTAGTAATTTCATTTACACTCGCCAAGATTTACAGAAATAAAAATAATAATACACCAAACCCTCCAGTCCATCATTATTAGAAAAAAGGAAATTTGCGGGAGCTTTCGCCATTTTCTGCGAAAATAGAGCAACCCCGCAAAGGTAACTCTAGCTACTTTTTCCAGACCTTGTTTGTCGATTACTGATTAAATCTGTATGTTGGG
>Ga0315282_10011646_pt1 | contig 13575 bp, 10 predicted proteins | sample YL17G07_20_MG_FD_203693 | JGI IMG/M metagenome (GOLD analysis project Ga0315282, IMG submission 203693) | Sediment microbial communities from Yellowstone Lake, YNP, Wyoming, USA - YL17G07_20 | ecosystem: Environmental > Aquatic > Freshwater > Lake > Sediment | place: USA: Wyoming | collected... | reverse complement strand
TTTCACTTGAGATCTTCAATGTTCTCGGCGAGAAGGTTCGCACTCTGATTCACGGCCAAACGTATGAACCTGGGTACTACAATGTTGTGTGGGATGGAAAGGATAACAATGGCAGGACAGCTTCGAGTGGCATATACTTTTACCGTATTGTCGCTGGCCAGAATGTGAAGACAGTGAAGATGCTGTTGATGAAGTGAGCTTGCGTCACCTGTTATTCTTGCGAGGAGCCGGCTGCCTGTAAGGGGTCGGCTCTTCTTTTCCCAAGTGATCCTATTCACTTTAATCTTGGCCGGCATCGTACTCGTAAAGACAATGTTAGGACAGCGACGGCGGACCTGGGGGCTCTGCTGAAGAAATCCTCTCACCGTTGGCGGGGTGGAGACCTTCCCGAACCTTCTGCAGTACCAGGAGACCACTGAGGAAGAAGAATCCGATGGAGAGCACTGCAATCCGTTGGCTGCCGGTGATCGCCGAGATGAGTCCGAAGATGGATGGCCCAAGGATGGCTGAAGCATTGCCGCATATCCCATCGTAGAATCCAAAGAACTCTGCCTCGTGCTGTGGGGGAGTGAGCCGCGCCATGAGGCTGCGGCTGGCGGATTGGGACGAGCCGATGGACATTCCCGCAAGAAGTCCTATCATGTAGAATCCGAATTTCGTTTCAACCAAGAAGGCGCCCACAACAACCCCGATCCACATGATCAGGGTAACGCTGATCGTCTTCTTCGGACCAAAGTGGTCGGTGAGGATACCAAAGAGAATCGACCCGAGGATTGCTGTCGTTTGCGTGACGATGAAGAAGATGATGATCTCGACTTCGCTAAACCCAAGAGTGCCGCGGGCAAAGATTGCCGCAAAGAAGATGACAGTGTTCACCGCATCAATGTAGAGGAAGAACGCCAGCAAGAACCAGGCGATGTCCCGGTAGGAGCGAATATGCCTGAGAGTCCTCACCGCGCGTCGGAAGCCGAGGCGGATGTATGGTACCTTTCGAGGTGTGGTGGTTCGCCGCTCTTTGAGAAAGAGGAACATCGGAAGTGCAAAGACGAGGAAGAAGGCCGCCGCGACAAGAAAGCTTAATCGAAAGTTGGAAAGGTTCTCTCCCCCGAGGCCACCCTTGATGAGCGGGAACGAAATGGCAAGAATCGTCAAGGCCCCGAGGTAACCCATTGCGAAGCCATAGCCCGAGACACGACCGTAGCTTCGCTTGGTCGTGATCTGTGGGAGAAATGCATCGTAGAAGGCATAGCCGCCTTCGAATCCGATGTTGGCTAGAATAAAGAAGAGCATTCCAAAGAAAATCATCCCCGGTTGGACAGAAGAAAGGAGGGCGGTGAACATCACGCAGGTCAGCGTGAAGCCAAGGAGGAAGCGTTTTCTTCCTTGAGCGTAGTCACTCGCCGCGCCGAGGATTGGAGAGAGGATGGCTGCCGTGAGCATTGAGAGGCTATCCGCAATCCCCCAGTAGAGGTCGCTTTTTGGAGAACTCAGCGTGACGATTTCTCTGAAGAACAACGCATACCCAACCGTCTTAATCATGACGGAGAAGGCAGTGCGGGCAAAGTCGAAGAGTGTCCAGACAAAAATCTGTGTGCGAGAACCACGAGGGCGAGCGGGTGGGGGGAGTTCTTCAGCCATCGAGCAGTCAGGTTTCGCTTGTGCCAGGGGATTTTTTCTTAGGGTGAAGAGTGGTATTGACGAGTCCGCGGCCGGACTTTTTTAGCCGCCCGTTAGTTTTGAGGTCCGCAAGGATTGAGTCAAGCACACCGTTTATGAACTGTCCGCTCTTCTCTGTGCTGTAGCGTTTCGCAATCTCGATGGCTTCATTGATCGTGACTTTGGGTGGGATATCTTCGAAGTAGAGGAGTTCACAAATTCCTATCTCAAGGAGGATTCGATCGATCACTGCAATGCGGTTGAATTCCCAGTTCGTCACCTTCTTCTTAATTGTTGAATCGATTTCCTCCTGATGTTCGATGACGGTATGAATCAGCTCCTTGGCGAACGCCAGGGCTTCCTTCTGCGACTTGAGGGTCACGATCTCGTCGATGATCCGTTCAATCGGTTCTCCGGAAATCTCATACGCATAGAGAGCCTGCATAACCCTCTCACGGACCACTCTTCGTTTATACGACATGGACTTCTCCAAGACCGAAGAAATACTCAAACAACTTCTGCTTGAGTGACTGTCTCTGCTGGTCTTACCTTTTCGAGGAGCTTCCACAATGTCTCCACGAGGTCGGGAATTCCCTCACCCGTTACCGCCGAGATGAGACACATCGGAACTCCGTCGTGGAGGCGCAGGACTCTCAATCTCTTGCGGAGTCGGCTGTCTGTCAAGTCGAGTTTCGTGATGACTACTAGCCTCGGTTTCTTGAGGAGCGTCGGGTTGTACAGGCGCAATTCGTTCGTGAGAACCCTGTAAACCTGCCTGAGGTCATCGCTCGTGCACTCGATGAGGAACGCGAGGGCTTTCGTCCGCTCAATATGTCGAAGGAACTGAATCCCGAGACCCTTCCCCGTGTGAGCCCCTTCGATCAAACCCGGAATATCTGCAACGACGAAACTTTCCCCGAACTCTCCCCCGTGTGGCCGAACGATGCCGAGGACAGGAGATAGCGTCGTGAACGGGTAGTCTGCGATTTTTGGGCGAGCTGCTGAAATCTTCGAGATCAACGTTGACTTTCCCGCGTTCGGCAAACCAACGAGCCCAACATCGGCGATGAGTTTCAGCTCAAGTTCGAGGTCGCGCTCCTCTCCGGACTTCCCGGGCTGGGCGATTCGAGGAGCTTGGTTCGTCGATGTAGCGAACGCTGCGTTCCCCTTGCCGCCTTTTCCCCCTTTCGCGACGACAATCTGCTCGTTCGCGCGGATCAAGTCCCTGAGAACTTCCCCTGCAGATGTATCACGAACGGTGGTTCCGCAAGGAACCCGCAGGACAATGTCCTTCCCGCGCTTTCCGTGTTTGTTTGCTCCCTTCCCATGCCCACCGTCTTCTGCTTTGTAGTGTTTCCGGTATTGGAAATCGAGGAGTGTCTTCATCTGCTTGCTGGCTTGTATGATCACATCGCCGCCGTCTCCGCCATCACCGCCATCGGGCCCGCCTTTGGGGACGTATTTCTCACGGCGGAAGCTCACGCAGCCATTGCCGCCGTCAGCTGCTTTTACATGGATCCTGGCTTCATCGATGAAAATCATCGTCTGTCAGACTAAACTGTTCTGCCCTTCAATCGCCGGGCTACTTCGCCGGCTTCTTCACGAGAGCGTTGACCCGATCAATTTCTTTCTTAGCAGCGGCCTTGAACGTCCGATCGATGCCCGGCCTATCAACTATTTGCTGGTACATGCTAATTGCCTGATCGTACTTTCCCATTTTTTCATACGACTGACCCGACATGTAGAAAGCGTTCGGAGTCCAGTCAACTCGGCCTTTTTTTGTAACGAGGTAAGGGACTTTCAGAAATTCAAGGATCGCGCGCTCGTAGTCTCTCTTTCCAAAGTACGCTTCACCGATATAGTACCTGATCTCTGCTTCGAGGTCTACCTCTGCATCTTCAAGAAGGCTCTGCAGATACATGATGGATTGATCGTGGTAGCCCAGCTTCTCATAAAGCACTCCAATATCGATGCGCTTATCCGTTACCGACTCATCGCTGGGATACTTTTCAATGAATGTGCGAGTGAGCTGTAGTGCCGCCTCAAACAGACCAACCGTCTTGTAGGCTTCGATGAGGTTGTTCATTGCGGACTGGAGGACATCCGCCGGTGGAGAGCTGCTATCGACAATCATTTTATAGTAGCGGACAGCTGTCTCGAACTTCTCCGTCCTGTAATTGATGTTTCCGAGTGCAAGGTATACCTTGGGCAAGATCTCTGCACGAGGAAACTCCTTCAGAATCTCCTCATACTTCTCCAGCACTTTCTGGTTCTGTCCAGTGGCTTCGGAGATCTTCGCAATCCAGTACTGGGCGGTCGGAACAGCCTTCGTCTCATCATATTCTTTGATCAGCTTCTCGAATGTGTCCAAAGCTGAATTGTACTCTTGTTTCCTGAAGTAGTACGTCCCCTTTTCAATCTCGAGCTCTGCTAACTGCTCATCGACTTCTTTGTATGCCCTTGAGAATTGTCTTATCCTTTCGTCTGCCTCTGCAAGATTCCCGAGGCGGATCAGTCCTACGATGATTCTAACCTCCAGATATTTCCGCTCATCCTCAGAGGCTGCTGACTTCACCAACTCCGTGAACTGGATATTCGCTGCTGAATAGGCTCCCGTGTCGAAGAGGAGATTTGCAAGGTCTCCCCGCACCTTGCGATCTGGTCTGATCTCAACGGCTTGCTTTAGAAACCCGATTGCCGTTTCGAGATTTCCATCTTCACGATAGAGCTGACCGAGGTTAAAGAGCACTCCAGCGGCACGCTCGGTCGTGCGGTCCTGCTGGAGAAAAGCAAGGTAGTACTTCTTTGCCTGCGGTCTCATACCTTTCTGCTGGGAAAGGTTGCCAAGCAGACGCAGGACTTCGAGTGAGTCGTGATAGCCAAAGAGATCTTTCCTCTGTTTCTGCAGCAGTGCTTGACACCGTGCAATCGCTGAATCGAGCTCACCGGAATCTGCGAACGCCCGACACAGCTCAAACTCGGCGCTCTCTGCCTGCGGAGTGTAGTAATAACTCTCGATAAGGCTTTGGTAGAGGCTCACTGACTCTTGAGCTTTTCCTGATTGTAAGGCTTCCTTTGCTTGGGTGCTTAGCACCTGAGCCCCATGTGAGCCGGCTGGATATTTGTCGATGTACGAACTGAAGATGATTTGCGCGCTGTCTTTCTTTCCTGACTCTTCCATGGCACGGCCGAGGCGGTATGTCGCTTCTTCTCGGAGATTGCTTGATGGAAACCAAGCAAGGAGCTGCTCGTAGGCGAGGGCGGCTCTATCGTATCTCTCCCGTGCCTGCATGCTGTCACCTGCAGCGAGAACCACGATGTCAGCGAGAGTTGAGCCCGGGTATTTCAGCACATAGTCTTCTGCGACCTTGACTGGGTCGACCTGTGCAGGCTGGGAGATTCTCAAGAGAGCGATCTGCGCTGCGGCGTCTGCCGAATGCTGGTTTGAAGGATAGTGTTTTAAGAACTCCTCATACGCGTGCATGGCAGTGTCGGCCGGCATATGCTTCTTCTCGGTAAGCAACTGATCTGCACGTGCACGGTAGAAAAAGGCGTCAGCGAGGCTCGGTTCAGCAACCTTGTTCTCAATCGCAGAAGTAAACATTTTTGCGGCAGCCTGGAAGTCCTTCAGGTCGTTGAAGTAAATCTCGCCAAGATAAAAGGCCGATTCTCCTTTTGACTCACCGGAGATAAGGCTTGCCAGCAGTTCGGCGAGTTTGTTCAGGCTTGCGTTCGAGGGAGTCGGCTGAAAGGTAGTGATCCAACGTATCCTGTTTTTCGCGTCTGTGATGAAAGGGCTCACCGGGTAACGAGTAATCAACTCTCGATACGTGTTCAGTGCCAGATCAAACTCCTTGGCTTTCTCATGTACTTGGCCTATAGAATAGAGGGCATCATCGACGAGCGGACTTTGCGGATATCGTGAGAGAATAGCTTGGTAACTTGCTATCGCATTTTTCTCAGTCCCAATTTCCGAGAGATCGGTGGCATAAATGTCACCAAGAGTGAACAAAACTTCGGGAATGTTTGGGTCGTTTGGGTACGCCGTCAAAAAGCTCTGAAGGTACGAGATGGCACTCTGAAAATCTTTGAGCGTTCGACAAACCCTTGCTGCACCGATGTAGCCGAGTCGCCTGTCTATAAGCCGGCTTGTGTCCAGTGTAATCGACTTGTAATCCTCAAGTTCGGCTCGATCATCCTTCTGTGCTTCGTGCGCAGATGCCGAAAGTAAGCGAGCTTCATACGCGATCTCTGAGGAAAGAGTCTGGTTCAGGAGTTGATTGAGATACAGGAGGGAGTTTGTGAGGTCCCTCAATTCAAAATAGCTCTTGCCGATCCCAAGCAAGGCACGTTCCTTCAGATTTGCGGACGAGAAGCTTGTATCTGCAAGTACGTGCTTGAAGTCTGTGACAGACTCCAGATACTTCCCAAACTCTTGCTGGAGAAGACCAAGCCGGTACGAGGCTTCGGGAAGGCTGCTTGTGCTCGCGTATGACTGGATGATTTCACGATATGCCTTCTCTGCTTCTTCTGACTTCTCCTGTCGCTGGTAGATCTCTCCGGTGAGCAGAAGTGCCTTTGCTTTGAAGGACCCATCGCTTGTTCGGCCAATAATTCGCTTCAGTTCATCTCGTGCTTGGTCAAGGTTGCCTTCGTCAGAGTATGTCTCCGCAAGCTGCAAGCGCGCTTCAGGGACAGCGTCACTTGTCGGATACTCCTGGATGAGTGTGCGGAGAACTGTCTTCACCTTGTCCCCTGCACCTGCAAGTCGAAAATAAACAGCGGACTGGAGGAGCGCCTTGGGTGCCCGCTTGCTTTTGGGATGGAAAACCTTGAGCCGCTCGAACGCAGAGGCGGCTTCTGGAAAATTCTTCAGCTCAACATACGATTGTGCGGCATTCCACCATGCATCTGGCGCTTGCGGATTCTCGGGGTAGGAGAGGGCAAAGTTCTGGAAGGTCACTCGGGAATCTCCGTACCTCTTCAACGCCATTTGTGTGAGACCGAGATAAAAGCGGGCTTGGATTCCTTGCTGTGTATTCGGGTATGCGTCCACAAAACGCTTAAGTTGCTCTGCAGCAAGATCGTACATCTTATCGCTGTAAAGACCGACGGCGAGCTTGAACTCAGCATTCTCCTGTGTGTCTTGAGAACAAGAAACGGATGGGATGAGGAAGAGAAGGAGGGCAAATCCAAGCGGTTTCAATCTGGATGAAGACATGATTGTCAGGAGAACATTGTGAGGGCAAGACGTCACCAAAGTAAGATTTTCTTGTGTGGTAATCAAGGGTTGGAACACCCTCGTTTTTCTTGCAATAGTGAGATTTGTTTTTTAGATTCATGTGTGAGATCAATCTTGGATGTGCCTCTCTTGACGACGCTCAGCGCTCCGGTTCTCTTTGCGATGTTTCTAGTAATTTCCTCAGCCTCACCTTGAATCAAGAGATCAATCAAGATAGAGAGCAGGTTCAATGGGAAATATAGCCTCGTTCTATACCTCCTCCGTTGGCCGTAAGCTGCTCGTGGGCGTGACTGGCCTGTTTCTTTGCAGCTTCCTCGTTTTCCATCTCTACATAAACCTCTTTCTCTTCAAGCAGGATGCTGGCCAGACGTTCGACGCCTACTCAGAATTCCTTGCAACGTATCCTTTACTTCGGCCAATCGAGTGGATTCTGTTTGCGGGCTTTCTTCTTCACGCCTTCATCGGTGGCTGGTTGTGGATAACGAATCGAATGGCGCGACCTCGTAGATACGAAGTAAACAGGGCGTCTGAGAGCAGCACCCTGGCATCTCGTGTCGCGTTCTGGACAGGGAGCTTTGTGCTTGTGTTCCTGATCATCCACATCAACACTTTTTTCGTCACGTCACGTTTCCGGGAAACGGGCAAGACGATGTACGAGATCGTCGTGGAAGCATTCAAGAGCCCGGTTTACGATGCCTTCTATGTGGTTGCGTTGGTGTTTCTTGCATACCATCTCAAGCACGGGTTCCAGTCTGCGTTTCAAACGTTTGGACTTCGAAACAAAGAATATCAGCGCCTCATCGACATCGTTGCGATCATCTTCTGGCTTCTCATTCCGATAGGCTTTGGGATTATGCCACTGTACTTCCTGTGGGTTCACTAATCAGGGTGCGTCGATCATGACCTTAGACTCGAAAACTCCGGCAGGTTCAGTAGAGACGAAGTGGGACAGCCACCGGTTCAACATGAAGCTCGTCAACCCGGCGAACAAGCGGAAGTACCACATCATCGTTGTTGGCACCGGATTGGCAGGATCTTCTGCTGGTGCTTCGCTTGCAGAGCTTGGCTACAACGTCACATCACTCTGCTACCACGAGTCTCCTCGCCGTGCACACAGCATAGCAGCTCAGGGTGGTATCAACGCACCGAAGAACTACAGAAACGACGGTGACAGCATCTGGCGGCTCTTCTACGACACCGTTAAAGGCGGTGACTATCGCGCTCGCGAAGCAAATGTCTACCGCCTTGCACAGGTGAGCAACAACATTATCGACCAGTGCGTTGCGCAGGGAGTTCCCTTCGCGCGTGAGTACGGTGGACTGCTCGACACCCGCTCGTTTGGAGGTGCTCAGGTGTCAAGAACGTTTTACGCTCGCGGTCAGACTGGCCAGCAGTTACTCCTCGGTGCCTATTCCGCGCTCTGTCGTCAGATTGGGACAGGGCAGGTGAAGTTCTACCCTCGAAGAGAAATGCTTGACCTCGTCGTTGTCGAGGGACAGGCAAGAGGAATCATCGCCAGAGACTTGATCACGGGCAAGCTTGAAGCGTACGCAGGCGATGCAGTGGTGCTCGCGACAGGAGGATACGGAAACGTCTTCTATCTTTCGACGATGGCAAAGGCAAGCAATGCAACAGCAATCTGGCGTGCCTACAAGAGAGGGGCGTTCTTCGCAAATCCTTGCTTCACGCAAATCCATCCGACTTGCATTCCGGTGAGCGGGACGTATCAATCAAAGCTCACCCTCATGAGCGAGAGTCTCCGAAACGACGGTCGCATCTGGGTTCCGAAGAAAAAGGGAGACAAGCGTCCGCCGAGCGAGATTCCCGAAGAGGAGCGCGACTACTATCTCGAACGGATCTATCCGACGTTTGGGAACCTCGTTCCCCGTGACGTCGCCTCGCGTCGTGCAAAAGAGATGTGCGACGGCGGTTACGGAGTGGGCGTGACCGGGCACGCTGTGTATCTCGATTTCGCAGACGCGATCAAGCGGCTTGGTGTCGAGGTGATCAAAGAACGATACAGCAACCTCTTTGACATGTACCATGAGATCACAGCTGAGGATCCGTACAAGGTTCCGATGCGGATTTACCCGGCAGTTCACTACACAATGGGAGGACTCTGGGTTGATTACAACTTGATGAGCACGATTCCCGGACTCTATGTGATTGGCGAGGCGAATTTCTCCGATCACGGCGCAAACCGGCTCGGCGCGAGTGCGTTGATGCAGGGTCTGGCGGATGGATACTTCATCCTTCCGTACACAATTGGCGATTATCTCGCTTCGACAAAGTTCAGGGCTGTAAAACCGGAGGATGCAACATTCAAGGAGACGCAAACCGATGTTGATCAAAGGATCAAGAAACTCCTGTCGGTGAAGGGAAAGCGCACGGCGGACGAGTTTCATCGGCAGCTGGGCCATATTCTGTGGGAGCAAGTGGGGATGGCTCGGAGCAGGGCTGGACTCCAGAAGGCGCTGCAGACCATTCCCGAGCTTCGTGAGGAGTTCTGGCGTGACGTGAAGGTTGTCGGTACCGAGAATGATCTGAACAGTGAATTGGAGAAGGCAGGTCGGGTTGCAGACTTCCTCGAGCTTGGCGAGCTGATTGCGTACGATGCTTTACAGCGAGAGGAGTCTTGCGGGTGCCACCTGCGTGAGGAGTACCAGACAGAAGATGGCGAGGCAAAGCGGAATGATGAGCAGTTCTCCTTTGTTTCTGCGTGGGAGTATGCGGGTGACGGAAAGTCCCCGAGCCTCCACAAGGAACCGCTGACGTTCGAGTTCGTGAAGCCGGCGCAGAGAAGCTACAAATAGTTAGTCGTTGGCTGTTATCCGTTAATCGAACAGTGTTGTCCAATGGCAGGAAGCCTGAGAAGTTTTGAGGACTTAGAATGCTGGAAGGCAGCGACTCAAGTGAGAAGATATGTGAGTGGTCTAGTCAAGGAATTCCCAGATAAGGAGAAATTTGCACTGTCTGACGACATGACTCGAGCTGCGCGTTCTGTAACGCACAATATTGCGGAAGGATTTGGCAGGTTTCATTTTCAGGAGAACGTACAGTTCTGCAGACAAAGTAGGGGTTCTCTTGATGAACTGCTCGATCAATTAATTACAGCACTTGATGAGAAGTATATTACTGAAGATGAGTACAAGAGAGGGAAAGTGCTTGTTGATAAGGCGTTGGCTCTTTTGAATGGTTACATCAATTACTTGTTAAGAGCTAAGCAGGAGACAAGTAACCAATAACGAATAACATGGAACGTTATGAATTTGACGTTGAAAGTCTGGCGGCAGAAGAACAGGAATGATAAAGGGAGATTTGAGACCTACTCGGCGCAAGGGATATCTCCCGATGCATCGTTCCTTGAAATGCTCGATGTCGTGAATGCTGAGCTTGTGAAGAAGGGTGAAGAGCCGATTGCGTTTGACCATGACTGCCGGGAAGGTATCTGCGGAAGCTGCGGGATGATGATCAACGGTCGAGCCCACGGGCCGCAGAAAGGCGTGGCAACCTGCGAGCTTCGGATGCGGACCTTCAAGGATGGCGATTTCATTGTAGTTGAGCCGTGGCGGGCGAAGCCATTCCCCGTGATCAAAGACCTCGTTGTGGATCGCACGGCGTTTGACCGCATCATGGAAGCGGGTGGGTTCATTTCTGTGAATACCGGTGGCGCTCCAGATGGTAATGCGATTCCCGTTCCCAAGCCGATTGCAGAGGAAGCGATGGACGCTGCCGCATGCATTGGCTGCGGCGCATGCGTTGCCGCATGCAAGAACGGCTCGGCGATGCTCTTCGTGAGCGCGAAGGTCTCTCACCTCGCACTTCTCCCTCAAGGTTACGCAGAGCGTAAGGAGAGAGTGGACCGCATGATTGCACAGATGGACAAGGAAGGGTTTGGAGCGTGCTCAAACACGTACGCATGCGAAGCCGAATGTCCGAAGCAGATATCCGTTGAACACATCGCGCGACTGAATAGAGAGTATATTAGAGCGAAAGTTACTTAGAAAGGTTAGAGAAAATAGAGGCAAAGCCCGGTCCCGTTGAGTTGGGGGCGGGCTTTTTGATTCAGGGGGAACCTGGCGTGAGGGTAAAATGGCTTGCACGTTGTGATGACGCACTCAATCGTTCTCACTTCTGGGAATTCGGATATTAGTTTCACAACTGCTCTCTTGTCACGCAAATTTATCGCAGGAAAATTCTCCGAGGCCTTGACGTCTCCGGTTTCATTTATTACATTCGGGCACCAACTCTTCAAACGATTCAGAGCGGGGTTCCCCATGCCTCGACAGAATCTTGTTCATTCCGTGACTTTCCTCCTTGCTTTCCCTTAACACAACCTGGGCAGGACTGCCAAACATTGGAGTTCAGGAGTTTTCATTCGAAGCAACCGCAGTGCATGAGAATCGAAACGACAGGGGGCATGATCTTTTTTTGGCATGTCGGTGGAGGCTTCAGTTCTGTACAGAAGATACCGCCACCGTATCTCCCGAGTCTGAAGCTAGGCATCAATTGGAATTTCCAACCCGAAACCGCAGGAGGATTCAAAGATGAAAAGGAAAATTCTCTTCTCGATTTTTGCCCTCCTGTTCACATGCCCAACATTGGCCCACAAGCAACACGTGCATAGGTGTTTCGATAGGGAGCAATTCAGATTTCTGAAACTGAATCCCGGGTGCGACTGGCCTATCATGAAGGACCAGATGGAGCTTGGATCATACGCACCCGGCAACGACGCTTGGCTACCTAGGCTTCACCCGACTGCATTGGACGCTCAACATGCAGCAAAACAAGACACAGCACGCGGGTCATTGCTCGGCGTGGGGGTTGGCAAGGAGCTGCGGAGGCGGCCGTGGTCAAACTCTTGGTCTTTCCAGCTCACGTACATGTATCGGTGGTCCAACATTGTGGCGTTTCCAGTGATTGACTTCGTGCTTCTTCGCACCTCTGCAGTCGATCCGTACTTCAGAACTGAGTGGTTTCTGACGGGAGGCATAAGATTCTCAGTGCCACTGCCGCGTGGTCTGAGCCTTTTCGTACAGGGAGGGGGTGGAAGTTACTCACATACCCTTGCTCTTTATCATCTCTACGTTGTCGTTGGCGCAGAAGTTCAACTCAGTAGTCGCATAGATCTGCACTTATCTGTACGCGAAACATGGTTCTATCATGATCTTGCCCCAATCGGCTTGGTTGGGGTTGATTTTGCATTGGGGGACTAGCGCTCATCTTGGTCAGAACCCACAGTGTTAAATGGAAGGAGGCCTCCGATGAGGAACATGCGTGCGTTCTTCTTGATCCTCTCCAACGTGCTATGTTTAACCAACCAATCGTTCTCCCACTCAGAACGAGTCCACCAACACATGGTTCGGGAGGCGTACACGCTTCTGAAGAGTCAACTAGGATCTGATATTCCTATTATGATCGATCACATGGGGCTTGACCTAAGTGGTTCGGGCTCTGGCACTTGGGCGGACGGGAAAGTAATAATTGGTGCATGGCGCGAGGATATTGATGATCCCGCATGGAACGTGGGTGGGATTCAGTGCGGTTTCGATCCAAGTAGCACGCATTTCCGGAATGCCGATGCAGGAGATGGAGCCTCGATAGACATCCCGATGGACTTGGGGAATTCATGTCCGAATCCTGATGGAACGATTCCAAATGCCTACCAAAAAGCTTTGGCGTACTACTATGGTGGTTGGTTCCTAGGATACGGGGGAGTGAGTCCATGGTTGCGTGTTCAAAAGCCGAACGGGGATTGGCTCCGCCTTATTCCACTAGCCCCTCCTGGCCCCGTGTATTTCTACTATGGGAATCTCGCCGAGGTATTCCGAACAAAGATGCTTCACACGACCTTCTTATGGCTGGCAGGCATGCAGAACGAAACAACCGGGGAAAACGAATGGTATGACGGCTGGGTGGTTCTTCCACCAGATCTCATTGACAAGTTCGTCTGGGAAATTCTGGGTAGGATCGCCCACCTCATGGGAGATATGTCTGTCCCAGCTCACGTTCATAATGACGTTCATCCTTGCCACGTCGAAGTCTTTCCAAAAATATACGAGGAGGGAGACTTCTACGAGCTTTGGATGGGAGGCTACCAAAGCAGCGGACCGCACTGCACCGGACAGCCAACAACGACGGTTCATGGTTATGACAAGACCTGGCAAGACGCCCTAAGTCAAGGAGGCTTCATCAATGTAGTCGGGAAGGAGAACCCCATTCGGTATTTGATGTATACAACCAACCAACTTGCCGACCATTTTGGTAGTCTCTGCGACAACGCTTCGCCTGAATTCGATCCACAAAGGTGGTATCCGGGAGACAACAATTACTTCACAACCTTCGGCGGCGATACCTACACTGAGTTTGCCCAGATCATGAGCACGCTAGGACCTCCTGTAACTGATATGTCCGAGTTTCCACAAAGTAAGGAGACGACTTCTTCTTCAGCCTACGTCTACTCGATCAGGGCAATCGCAGGTCTTTTGTATTGGTTTGCACGGGAAGTGGGCTTGATATCACCACCTCCTCCTGCCCCCACACTTTACTCACCTGGCGACGGAGCAACAGCGGAGTCCGTTTCTCCAACACTCAGTTGGTTCGCCTCCACGGGTGCGACGTCTTACCGACTGCAAGTGGCTACGAATTCCTCATTCTCACCGCCGCTCGTCGTGGAT
>Ga0315282_10011645_pt1 | contig 13577 bp, 13 predicted proteins | sample YL17G07_20_MG_FD_203693 | JGI IMG/M metagenome (GOLD analysis project Ga0315282, IMG submission 203693) | Sediment microbial communities from Yellowstone Lake, YNP, Wyoming, USA - YL17G07_20 | ecosystem: Environmental > Aquatic > Freshwater > Lake > Sediment | place: USA: Wyoming | collected... | reverse complement strand
AAAATAGACGATCTGACGAGATAGACCATATTTTCTTTTTGTGCTAACATAAGCGGCTCATTTAGGTTTTCAGGGAGGCATAATTGGAAGACAAGGATCTCATGAAGCTCATCAGAGAGGCGATCAAATTGGAGATCAACGGCCGCAAGTTTTTCAACCACGCGGCTGAAGTGACCCATAACGAACTCGGCAAGAAAATGTTCCGGAAACTCTCCGCGGACGAAGTCAAGCACCTGGAGACGTTCAGCCAGATCTTCACCGAAATGACGGGGTCGGATGAATGGAAAAAGCAAATCAAGCTGGATGATGTCGATAAAGAATCGGCCGTGATCGAAGATCTCGCCGCCCGGATGAAGAAGGCCGCCGGCAAGGGCGAGCTCGAAGCGCTGCGGATCGGCATGGAGCTCGAACAGAAGGCGGTTGATTTTTTCAGGGCCTCCGGCGATAAGGCCGAGGACCCGAAGGTCCGGGATATTTTTGATAAGATCTGTGAGGAGGAGCACTTCCATTACGACCTCCTCCAGGCTCAGCTGGACTCCCTGACTCAGGACGGGATCTGGTATGACGTGGCCGAATTCCAGATGGATGGGAAATACTAATACAAACGCGATAAGTAACTTAACATGGTCAAGGCTGTGCCGGAGGCCACCCTCTGGCCCCCGGACCCCGAGGAACCAGTCCCGTCGGTTCCCCCGTCGGACAAGCCGACGGGCCCCCCTCCGCTACGGGGTCCCAAGGGTGGCCTCCGGCACAGCCTTGAACGGAGATGTCGCATTAGTTATCGCGTTTGTATTAAATGACCGTTTCTTATGAAGCCATGAATAAACGAGGTCATATCAAATGAAATTGAGAAGGAAGAGGGAAACAATTCTTGGCCTGGCTGCGCTTCTTGTCTTTGGCTTTCAGGCGGGCTGCGGGACCAAGGGCCGCGAAAAAGACCTGAGCGAGCGGGCCAAGGTCATTCAGGAGCGCATTTTGACCATCGACAGCCACTGCGATACTCCGAGCAACCTGCTTCGCAAGGGCTGGGACATCGGAGTCCGCCACGATGCCGTTCATGGCCAGCGCGAGAGTGGGAAGGTCGACCTGCCCCGGATGGTCGAGGGAGGATTGGATGGGGAGTTCTTTGCGGTTTTCGTCGGCCAGGAGGAGCGGACGCCTGAAGGTTACAGCCGAGCCAAGGCTCAGGCGCAAACGGAGCTGGACGCGATCCACAAGATGTGTGAGACCTATGCCGGCCGGATCGTGCTCGCCCTTAGCCCCGAAAATGCTTACCGAATAAAAAGAGAAGGGAAACGCATTGCTTTTATCGGCATGGAAAACGGATATCCCATTGCCAAAGACCTGGCCCTCCTAACGGCTTTCTATGAGCAGGGAGTTCGTTACCTAACACTCTGCCACACGAGTGATAATGATATCTGTGATTCATCGACCGACCAGGACGATCCTCAAGACCGCGGCTTGAGCGAGTTCGGCAGGAAGGTCGTCCTAGAATCTAACCGGCTCGGCCTCATGGTGGATGTCTCCCACGCCTCGGACAGATCTTTTTTTGATGTCTTGGCCGTGACCAATGCTCCGGTCATCGCTTCCCATTCCTGCTGCCGCGCGCTCGATGATAACCCGCGGAATCTTACCGACGAGATGCTCAAGGCGCTGGCTCGGAACGGCGGAGTCATACAGATGTGTTTCCTCTCGGACTATGTGAAAAAACCCAAGCCGAATGCCATCCGAGATAAGGCTCTGGCTGCTCTCAGGGCCAAATATGGTCGCTTCCGGGACATCAAAGACGAGTCCCTCCGGGAAAAAATCTGGCAAGAATACCAGGCCATCCAAGAAAAGTTTCCGGAAGAAAAAGCGACCCTCCGAGACCTGGTCGACCATATCGATCATGTCGTCAAGATCGCGGGAATCAATTATGTCGGCATCGGCACCGATTTTGACGGCGGCGGCGGCCTTATCGGCTGCGACGACGTGAGCGAAATGCATCATATCACCGAAGAGTTCCTCCGCCGCGGTTACTCCGAGCAGGATATTGAAAAAATCTGGAGCGGGAACCTGATGCGAGTCTTCGGCAAGGTCATCGAGGTGTCGAAAAAAACAACCGCCGGACTGTAAATTAAGTTTACAAAGATAGACCTCCTGCGCCTGATTTCTAGTTCCTCGGGCGCAACCTTGACCATGTCAAGTTGCTTATCGCGTTTTGCATCGGACACTAAGGTCTTTGATAAAATAGATCCCAGGAGTAACCAGGTTGGGAGTGATCCGAAGCGGGACCCGTCGGGTATTTCTATGGGCAATCTCGCGCATCTTTGTAAGCAAAGCCCTTTCCAAAGCCCCGTTATCACAGAAAAAGAAATGCTTACGACAAGTGCTATTGCGAGCTCGTCGCCGACGGCCCCGAGAGGTTGTCGGACACTTACTGTCATTGTTCAAAGGGCTGAGTCCTCGAGATGTTCGAAACCGCCGCTCGAAGGCCGGTGAAGGTCGAGGTTCTGCAGACGATCAGGCGCGGGGCGCCGTCCTGCCGCTTCCTTGTCCGAATCTGAAGCTCAACCAAGGGACGGCACTTTACAACTTTAAGAATTAGAGTTATGTTCTATACGTAACACCAGATCAGGCTCTGGGGTTAGAATGTTCAGGAAACCGCTGACAGTCGGCATCCTTGTTCTTTGGGCCGCCTTTGCGGGCTACCTTCAAGCGCAGAGCTCCAAAATCCAATTGGATTTATTCGGGCTGGGCGCTTTTCCTCTTCAGGAAGTCCAGAGTTATTCCTACCATTTTAACGTCTACCAGAGAAGCTGGGATTCTCACCAGGAAGTCTATTTTAACAATCATTCTCTTCGGCTGGGTTTTGGAGCCGGGCTGACGTACTGGATTAACGACAATTTCGGATTCCGGGTCCAGGCGGTCAGCTGGAAAAAGCAGCAAGTCGCCTCGGACAATGATGTGTTTGTGAGGTATTCTTACCTTCCCTGGTACCCGTATTTTTCCGACCAGCCGGTTGAGGTCGCCTACAATTTAAAAAGCAATGTCCAGCCGGAACTCAATTACAGGGTTTCTGCCTTTTCTCTCAATGGTGTTTTGAGGAAGAAGATAGGCCATTTCGGCCTGGAGGCCTTTGGAGGATTGACCGCTTATCAAGTTGGGGGAGAGCTTCAATACCTCTACCTGAAGCGGACGATACCAATGAGCCACATGACCTTTTTCTCGCACGAAGTCGTTTTTTCCAACAGGTTTGATTTCATGAGTTGGGGCGGAAATCTGGGGCTTGATTTGGCGTTTCCGTTGGGAGGTTGTTTTGAAGGATTTCTCGGTCTGCAATATTTCTTCGGCGGATCCAGAGAGCCGGAGATGTATGTCCAATCGATGAATCCTCTCGACGGCGAGCTCCTGTCGTTAGTGATACCGGGAATCGATGATATTAAGGACCATGTCCGGTATGGGCCCTTGAAGATCAGTCCCTCTTCGCTCTCCTTGAACCTCGGGCTGAGGTATGGGCTGCCCTATTCAGCCTCCCTCCCCGGGGGGAAGGGCAAGCTCGGGTTTGTGCTTGGCCTTGGCGTCTCCAGGATGAACCCTGACATCAATTATGAAAGGACCATGTTGGTGACCGACGACGGCTCGAAGCAGCTCAGCCAGAATATCGACCTCTTCAGTAAGAAGCTCCACACTTCTTATGGGGGCGGGGCCTGTTATGATTTTTCGCCTCACTGGGGTCTTGAGCTATTGTACCAGCATCAACCGGAAAGCCTGGACGTTGACTCCGGCCCCGTCACGCTCATAGAGGATCAGGTCTATAAGAGCGTCGTTAAATACCAGAGGCCCCAAACTCGAGTCGGGCTGGATGAATTCTCGTTCTCCCTGGTCCGTTATTTCCCGATTCCCGGCGCAAGGATTCTCGTCTCAGCCGGAATGAATCTGGCCAGACTTTCCCTGTCGCAGGAAGAACTTTATTTTTGGTACTGGTACAGACCCTGGACGAATTATTTTGTTTCTTTCAGCGGCCTGTACACGACGACCGGGAGCAGCTGGCTTCTGGGGGCCAGAGCGGCCCTGGGCATTCAATTCCCGATCGCCGGTCCTTTGGAGGGCAGGCTGATGGGAAACTATAACCTTTATCGGGAAGCGAGTATCCCTCTGGCCGTGAAAGATTACGAGCTTGATGGAGATGTGTATGGCTACGGAGATACAACCGCGCTCACTACGGACCAATTGAAGCAAGCCCCGACCGAGCTCTTGATAAACCCCTCAAGGTTGAGGCTGACCTTTGATCTGGTCATCAGATTCTAATAAAACCGCGAACTCAGTTGCCTCTGAAGCAGAGACGACCTCTGACTTTCACAGCCTCCAAAGATAGGAGGCCTTGAAGAAGAAGCCGCGCTTTGTTTCTAGGAAGCGATCGGCGTTGACGTAATCTCCATCCCGCCATTCGATTTTCTCGTAGAGGGAACCATAGCCGAGGTAAATCACGGTTCCAGGGATGTAAGTGAAAGAGGCGAGGAAATCGGTCATCAGCCGCTTCCAGAAGGAGTTGTACTCCAAGATTCCGCGGAAAAACAGGTACTTATTGACCTGATAAGTTGTCAGTCCGCGGAGGATGGTGTATTCAAATTCCTTCGGCCCTCCGGCTTCCCGAAAAAAATCCGAGTATGAGAGACTCAGGTCAAGGTGGATTTTCTCAGAGGGAAGGTAGGTGACAATCGCCGAGGCGTCGCTTCCTTTTCCTTGATAAGGGTCTTCTATATAGCGGATCTTCTGACCGGACCGATAAGTTAGATTCAGAAAGAACTGTTTTGTGAATTGGGTGTTGGCGGTGACCCGCCAGCTGCTGCGTCCGAATCTCTTATCGAGATAGACCTCGGTTGCATACTTGCCGCCGACGACGATCGAGGAATTCCGGGGTAGGACGAACCTCAGGTCGAAGGAATTGTCCGTTTCGTAAAGCTCGCTGAATTTGTCCCTGATCTGGAAGCTGTGGACGACCGGGTCGATCCTCAGGATGAGCTCGGACTTCGGATAGATCATCGGCATGATTCCCGCCCTCAGCCGGGTGAGGCCGGTTCTCGTGATGTAGCCCGTTTCTGTTATGAAGCCCTTGCTGATGTCCTGGAGACCGAGCATCAGGATCAAGTCTCGGGTTCCATATTCATAGTTGAGGCTGAGGGCGTGTCCGTTTTCTTTTTGAACCTGCAGATCGGGTTTCGTTCGAGACAGAAAGGCATGGTAGCTCACCAGGCTGGAAAGGTTGATCCTCAGCTGCCCGTCCGTCCCGGCCACGAAGTTGTAGCCGTTGCCCTGATATCTCCCCGTAAAGAAACCGCCGAGGAAGCTGTCCCGGCTTAAGGACCGTTTGTAACGGAGAATGGAGAAATGGGCATACCGGCGGGTTTCTCCCTCCGGAAGCTCATCCAGGGCATAGATGGAAGCCAACACATCTTTTTCGCCGATCTTGCCATTTAGCTTAAAACCAACCACCGGGTCGACGATCGTCCTGGTGTGGACGACAGCCCCGAGAGGGTCTCCGTCGTGGTAGCCGGCGAAATTGAATTTCTCAATTCCTTCGAGAAAGAACGGCCTTTTTTCAGGATAGAAGAGAGAATAACGGAGGTTGAAATCGACCTGCCCGGCATCCGCCTCGACCTGGCTGAAATCCGGATTGATGGTTCCGTCCAGGATGAGCTGGGAAGTCACTCCGTACTTGCCCGTCAGGCTGAGGGCTCCTTTCCCCTGGCGCATCGACAACCTACCGCGTTGGAGCGAGCTCCCCTGGCTGTAGGTGACGCCTGGGAGTATCTCAAGCAAGGTATAGTGTTTGATGTCGTGAAGAAGGAGAGGCCTCGTTTGGGTTAGAAAATTCGGTCCCTGAGCGGGATCGAGGGGCGGATAAGTGCCTCCTTCGGACCGTCGATTGATCCTTCGTTCGAAAATGACTCCCATCTCAACCGGATTCCTGTCGGCGTAGCGGATACTCTTGAAGGGGACCTTCATCTCCACGGTGTATCCATCGGCGTCAATCCGGCCGGCGCTGTACCAGACGACGTCGACCGTAAAATCTTCCTTGTTCCCCTCGAACTTTGAGTCCTGTTGGATGCCCAGAGGGTTGACGTACAACGCATAAAGCGATTGCTGGTCATTAAAGGTGTCAAGGTTGACACAGATCCAGTCGTCGCCGTAGATCGTGTCCCGGCCCAAGATCGAGGCTTTGATGTGGTTCGGCTCCGAGTCAAAACAGCGGAAAGCAAAATAGAGGTTTTCGCGATCGTGGGCATAGTAAACGAGCGTATTCTCCTTCATCTCAATCCCATAGTCCGGATTCCAGGTCTTAAATCCCGTTTCATGAGGGGCAAGCTTCCAGATCGCATCATCGAGAACCCCGTCTATCACCGGCGGCTTGTCTGTTCGAAGCGGAAGAAGCGGGGGGAGTTTGTTTTGGGCCCGAAGATAACAGGGGGCGAGGCAGAATAGGGGGGAGAGGAGGGCGGTCGCCAGTCTCAACCATCGTTTTAGATCGAACCGGTTCATAGGCGTGTTCTTCCCTTTTTTGGAAGGATCATTTTATACAGAATGAGGGCCGGCCGCAACGGCGAAGAAGCTGAATTAGAAGTCTCTTTGGTCGTAAAAACGGATGGAAAGTCTGATCGAGAAAAAAACGATGGCCAGGTTGAGCGCGACGGCGCCCAGCAAAAACAGAGGCGGGCCCAAAAGATCTTTGACTTTAGCGATTGAACGAAGCGTGAACAAGTCTCCCGTATCGAACCAGGAGGAGAGGAGGGCTGTGATTCCGATCGTCGTGATCAATAGTCCTAAGAGGATAACCGTGAACAAAAACGCCCCCTTACCCAGACCATACCGAAAATACAAAGGGTAAAAGAGACAGATCAAAAACGCGGCCAAGGTCACAAAACCCAGGAGTTCCTCGAGAGTCAAATGAAGAAACGGGTTGGTGCTGAGAGCCTTGACCTTGTCCAGGGAGTACAAAAAGTGCCTGTAGCCAAAGACAATAAGTCCACCGAAAAGAACGAGGAAACCGGACAGAAGATACCGAGATCGGACGATGGTCGACCGCTTGAGGGGCAAACTGCAGAAGAGAACCTCGGTCCGGTAACGATCTTCAACGACGAGAGTCAGGGCCACCAATCCCAGCAACAAGGCAACTCCGACAGCCATGAAGGCGACATCCTGCTTGATGGAGATCACGCCGTAGAGGAAATAGACGACGAGTGCCAGAAGCCAGAACCATCGGCAGGCGATGAAGTCTTTCCGGCACAGCCTAAGCATCTTTGCCCCTCCGCGTCATGTAGAACATGATATCCTCGAGCGAAGGCTTCTCAATCACGACTCTCTGACCGAATCGGCGCCTTGCCTCTGATACGCTAGAGCAGAGGGCTTCAAAACCGAATTCACGCTTCCGAAATCCTCTGAAAAAATCCTTATTGTCTTCGCTCAAGAGTTCATTCGGTCCCTTGACAACGCCCCACTGCTCGAGGATCTCGTCTTTGGCCGAAGAGAAGACGATCCGGCCCTGGTCAATGAAGGTGATGAAATCGGCGATCCTTTCTAGGTCGGAGGTGATGTGGGTCGAGAAGAGGACGGATTTTCGTTCGTCTTGGATAAACTCGGACAGCCTCCCCAGCAGCTCGCGGCCAAAAACCGGGTCGAGGCCAGAAGTCGGTTCGTCCAGGATGATGAAATCGGCTCGGTGCGAGAGGGCGAGGGCCAGGGCGAACTTCATCTTCATTCCCCGCGACAGCTTGCTGAAGGCTTTCTTGAGCGGCAGATCAAATTCCCTGATCAACCTGTGAAAAAGGTCATCGTCCCAGTTTTTATAAAAAGGCGCGACCGTGGCTTTGAGTTGTTTCAGGGAAAGGTATTCATAAAAGAAAGGTGTGTCATGGACGAAGCCGATCCTGCTCTTGACGACCACCTCGTTCTCTAGGCTGTCCGCTCCAAAGACCTTGATCTCTCCCGCGCTCTTCTTGACCACGTTCAAAATGAGTTTGATGATGGTCGTCTTTCCCGCTCCGTTAGGACCGATGAGCCCCATGATGAATCCCCGGGGAAGAGAGAAAGATACGTCTCTCAAGGTGAATCCTTCGTAATCCTTTCTCAGATCCTTGATTTCCAGGACGTTTTCCATCGCCGCGTTTCTCTAAAGCTCTTTCCTCTTGAAGATGAACTCCGAGCATTTGAAAGAGACAAAGTTCAAAAGCAAAATGATCCCGAGGAGAAAAATCTGATATCCGACCACGCCGAGGTGAGAATTGAGAGCCGCAAAGAAGCTCCCTATCCCTGCGATAAGACCCTTCAGACTGACTTTCGTGAGCTTCGTTGATCCAAGCCACAGGGTGATGATGCCCAAAACCTGAAGACTGATGAGAAAAACAAAGGACCCGACCATGCCGAACCAGATAAGGAGAGGCAAAAGGATGGATATGAAAAGCGTGAGCAGCAACAAATAAATGAGAATCATTTTGATATTCAGGACGCCTTGCAGGGAGAGTTTGGATCCCGGGAAGACAAGAGCCACCGCCGTGCTGAGAAGGTAGAAGACGATCATGAGGAGCCAGCTGGTCGCATATTTGGAGAGGACAATGTCCTTCCGGGTGACGGGGAGGCTGGAGCTGAGCACGGAGCCTTTGAATTTATCTTCGCGAGCATAGCACAGGAGGGGAACGATGCAGATAATAAAGGCGCCGACCGCGGTGAATTCCCTTAAACTCACGACCTTTGAACCCAGCCAGCCGATATAGATACTGTAAGGAATCCCGATGAGCAGGATAAACTTTTTATTGAAAATGAGATCCTTGAGAATCAGGCTACCCATGAGCTTCTCCTTTGTCCATGAAAACCATGATATCTTCGATCGAGGCCGGCTCGATGACCGCTCCCGAGCTGAAGACTCTCCTCGCTTCCTGGAGGTCTGAGGTCAGCGCCTCAAAGCCGAAAGCCGTGTCCCGGCAGCCCCGAAACAATTTCCGGTCTTGCCCGTTCAAAAGCTCCTTCCCTCCCTTGATGATCCCCCAGTTCTCCTTGATCTCATCCTCAGTGGAAGCAAAGATCACGTTGCCGTCCTTGATAAATGTGATGTAGTCCGCCACATGTTCCAGGTCCGAGGTGATGTGGGTAGAGAAGAGAACGGACTTTTTTTCGTCCTGGATCAGCCCGGAGAGCCTTTCCAGGAGCTCCCGCCGGAAAACCGGGTCCAGACCGGAAGTGGGCTCATCCATGATGAGCAGATCTGCATCGTGAGACAGAGCAAGGGCGATCGAAAACTTCATCTTCATCCCGTGGGACAGTTTCTTGAATACTTTATGGAGCGGCAGGCCGAATTCTCCGCAGAGCGACAAGAACAGCTTCTCGTCCCAATTTCTGTAGAACAAGGCTACGGCCGATTTAATATCCGCGAGGCTGACGTCATCATAAAAATAGGGGATCTCGTAAACGAAACCTATTCGGGACTTGATTTCGGCCTCGTTTCTCAGGTGGTCTTTTCCGAAGACCTTGATTTCGCCCCCTTCTTTGCGGATAAGGTTCATGATCAACTTGATGATCGTCGTTTTTCCGGCTCCGTTGGGGCCGACGAGACCCATGATGTAGCCCTGGGGGAGAAAGAAAGAGAGGCCGTTGAGCGCGAAGCCTCTGTAGCTTTTTTTGAGGTCTTTGATCTCGATGGCGCTGTCCATTATTCATCCTCCTTGTACAAGAGCAAAAGCATGGTCTTGAGCTGGTCAAGGCCGATCCCCAGCATCTTCGCTTCGGAAACGGCCTCCACGAGCTTCTCTTCGACGATCTTCATTTTCTTTTCCTGCAAGAGTTCCTTGTTCTGGGTGGCGATAAAGGTCCCCTTGCCGGAGACGGTGTTGATGAAGCCTTCCCGTTCGAGCTCGTCATAGGCTCGCTTGGTGGTGATGACAGAGATCTGGAGTTCTTTGGCGAGTTTTCGAATGGAGGGAAGTCCTTCGCCCTCGATGAGCTCGCCTGAAATGATTTGAGCCTTGATCTGTTTTGTAATCTGCTCGTAGATCGGGTCCGGCGATGAGTTGGCGACGATGATCCTCAAACCAGCACCTCCAGGAGGAACAAGAGGGCGATCAGGCTGATTATTAAGATCTTGATCAAGGTTTTCATCCAAGTCTCCTTAAGTTCTCGCAAGCGGCGTGAGCAATGTGTTTTCTGTTCATACTGTATATAACGTATATATACAATATAGGCATCATTTTCCGTTTGTCAAGCGAAATCTGCGCATCTTTCCGAAATTCTTTTAAAAAAAATCTTGACAAGCATAATACCTTGTATTACATTGTACATGAAAAAACAATGGAGAACAAAATCACCCAACTCAGGAAAGGCATTCTGGAGCTTGCGATTCTGGGCAGCCTGCATCATGAGAGTCGTTACGGATATTCCCTGATCCGGTCCATATCGGGTGAGAGTGAACTCGATATCACGGAAGGGACGATCTATCCCATCCTCAGCCGACTGTCGAAAGAAGAGCTCATCAAGGCTGAATGGGTGGAGTCTAACCAAGGTCCCCCGCGCAAGTATTATTCGCTCACGCCCAAAGGTGAAAGAGCCTATGAAATCTTGATGGCTGAATTTAATAAGCTTGCCTCCACGGTCGCTCATGCCAACAAAAAACCCGAGAAGAGCTCTCCAGAAGGAGAAAGGAAAATCTTGGAGGTGAAGAGGGAGGTCAAAGATGGTGAATGATTTTAGTGAGCCCATCGCCAAAATTGTTGAAAATTACTTGAACAGATTGAAGCACCATTTGAAGGGTTTGCCCGAGGCTGATCAACAAGAGCTCGTCAAGGAAATTCACTCCCATATCTATGAGTCTTTCCGGGACGATCCGACCGAGAATGAGGTCGAAGGCATCTTGAAGGTCCTCGATAAATTGGGGGAGCCTGCGGATGTCGTCTCTTCGAGGATGTCGCCAGCCATTGTGAAAATGGGAAAAAAGAAGAGACTCCCGCTCTACATTCTGGCCGGCACCGCGATCGCTCTCTTCGGAGTACCCCTTGGTCTGGGCGGGATCAGTATACTCCTCGCTCTTTTTATCACAATTCTTGCCCTCCTCGCGACCTATTACCTGGTCGCGGGAAGCCTGCTTGTCGGTGGCTGGATTGGCATGATCGCGAGCATCCTGGCCCTCGTAAGCCCCCATTTTCTGGATAACCTGGGACCCCATATCCAGATAGTATTTCTTAGGGCGAATAGCCTGGACCCGACCCTCAATGCGATCATCTCGCTCGTCATCTCGGCCATCCTCTCGGTTGTGGGCATCGTCTTGCTCTGGCTGGGGAAGTATATGATGAGAGGGGTCAGGTTCCTCTTCAACCTGACCCTTGAGAAGATCAAAGGATTCCGGAAAGGGCGGCGGCCGCAGGTCCAGTACGCCGGAAAAGCGGGCTGAGGCCCGGCAGCTGCCGGAATGTTTTGTCGAGGGCTAACTTTTTCCCCTAAGTTTCGTATTCGGATATAATCATAAAGAAATCGGAAGGAGGTTTTCCGTGAATCGAAACCTGGCGAATTCCCCAATAAACGTTGGGAAAAAAACCTTTCTCGGACTTGTCTTGGCTCTTGCTTTTTTGAGCGCGCTTTCCGGCGCCCAGGAAACAGGCAAGATTTCCAAGTTCGGGGAATACAAGGGCTATTCTGAAAAGATCTATGATTCTTGGGTCAGAAGCTCCCAGTACCTTACGATGAGGGATGGGATTAAACTGGCCGTTGACATCGTCCGGCCAGCCAAGAACGGCCAGGTCGAGACAAGAGCCCTGCCCGTCATCTGGACGCATGAGCGTTACCGCCGGGCTTTTCTTCATGAAGGCAAAGTGATCAGCGAAGCGGCCTCAGAGCTTCTTCAACCCATGATCAAGCGCGGCTATGTCTCGGCGGCCGTCGACGTCCGCGGCAGCGGCGCTTCCTTCGGGGTATATCGGGGCCTTTTTACCAAAGAAGAGACGCAAGATGCCTATGAGATCACTGAGTGGCTGGCTTCACAGCCCTGGTGTGACGGGAAAGTCGGAATGTGGGGCGGATCCTATCTGGGGATCACCCAGCTCATGGCCGCGAGCACAAAGCCTCCCCACCTGAAGGCCATCTTTCCCATCGTGGCCCTGTTCGATCTTTATGGCGTCGTTTATCACGGCGGGATTTTTCTGGATGATTTTACCAGGACCTGGACGGAACTCACGGTCAAGCTGGACACGGAGCTCGCAGCGGCTCCGGTCGACGAGGACAAAGACGGATCCATGCTCAAGGCTGCGATCGAGGAGCACAAATCAAGCCGGCCCACATTTGCCGTTGTGAGCCCTCTCCCGTTTCGAGATTCCAGGGATCCTGTAACCGGAGCCTATCCTTATAAAGAATGGCAGCCGGCCGGTTTTGTCAAAGAAATCAATGAATCTGGCGTGCCTGTTTATCTGTGGTGCGGCTGGTTTGATTCATTCACCAAAGACGGTTTTTTGATGTATCGGAATTTTACTTCTCCCAAAAAGCTTGTCATCGGCGCCTGGTCTCATAACCCCCGGGATAAGAAAATCGCTGAAGAAGAATTCACCCGCGCCGCCGTCGAGCAGGTCCGCTGGTTTGATTATTGGCTGAAGGGGATCGACAACGGGATCATGAAGGAGCCTCCGATCCGCTATCAAATGATGAAGTCCGCCAACGGGAGCGAATGGAAAACGGCCGCCCGTTGGCCGATTCCCGAAGAAAAAGACACAAAGTACTATTTTCTGGCCGGTCCATCCGGGAGTGTCAAATCAGCCAATGACGGGCTGTTGGGAGTTCTCCCTCCCAAAGGCAAGGGCGGCTCCGGCCAGGATGCATACAAAGTTGATTACACGACAACCACCGGTCAAACCACCCGCTGGGACAATGCCGTCGGCGGTGGCTTCGGCTATCCCGATATGACTCCTAACGATCAAAAAGGCCTGACCTACACGACTCCACCCCTCACGCAGGCCATCGAACTCACCGGGCACCCGGTCGCCCATCTCTGGCTAAGCACAACGGCAAAAGACGGAGACTTCTTTGTCTATTTGGAAGAGGTCGATGCCCAGGGAGTCTCTCATTATCTCACCGAGGGGGAGCTCCGAGCCTCCCGCCGGGCTCTCCATAAGCCTCCCTATAACAACCTCGGATTGCCCTACCACCGGAGCTTCGCCCAAGATGTGAAGGAGCTCGTCCCCGGCAAGCCGGTCGAGCTTGTCTTCGACCTCCTGCCGACTTCCAACATGTTTGAGGCCGACCACCGGATCCGGATCACAGTTACCTGCGCCGACAAAGACAATGCGGCGACACCGCATCTCTCTCCTCCTCCCACGATCAAGGTTTTCCGGGACGCTGGTCATGCCTCTCATATCGTGCTTCCTGTCGTCGAGGCTCAGGGAGAAGCGGGAACGAAGACAAAATAACGGCTTATTTCTTTTTTGTCTGGTCTAAGATCCAGTCACCTATCACAGCGAGAGCCGACGGAGCGATCGTTTCCTCGATTTTCGCGTATTCCATGGGGGACCCGGTCTGAGCTGTTTGGAACAGATGATTAAGGCCTGGAAGTACTTTGATTGTATAATGCT
>Ga0315282_10011644_pt1 | contig 13577 bp, 10 predicted proteins | sample YL17G07_20_MG_FD_203693 | JGI IMG/M metagenome (GOLD analysis project Ga0315282, IMG submission 203693) | Sediment microbial communities from Yellowstone Lake, YNP, Wyoming, USA - YL17G07_20 | ecosystem: Environmental > Aquatic > Freshwater > Lake > Sediment | place: USA: Wyoming | collected... | reverse complement strand
GGGAAAAAAGGTGTGGTGGGAGTGGCCATGCCCTCTCAATATTCTTCGAAGGCATCTTTGGAAGATGCCAAACTTTTAACCAAGAGTTTGGGCATTCAATTCCTTACTATTCCGATTACAGAAATATTTCAGGCCTATTTAAAAACCCTCTCCTCATCATTCAAAGGGCTTAAGCCTGATGTTGCGGAAGAAAATATTCAGGCTCGTATTCGAGGGAATATCCTCATGGCCCTCTCCAATAAATTTGGTTGGCTCGTTCTCACGACTGGAAATAAGAGCGAGATGAGCGTGGGGTATTGCACGCTTTATGGAGATATGGCAGGAGGATTTGCTGTCTTGAAAGATGTCCCGAAGACTTTGGTTTATGAGTTGGCGAAATTCAGAAATAAAAAAGAGGGAAAGGCCATTATCCCCAAAAATGTTTTTGTTAAACCACCTTCTGCAGAATTAAGGCCGAATCAAAAGGATGAGGACTCTCTTCCTCCCTACCCTACCCTCGATCCAATTCTCCAGGCCTATGTCGAAGAAGATAAGGGAGTTGAAGAAATTGCAAAAATGGGTTTTAAAGAGAGAATGATTAAAGAAGTGATTCAGATGGTCGATCGAAATGAATACAAACGGAGGCAAAGCCCTCCAGGCGTGAAGATCACCCATCGGGCCTTAGGAAAAGACAGAAGACTTCCCGTCACAAACAAATACCGGAACTTCTAAAAAGCGCTTCAAAGAGAGGAAAAGGATATGAAAATTTACGGACATAATGGAAAAGTACTACGTGTAGACTTAAGCAACCGTGCCATCACTGAGGAAGAGTTGCCAGAAATAATGTATCGAAGGTATTTGGGAGGAGGGGCTCTCTCCCTTTATTACTTGCTGAAAGAATTGAAACCAAGTGTGGATCCCCTTGGACCTGAAAATATGCTCATTTTCGCAGCCTCCGCAGTCACAGGAACTCCAGCACTGGGATTCAGCCGGTTCACTGTGGCTGCTAAATCCCCTATTACAGGCGCCTTTGGTGAAGCAGAAGCCGGTGGATGGTGGGGCCCCGAGTTAAAATTTTCTGGTTTCGATGCCATCATCATCAAGGGTAAAGCTAATAAACCCGTCTATCTCTGGATTCATAATGGTAAGGCAGAACTACGGGAAGCCTCTCATCTTTGGGGACAGCTCGCCAGAGAAACCCAAGAGACGATCCGAAAAGAGCTCGGAGACGAAAAAATTCGAATTGCCCTCATCGGACCTGGTGGCGAAAAATTGGTTAAGTTTGCCTGCATTCTAAATGAACTAAAGCATGCCAACGGGAGAACAGGCCTCGGAGCTGTCATGGGGGCTAAAAACCTCAAAGCCATTGCTGTCCGGGGAAATAAGAAAATGTCTCTTTATGACCCCGAAAGGGTCCGAGAAATTGTGAAAAGAGTTTTAGAGACATATAAGGAGAACCCCGGCACATTGGGTGAAGTTGGAACGGCCCGAGGAGTCATGCCTCTCAACGCAGATGGCATCCTTCCCACCCGGAATTTTACCAGCGGAAGTTTTGAAAAAGCAGAGGATATCTGTGGAGAGACGATGAGAGATACTATTTTAGTAGGACGAGGTACCTGCTATGCCTGTGCTGTCCGATGTAAAAGGGAAGTCAAAGTGGATGAACCCTATAAAGTAGATCCTATTTATGGAGGCCCGGAATATGAAACCATTGCTGCCTTAGGTTCTCTCTGTGGCATTGGAGATCTGAAGGCCCTTGCATTGGCAAATCAGATCTGTGGCGCTTATACGATCGATACCATCTCTACAGGAACAACGATTGCCTTTGCTATGGAATGCTTCGAAAAAGGGATCATTACAAAAAAGGATACCGGAGGGATCGAACTGAAATTCGGAAATGTCGAAGCAATGCTTCAGATGGTTGAACAGATTGGCAAACGCGAAGGATTCGGCAATCTGTTGGCTGAAGGGGTAAAGATTGCGGCAGAAAAGATTGGAAAGGATGCCCAGGAATTTGCCATGCACGTGAAAGGACTTCCCCTCCCCTTACATGAACCCCGTGGTAAAACAGGGGTGGGATTGGGCTATGCCCTTTCCCCAACAGGAGCGGACCATCTTGAAATCCCTCATGATCCTTTTTTCGAATCAGAAGCGGGATTGAAAGGCATCTTGCCCTTGGGGATCATCGAACCTCTTTCAGCCTATGATCTGAGTTCCCGTAAGGTCAGGATGTTTATGTATCTCCAGCAGCTCTATAATCTTTTTAACTCCATCGGGCTTTGTATCTTTACAGCCAATCCCTTTGGCCCTCTCTCCATCAATAACGTGGTGGATTACACCAATGCCGTCACTGGATGGGATACCAGTTTGTGGGAGCTCATGAAGGTGGGAGAAAGACACAGCAATATGTCTCGAATCTTTAATCTCCGAGAGGGGTTTACATCAAAAGACGATTGTTTGCCCGACCGTTTCTTTCAATCCCTTGAGGGGGGAACCCTAAAGGGAAAGAAAATCTATTTTCAAGAATTTCAACAGGCTGTGAAAACATATTATCAGATGATGGGATGGGATGAAAATGGCTTTCCTCTCAAAGGCAAATTGGAGGAACTTGAACTGGAATGGGCTTACGGCCCACGACCGTCCTAAGAATTCAGTCAGGTATCCTTCTTAACATCGCAAACCGTCTGAGTTAAAACATCTGGAAAATCTTTTTCCCCTGTTTTAAAGGAGGGTTCTACCTCTTCCCCATATTTCTCTCTCAATTTAAATCGACGAATCACTTCTTCCAGAGGCTTTAGTTTCTCTCCTTCAATTTTGGGCAGCGGAGGACGCGGATCCCCTGAGGGGAGTCCAATCAGTTTAACCATGGCCTTAATCGCCACAGGATTAGTGGCTGAGTAGGCAGCCTCCATCAAAGGAAGGCACTCAAAATAAAGCCTTCTTCCCCTCATCACATCCTCCCACGATCGCCAAGGTTTTGACAATTCAGCCATCTCTCGAGGAGCCACATTTCCAGTAACATTGGCTGTCCCATGGCCTCCCATCCCGAGGGTAGGAATGATGAGAGCGTAATTGGGAGCATCACAGCAAAGCAGTCTGATCCGGCCTCCGGTTCCTTTCATCACCGAAGTCAGTTGGGCCACACTGGGAACAGCTTCTTTATCGGCTACCAGGTTGGGACATTCTTCGAACAATTTAATAACGGTGGAGGGGTCGATATTGACGATGACCCGAGCCGGGTTATTGTAAACGGCCACAGCTATATCAACCGACTGACAAACACTTTTTAAATAATCATAAACTGCTGATTGAGGAGGGGCAATATAAGGAGGAACAACCAGCATGATGCCATCAGCCCCTTTCTCCTGAGCAAATTGAGCCAGTTCGATGGTCTGAGATGTGGAACCACAGGTCACACCGAAGAAGGCGGGAATTTTCTCATGGCAGTAGGGAGCCATCTCCTCGATAATCGTTTTTCTCTCTTCTTGGGAAAGGGAAGTTGGCTCTCCAGTGGAACCCATAAGGAGAAGCCCTCGCGTTTCATTTGAAGCCTGTAAATCTACCAAGTCTTTGAATCCATCTATATCCAGTTCCCCTTTCCTATCAAATGGCGTGATCAGAGCCACCCAGGACCCCTCTGGATAAATCAGATATTTTCTCATACTAAATCTCCTAAGGAATCAAATGCAATTTTGTTGAACAAACGGAGCCCCACGGGCAAGCCCGTGGTCTTCCGCGAAGGCGGATAAAATTGGGGGAGCCATCCAGATATGAAGATCATCCACTGAGCTTTAGAAAAAGATTAACTACTCCCTGTAACAACAAATATAGAAACCTTTAAAGCCTTTTTATAAATCGATCAGCCTCTTTCTTGCTAATGATTCTCAGGATAACGATTTTCATTTGCTGCATTTCATAGAAGACTCGAGATTTATCAATCCTTAACCGATAAAACGAAGTCTTTTTACCTTTAATTTTTTTTATTAATTTCCCTCTCGGAAAAGGGTTCTCTCCCAGGACTTTTAAATCTGAAAGGATTTTTCTTACCATTTCTATTTCTAAATTGTCTAAGTCCCTTGAAGCAGCCGGTGCAAGTTCGATTCTAAATCTATTCATGCTTCGACATTCTCTTTTTTAGATATTCATCAACACTCACACCTCCAAGTTCCAGATATTCCTCTCTTGCCTTTTCTAAAGCAGCCAGAAACTTGGGATTGTTTTCAAGCAGGTAATCTTCAAAATCCTCCTCTGAAATCCCCTTGATGATGGCCTTGGGTTTACCTTTAGAAGTCACAATGACCTCCTCTTTTTCAGCAAACCTTAAGATCTCTGAGGTTTTATTCTTGAGTTCCCTTACATTTGCAAATCTCATGGTTTCTCTCCTTGTGGCTATATTCGTAGCCACAATATAAAATAGGTATTTATCCTTGTCAAGTTACTAAGGAGTCCATAATTGACAAGACATAGCGTCATTCCCGCGAAGGCGGGAATCCAGTCAAGATAGGTGTCGTGTCTACACTGTTCACTCGATACTTTCTTTAAACAATCAATTTTTTTTTAATTTCCTGTCTTCTTATATTTGATCTTCACCTTTAACCCTTCTGCGTTAGCCCCGGAAGGTTTGCTGAGGTCTGTCAATAGTGTAGACACGACACCAAACCCCGCGACTTCTCTATCCCTGCACAGCTAAAACTCTTAACCAACTATGCTTCTGGCCAGGGCTTTACAGTGGTTGAAAAATATGAAAGGGAAGGGGTCACCCATCAAAAGGCACCTATCAAGCATTGAGGGGATGTAGGTTCTAAAACGCTTTAAGGTTTTTCTCTACATTGCCCCTTCTTCAAAAATGACCAACCGATGTCAGGTTGTTTTAGAACCAACGTCCCCCTCGTTCCTACGTCTGAGAATCTTTCTATTTCTGTGGGTAAACCATATCATAGCCCAAAAAACTTGCCAAGTCTTTTTTTAGGAGATTTTATCACTCTGCTCTATACTTTTTTTCACCATCAGCATTCCCGTAGCTGCTCCTGCCAGCATGTCCCACCCGGAAGAATGACCGATGGCGGCCACCCGCAAAGCTGCTTCCAGGATTGAATTGAAACCTCTCCCCGCAAGCAATCCGCCAACCAGGTCATGCAGAGGCTCCGGTCCATGGCCGAGGGCAAGATCGCTGAAAACGGCATGGCTGATGGGATGGGTTCGGGTTTTGGCCCAACATAGAAGATCAAAAACCGCATCTTCATCCCAAAAAAAATCTCCCGGGTAAGCCTGATGTAAAGATCGTGCGGCAAAGAACAGCCCCCCCAGGAAATCATCTCCCGAGGGGGTCAGGCCAGGTCCCAGCCCGATCATTTCTTTTCCTATGCGCGTAACGAAACGGAGGTCTTGATCCAGACAGGCATATGCCAGATCCAGAGCCAGGTCCTGGACTCGCCCCATGATGGAGGTTGGGGGGAAAGCTGGAAAGGCACTGCCTTCCGCCAGAGCGCGGCTCAGGGAGATCGCCCTTCCCATGCCCTCGTAAACTTCCAGCAGGTCGAGCACTCCAAGCAACCGGCGAAAACAGGCCCATAATCCCGTCAGGGAAACCAATCCTCGGGCCTCCGATCCATAGGGATTCCATTCCCTTGCTGTGCTAAGGTCAATGAAGGAGCCGCCGCTGAAGGTCAAATGGGGGAACTGCCAGAAACATTTTTCTCCGGAAACCACCTTCGGCGGCAGAAGAACCAGAATACAGCGTCGGTGGAGAGGGAATCTTTCGGAGCAGATCCAAATAACCTCTCCATCCCTGGTAAAAAGGTATATCGTATCGGAAAGAACGGCCAGAACTTTCCCCGCGAACTCCGGTAAGGCAAGCAGGTCCCTGGCCTTCGATCCTACTTGCCTTGCAGAGCATAGAGAAGGGGGAGCTCCTTGATCCGATCTCCCCCAGAGAATGGCTCCTCCGGAGGTGGATATTTCACTTGTTCTGACCAATGATGCCCTCACCCCCCTAACCCGAGGATAACAGCACAGGGTTAGATGCTGATCTTCTGCAGCAGCTTCGCCGCACATACTGATGAGCCGGAATTGAATTCTTGTGGATCACAGGGTTTTGGAGTCGCCCCCGCGTCATAGGTTCTCCCTCCGAGCAATGTCAACGGCGGGCAATCTCGCATCATTGACCGATCTCGCTGATGATCCGTGCTGTTTCCCGCGCCACCACAATCTCCTCATTTGTGGGGACCACGACTACCGCAACCCTCGCCCCCTCCTTGGAGATGATTGCCTCTGCCTTACGAACCTGATTTCGGTGTTCATCGAGTTCCACGCCAAGGAACTCGAGGCCACGGCAGATCTCCCGCCGCATTTCGATCCCATTCTCACCGATCCCCCCGGAAAATGCGATGGCGTCAAGCCCACCCATCGCCGCCGCATAGGCGCCGATGTATTTCTTTACGGCGTAGGCAAAGACATCCAAAGCCAGCCGAGCCCGAGCCTCGCCCTTGGCAGCGGCAAGCTCCAAGTCCCGCACGTCGCCACTCACACCAGAGATCCCAAGCAACCCGCCACGCGTGATGAGCACCTGTCGGATCTCCTCCGTGGACAGCCCCGCTCGGTCCATGACATACGGCAGCACGAAGGGATCAACGTCACCGCACCGATTCGCCATAGGGATACCCGCTTGGGTCGACATGCCCATACTCGTGTCTACGGACCGTCCGCCCAGGATGGCGCAGACGGACGAGCTCCCTCCCAGATGACATGCTACCAGGCGGAGGGTATCCGGCGGCCGGCCCAGGAGCTCCGGCACTCGCCCCGCGACGTAACGAAAGGATGCACCATGATAGCCGAGACGGCGGACACCGTAGCGCTCGTACCACTCGTACGGAACCGAATAGAGATACGCTCTGGGTGGCATGCCGTCGTGAAAGGCCGTCTCGAACAACCCGACAAGAGGAACGTCGGGCAGGAGATCGCGAAATAGCCGCACGGCGGCGATATACGGAGGATTGTGGGCCGGCAGGAGTGGGACGTACTCCTCCATAGCCGCGAGCACCCGGTCGTTGAGGAGGGTCGCGCCCGTCACCCCCCGCCCCCCGACCACCTTGAACCCGATGCCGTTCAGTTCCCGGAGGTCATTCAGTGCCCCCACCCGTGCATCGCACAGGAGAGAAATCATGCGCTGGATCGCGGCGCGCTGATCCGGAAGGGGCTCTGCGGCGCTCACCTCCGGTTTCGACGCAGCTCGATGGCGGAAGTGCGCCGTCCGGCTGCCGATACGCTCCATCCCGCCATGTGCCAGCTGGCGCTCACCCGGCATCTCGAAGATCTGGTACTTGAGGGATGTGCTGCCCACATTGCATACCAGGATTTTCATGCGTCGCCTCGCCCAATCGCCTTCCATAACCCCGGGAGGGGCCAGCGATCATCGCCCTACTCTTTGAACTTCAAAGCCCACGTTTCGCAGCGAAGGCGCGAAGCCCTTGGACGAAACAGTCCATCGGCAGGCGGCAGTACCCCCCGCCACCCTGGCCTCCGTTGACGTGCGCCATTCCCCCGTGGACGATCGGGGCGATCCCCGTGCCGACCACCTTCCGCATATCGATGCCGTAGGGTGGCCCCTGGAAATCGAGCCACGGGATCGGCGCCCAATCGTGCGAAGCCACACACACTTGGCGCGCCTCCTCGGTTCGCCGCAGGGCATCCCGGAAGTCGCCCCCGGTCATGCGGACCACCGCCGCACCCGCCGCCGCCGCGAGTCCGCCGAACCCGTACGCCTCAACCATGCAGCTGTCCCCGATGAACGGACACACATCGTCGTCGGTCCATTTTGGGTTGAGATAGACGCCCGTGAACTTGGGGGCCTTGACGCGGAACCACTGGTCCCCCGTGTCGGCGAACTTCATCCCGAACTCGTACCCGTTTCCGCCGATGGCGATCATGAGGGTGCAGCACTCGATTCCCTTGACGGCATTCGTGACGGCAACGGCACCCCCCAAGAGAACGTGCAGGAAGAAGCGCTCATAGCCTCCCAGAAAGCGGGTGACCCGCTTCAACACGTCATGTTTGAGGGGGAGTTCGACAAGCGCGGGCAACATCTGAAACATCATCAGGGCATTGGAGGCCGTATTGCGGTAGTGGTTCTCGTCGCCCATGCCCGTGGCCCGGGCAAGGATGTTGCGGATATTCAGGCCGCCCATGGCCCGAACCATCTCCCCGAGAACCGGACCAAGCTCGTCCTGGAACCACGTGAGCCGGCTCGCGATCTTCGGCGTGTAGAAGCCCCAGCGGAGCAAATCCGCCTCACTCCCCTCGTAGATGACACAGCAGCCGCGCGAGCCGGTGGCGGTATCTTCCACCACCAGGACGGGAGTGGAGGCGGTGACGGGGCTGAAGCCGCCTCCCGCGGATTTGTAGTCGAGCGCTGCGCCGAGGACAATCTCATCGCGCAGCACCATCTCCCACGCCTCCTCGACGGTCTTCGCCAGCCCCTCCTGCACTGCCGCCCCGGCGATGGCATTCCGGACCGGCTTCAAGGCATGTCGGGGGTCCAGCGGCGGCCCGGCGAAAAGGACAAGGTTCTCCTTGAAATCAGGGATAAAGTCCCGGGCCGGCATGACGTCCACCCAGGTCGGTTGCGCCTTGGTCAGAAGGTCTGCGGCACGACGATTCGCATCCTCAATCCGCTCGCTGATGGTCATACTTACGCTGTTTTCTGGCATGGATCTGTCTCCTCTGCATGGGTACACCATTAATACATCGCGGGACCGCACCGCTCATGCCCCGCCCAGCTTCTCCAACAATGCCGCCAATTCGGCATCGCCTCCAGCGGGAGGGCGCCAATCCAGCGACACCAGCCTGATCCCTTGCCGCTGCAAGGCTTCGGCGAAGAGCATCAATCCCACGTTGACGACTTGGAGTTCTTGTCCGAACAGCGCGGTGCCGCGTCTCAATCGCGTCTCGACCTCTAAGTCGGGTGTCGTCGACGCCACCCGCGGGCTCCCGACATCCGGCACGGAGTCCTCAGCGGGAAGCGGCCCTGCCCCACGTTGCACAATCCGGGCCGCCAGCCGGGCCGCCTGCGCGTTAGAGGGCAGCACTGCGACCCCGGCTCCCCGCAGAGTCTCCTCCTGTACGGACAGACGCTGCGGATCGCCTTCGGTCCCGCACACCGACGCCACGACCGAAAGGTAGCGTCCCTGGTCGGCAGCCTGACGCTTCGCTGCTGCGATCGTGGCGGCCACTGCACCCGCGGGGTCCGGGTGCACGGCCGGACCCAGGATGATGTCCAGAAGGATGACTGCCACCTCGGGATCGTCCGCCTCCTGCAGCAGACGCTCCCTCCGCAATTGCGGGTCAATGACCGGATGCGGACGGCCGAGCGTGAACTCTTCCGCCCCGTAATCCACCAGGGTGTGTCCACGGCTGACCGCCCGGCCAGCCAGAGCAAGCTCTGGACTGAGCGGGGCGTTGGAATGGATCGGGCCTAGAACCGAGGTGAGGATGCGGAGGGCTTCCTCCAGGAAGGTGCCGCCGCAGAACAGACCGCGAACGAACCGTTGCGTGGACTGCAGCCCACGGATCTCCCGCTGCAGTAACTCCTCCGCAACGTCAGAAGAACGGCAGATCTGGAGTCTGCCGGATTCCCGGCCCGATGCCAGCGCCACGGCCAGTGCGGCAGCGTCCTCAAGGTCGGCGGCCACGTGGACGCCGGCGGCCCGAAGGGTGGCCGAATCGGTTCCGCTGAAACACGCCACCACCGGCTTCCGGCATCCTCGGATTCTGGTAAGGAGCCTCTGCAGGGTCAGGGAGCCGGGAGCGCGAGACACCAGAACAATTACCTGCGTATCCGGATCGGCATCGAGGGCGTCGAGAGCCGTCTCCATCCCCAGGCCACCGACGGCGTCGCGCAGGTCTCGCCCCCCGACACCGATTGCCTGAGACACACCCAGACCCCACCGCTCAACCAGGACGGCAACCTGCTGGATTCCACTCCCCGACGCCCCCGCAATCCCGACGGGCCCGCGGCGCACTACGCTGGCCAGCGCCAGCGCGGCGCCGTTCAGGTTGACCACTCCGCAATCGGGCCCCATGCACAGGAGCCCGCACGAGCGGGCCATCTCCTTCAACTCCCGCTCCTGATCAAGAGGAACGTTGTCGCTGAAGAGCAGGACGTGCAGGCCGGCGCGCAAAGCCTTGCGCGCCTCGGCGGCGGCATAGCAACCGGGAACCGAGACGAGGCAGAGGTTGGCGTCGGGCAGTTGGCGCAGAGCCGCTTCGATCGTCCGCGGAGCCTCCTGACCGCCGGCGGCCGCCGGCCGCGCTCGAAAGAGGCCCTCCATGTCGCGCTCGGCTTGGTCGAGCGCCTCCGCGGTGTCCGCCTCAAGGGCGATGATGAGGTCGTTCGCCGTCGCCGCCTCCCCTTCCGGAGACAGCAGGGCCTGATTGCGGAGAAACTCCTTGTTGCTCGGCGTCCCCATCATCAGAATGGCCTGAAAAATGTCCGGCCGCTTCTGGAGTTGGCCCGCGGCGAGCATGAGCTGGACCGAATCACGGTATTCATTCCTGCGGATCAGGATTCTTTTGGACACGCTGAATTCTCCTCCCAAAATTATTTATCTTACTGACCGGTCACCGGACCGGATCGACGCTCGACCGACGCCCCGCATCCTCTGTGCGGCCCGACCTCCCGTTATCGCATCATGAGGGATGGGAGCCACGTGCTGAGGATGGGGAAGGCGAGGAGAAGGGCAATCGTGACCGTCTCGAAGATGATGAACACTCCGGCCCCCCGAAACACCTCTTCGAGTGGGATTTCCGGAGCCACCCCGGCGATCGTGAAGACGTTGAGACCCACCGGAGGCGTGATCAGGCCGATCTCGATCATCTTCGTCACGAGAATGCCGAACCAGACCGGGTTGTATCCCAGATCCTTCACGACGATCGGGTAGAGGATAGGCAGCGTGATCAGCAGGCAGGATGCCGGATCCAGGAAACATCCCAGAGGAACATACACGGCGAGGGCGATGATTACGACCAGGAGCGGCGGCATATTGAGATTGGCAATCGCCAGGGAGATCGCCTTGCCCGTTCCTGCGCGGATGAGGAAGTTGGAATAAAGGCCGGCGCAGATCATGATGATGAAGATGAACACGCTGGTCCGGACGGTGTCGATCATCGACTCATTGAGTTGCGCCGCCAGGCCCTGCCGATCCGGCTTGAAGAGCATCATCAGGAGGGCCGCGATAACGCCACCCGCGGCGGCTTCCACCGGCGTGAAAACGCCGACGCCCATTCCTCCGATGACGATGCTGAACAGAACGACAATCCCCCACGCCCCTTTCAGGGAGACGAATCGCTCCTTCCAGGTGAAGGACTCCGTGGGAGGCGCCATGCCCGGGTTGCGGCGGAGCATCACGGAGATGCCGATCATGAAGATGACGGCGGTGATGATGCCCGGGATGAATCCTCCCATGAGGCAGGCCCCCACGGAGGTGTCCGTGATGACCGCGTAAAGGACCAGTATGATGCTGGGGGGAATGATGATCGCTATCAGCCCTCCGGCCGCGACACAGCCGGCAGCAAACTGCCGGTTGTAGCCCTTTTTCAGCATCTCCGGCAGAGCAATCCGACCCATGGTCGCAGAGGCGGCCACGCTCGAGCCGCAGGCCGCTCCCATGAACGCGCAGGCGCAGATCGTCGCCAAGGCCAGGCCCGCAGGCATCCGGGAGAACCATTTCCGTCCAATCTCGAACGCCTTATTCGTCACGCCGGCATTGAAGGCGAGATGCCCCATGAGAACGAAGAGCGGGATGACCAGGTAGAGGTATTCAGCGTTAGCGGAATACGGAACCTCCCGCAACATGCCCAGCGCCGTCGAAAAACCGGACAGCAGGCCGATACCGATTAACCCGACAAGGCCCAAACTCACGAAGATGGGCAAGCCGACCGCCAGGAGCACAAGTAGGACGACCACACTGAGCATCGCAAGCATCGTCGGTGACAGGATCATAGTCAAACTTTCCTCCCTCAGTCTCAGACATGCTGTTTCACTTCCGCCATTTTGGTCTCGATCGGCAGGCGTCCGGTCAGTTGAGCCAGCGCGCGCAAGAGCTCCACCACATACTCCAGACAGAGCATCCAGAGGCCGACGGCCACCGAGACCTTGGCCGGCCAGATCAAGATGGTGATCCCAACGACGCCCCAATGATACTCGCCGAGACCAAACGAGTGCAGCGCCCCGGACGACGATTGCCAGCCCATCGTGGCCACGAACAGCAGGGACAGCAGAAGCCCGAGGAACTCAAACACCTTCCGTCGCCTGGGCGACAGCAGCTGCAAGCCGAAGGTGATGTTGATGTTTCCTTTGAGCCGCTGCGTCATGGCCAGCCCCAGGAATGTGAACGCCGGCAGGTAGACCCCGCTAAACTCGATGATGCCGGCAATGGGCTTGTCGAATACAAACCTTGAGAAGACATCGTAGATGGTAGCTGCGAGCATGACGACAAGGACCGCCAAGCTGACAACAACGCCGGCGCGCGAGACTGCCAGTGCCAATCCGTCCACGATTCTGATTCCGCGGGGAGTGCTTTCCATAGATGCCTTTCCTCACAATCTTCCCCGGCGGCCCCGCTTTCGAGGCCGCCGAGAGGATGATAGATGCCGGTTGGGTTGGATGGGGGCTTAGAATCCTTTCTTATACTTCTGGTTCCAGTAGTCGAATGATTCCTGGTACTTTGAGCCTTTTTCGTGCTTCCGCACCGCCTGGACGTACATGTCTTTGAGTGTCTGGGCCTCTTTGCTGAGCCCGCGCTCACCCATCTTCTTCACCCACCTGTCAAACTGCGCCGGTTGCACGAGATCGCGCGCCTTGTCCCGCTCCGAACGGGACCAGATCATCAGTTTGATGCCCCGGGACTCCATGTCGTCCACGGCGGCCCGGTTTTCCTCTTCGACGATCTCCAGGCTCTTGTCCTCCGCCTTCCGCGCCCAGTCGTGGAAGAGTTTCCTCAAGTCATTCGGGAACTCGTCGTACAGGTCCTTCCGGATCATCATCACCTGGGAACTGAACACTCCCGATCCGGTCTGGGTCACATACGGCATCACCTCGAAGAACTTCGCGTCCCAGCCCAGGCTCAGCGGGGTGCCGTACGCCGCCTGAATGATCCCTTTTTGGGCCGAAGTGTAAATGTCACCCCAGACGATGCCGACCGGAACGCCGCCGAAAGCGGTGATGCTCTCACCCGTCCGACCGAGGGCGCGGACCTTCTTCCCCTTCAGGGCCGCGATGTTGGGAACGGGGAAGGTGCTCCAGAGCGTGTTGTTGGTCACCGGCATGTTCCAGAGGATCTTGGCATTGTTGTTCTTCTCGAACTGGTCGCGCAGCGGTGCGTAGTTGTCGTACACCTCCTGGGCCGCCTTCATGTGGCCGTCCACCGATTCGGTGACATAGTTCATGTTCAGGGCGTCCATCAGAGGAACCAGGGGCGCGAAGTAGGGAGGGGTCGTGCAGGTGACGTCGATGCTGCGCGCCCGCATGGCGTTGAGCTCTTCGCCCAGCTTGCACAGGGCGCCGCTGAAGTGGTACTCGACCTTGATGCGGCCACCGCTCTGCT
>Ga0315282_10011643_pt1 | contig 13577 bp, 12 predicted proteins | sample YL17G07_20_MG_FD_203693 | JGI IMG/M metagenome (GOLD analysis project Ga0315282, IMG submission 203693) | Sediment microbial communities from Yellowstone Lake, YNP, Wyoming, USA - YL17G07_20 | ecosystem: Environmental > Aquatic > Freshwater > Lake > Sediment | place: USA: Wyoming | collected... | reverse complement strand
TTCCCTTGCCGGAACCGCTCATCCCGGTGACAACTACCAGTTCCTGAAGGCTCATGCTTGAACCAACACTCCTGGAATGGGCTAGCTGGAGAACCCATGCTCGACCTTAGGAGACTGCTTCTCCTGAAGCTCCGCTGAGAGCGGATAGCCCCGCTTGCGGAGCAAGTGGACGCGAGCAGCCACTTCAATCAGAGTCGACACGTTTCTTCCGGGTGCGACCGGCATCTCGATCACAGGCACCGGCACACCCAGTATCTCCATCGTCGACCGGTCAAGTCCCAGACGATCATACTCGCCATCTGGCTTCCATCGCTCGAGACGGACGACAAAGTCGAGCGCGTGCGAATGTCCCGTTGAAGATATGCCGAACAGCTCTTTGATGTCGATGATTCCCAATCCGCGCAACTCCATGTGGTATTTCAAAACCGGGCCGCCTGCGCCTATCAGGTGGTCAATGCCGAGTCGCGTGATCTCCACGCTGTCGTCGGCTACCAGGCGGTGCCCTCGAAGAACCAGTTCCAGAGCACATTCACTTTTGCCGATCCCCGAGGGCCCCAGCACCAGAATGCCCAAGCCAAAAACTTCCATAAAAACGCCATGGATGACGGTTCGGGGGGCGAGACGCGATTCCAGGAAGCTCGTAATCCTCTGGATCGCAACCGAGCTCAGGGCAGGAGTGCGCAGCAGAACGAACTTGTTTTCGCGAGCCAGTTCCAATAGGCCATGCGGCACATCCAGTCCTTTGGTAATGACGAGGCAACAGATCTTGAGCGCGTGCAGACCGCGGAGCGACTTCTCATAGGCATCCGCTTCCAGAATCCTCAGGTAGTTGATTTCACTTCCGCCAAGCAACTGGACTCGGTCGGGATGGACATAGTCGGTGAATCCGGCCAAAGCCAACCCGAGCTTCTGGATGCGAGGGGAGCGAATGCAGTTTGCCATTCCCTCACCTCCATGAACGACCTCAAAATCCAGCCCTATTTCCTGGGCAAGTGCGAACTCCTCGACAGTGACACTCTCTTGCTCAGGCATATGATTTTTATCGGCCACTCATGCTAGTCCTGAATCAAGCCGAGCGAGCCGTCCTTGCGCCGATAGAGCACGTTTATCGACCCAGACTCCACGTTCCTGAATACAAAAAACGGAGACTCAGACTGACCCAGTTCAGCAACTGCTTCTTCCACGGCCATCGGTTTCGGCGGCGCATCCTCTTCCAGGACGGCGACAGGGCGCCGGCTTGCCTGCATCGATACCCTTTCGCGGCTGACGCCGGACTTTTCCTCCACGGACTTGGCCTTGGCCTTTTGTCGCTTCGTCTCAATCAGCCGGCATCTGCTCTTGATTATCTGACGCTCCAGCTTCCCGATGGCCTGGACGATGGACATATACATATCATCGGTCTTGCCCTTTCCGGTCAGGTCCAACAGCTTGGACTTAAGGAGAATCTCGGCGGTATGCCGTTCTTTCTCCACATCAATGATGACGTGGAAGCTGGCGTCATCGCCGAAGAACCTGTCGAATTTGCGCAGTCTCTTAAGGACATATGACCGAATGGCCGGCGTAATAAGAACGTGCCGACCGGTGATTTCCACGTTCATCGCTCTTTCCTTCCAAAGTGAATGCTTAAGCCAATCAGCGCACAGTGTCCGCCGGCAGGACCGCCACTTGCAGATTCCTGCATGCAAGCTAGCTTTCGACACGGAGGAGATAGTTGATCTTCCGCTCGCGCGAGCCTGGAATGTGCATCTGCTCCCGATATTTCGCCACGGTCCGCCGGGTGATAAAAATGTTGTCGCGTCGCAGCAGTTGTCCGATCTGGTTGTCGGAGTAGGGCTTGCTCTTGTTCTCGCTTTCAATCAGTTTCCTGATCTTGAGTTTGACCTGGACAATCGAAAGCTCTTCGCCGTCGGCGCTCTCCACTCCCATGGTAAAGAACTTTCGCAATTCCATCACCCCCTGGGGAGTGTCCACATACTTGTTTGTGACCACCCTGCTGATTGTGGAGCTATGCACGCCCAACTCGTTCGCCACATCCTTGATCAACATGGGCCGCAAAGCGGAGGGCCCGCTTTCGAGAAACTCCCGCTGCCGGTTTACGATGACCTCGCATACTCTGTATATGGTGCGCTTCCTCTGGCTCACGCTTCTCAGCAGATCCACCGCCGAGCGGAACTTCTCGCGGAGAAACGCCTTGGCTTCGCCGCTGACCCCGTTGCTCTTCAAGAGCTCCCGATATCCGGAGTTCAAGCGAAGCTGCGGCATCCCCTCGTCGTTTTGGATGATGACAAACTCGCCGTCGACCTTGGCAATTGTAACCTCCGGCTGGACGTAGTTGACGTTCTGCGGGTTGTACTTTTGCCCGGGTTTCGGGATCAAATGCTTGATGGTATCCACTGCCTGGAGCACGGCCTCGAAAGTAGATCCGGTCCGCGCGGCAAGATCCTTGAACTTGTGGTTCTCCAATAGCGACAGGTGCTCACTGACAATTTTCCACGACAGGCTGCCCCGAAGGCCTCGCGCTTCCAACTGAAGCAGCAGGCATTCAGCGAGGTCCCGCGCCGCCACACCAATCGGATCGAAACTCTGCACCAGTCTGAGAGCCGCTTCCGCCTCCTCTGCCGTGGCGGACGTCAGGTCGCGGAGTTCCTCCATAGTCAGGAGAAGATAGCCGTCTCCATCCAAGTTCCCGATGATCTGCCTGGCGATCTCCGCGGTGCGTTCGTCGGCATCCGACAGGCCCAGTTGAGAATTCAAGTGGTCCGTGAGCGACGGCGGCCTGACCAGGAAAGTCTCGAACGATGGCTTTTCCTGATCCTCAACCTCCCGATTCCTATAGCCGGTGTCCAGGTATTCATCAAAAAAATACTGAAAATCAATCTCGTCGAACGAATCCTTCTCCCGGCTTTCTGGCGCGGCATCGATGCCCTTCTCGTCAAAACTCGTCTCCCTGGGTGATTCCGGCTCTGTCACTTCCTCAAGGATTGGATTTTCGACCAGCGCCTGGGTCAACATGTCTTGCAGCTCCAGCTTATTGAGCTGAAGCAGTTCGATCTTTTGCAGTAAGGATGGCGTGAGCGCAAGCCGCTGACTCAGCCGCAAGTCAAGGGATTGCCGCAGTAACTGTCGCCGGTTGTTCATCGCTTAGTTGAGCCTGAAATTCTCGCCGAGGTAGACCTTCCTGACCTCCGAGTCGCTGGTCAATTCCCCTGGGGTGCCTTCACGTAAGATCTTGCCCTCGCTTATTATATAAGCACGGTCTGTTATATTCAAAGTTTCCCTCACGTTATGATCCGTGACAAGGACACCGATGCCTCTCTCCTTCAGCTGGCCAATTATCCTCTGGATGTCCAGCACGGCCAGCGGATCAATGCCGGCAAAGGGCTCGTCCAGAAGAACGAACTTCGGCGTCAGCACCAGCGCCCGTGCAATTTCCAGTCGGCGCCGTTCCCCACCCGAAAGTGTATAGGCCCCCTGAGGTCTCAACGGCTCGATCCCAAATTCCTCGAGCAGAAGCGCAACCCTCTCTTCCTGTTCCGCCCTAGAGATCGGCAGGGTCTCGGCAATACTCCAAAGGTTTTCCTCGACCGTCAGTTTTTTGAAAACAGAGGGTTCTTGAGGCAGGTAGCTGATCCCGGAGCGAGCCCGTTGGTACATAGGAAGGCTCGTTATGTCGGCGCCATTGAGCAGGATTCTGCCGGAATCAGGAGAGATCAAACCCACCACCATATAGAAGGTCGTGGTCTTCCCTGCTCCGTTTGGACCTAAAAGGCCGACAACTTCACCTTGCCGGAGTTCAAGACTGACTTCACTGACGACCATTCTGCCTCGGTAAGACTTATCTAAACCCAAGGCCTGCAATCGATAACTAGTCATCGGAAGTCATTCATCATCAATGATTTAACTCGGGATCAGCGATTTTCCCGCAAGATCCTACCATCGGCGATAAAATATGTCAATCGAAGCGCTGTGGATCTGCTCTTCCTGACGTAATCATATACTTCTGCTGGGGTTCCAGTTACAGTGAGCGTACCCGCAGCAGGCAAATACTCTCCCTCCGCACCTTTTATTTCTTTGTCGGCCAAGGCAACGCGCAGCCTACCTTGTGCGGTGGCTCGCTGCACCTTGATTCCTGCCGAATCCAGGAAAGCATCCACACTGTCAGCCCATATCTTGGCATCCGCAGAAGCCAAGAACACGTTCCCGGTATAACGGACTCCGTTGTCAGACCGAGCGTATCGAAGCCGCGAGCTGCGGATCGCAACCTGATTGTCCAGACTGGGCTTCTCGTCCGACTTTGTGACTTGCGATTTGCTTGGGTTCGATGATTTCTGCAGGTTCGTACTTCCGACCCGCTGAACCAGATGCAGGACGCCTCCCTCAGCTTCGACTTCTTCTCCCGAGTTCAAGATCATCAGAGACTGGGCCTGGAGCTGGCTGCTCGAGGACAACAGTCGCACTCCACCGCTGTAACGGACCTTGGCCTGGTCTGTCCAGTACAGCATCTCGTCGGCAGTTACGATGCTGGGCGACGAAGAATTGGACGATGCTGTCAGCAATCCCTGAGGTTTTTCGCCGGAAGACTTAAGCAGGGAGCGGACGTTCCTCTGCACCGCCACTGTCTTCCGGCTCAGATCGTACTCGACCACCTCACCTGTCGTTGAGGAGTCTGAATCAGCGATTTTCGGGTGGTCACTCAGGACAAGCCTCTCCGTGGCAGCGGTGTAATCGCAATTGCCCGCCGTTGCGGTTCTTGCAAGGTCCCGATAGGCAAAGTCCCCCGACTGGCGGATCGCTTCGGCGCTCCCATCCGCTTCCCGGAACTGAGCGACGACACGCGTGCTCGAAGTGTGAAACTCCTGCACCGGAGCCGTCGCGCCGGGCTGCCCGGGCCTGCTATAGAAAACCTGCACATGTCCCTCCCCCACAAGCTTCCGGAGGCGATTGTTTCCAGGGTAAAACTCAAGCACGGCCCCATCGCACTGCATCTTCCGCACCTGAGCGCTCTCGGTACTTGAGGCCGGAACTGCAGCCAAAGTCACCCCGCCCGTAGCCATTCCGGACTCCAGGGAATCGCCTGTCTCCGAGTAAGAGATTTTCAGGGAAGACGCACTCAGGGACCGGCCTGCTTCGGGCGCGCGCCTTCCCGCCCCAGTGCTTCCCGCCGTCTCCCACCGGACAGCGCGTTCTGCTTGCAGCTCCTTTGGCACGCTGCGGCCATCAAGGCTGCGAAATGAAATGCGAATGTCCTCCGCGTGGAGCTCATTTGCTGCTGCTTCCCCTCCCATCCTTACGCCCGCGTGGTCACGCACATGGATACTCTCGAGATCCTTTCCGCCCGGGGCCAGGCTAGCTTCCAGCCAGTCCCCGGAGACAGCTGTAGTCTGAGTTCCATGCGCCAGTTCGAAACGCACGCCCGATCGGCTTTCAATAGCGCGCGGCAAACCCCTGACCGCGTCCATCTCCAGAAGGATCTCCGATGCATCCAGTCTCTGCTCTCCAGAGCCGGATTTCTGAGAAAAGCTGGCGTGCTCCTGCACACGAATGCTCTCCAACGCGTGAGACGTTTCCCCGATACCGAACCCGATGCGATCTCCTTGCAAGGTGCGCACGTCGGACTGATCCAAGGACTGATAGACGGCATTGCCCTGGCAGACAAGACTCGTGACATGCCGTTTGTCCGGAGTGAAAGTCGCAACGATTACGTCACCGGCCAGTGTGCCGGCTGCAGACGCCAGATGCGCGGCTCCCGCCAAGCGTATGATTCGCCCCGCTTCGGAATAGCAGCCTTGTTGGGACGACAACTGATAATTCTCAACCTGCGCAGTACCGCCGGGCGCACCAACAGTACGGCGCAAGTCAAAGGCGAGATCGTGCAAAAGCTCCAGGTTCCGGTCGAGATTGTCGTAGCGGACGCCCCTGGCCGTTCCGCTGGCCTGCGGAGAAACAAGCTTCAAACGGTCGTCCGACGAGCCCGTCTGATCGTCGAGATTGTAATGCAGGGACTCCGTGCGCAGCTCTACATCCTTGCCAAAACGGAGCAGGACGTCACCGAAGAAATAGACCTGCTTCCTCTTCGGGTCGTATTCGGCTTTCTGGCTGGAAATGTGATTTCGCTCGCTGCCGTCGGGGTTAAAGTCATTTGCATCAATTCCCTCAAGAAGCTCTCTCCCCTGCCGCGTTTCCAACAACTTTCGGGCGTGCAGTCGGAATTTGATGCCGCCGCTTTCGTTTGCAGAGTATTCGACGTTCTCTGCCGAGCGCATCAGATCTGCGCTTAGGATTTGCGCTGCAGGTTTGATGATGTCACGGCGGCGACGCCAGATCTGGAAATAATCAACCACCACCACAAACGCTACCAGCACGATCAGACCAATCAGAAGCCTGCGCAAGAGCTTGACATGAAGTACCTGCAAGTACGCTCTCATCGAACTGCGATTCTTCCCGACGCACCACGAAGTGATGGCAGCAAGTCACAAGGAGATTCCACGCAGGCCACAGCGTCGGATCCCCACCGTCTGTCATTTTGAAATCGACATTGCATACGCGCTAAGGGGTACAACTTCCTTGGTTGTCATCTTGACGTTCCAAATGTATTTCCGGGCAGTATCGTCGGCCGTCTGCACGAAGATCACCATTACATAATACGAGTTCTCCCCCATGTCGGCGGCTGCCCAGTCTTGGAACTTCAACGCCGGATCACTCCCCTTGATCATCCCTGCAAGGATCTGGTTCGAGTTCACGAGAAGGTCATACGCTTCCTGCTCGCTCTTCCCCTTTCGGTAGAGCGGCCCGGCATTGGCATCCGTTGACGGCTGACTTGGACTCGGCAGCCGCGTAGAGGGAAGAGCAGAAGGCGGCGGCTCCGCTCTTTCCTTTGCAGGAGCCGTCGGGACTTCTCGCACACTCGCCCGAGCAAGTTGGGGCGGGATGGCAAAAGGCTTGACGCCTCGATTGCTGGCCTCAACCCCTTTGCGCAGCAACGACGCCTCAAGGTCGGCCAAATCCCGGGGACGAGCCTGCGGGCGTCGGTACTCTTTGGGGAAAGGCGCGCGAGTTTCTCCAACCTTCGCCAAAGCAGGCGCCGGCGCAATCTGGTGCCTCAAAACTGCGGCGCGCAGCATCTGGACGCGTGTCCTCAAACGATATCGCACGGAGGGTATCCCAACGATGGGCAGGCCAACCACGACCACGAAAATAAGAAGGCCGAGATAGACTTTCCGGCGATAACGCGGCCGCGCTGACACTCGTGGTCCGTGCACAGCCTCCTGGCCTTTCGGTTCTGGGTCTATCGTAGGTTCCACGCCGTCTCCTGTTCCTATCTGGCTACTTGTGAACTGCCGCCATGTTTCCCGTTGTCCTCGCGCCTTTTGGCCTTCTCGCGATACACGAGGAATTGATAGATGAAATCGTCAAGCTCACCGTCCAAAACTCGATCGGTGTTGGATGTCTCGTATCTGGTCCGATGATCCTTGACCAGTCGATAAGGATGGAGAACGTACGAACGTATCTGGCTGCCCCACGCGATGTCTAGCTTGGCATCCTCAACCGCCTGCAACTGCTTCCGCTTTTTCTCCAATTCCAGATCGTAGAGCCTGGCACGCAGGATCTTGCGAGCTATGTCACGATTCCGAATCTGCGACCTTTCATTCTGGCATGACACGACGATTCCAGTGGGAATGTGAGTGATTCGCACGGCCGAGTCAGTGACATTGACATGCTGCCCGCCCGCCCCGGAAGACCGGTAGGTGTCGATTCGGAGGTCCTTCTCGTCAAGTTGCACTTCAATCCTGTCGTCTATTTCGGGGTACACGAAAACAGAGGCGAAGCTCGTATGCCGACGCGCCGCCGCGTCAAATGGCGAAATACGGACCAGCCGATGCACGCCGATCTCGGCGCACAGTTTGCCATAGGCGTTATCCCCCTTTACCAGGAAAGTAACCGACTTGATTCCTGCTTCCTCGCCTTGTTGATAATCGACAATCTCGTTTGAATACCCTGAACGCTCTGCCCAGCGAAGGTACATGCGCAGCAGCATCTCGGCCCAATCCTGGGATTCGGTGCCACCTGCACCGGGGTGGATGCTGACGATCGCGTTGCTGTCATCGTGCTCCCCGGAGAGCAGGGTGCGGATCTCGGTCTGCTTGACCTCCCGCTCGAGGCGCTCAACCTCTCCGTTCAGTTCCTGGAGCACATCCTCTCCCTCGGCAGCAAGGTCCAACAGGGCACCCAGGTCCGAGATGTCCCTCGCCAGCTTTGAGTCAAGCTCTACGTCCCTCTCCAGTCTCCGTCTGGTTTGCAGGACCGCTTGGACTTCTTCCTGCCTGCTCCAAAAATCGGGCTGTGCCGCCTTCTTCTCTATTTCAAGGATCTCCCTGCGCTTGTGGTCTGCATCAAAGATAACCTCGAACCAGCTCTATCTTCTGTCTGACTGCACTCACCTTCTCACGCAATTCTTCGAACATCTCTTCCTCCAAGATCCTTCACCTGGCTCTGGCTCCCTTCAGGAGGCTCCAGAACAATGCCGCAAAGAGAATGATAACACACAGGATAAACAAGGAGCTGCCATGGCGCACGTAGAAACTCCGGCCCGTAAGGAATGAGAAGCTGCCGATCGCCGTCTCTTCCCGAAACAGAGCAGTCTGCGCCTGAATTCTGCCGGCGGGCCCTATGACAGCCGTGATCCCAGAATTGGCTGCCCTCAGAAGGTATCTTCTGGTCTCCACCGCCCTCCATCGGGCCATCGCAAGGTGCTGGTATGGAGCCGAAGAGTTGCCGTACCAACCGTCGTTGGTCAAATTGATGATCAATTCGCTGCCTCTGTGGACGAATTCCCGGCAGATATCAGGGAAGACGGCCTCAAAGCAGATGATCGCGTTGACCTCACGGCCGCGCAGCGGCACCGTCAGATAGTGGTCTCCGGGCTGGAAATCCCCGACGTCTCTTGAGATCATCTGACTGAAAAAGAAAAGTCTCTTGTAGGGGACGTATTCTCCAAAAGGAACAAGATGAATCTTGTCGTACACGCCTATTTCTATTCCGCTCTGGTCCAAAAAGAAAGCGCTATTGAAGTATCTCTCGGCCCCGTTTTCGTTGCTAAACCTTATGTTATTGAACACCACACCGAGTGGAAAGCGGTGCGCAAGATCCTGCATCGTCTCGCGGTAGCCCCGGTCGTGCTGAAAAATAACCGGCGATGGCGACTCGGGGAGAATCAATAGGTCCACAGGCGCGGATCCTAATCTGTCGGCCATTCTGACATAGCCCTTCTTGTACTTCTCCGTCAGCGCCGGCTCTGGCTCATCCACGGAGAGGTTGCCCTGCAGCAACGCGGCACGGTACTCCGGCCGCACCTGATCCCACCGTCGCAGTTCAGCAGAGCCATACGCCAAGCACGCCGTCAGCAGGACGCCGGCGCTGAGAATCGGACCGCACGCCCGCCGCCCGTATCTACGGTGCAACCATGTCCAAACCAGTGCCGTATTGACCCAGGCGATCAAGAAGGAGATCCCATAGACACCTGCAAGGTCGGCCGCCTGCAGAAGCCTCAGGGAGTCGGTTTGCGAATAGCCGAGCAGTAACCATGGAAAGCCACCAAAGGGGAACCGGCTGCGCACATACTCCAAAACAACCCAGGCGGGAGCAAACACCAGCAAGAACCCGGTCCCACCGCGGTTCATGCAATAGCGCGTCAGCGCGCACACCGCCGCAGGATAGCATCCGAGAATCGCCACCATGAGGACAAAGAGCCCCCATGCCGCCGGGCCAGGCAGGTCTCCATAGAGGACCAGAACCCGTGGAACCCAATAGAGCAGTGCAAGGAACTGAACCATTCCAGTGGCGAGACCGCCAAGAAACGCGCTGCTGATTTTTTGAATTTGAACCAGATACCAGAGGAGCGGTACCAGTGCGACCCATGCAAGAAGGCCCTGATTGACTTTTGGAAAGGAAGCCCAGGCGAGAATCCCGGCCAGTGCCGGAAGAAGCGCAAGCGGCAACGGTTTTCGATGAATCCAGATCACGCTCAGCTGCAGTTACCCTTCTGTGTTCGGTATCTGAGGTTTCAAGTGCGGTTACGGACCGGCGACGAATTCCCTGGCGCGCGCAAAGATGCTCAGTTTTTGCCTTCCCAGACGTTGCTGCGCTGCCTCAAAGGCCTCTGGGATGAGTGAGCATAGCGATTACAGCGTCTATTCGGTTCCTTGCGAGCACCTCATTTCTCCCTGATGAAGCAGCTGAAACCGTCCTTTTGCAGCTTGCGCTGCACAGCTACAGCATCTGCGCGCGAACCATACTTCCCAACCAGGACAAGATAGATCTGGCCACCCGATTGCGGGAGATCGACCTCGCACGCGTACCCTTTTGCCTTTAGGGCCGCTGCTTTGATCTCAGCCTCGCGACGCTGCCGGAAAGCGCCAACTTGAACGCTATAGGTAACCTTCGGCGGTGACGCAAGCGGTACCTGGGCCGGCGCTGCCGTCGCATTGCCGCCTTGTGACTGCACCGTTGAGGCCGGCTGCACCTGGGCTGGCGCGGTTTCTGCACTCTTTGCAAGATCCCCAGGCTTCCTCATCTCGCCTGCACTGCTTTGCACATTCTTATACCAGTCCAACTGTTCGCGCACGGATCGATCTTCTGGCGACGCGGTTTTCGCCGCGCCAGCGCTGGCTTTGGAATCAGATCCTGCCGGCGCCTTTGGAACCGAAGCCACTGGACCGGGGGTTCCGCGTTCTGCCTGCGGTTGCACGGCCTGACGCTTCCCTTCCATGAAGCCGATAGCGTAAAACGTTCCGCAGACGACCATGAGCAACACAAAACCAATGATAAGTTTCTTGTTATCAAGGACGAATTCGGCCCCTGATTCGGCGTCCCGTTGTTCCATATCTCTTTAGCCTGTTACTTTCGACCCAACCAGCCCTGAATAATGTCAATCGGAATCGGGAAAACAATGGTTGTGTTCTTTTCGTTCCCAATATCGGCCAAGGTCTGCAGATAACGCAGCTGCAGCGCGACGGGCTCTTTGGCAATGACATCGGCCGCCTCACGAATCTTGGCCGCAGCCAGAAACTCGCCTTCGGCATGGATGACCTTGGCGCGCTTGTCACGCTCGGCCTCAGCCTGCCGCGCAATAGCCCGCTGCATTTCCTGCGGCAGATCGACCTGCTTGACCTCGACCAGAGTTACCTTTATGCCCCAAGCATCGGTGTGTTGATCGAGGATTTCCTGGAGCCTGACATTCAGCTTTTCCCTCTTGCTCAAGAGGTCGTCGAGATCCACCTCGCCAAGCACCGAGCGCAACGTTGTCTGGGCAAGCTGCGAGGTCGCGTACATATAATTCTCCACCTCAACAATGGCCCGAGGCGCGTTCATGACACGAAAATACACGATGGCATTCACTTTTACCGATACATTGTCATGGGTGATGACGTCCTGCGGCGGCACCTCGTGCGTCACGATTCGGAGGCTGACGCGCACCATCTTGTAAATGGGCCAGAAAATGAAAACGACGCCTGGACCCAACGCGTTCTTTACCAGACGGCCGAGCCGAAAAACTACCGCCCGCTCATATTCCTTCAGAATGTTGATCGTGCTTATCAGGTAAAGGATTACGACCGCCACTCCCAGCAACAAGATCCCTGTGGAATCCATGATTCCCTCCTAAACAAAAGGATGCCGCTAACCTTTGTTATTGCGAGGCCGAACAGGCTCCTCGAGTTCTTCGACTTGCAGCGTCAAATTGTCGATCCCCACCACGCGCACAGGCTTGCCCGCCGAGATCGGAGCGGAAGAATGAGCATGCCAGTATTCCCCCCGCACTCTGACTCGGCCGAAAGCAAACACATCACTGTCTGCCACGCCGACTAGCCCGATCATGCCAGCGCTTCCTGTGGTTACTCTCTGGCGAAACGATTTGACTACCGCTACCAGAAGGATGATGAATATGACGGCGAACGGAAGCGCCGCGCAAAGCGCCGTCGCTATCCCGATCCGAACCGCCGGATCCGGACTATCGATCAGAATAAGCATCCCGATGACCATTGACACCACGCCGCCGAGGCCGAGGATTCCAAATCCCTGCACCTTGACTTCAGCCACGAACAGGCCTATGGCGAGGAGGATCAGCAGGACGCCGACATAATTGATGGGCAGAAACGAAAACCCAAGGATGGAAAGCAGGAAAGAGATGCCTCCGATCACTCCGGGCGCCACCATCCCGGGGTGGGTGAATTCTACGTAAAGTAGAATCAGACCAAGAACCCCCAAGATCAGGGCTAGGTTGGGTTGCGAAATCGTAGCCAGAAACTTCTCACGCGTGGTCATGTGATAGTCGTTTACGGCCTGCCCTTGGGGCGTGAGTGTGACGGTCTGCCCGGAGAAGAGCTGGACCTTGTATCCCTGCAGTTGACGAAACAGTTCGCCCTCATCCCTGGCGACAAAGTCGATAAGATGATTCTCGAGCGCCTCGCTGTCCGTGAAAGACTTGCTTTCGACGATCCCCTTTTCTGCCTCGGCCGCATTGCGGTGCCGCTTGCTGGTAATGCTGCGCAAGTATGCCGTCGCATTGCTCGTGATTTTGTCGGCCAACGTTTTCCCTGCCTCACCCCCTTCAATCGGGAAGCCGGCAATTTCAAGCAGCGGATGTGCCGCGCCCGTGTTGGTCCCCGGAGCCATCACTGCTACATCGGCAGCCATCAAGATGAAAAAACCCGCCGATGCTGCAGACGAGCCGCTGGGGGCCACGTAAACAACCACGGGAATTGAGCTGTTCAAGATCGCTGAAATGATCTCCTCCATCGAAGAACCGAAACCCCCGGGCGTCTGCAGGCGAATTAGCACGAACTGGGAATGCTCGAGGTTGGCTCTCGCGATGCTCTTGGTCACGTACTCTGCGGTCATCGGGTCGATCGTGCCAGCCAGGTTGATTCTGGCAACATCGGCCCAAGCCGCCATCGCAATGCCAAGGCAAAAAATCGCCGATAAACAGGTGATTCGCAGCACGGTTGTCATAGGAATTCTTGAGTCTTATGCGCGACTCTCATGATAGCACAGAACGCATGTTGCGCTCAGGATAAACCCAAACCGCCGGAGCCGCAATAACGATGGCGACCTGAAAGCATCCCTTTGCAGCCTCAGGAGGCCGCAGAACCTCCGGGACCCGCGCATGGATCGCGGAGCATTACTTCCTGCTTTTCTGCATGATAGGAGGAACGCACCAGAGGCCCCGATTCGACATATGGAAAACCAAGCGCAAGGCCAGTTGCCTTAAGCTCAGCAAACTCGGCCGGAGTATAAAACCGCTCGACGGGAAGGTGATCTTTGCTCGGCTGTAAATACTGCCCCAAAGTCAGGATGTCGACCTGTGCTTCCTTCAGGTCCTCTAGAACCTCCACGACTTCATCAATCCGCTCTCCAAGGCCGAGCATGAGGCTCGACTTGGTGTGCATGTACCGGGCGAAAGACTTGGCATTGAGAAGAACATCCAGGGAGCGGCGATAGCGCGAGCCTGCCCGGGCAATCCGGTAGAGCCTGGGTACCGTTTCCACGTTGTGCGCCAACACGTTAGGACGGGCTTCCACAAC
>Ga0315282_10011642_pt1 | contig 13579 bp, 13 predicted proteins | sample YL17G07_20_MG_FD_203693 | JGI IMG/M metagenome (GOLD analysis project Ga0315282, IMG submission 203693) | Sediment microbial communities from Yellowstone Lake, YNP, Wyoming, USA - YL17G07_20 | ecosystem: Environmental > Aquatic > Freshwater > Lake > Sediment | place: USA: Wyoming | collected... | reverse complement strand
AAAAACGGTTATGGCACGGTCGTATGCTCCTGGTGCTGCAAACACAGACATTAATATCTACCTCACACTATTCCTAATCACGTTTGCAAACTTTCATATAACAACTAAACTAAAAACCTTTTCCTAAGTTGTTTTGGATTTTAGTATAGTCGTCTACTTCCTTTTTCGAAATAACATTATGTTGTCGTGAGTGCAAACATACTCAAAGCCTGTTTCGATTAGTTTTGCGGCTTCTTCTATGGTCTGGGCTGTTGCTGAGTGGTAATCGTCGCTTTCGAAGTCTATGAGTTGGGTATATATGAGGGTGTTTTTGATGTTTCTGTGACCAAGTAACTGCATGACGTGGAGGATGTCTTTGGTTTTGTGGTATTCCATGGTAGCTTTCCAGTGGCGGAATGTGTGGAAGGTTATGCGGACTAATCTTGGGTTTTGGAGTTTGGCGGCTATTGTTTTGCGTTGGTTGTGGAAGTCTCTGTATAGGTTTGAGTAGCAGCTTTTGAATGGGCCGTCTTTTTCTTTTGGGATTGCGTTTAGCATGGCTGTGAGTTTTTGGGATGTTTTGAACATTCTTGGTTTGCCGTTTTTCTCTGGGTTGTTGAGGGTTATGCGTGAGTTTTCGAGGTCGATGTCTGTCCATGTTAGTCTTTTTGCTTCGCCTATTCGCATACCAGTTTCCTTGAGCAGTTGAAGGAGTGTGGCTTTTTTCTTGGCGCAACCGGCGATTAGGTCGTCGAGTTCTTTTTCTGTTGGGATGAAGGGGATTTTTTCTTGAGGTTGGTATCTTGGCGGTTTGAACGGTATGCTGGCAAAGTCTGCGAAAGTTTTGTAGGCTGCAACTGTTAATATTTTGGTAGAGTTGTTCCATGTTTCTTTGTTTGCTATGTATTCTTTGACTTTTTCCGGATCTGATATGTTGCAGTTTTCAGCGAGTTGGAGTAGCCTTTTGCTGTAGACATCGATTGTTTTTTGCGAGTATGCTTCTTTTTTGAGATGCCAAAGGAATTCGACGATTTTTCCTTTAATGTCTAGTGTTTGCGTTGTGCCCTCCCGCTGGGCTGGTTCCTGTCGGGTTACTTCGGCCAAGTTTTTCGACTCTTCTGTCAAGAGTTCGCATACTTGACGCTTAGAAACTATGGCAGAAGCGGTATTTATTTGCCAGTCTTGGTTTTTTTGTAATGGTCTTTTCTTGCTGAAACGGTAGTAGCATTCTCTGCATAGCCATCTTTGAACGGTTGTGCCGTCTGTTAAGTAGCGTAAGCCGTCGCGATAGATTCTTTGGGAGCCGCATTCTGGGCATTTAGGGGACTGTGCGAGTGGAGAAAATTCGTTCTCCAACTTCCTGCTCGTGTTTAGACTCGCTTTATCAAGTATGCTTTTCTTGTGGAAGCCAGCCTGTCCCCTTTCAGCCACTATGCTTTTTCACCTCTCTGGTTTTTGAGTGGCTTGTGCTTCGTAGAGTGCGACGTAAACATGGAGTTCTGGTATGAATTTTAAAGCTCGAATGGGCGGGTTCTCGCTCGCTTTTTCGCGTTTTTTTGCTTCATGGCGGGCAATTGCCAACAAACTGCCATACTCTTTTGTTTGTTCATTTGGAATTATAACCAAAGCCTTTAGTATACTTCTTGTTAATTGCTCACGCTTCTCAGCTTCGCTCATTCTCTAACCCATCTCCAAAACGTCTGTCCATCACGTTCAAACCAGAACAACTCGGAACCCTTCAGACTCTCAAAAAGGCTGGAAGCCTCGTTTTCCGATAAGCCATTTTCTACAGCATGCTTGACCCATTCCTTTTCAGTTCCCTCAACAAAAACAGCTCTGACTCTTTCAAGAACTTCCTGAATTGAAGGCTTGACTTCTAAACCAACTCTGCTTTCTCCATTTTCTCCAGCAATCGTGGCTTTCGTGTCAAATATAACATTAGGAAAAGGTGAAACTGAGGCTTCTGGCTCTCCGATTGAGACTTCCGTGGATTCTGCTGGTTCGATTTTGGAAATCGTAGATGATTCTTGCTCTGTTTGCGCATTTTGTAATGTTCTTTTTACAGAGAGAGGCACAGTTTCACCAGTCAAAGGATCGACATAACTGTCATGCTTTGTCTCTTGTAGAACATTAAACTTGTTTTCTTCTAACCATGCATTAAGACTGTTTTCCTCAAAGCTCTGAAGAGAACCCACGAACTCGCCTATCGTGCCAGCAAAATCGGCTTTTTGCTTAGTTTTTGAATACTTGTAAGGTTTAGCGCTTACATCTTTTGTTATGTAGCCTTTTTGTGTTAAAGACTCCAGGAACTCTCTGGTTCGGTTATCTGACAGTCCAAGTTTTGCGGCAACTTGCTGAACATTCAAAACATCCGATTCGTCAAAACATTCCAAGACCCGTTTATGACGCGCGCTAAGTTTAAACAAGGTATGAAGCAAGCCGGAGCCAGCTATACGCCAGACAATGTAAAAGTCAATTGGCGAGGTTACAACATATCTCTCGCCTGGCAGTTCTTTCTTCTCACCATTGCTACCTGTGAAGGTTTTAGCCACAATCGTTCTTTGAGCCTGATGTAGCCAAGCTGAAACGCCAATTAGATAAAGCAGCTTCTTGAAGTCACGTCTTGGTCCTACGCTTAGCTCTGATCCTTCAGGTATTGGAAATTTATCTGCGAGAACCTCAGTGTATGGAATGATAACCTTGCTTATCCAGCTTAACTGACAAATGGTTCTGCATATAAGTCGGAAGGTTTCTCGGTTTCGCCGTTAAATCCGAGAATCTTGTACTTTTGTGCTTCAAATTTGATGATTTTTTTAGTTTGTTCTCTGCTTTCGTCGATGCTAATTATAAATAACCTGTTTAAGAGTTCATTGTCGATTTCTGCTGATGTTGCTGTTGTGATGAAGGTAGGTCTGCCTAGAGTGTCGATGGTTGTTGTGGCAAGCTTTCCTGTTTCGTCATCTACGGTCGTAGTCAACAGTCTCAGGTTTCCTTCGCTTATCATCAAGCGTAAACTGCTCTGAGCTGCTTCTGCTCCTCTCAATTCTTCAATGTCGAGAATCTTTTTGTCAAGGCTTGATCCCAACCGATCTGGAGCGGCTGCCGTTATTCTAGTGAATCTTTGAACATTTGCGAAGTATTTTAGAACATTGTTTTTGAGCCATGATTTGCCGGAGCTACTTGAACCAGTGACTACCGCGCTTAGATTGAAGTCTGTGTAGCTGCTTGAACAAATCAAATATAGTAAAAGTTTGTTTTGGTCTTCGCCGACTATGGTCTGGTCAAGCTCGGTTTTGATTCTGTAAAGGAATGCAGGATCACTCATCAAGTTCGCAATGTCTGAATTTATTTCGCCGAAGATTTTGGGATCAAGAACCATGACGTTTCACTTTTTATGATGCGGTTTTAGGTTTGAGTTTTTGTCGGTAGATTTTGTCTTCTCCGTAGAGCCAATAGTTGTATACGTAGTCTGTTCTAGTGTAGCGGTTGTTTATTGTGGCGTTGCTCCGTCTTAGAATGTTGCAGGCTTGGACCCACTTGTCGGCAAGATTGTTAGGTTTGTAGGCTACTTCGTATTCGCCTATTTTTGCGCCTTGCTGTTTCTCAAAATTTAGGATAGTGAAAATTTCTTCTTTGACTGCAGAGTCCTGCTTTGTCTCGGTTGGAGCCAGCTTCTGTATGTATTCGTTTGCAGCGTCTGCGATCAACTGAGCTGCATTGCGAAGCTTTAGGAGAAAGTCAACATTGCTCATTTCTGGAAGCTTCCTCTTTTTGTAGCTGAAGCCGTTGCTGTAGGTCTTTTACTATTATTTGGATGCTTTGAAGAACGATGTTCAGTGGTGTGTCCTCGGAGAATACGAGTGCGGTTTTGGTGTTGCAGATCAGTGCAAGTTTGTTGCCGAGTTCAGCTCTTACTTCTTTGGGAAAGTAGTATTGACCAGATGGGTTTGCTTTGACTTTGAATTTTACCATTTTTTACATGCCTCTGTACTAAATATTAATATAGCAGCTGGAACCCAGTGGTTTTTTCGGTGTAAGGATGACAAAAAGCGTTGTTAGGTATCATGCTGACATTGACTTCGAGGCCACTATTCAGGAATTTGAAGCTTTGCGACCCAATCAAACTGGCTATTCATTTGAGGTTACTGGTGGACGCAAACGTGCAGGGGCTCAGATTGTCGCAGTTTTCGATGATTGGAATGTAACCATGAATATTTTTTATACGGGGTTAATTCAAATCTATTATGAAAATCTCGTTAATCTAAGGAAGGCTTTTCAAATTCTCGAGAAGCACTGTGTAGCGAGAACTGGAAAACTTGATCTTGTGGCTCTCGATCCAGACGATCCTATCGATCGTTCTGTTGAACTTAAGACGACGCATCATTTTCAGAATTCGGATGTTAAATATGCGATGGCGACGCTTTTGGTCTATTGGTGGAGGAATCCTGAAACTGGAGAATATATTGTAAGAATACATGACAGGGACTTGAAGCTTGATGTTCCTGGGAGCCCTTTCGTTTTTGATGCTTGTGTTCCAGTGACCGTTCATGTTATGGACAAGTTTGATGAGCAAGGAAATAAGACCGTAGAGGCTGAGAAGCTCAGGCGGAAAGGGATCGAGGAACTGAGGCGTATTGCTAGAGAGCATCCTCGAGTGAAATTTCAAGATGGGCGAGCTGTGGATGTTCCATAGGAATAGATAAGTTGCATGCGCGATTCTTAGTAAGAAATAATAACTCCTTTTAGGCAATGACTTTTATAGGTCGTATTCTTCAGGGGATAGGTCTTGAGGTATTACGGAAGCCTAATGAAAAAAGAACGCTCTGTCCTGAAAGAGAAAAGTTTGTTAGTAGTTTTGGTCCTATTAGTCGTTATTTCAACCTTTCTCGGCGTAACTCTTGTGTCAATCTCAGTTAAAGCCAATCGGATGGCATCAGCTTCATCGAGCACAATTGTCAGTGGATATATAACTACAAACAGTACGTGGACTCTTGTTGGAAGTCCTTATGTTGTAACGGCAGATGTGATAGTTACGTCAAACGTGTTCTTGACTGTCGAGCCTAGAGTGGTCGTTAAATTCGTTGCGGGAACAAGTCTAGTGATAGATGGAGGTCTGATTGCTCGTGGAAACTCTACGCATAGAATTACATTTACGAGTAACGCCACAGCACCTGCTCCTGGTGATTGGGGAAGCATTAGGATACGTTCATCGGGTCTCTGCATCATAACAAATTCTATCATTGAGTATGCCACTACTGGCCTAGACTTTGAAAGTCTTGGAAGTCGGAGTTTCTTTTGGCAGGGTCAGGTGAGGTCAAACATTGTTGGAATAAGACTTTCTGGATACAGCATCATCTTAGACGAACTCGCTGTAGAAAGAAACACTGATTCTGGCATTTACGTTGATGTAGGAGATATGGACATTACCAACTCTTTGATTTCGAATAATAACATTGGAATAAAGGGAAACTTTGGAGGTATTCTTACCATCAACAATTGTACAGTTTCCAATAATACAAATGATGGAATTTCCACGGATGGAACCCCAATCAACAACCTTTTGAATTCGAGGATTATTGGCAATGGAGGTAGAGGACTCTCCATCAATAGATTTCTGCTGAATTGCAAGAACACGATAGTTTCGAACAATTTAGGAGGCGGGATTTATGTAACCTATCAATTTGCCAATATTTACAACTCCAACATATCTATGAATGATGGTAACGGTGTGAGTTCAGACTCTGATGTGACTATTTCAGGTTCAATTATCTCTAACAATAGTATTAACGGAGTATCGGGCGGAAATGTAAATATTGAATATACTTCCATCATGGACAACGGCAACACAGGCGTTACTGCCACTGGAGGAAACATGCATTTCTGCAACCTAAACAATAAGGGTTCGTACGAAGTTAAGAACACCGGAAGCAACATAAATGCTACCTATAATTGGTGGAGCACGACAAATGAAACTTTGATTAGGCAACGCATCTATGATTATTATGATGATCCTTCTTTAGGTAAGGTAAGTTACGTTCCATTTCTAAATTCACCAGAAGCCACACTGACCATTTTTACAAGCGGAGTTTCTTCGTATGAGCCAGTTTGGGTTCAGAAGGATAGTGTAAAAGTAGGTCTGGTTCATGATGAAAAACCATTAAACATCACGGTTTATAGTGGTTCTGCTCAACCTCGAATGGGTACGTTTAGTCTAAGCATTGACAACATTAGGATTTGGGACTCAAATACTAATGCCAGATACAAATTTGTTAACTGGACAGGTCCTGCTGGGAGTGGTACTAGCAACTCGATAACTATAACGGTCACAGCAGATAGCTCGATTACAGCTTTCTATAAGACCCAGTACTTAACCAACTTTACTTTCAAAGACAATAACGGAACTAACACACTCTATGTCAAACCTTCAAAGATACAGCTAATAGCTCCAAACGGTATCCTAACAACCCTAACATCATTTCTGAATCAGTGGCTAGACGAAGGAACATGGACTATCAAACAGATTCAGTGGCAAGGCAATAATGTCAAACCAGCGGCTGACCCAACTTACACTCCAATAGCTGAAGGAACATGGACAATTAACTGCCGAGTATATTCAGTTAATTTTACAGACAGCTTCAAGGATGGCAAAGGAATAGCTTTATACGTTAAGCCATCGTCATTCAAGCTGACTTTTCCAAACGGTACAACCTCAGCTCCATTAAGTGTTGGAATATATTACATTCAAAACGGAACCACGACTTGGAATTCTATTATTTGGCAGAGTACTGAAGTAGTTCCTATTTCAGCCTCCCCCTTCGATGCCACAAATGGCAACCCAACAATAAACTGCAGAGTTTACTCCCTAACCATCGATCCCATCTTTTACGACAATACTGGAACGGCTCTCGTCCAGCCTTCATCGTGGTCTATAAAGTTTCCAAACGGCACTACTAGAATGATTTCTTCCACTATAACATACAACCAGACTCAAGCTGGAAACCATTCGATAGTCAGCATAATATGGAAAGGTGTAGAGGTGGTTCCGGGCATAATGCCTACTACATCGTTAACTTCCGACATGTTGTGGTTTCCCAGCATCAACTGCCTGCTGCCCACAAGCATTTCTATTTCTTTAAGCAGTTCAACATCCTATATCGGATTCAAAGTTGAAATCAACGGCAATTTAACTTGCAATGAAGTAGGTCTCTCAGGAGCCCCAATACTCCTTTCTTACAGCGTTGCTGGCGGAGAAACTTGGAATGACATCACTCTTGCCAATACAACTTCTGATCGAGGCTACTCAGCTGTGTGGGTGCCGTCTGCAACTGGAAACTATCTGGTTAGAGCATCTTGGGCTGGCAATTCTACCTATCCCGAATCAAGCACAATAGTCAGCTTGGCAGTTACATCGTCTGAGGAAAAAAATGTCTTTGCGGTAGAGTCCAATAGCACAATCTCAGCCTTAGCCTTCAACTCGACAAGTTTAGAATTGAGCTTCACCGTCAGCGGCCCAACAGGCACAAGAGGTTACGTGAAAGTCACCATCGCCAAGAGCCTCATATCAAACATCGCAGACGTCAAAGTGTATCTTGACGGAAACCAAACAGAGTACTCTGCCACTTCACAAGATGATGCGTGGATTCTAACATTCACATACACCCACAGCACCCACCATGTTAGAGTAAACCTGAAAACTGCAATCATAACTGGAAGACCACTTGACCCAACATGGATATACATTATGATCACAGTCGTAGTCATTGCCCTCATAAGCGGAATCATACTAGTAAAGCGAAGAAAACCAAAATCCGAAAAAGAGGCTGTGACTGGTTCTTCCAAAAACGTGTAGGCTAAATTCTAACTCAAAGTGATAAGCGAACTGTTAACCCAGTAGAGGTAGACTACTTCAGAGGAAAGAATCCGAGTCAGCAAATCTGGTGTTACTGGTTCCATCTTGATAAACGGCTGGGAAGCAAATTCGGAAAGATACGCTAGCAAGGTTTGTTTATCTTGGTTGTTCAGCTCATTGAAGAAGCGGCGACAATAAGTTTTGGATCTCGCAAAGTTGAAATCAAAATTATGGGCTTCTAAAAACCCTTTAATCTTCTTTTCAATCGAAGTCTCTTCTCTTTGATAGTTAACCTTAACCATACCAGCCTTTTCAAAGAAAGGATTGTACTTCGCCATCACTGCCAAAACTTCGACAACTTTAGCCTTAACCAAGGGCATTGTTTCCTGAACCAAGAAAGCTCCCAACCCGATGCCTCTAAACTTGGGATGAATGATCACTCTGCTGATTCTGGCGATCTCCTGATTAATCAGTCGCGCTCTATGCACGTCGCCAGGCGTGTAAACGTACCTTTCACCGAAAACCATGTTTCTAGGCTTAAGATTCAGATAAGAATGAGAATAAACGATGACGCCAATTAATTCCTCATTGAAAAGAAGCTTGTAACAGTCTTTCACTCTAACGTTCGCAGGCCTTTTATCATCAAGAGTCTTATAGTGAAACCGACTTAGCTTTCTGTAATCTTCCAAACCTGCCTTTTCTATGCGAAGGTTCTCGTAGATGCTACATTTCTGACGTCTAGGAGAGTTACGGATGACGTTAACGTCTCTTTCAAACCCTTTATCTATGATTATGTCCGGCTGAAAATCGCCTATAATATCTTGATGCGTAGTGGCAACAATAACCGTTTTTCCGAGCTTTCTCGCTGTTTTCTGAATCAAAAAAGCAATAATCCTTGCCATCACACGGTCCAAACTGGCGCAAAACTCATCAACTATCCAAACACTCTTCTCCTTTCTATCCAGAAGCTTAGCAAGTTTATACCGATACTTCTGTCCATCACTGAGCTCCTTAAATCTGCGTAAGAAAAGAAAAGCATCATTCAACCCACATAAGCTTAGAATTTCAATAGCTTCTTTAACATCTTTACCGACTCCTTCAACAAGAATCTCGTTCTCATCAATCTCTAAACTGCTCAGCTCTATCGCTTCATCACCAAAGAATCGTTCAAAAGCCTTAAGAAGCAGTGACTTCCCTCCTCCCGAGTCGCCCGTAACATAAATCAAATCACCTTTGTGAAACTCCAAACAGAAATCGTCAAATACTATGAACTGCTTAGCCTCGTCAACCCCAAGACCAAAAGCCTCACAAACAGCCATAGTCCTCTCTGTAACATCAGTCCTGGTAGAAAAAGCAACATCACATTTCAACGTCAACGCTTCTCCCCGACGAACTTTACTCCATTCCGCATTAAGCCTACTGCTTTCAAACCTAGCCGCAAAACTCTCTGCAACAGACCTTAACCCCTCATCATCAGCCTGAAACGGCTCCCGAAGCCTAAGCAAATTATCAATCCTAAGATCATTCTCATTTAACAAATCCTTAATCAAATCACGCGAACCCTCAGAAACCAGTTGATAATACTCTTCAGCGTCCAAAAACAAATCATGCTCGCCACGAATCTTGTTCATTACCTGCCTAATCATACGCCTGTCCACGTCATCCACAGGCAACCTAACCACACTAACCTGCTTAATGCCAAGCTCCTTCGCAGCCCTCAGTCTATGCTCGCCATCAGCAACCAAATACTCTTTGTTCGTTATGATTGGAACAACAAAACCCCAACGCTGAATACTCTTCTTCAAAGCCTCAAATTGTCTAGCACTCATCCGATTTGGATTAGCCTGATCCACGCAAAGCTTATCCACGTCAACAAGTTCAGCCAGAGGAATCGCTAGTTCTTGCTCCATTCTCCTCACCTCTAAATCTGTCAATAATGGCTTTGCGCCTTTCTGCTAGCTCTTCAGAACCCAGATAGCTGAAACGCTCAAGATACTCCACAAACGAAACCTTTGCACCCTTGCCGAAGAGCCTACACCCCTCATTCTCGTAGTATCTACGCATAATCGCAACCTCCTCCTCATCAGAACATGGCCTCCAAACCGTCTCTCCCCCACTGCAGGAGACACAACAATGAGCATGCCCAAATATTCCGCCATGTGATCCATTCCACATTCGAACATCTATCCAATAATCTTCAAGCTCAACGGCAAAAACATTCTCCAAGCGCTTAACTCTGCTCAAAATCGCCTTGCTACTCATAGACCTTCTCCCCATGTTTAGCCATAATCTGTTCATAGCGAGCCCTCAACTCTTCCAACTCTTCTCTGGTGTGTCCTTTCCACCAGCCTTTCGCAGCACCATTCATCATCAGGCTGTTTCCGAAAAACATGGCCACCTCATTATATTTCCTAACGACCTCTTTTTCCTCTTCAGAAAGATTAGCCGTTAACCGAATACACTTCTCAATGATCTCGTGCAAGGTTTCGACAATTTCCACTTCTTCATCATTCAGAGCTTCTAGACACTCCATTCTAACCTCTCCATTGCAGAATGGATCACAACCTCCCAAATCGAACCAATTCAGCTTATTGTTTTTATCTCCATAACCAAGCTCCCGCGCCTTAGTGCGCAACAGAACCATTTCTTTGCTGAAGTAAGCTGCTTCGCCTTCAATCAAAAGGTCAAAATCCACAGACGGCAGCTCTGGCTGAGACTGTCCAAATTGGTCCTCAAGCTTCTCAACCCTTCTAACAATGGACGCTTTCAATGAATTGAACTTGATCGCCCCCCAACCATTTTCTGCTTTTGTGCCAACTCTTCTAGCCTATCTAGCCGTTCAATGACTTCCTTGGTCTGAACAATATTTCCATGAATCTCCAAAGCGTCAAGAACAGTCCTAAGCGCACCAACCCGCGCATTATCATTACTTGCCTTCAAGTAAATGCTCCAAGCTGCTTTCTGAACACTATTCAACTTCTGCTCAACCATCTCACTAAAACCCGCAAACTTCTCCAAATTCAAAAGCAGAGGAACCCACTTCCCACGCCGTTCCCAGTCACTCCACAAACACCGTTCACTAACACCATATTTGCCAGCCAACTGACCAACAACAGCAGAAGGATGAAGACCCGTACTAACCGCATCCAACATTTCCACCCTTCTTTTGAGCAGTTTAAGGTTCAAGGTATTCCCATTTTTTACTCAAATCTGAACAATGACAACCATACGTCAAGACGCCTCGAAGAAGAAGACACCAAGTATTAACATTATCATCTTTCACTTTAAAACATTGCCCACGCATATCAATGAACTTGCTCTGTCCACAGTATAATGGTAGCCTGGGATAGGTTCAAATATCGGTTTGTAAAAATAAACATTGAAATTTTTATATAAATTGCTTTAATTGCGAGAATCTCTCCCATAATTGCTGTAGTGGATGGTTTTGATGAAAATCCGGGTTACGGATTTAATTCTCCTTTCCATAACACTTTACCAAATATCTCGTTTGGAAACAGACCAATAACGGCTTTTTTCAATAATAGCGTTTTAGTTAGGGTATTTCTTGTAAACATATACTCTAGAATGACTCGCTCTGGGCTGTTAGGATAAGCCCCAAATAAGCTTCTCGGAATTGCCCTTTTAAGGAAATCTATCGGTTTTTCTTTGTAACCATTCTCGATTCTTTTCCAAGCTCTGTATGGAAAATTAATGCTTTCATTCTCAACATAAAAATGCCAGATGTCGAAGTCTTTTATTCCAACTCTTGAGTTAAGGTAATGTGAAGCCGCACCTTGACAAAGGCATATTGCGATAAGCGAATTGCAATAAGCTCTTTTTAAGTGAGGATTCCTTCTGAAGAATTGTTTGTGTTCTTTTAACGCCAATCCTCTTAGCTGTTTTAAGTCATCCATAGCAAGCGGAACATATAATCTTTCAACGTTCGCCATAATAATTCTTAACCTCCACCCTTATTGTTTCTGGGAACTATTTTATATTAAGTGTACCATTTTACCAAAGCTCGGCAAAACCGCATAATGAAGAGTGAAAGTTTAAATCTTTGGGACAATCAAAGTCTTTTGAAATGATGCACTTGCATAAAATTCATATCTACGCCATAATCATAATCTCAATCCTAAGCATTTCAACTCTCTCCGCATGCACATTTACTGTACCTCTCGAAGCGAGTTCTGGTTCTCCTGTTATAGAGTGGACTAAAACATATGGAGGACCAGACGACGATGTGGCAACATCCATTGTTCAAACAAAAGACAAAGGATACGTTCTAGCAGGGTCTACCAAATCATTTGGTCAAGGCTCTACCGATTGCTGGTTGATTAGGACCGACTCACTCGGGAATGTTATATGGAATAGGACCTATGGAGGAACAAATAGCGATGATGTATTTTCCATCTTCGAAACAAGTGACGGAGGATATGTAGTCGCTGGTAACACGTTGTCTTTCGACGCCGAAAACTCGAAAATCTGGTTGTTTGAAGTGAATGCTTTGGGCGACATCCAATGGAACAAAACATATGACGGACAAGCATCTTGCGCGGCGCAAACTAACGATGACGGATACATTTTGGTCGGTAACATCCTCTTGAAGACGGATGCTCTAGGAAATCTAGAGTGGAGTAAGCCCACTAGTGGGTTTTCAGTCGCAAAAAGCCATGACGAAGGATATGCAGTAACATATAATGTCAACAAAGGTTTTTGTTTAGTGAAAACTGATGCGTTCGGGAATGTTGAGTCAAATAAAACGTACCTCGTGGTGGAGGATCCAGCCGCCCCCACAGATGCTTGGGGCGTAAGTATGATTGAAACAAGAGATGAAGGATATATAGTGATGGGTGGACGACACGGGGGGGCTGGATCATCGACGGGATTCATGTACAAGATTGACTCAAATGGAAGCAAAGAATGGGTCAACTTCTACTATGGCCGTATCGGTAAAGCTGTAGTGCAGACTGTTGATGGAGGATATGCAGTAACTGGTAGAGCACAATACACATCTCAAAGACTTTTCGTAATCAAGACTGATGAAATTGGAAACGTCCAATGGGAAATAGCAGCTGGATATGAGGGCTATAGTCCCCCATGTTCGATAATTCAAACTGTTGACGAAGGATTTGCGTTGGCGACCTCTTGGCCGCCGTTTCTACTTCGTGGATGGGAATTTTATTTGTGTAAAATTTCACCTTATCCAAGGCATAATGTTGCGGTATCAAATGTCGAAGTTTCTCCTTCTTCCGTTCAAGAGGGTCTTGTTTCAGTGATAAATGTAACCGTTCAAAATGATGGCGACTATGATGAGATTACTGAAGTGTTTCTATATAGCGATTCAAGCCCGATAGATTCTCAGAATGTTACCTTATTAAAGGGAGCCTCTAAGGTGGTTACGTTCTCTTGGAAGACGACTGGAGTTAAGCTAGGTCAGCATATTATGTTGGCAAACGCAACGCATGTAATAGGAGAAACTTACACACCTGACAACATTGGTCAAGCGATAATTATGGTCATGGCTGGTTCAAAAATTTCAATTTCTACACTCACATCATGCACGCTGGTGGGGTTGCAAATCAGCATTTCAGGGACGTTGACAGACCATAGAGAAAAAGCAATTTCTGGAGAATTAGTGTTTCTGTTATATAAAGCGCTCGGACTCGAATGGAACACAATCACTTCTGTCTACACTGAGACCAATGGTCACTACTCTGCAGTATGGATTCCAACTGCGACAGGCTACTT
>Ga0315282_10011641_pt1 | contig 13580 bp, 10 predicted proteins | sample YL17G07_20_MG_FD_203693 | JGI IMG/M metagenome (GOLD analysis project Ga0315282, IMG submission 203693) | Sediment microbial communities from Yellowstone Lake, YNP, Wyoming, USA - YL17G07_20 | ecosystem: Environmental > Aquatic > Freshwater > Lake > Sediment | place: USA: Wyoming | collected... | reverse complement strand
CCCAAGAACGCGGAGCTGCTCAACCTGATTTCGGAGAGCAAGGAAGCCAAGAAGAAGATGGAGCGGCTCCATTCCAACCTGCGCATCAACAAGGAGGCGGAACGGCTCAAGGCCGGGCTGCTCTATGCCATGTCCGAGCGGGAGCATTCGCTCGAGCTGACCGACGAGGGCCAGCACGAGCTGGCGGGCCTGATCGGCGACGTGTTCGTGCTGCCCGAGCTCAGCACCCGGGAGGCCGAGATCGAGGCTGACGACAAGCTTGCGCCCCCGGACAAGGCCGCGGCCCTGGAAGCGCTCCACCAGGAATACCAGCAGAAGAGCGAGAAGCTGCACAACATCAACCAGCTCCTCAAGGCCTACACCCTGTTCGAGATTGACGACGAGTACGTGGTGGACGCGGGCAAGGTGGTAATCGTGGACGAGTTCACCGGCCGCAAGATGGAGGGCCGGCGCTACTCGGACGGGCTGCACCAGGCGCTGGAGGCCAAGGAGGGCCTGACCATTGCCAAGGCCAGCCAGACCATTGCCACCATCACGATCCAGAACTACTTCCGGATGTACGAGAAGCTGGCCGGGATGACCGGCACCGCGGACACCGAGGCGGAGGAATTCCACAAGATTTACAAGCTCGAGGTGATGGTGATCCCCACCCACATGCCCATGGTCCGGGACGACGCGGCGGACGTGATCTACAAGACCGAGAAGCAGAAGTTCCAGGCGGTGGTGGAGGAGATCGAGCGGATCAACGGCTTGGGCCAGCCCATCCTGGTCGGCACCACCTCGGTGGAAAAATCGGAGCGGCTGCACAAGATGCTCAAGAACCGGGGCGTCCCCCACCAGATTCTGAACGCCAAGCACCACGAGCGGGAGGCCGAGATCATCGCCCAGGCCGGCCGCAAGAGCGCGCTGACCATCTCCACCAACATGGCCGGCCGGGGCACCGACATCATCCTGGGCGGCAACCCGGAGATGATGGCCAAGCATTTCGCCGACGGAGATCCGGAAAAATACAAGCAACTGCTTGAGCATCACCGGCCGATCTGCGCGGCGGAGCACGAGGAGGTGGTGAGGCTGGGCGGCTTGCATGTGCTCGGCACCGAGCGGCACGAGTCGCGCCGGATTGACAACCAACTCCGCGGCCGGTCCGGCCGGCAAGGCGACCCCGGGTCCTCCCGTTTCTTCCTCTCCCTGGAAGACGACCTGATGCGCATCTTCGGGTCCGATTCGCTGGCCAAGATCATGGACCGGATCGGGATGGAGGACAACGAGCCGATCGAGCACGGCATGGTCACCCGCGCCATTGCCCGGGCCCAGTCCAAGGTGGAAGCGAACAACTTCGACATCCGCAAGCACCTGCTCGAGTACGACGACGTGATGAACAAGCAGCGGGAGATCATCTACCAGTTGCGCAAGGAAGCGCTCCAGGACGGCTCGTTGCGCGAGCGGATCCTGGAGACGATTGACGGCCTGGCCGAACAGGTCGTGTACGAGTTCGGGGACGAGAAGACCCCGGAAGAAGAATGGGACTGGAAGGGCCTGACCGCCCGGGTGGGCCAGCAGTTCGGGCTGTTCCTGGATTTCAATCCGGAAAAACTCGACTCCACCCATCCGGACGACCTGGTCAAGATGACCGCGGAGGCGGCGCGCAAGAATTACGGGCGCAAGGCGGAGCTGGTCGGCGAAGAGATGATACGGCGGCTGGAGAAGGACGTTTACCTTTACACCATAGATACCCTGTGGCAGGACCAGCTCCTGGACATGGACCACCTCAAGGAAGGCATCGGGCTGCGCGGCTACGGTCAGCGCGATCCGCTCCTGGAATACAAGCGCGAGGCTTTCGAGTTGTTCGAGGAGCTGGAGTACAAGATCAACGCCGACTCGGTCCAGCGCCTCTTCCGCATCCAGCTCACGGCGCCGGAAGCCGCGCCGGTGCGCCGCCGGCCCCTGGCGCGGCCCCTGCAAATGGGCCGGGGCGCCGGGCCCGCGCCGCTCCAGTCCGCGGCCGACGGCGGCGGTCCGATTCAACCGGCCGAGGCCAGGCCGGTCACCATTCGCCGCGAAGCGCCCAAAGTGGGCCGCAACGATCCCTGCCCCTGCGGGTCGGGCAAGAAGTACAAGAAGTGCTGCGGGGCTTAGAGCTGCGCACAGTGCCCGGTGAAAAGATGGGACCGGAAAGGAGCCTGAGCATGGAAGCCATTCTTCCCGAAAAACAGCGGCGCTTCATTGAGCAGAACCGGGGCATGTGCAAGGGCCGATACCACATCGGTTACCTGGTGATTCTGGGGATCGCGGGCGGGGAGGAGTTGAAGAAGAAGGCCCTGGAAAAGGTGGGAAGAACCCAATACCGGCCGGATGAGATGTACCTGACCCAGGAAGCATGCGCCATTGTCACGTTCGGCGCCGAGAACGGGGTTCCTGCCTTCCGCTCCGGCAAGATGGTCGCGCAAGCTTTCAAGCGCGCCCAGCCGCAGCTCTTTCAAGATCTAACTCCCCAGAAAATCCTGGACCTCCTCTGCACGGCCTATTCCATGGAGACCGATTACGGCTCCACCGTCAAGGTGCTGGAGTGCGGCCCGAACCGTGCCATCATCGAGCGCAAGAATAACCCCATGCCGTGCGAATTTTTCCGGGGCGTGATCCAGGGGATCTTCGAGGTCACGAACTTTGCGGCCGAGGCGAAAGAGATCAAGTGCCAATGGCGGGAGGATGCGCCGGCGTGCTGGTATGAAGTGACGTGGTCTTCCTGAGCGAGAGGAGGAAGCTTCCAAGTCCCTGCCCGGAATTCCGCTCGTCCTGCAACCTCATTATTCGGGATTGCATTAATTCAGGATCAGGAGTTTTTTGTCCATGACGTCGCCCCAAAAATCAAGCGCTCCCAACCTCCAACTCATCCAAACCGACCCGGATATCCTTGAAACCCGCGTCGGCGGCGGCTGCCTGATGCTGTTCGGCCTGCCCTTCCTGCTGGCCGGGCTGTTCGTCATCGCCGCCTCGGTCAAGCTGATCCCGATTCAGGGCAATCTGCCGTGGTATTTCGGGATTCCTTTCGGCGCAATCTTCGCCGCCGCGGGCGCGGCCCTCATGTTCGGCCGCACCGGGATGACCATTGATCGCCGCCAGAAGACCATCCTGAAATGGTGGGGCCTCCTGGCGCCGATGAAGCGGACCGAGTATCCCCTGGACCAATACTCGCGCGTCACCCTCGGCCGCGAGAGCCGCAGCAGCGGCGATTCCACCACCATCGTCTTTCCGGTCAAGCTCGAAGGCGCGGGGAGCACCCCGGCGATTGAAATCGAAGCACCCCAACTGTATCCAGCCGGCCGCCAACTGGCCGAGAAGCTGGCCAGGTTCCTGAACCGCCCCCTGGTGGATACCAGTTCCGGGCAGGCCATTGCCCGGGAACCGGACCAGCTCGATGAATCTTTGCGCGACCAGGCGCGCCAGACTCCGGCAAAGACGGACTGGGCGGAGCTGCCCTACGGCAGCAAGATCGAGATCCATGATGAGCTCGGCGCGAAAGTCTTTGTGCTCCCGCCGCCGGGACTGACTTTTACCAGCTACCTGCAGATGCTCATGGCCCTGGTCTTCGCCTCGCTGGTCACTTTCTTTTTTGTGATTCCGCTTACGCAACTCCCGATGCCGGCGCCGTTGCGCTATCTTTTTCTCGGCTTCATCGGGACTTTCTTTATTCTGGCGCCGATCCTGAGCGGGGCGCGCGCCTTGATCTCGTCGGCGCGAAAAAGGGTGCGGGTGCTGGTCTCGCGGGAATTTTTGCGGGTGGAAGACCCGGGCCTGTTCCGGAAAAAAGCCGCTCAAATCCCGGCCGCGGAGCTGGAGGAATTGGTGTTGCCCGAGGTGGACCTTTCCCCGCTGCTCGTTCAAAAACTGCCGGACGGCACGACCCTGCCGCAGAGCCAGCGGATGATGGCGGCGGGGAATTTTCTCTCCAAATTGACCCGCACCGCCGGGATTACCGCGCGCAGCGACAAGGCCACCCTGGAATTCGGGCAGGGGTTATCCAAGGACGAGCTCCGCTACCTGCAAACGGAGATCAAAAGAATTATCGCCGAATAAACGCAAAGCCGCGACCTCGCGGTGCGGGGTCGCGGCTGCATCTCTGTTTTTGCTGTAGCCCACCCTTGTCCGCAAGGGTGGGGTCGTTTGCCCGACATCGGGAAAAAGCTTCAACCTTTGAACTCGTGTTTCCGCAGCCGCTCGATGATGAAGAAGTTGGAGAAGATCCGGGCCGGGCCGAGCGCGATGTAGGCCGCGCCGAGGTAGAGGTCATCGTTGTCCGGGTCCGCCTGGACCACGTAGTCGCGCAGGAACGCGCCCTCGAAAAGCGAATTCTTGCCGTCGCCGTAATTCAGGATCAGCGCGTGCGGGTGCTTGTCCTCCACGCCGGCCGGCTCCACTTTCTTGACCGAGTAGAAGCCGAAGCGCTTGGGAGCCTCATTCGAGGGTTTGCATTCCCAGGGCTGATCCGCGCCGTTCTGCTTTTGCGGAATGTTATAGCCAAAAGGGAGCTTCCCCTCTTTCACGAAAAAGCCCTTCTGGAATTTCTGGATCCCGATCAGCTTGGCAAAGACCGGGACATTCCAGCCGCGAAACTCCCAGCCTTTGAGCTTTTCAAAGTCAGGCGTCCGGCCGTGGTTAAAAATTTGCCAGAGCTCATCCGTAGGCAGGTGAGCCAAGTCTTCGAGGCGACGCTTGCCGGCCATGGTCGCTTCTCCTTATGCCGTAGGGGCATGCCATGCCCCTACCGAAATCATCGTTTATGCCGAAAAAGTCGCGGCCGCGTTGGCGATTACCATGCGGCCGTCCTGGGTCTTGGCCTGGATGATGACCTTTCCCTCCCCTTCTTTCCACATCGAGGTGGTCAGCGTATCGCCGGGATATACCACGTCGCGGAACCGGACCTCGTAGCTCAAGAGCTTGGTCGGATCATTGTTGCAGAAACTCTTGAGCACGGCCCGGCCCACAAAGCCGAAGGTGCAAAGTCCGTGTAAGATGGGCTTGGGGAACCTGGCCAACTTGGCGAAGTTGGGATCAATGTGGAGCGGGTTGATGTCGCCGGACAGCCGGTAGATCAGGTTCTGGATCGGCAGCGTGGCTTCCTCGACCACCGCGTCCGGAGCGCGCGCCGGCGGGTTGTTGCCGGCCTCCGGGCCTTTGTCGCCGCCAAAACCGCCCTCGCCCCGGACGAAAATCGAAAACACGTTGTCGAACAAATCTTCGCCGGCCGCGGTCCTGGTGACGGTGTGGAGCCGGTAGAGGGCGCCTTTGCCCTTGTCAAAGATGTCGGTGACCGTGGCCTCGCTCACGGTCTCGGCCTCGAGCGGGAGCTTGGGTTTCTTGATCACGATGGTCTGCTCGCCGTGCAGCACCATCATGGGATTGGCCTTGGTGACTCCGAGGCTCGCGGCGAGCAGGGGAAAAGGCGGCACCACCGCCCAGGTGGGAATGACCTTAAGCTGGGTCTCGTAAACAAAGGGCAGCTCGGTCGCGCCGATGCCCAGGTTGTAGAGCATGATGTCCTTGGGCTTCCAGGAGAACTTAAAGGGTTCCAGCTTTTTCCCTTTCGCGTCAAGATTAATGGCCATCAGTCAACCTCCTTTGGTTAGTGCACCGTGCACAGTGAATGTAGGGGCGCGATTAATCGCGCCCCTACGGTTTAGTTCACCATCGAACAATTGGAAAGCATTTCCGGGACACGACACTAGACTATAGAAAGGATAGGGGCTGGTTGTCAAGAAGGCCGCAGCCAGCGGAGCGGGGCGAGCAGTCGGTTGCCGGCGCGCAGGCAGAATTTCAGCAGGGTGTACAACCAGCGGGCGTGGCGGTGGAAGAGCGGCCGGCGGCTCAGCCAGCGGAGCGCGCTTGGCGGCACCAGGTGGCGGCTGTTCAGAGAGCGGTGGCACGCGTAACTCAGGATCAAGCCCTGACGATCGAGCTGGACCTCCGAGAGCGCGAGCAGGACCGCATAAGAAGCGTTCAGCGGGTTCAAAGTCCGCGAGACGTCATACACAAAATTGTTCAAGGTTTTCTGGGCCGGGCCTTCCACCTGGTCGGGCGTGATCACCCCGTCCTGGAGCGCGCGCTTGGTGATTTCCGTGCCGGGAAAAAATTGGAGCGAAAAAATTTCCAGGATATAAGGCCGGGGCAGCCGACAGATCAGGTCCAGCGTTTGCGCCAGGTCGTCCTCGGTCTCGTAAGGATTGTCCAGGATGATGTCGTAGTAAGGGATCACCTGGTAGCGGTGCAGCAGGTCGGCGGCGCGAAGAATTTCCGCGTTGCTCATCTGCCGGTGGTAAAGCTCGCGGCGCACCCGCTCGGAACCGGACTGGACCCCCATCATTATCCAGGTCAGGTTGGCGGCCTTCATGCCGGCCACCAATTCTTCATCCACGGTCTGAGGGTGCGCCTCGCACTTGAAGGGCAGCCCCACCCGCTCTTGATAACCTCGGCAAATGGAAAGGGTCCAGGTCTTGTCCAGGCTGAAGATCTCATCCCAGAAATTGACCGAGCGCAGCTTCAGCACTCGCTGCGCGCGTTCCAGTTCGGCCAACACGTGCTCCGGGCTGCGCTGGCGCACGTAAGGGCCGGCGCCTTGATAGATCCGGCGGAAGGCGCTGTTCCAGCAATAGTCGCAGACAAAGGGACAGCCGCGCGAGGCGGCCAGGTAGTAGTGCCCGTCGCTGCGGGGTCCGAGGTAGGGATCGTAAGGCCGGAGCTGGTCGCGCTCGATCACAAATTTGCCTTCGTCGCCCAGGAGCGGAAAAGGCAACGAGTCGAGGTCCTGCTGCAAAGGCCGCACCGGGTTACGGATCACCCGGCCATCCTGCCGGACCCAAAGATTTCGAATGCCCGAGATCTCCCGGCCCTCGCGGAGCGCCTCCGCCAGTTCGATGATCGCGTCCTCCCCTTCCCCCACGCAGACCGCGTCCGCCACCGCGACGCAGTCCTCCGGCGCCAGGGTCGGATGGACGCCGCCCCACACCACCATCGTATCCAGGCGTTCTTTGACCGCCCGCGTAATGCGCGAGGCGATCTTGAACCCAAAGGAGCGGAAGGATAGCCCGAGCAGGGCCGGCTTCCGCTCCAGGATCAAATCGAGCAAGAGCTGATACTCCCGGTCCGAGGGATGGGGCCGGGCCGGGTTCAGTTGCTCGCGAAAGAAGATCAAGTCGGTGGGAAAACCCGCCTGAGTCAGGACCGCATGGAGGCTGCGCACGCCCAGGGAGACCGAGTCATAAAAAGTGACGAGCGCTATTCGCGGCGGTGCGGGCATGGAATATCACCCTTTCAGGTCTGGCCGATTCATGTTCAAGCCGGACAGCCTTTTTTTTACTATAGCCCAGGATCAGGAATTTCGCAAATCGCAAGCGCGGGCGGCGCGGGGAGGAGCTAAAAAATCGGCAGTCAAAAGAGCTTCTTGCAAAAAGGTTTGATTGCTACATTCATGGTGGGACCGGCATTCTTGCCTGTCATTAACGGATTGAAATCATTGGTTCGGGACAGACAGGAATGTCTGTCCCACCAATCTTTAAAGCCTTGATCTTGGAATTTTGCAAAAGCCTCAAAAATAAGAAAAAAATACCCGGCGCGATTGACAAGCTCTTTTTTTTTGCCTAGCATAGAGCAACACAGGGTCTTGGATCGAAATCCAGAAGGAGGAGCGAGTGAAGAAATATGGGAGACGGGCTTTCGGAGGCCCGAGACAGGGGTGGATCGCAGCGGGGCTGCTGGCTCTGTTGGGATTGCTGGCGCCTGGAGTTGGAGCCGCGGAGACGAAGGAATGGCAGATCAACCTGGAGAAGGCCAAGCTGGCCGTGTCCGCGCGGCAATTCCAGGAGGCGGCGGAACTGCTCAAGCCGGTGGTGGCGGCCGAGCCGGATAATGTCGAAGCGCTTCGGTATCTGGGCTTGGCCCAAATCGGGCTTGACGACTTCACGGCCGCGGAGCAAAGCTTGTCCCAGGCCCTGGCCCGGGACCCGAACCTGGTAGGCGCTCGCCTCGATCGCGCCTGGGCTTTGATCGAACTCAAAAAGCCGGAAGCAGCCCTGGCCGACCTGGAAATCGTGCTGGCCAAGGAGCCGGACCTGCCGCGAGCGGTCTATTTCCAGGGCCATGCGCTGATGCTCAAAAAGGATTATGCCGGGGCCGCGGCGGCTTTTGAAAAGGCCTCGGCCCTGGATCCCAAGCTGGCCCAGGCGGCCCTGCTTCACGCCGGGGTCTGCCGCGATAAATTGGGCCAGGGCGAGAAAGCGCGGGAAGCCTTGCTCAATGCCCAGGCTCTGGATGCCTCCTCGCCTCTGGGCAAAGCCGCGGGAGACTATCTCGATCAGCTCGAAGGCAAGGGCCGGCCGGAAAAACGGAAGCGGTTCGAGGCCAGCGCCAGCCTGCTCTATCAGTACGACACCAACGTGGCCGCGGTGGCCAATGAGGAGCTGCTGCCCCAAAATTTGAAGCACCGCGAAGACGGCCGGGGCGTCGTTCTGATCGGGCTGCTTGGCCGGCCCTTGGTCACCAAAAATTGGGAAACCGAGGCGAATTACTGCTTTTATGCCAGCCAGCATGAGAAGGCCGACGAGTTCAACCTGATGGTGCATCAGGGAATTCTCGGGGGCACCTACTCCACCAACCTGTCCCGGTATCCGCTCCGGCTGCGGCTCCGCGCCTCGTACCAGTGGGCCGGCTTGGGCGAGAGCTATGAGTATTTCAGCACCACCATGGGGTTTTTGCCTTCCGCCTTTCTCCAGGAAAGCGACCGCAACATCACCGAGTTCAGCTACCACGTGGAGTCGGAAACCTTCGCCCAACCCGGCGTAGGTCCGCTCGACCGCGATAATATCGCGGACCAACTGCTGCTCGGGCAATACCTGGGTTTTCTCAACAATCGCGCCTGGCTCCGGGTGGCCGGCCGCTTCACGTTTGTGGACGCCAATGGCCAGGACTACGACTCGAGCCGGATCGCCGGCCTGGCTGAGGTTCGGCTGCCGCTTTGGAAAAAGGCCGAAGCCCTGGCCGGATTCGACTATGAGCACCGGGACTACTTCAACAGCAGCGGGCATCGGCGCGACGAGGTTTACGTTTACCGGGCGCAGGTGGAGCAGCAGATCATCAAACACCTTTCCGGTTATATCTCCGCGGTCTTCAATGACTACAATTCCAACCTGACCGCGTTTACTTACGAGCGCAACATTTTCACGGCCGGCTTGACCGGAAGACTTTAAGCCGGACGCAGAAGCAGGAGGATTGACGATGAAAGCCATCACGACGCTCGGGTGCCTGGCCCTGATCCTGGGGCTGGCGGTCCCGGCCTGGGCCCTGGACGAAGCCGGCCGGGTGACTGAGGTTCAAGGCACGGTGCAGGCCTTGCACAGCGATGGGCAGGCGGACTTGCTCAAATTGAATGCGAAAGTCTACGTCGGCGACCGCATCCAGACCGGGCCGAGCGGCCGGGTCACGATTCTCTTCCTCGACGACAGCGTGCTCACCCTGGCGCCCAAGACCAAGATCGAGATCAACTCGTTGGTTTACAAGCCCAAGGAAAATTTGCGGAGCTCGGTCTTCAGCCTGGTCGAGGGCAAATTGAAGGCGGTGGTGGGCGGGTGGTTTTCCGAAACCGGGCAAGAGACCCAATGGCAGTTGCGCACCCCCACCGCGGTGGCCGGAGTCCGGGGCTGTTCGCTGGTGGCGGAAGTCGGCGGCGACGGCGGCAGCACCTTTGCCGGCCTGAGCGGCGTGGTCGCCGTTACCGCCCTGGTGGATGCGCAGGGACACGTCCTGGCGCTCCAGGCCAATTACTTCGTGGTGGTTCCCCCGGGCGGTCTGCCCGGTCAGGCCACCGTGCTCGACGCCGCGGCTCTGCAAGCCCTGCTGAAGGACCTCCAGTTCACGGATACTTCCCTGGACCAGCGGGATGGCGAGGTCTGGGAGGGCCAGGGCCTCCACTTGACTCAGCTTTACCTGACGCCCGAAGCCTTGGCCGTTCTGATGGGCGAGGTTCTGGCCCGGGAAGGCAGCCTCGACAATCCGGCGGAGGTGGTCTTTCAAGAGCCGGCGGCCATGACCACGGTGAAACTCCACGTGATCTTGCCCTAACCGCAAGGATCAGGGTTTCGGCCCTATAAAGGAGATTCGCAATGCAAAACTTGATTAAGTGGTGGGATCAAAAGACCGGCGCCGCGGCGCTGCTGCTGGCGCTCTTGCTGGGCGCCGGGGCGTGCGGGATCAAGTCTCAAGACCGCCCGGGCCAGACCGCGGTCGTGCTCGACTTGCGCCAGGCCGCGGATCAGTCCGCCGCGCTTCCCGGACCTTTGCTTTCCAGCCCGGCGGCGAGCGGCGAGCGCCTGGTGGGCTTGCTCAAGATCACCGCTCCCGACCTGACAGAACCCGTGAGATTTCTTCTCCCTGATCTCCAACTGGGTTCGGTCCAGACCATCTGGGCCCCGTCCGGACCCGCGCGCACCTTTGAACTCTTGATCTACGATATCCTCCCGGGGGCGACCACGGCCGACACTTTCCCGGCGACCCTGCTCATCACCCTGACCCCGCGCGACTTGCGCACCCTGGACCTGATCGGCGAGCAGGTCGCCCTGGAACTGGTCATGGCCGCGAACACAAGCCTGGCCCAGGTCGGCACCTATAATAGCGACGGCTACATCGAAATAAACCGCAGCGGCGCGCCCGAGCTCCTCCCCGGCAATTGCGGGATCGTAGCGAACGCGACCATGATTGATCCCGAGTTTAACTCTCTGCGCCTGGGCCCCTTCCCGCTTAACATCGGCCTGAACCCCGGGGAATACCTGATCAGCCAGGTCCCGGCCGGCCGCTCCTTCAAGCTGGCCCTGGAAAACCCCTTTGCCGGCTGGTCCGGAGAATCGGATGAGACCCTTGTTTCCGATACCCTGAACCCCAACCCCATCAACGTCCTGCTCCCGGGCTTTCAGCTTCTGGCCATTTCCCCGGCCAACGGCCTGGTCGGAGACGGCCTCGTCGGCGAAACCGTCCAATTTCAGCCCTCGGGAGGATTTGGGGTTTACAGTTTCCAGAGTCGCTTAGACCAGATGAGCGGAGGGTCCATCGCCTCCATCTCGAACACGGGTCTGTATGCAGTGACCGGCAGCACCCTCGGCGGAGACACCCTGGATACAGTGACCATGAACGACGCTTGTTCCACCGACGACCTGGTCACGGCCCAGGTCTATTGGTACATGGTCCCCATGATGCTCGATTCCGGCACCTACGGCCCCGCGGTTTCGCCGTCCTCCGGCTACATCAACGGCGGTGATTATGTCTATATCAACGGCCAGGGCTTCGACGCCAATACCCAGGTCTTCTTCGGCGGTAACCCGGCATCCTTGTACACCTTCAGTTACAATCAGCTCTATGTCATCACCCCGCGCGGGGCCACTCCGGATGCTTACGTGGATGTGCGGGCCTTCAATCCCCGCTCCAACCCCCTGTTCCCGGGTTTCGTCGGCTTCGATTCGATCCTGGTCAATGCCTTCTCTTATTATAGCGGGGGCTGTGCTTTCGCGGCGCCGATGCTTCCAGGCTCGCCGGATCGTTTCATATACTCGCCGCAGGATGAGGTGGTTCAACCCGGAAACGCGAAGTAAACCACCGGATTGGCATTTACCGACAATAGCCTTGTGCCCAGGAGCCGCCTTTACCCGGATGAGTCGCTCGACGACCTATTGCGCGGGGAGCTCAAATTAATTCAGAAACGGCGGGGCTTTCGCTACTCGGTGGACGCCCTGCTCCTCGCCCATTTTGTCCTGCCCGCGGCCGGCGAAGTCGTGGCCGATCTCGGCGCCGGCTCCGGCGTCATTCCCCTCATCCTGGCCCGGCGCGGCTCGCCTCATAAAATTATCGCCGTGGAAATCCAACGCCGGCTCGCCGGCATGGCTCGCCGCAACGTGCAGCTCAACCACTTCGATGAAATCATCGCTGTCGTCCACCGCGACCTGCGCAAGCTTCCAGAAATTTTACACCCAGCTTCCTTTGATCTAGTGCTCTCCAACCCCCCCTTCCGCCCCCTCGGCTCCGGCAACCTCAGCGCCAACCGCGAAAAAGCCGTGGCCCGCCACGAGTTGCGCGTCACGCTCGCTGAACTCCTCCAAGTTGCGCGCCGCCTGCTCAAGCCCTCCGGCCGCATCTGCCTGGTCTATCCCTTCGAGCGCTGGTCCCATCTCCTGGCCGAGATCAAGCAGGCCGGTCTTGCAGTGGCCCGCACTCAACTCGCCTACGATCGAAAAGGGGGTCAGCCGAAATTGGGATTGGTGGAAGCGAGAATCAAGGGGCGAGGTAAAGCTGAAGAACTACCGCCGATCTTCATCGAAACCGAAAAGGGCAAGTTCGAACTTTAATGACGATGCGGCATATTGTAGGGGCGACCGGCCGGTCGCCCCTACGGCTGGTTTCTTAACCGCTTCTATCTTCGGAACCTTCGCCGGACCGCGAGCAGGAACATGGAGATCAGGTAGAAGATCAGGATTCTTTCCACGGAAATCAAAAATAAGTCCCAGGAAGTTGGCTTGATCGCGTCGGCCAATCTTTGGATGCCGAGGAGGACGGCCACATTGGAAGAAAAGGCCGGCCAGGTGATTTCGCTCAACCAGTTTAGTCCCCACCCCATCGGGCCCTGATAAAACTTATCATTCGGAGAGAAGATCGGCGAGAACGTGATTAACGCCAAAGTCGTCCATAAGAGAGGGAGAAACCAGCGCTGGCCGTATTCGCTGGTCAGCCAGTAGATACCCTCGAAGAAATATCCGCGCCAGCCTTTCCGAATCCGGCGGACCTCGTTCTCCCGCACGTAAAATTCGCCGCCGGTCTCGTAGTCCCGCCGGCGATCATAATTCAGGATCAATTGATGGTAAAGGTTCTCGATCTCCTTCAATTCATCCTTGTCTGTTCTCCGTAACAGGCGGAATTCTTCGCTGATGGACTTAACCCAGGCGCGAATCCAATCGCGCCCTACGGTCCAAACCTTGTAGGGCAGGTTTGGATACCTGCCCGCGTTTTCATCAGCCGCCGGCGTAGGGGCGGGTTTCAAACCCGCCCCTACCGCATCCTCGGAAGGCGCGGCTGAAGTTGGAGAATCTGCCGAACTTTGATTTACTTCACCCTTCTCCTCTATTTCACTCTTCACCCTTCTTTCACGCCACTTCCTCTCATCATAAATCTTATATCGCTCCGGCCCATTCCACCGCACATTAATAAAATCTATATTCTCAATTTGCGACATTAGGAAAGAAGCCCGGCTCAAATCTACGTGCTCGAACCGAACCCGCTTGGCTTCCCGAAAATTGACATGATCGAATGCAATTTCATTATCTCCCTCAAACAATCTGGTGTCCTGTTCTTGATTATTCTCGTCTTTATACTTGCCTCCGATAAAATCCAAGCTGGCATCCTTGAATTTGGCATGGAAAAAATCAGCCCCACCGTGCCATTGAGTTCGATCAAAATCTCCATGAGCATGAAAGCTGGCCCATCGAAAACTAGAAAATTTCCCGAAAACTGCCGTTCGAAATCCAGCATCTCCCTGGAACGTAGCCGAATTAAAA
>Ga0315282_10011640_pt1 | contig 13581 bp, 10 predicted proteins | sample YL17G07_20_MG_FD_203693 | JGI IMG/M metagenome (GOLD analysis project Ga0315282, IMG submission 203693) | Sediment microbial communities from Yellowstone Lake, YNP, Wyoming, USA - YL17G07_20 | ecosystem: Environmental > Aquatic > Freshwater > Lake > Sediment | place: USA: Wyoming | collected... | reverse complement strand
TCCCCACCAGCACTGAGGCCGAGGCGCGATCGCGCGCCATCGCCGCCGGCGACCTCTCCGGCGACGGGAAACTGGATCTCGTCGTAACCAACACGTGGACCGACACCGGGCCGCCTTACTACTGGCATGCACATCTCATGTTTGCGAAAGGCAACGGAGACGGGACATTCCAGGGCTCGATTGACTATGCCGCCGGCCCCAACCCGGACTCTGTGATCATCTTCGACATCAACAACGACGGCAAGAACGACGTGGCCGTGGCTAACGGGAGCATGATCACGAGACGGCTGAACCTCGGTGGCGGCGCGCTCGGAGATTATCTCGACATGACTGGCGGAACCAACGGCCCGTTCTCGCTCGCGGCGGGAGATATTGACAAGGATGGAGACCTGGACATCGTGGCCGCCACCGGGAACATATCCGTTCTCTTGAACCGAGGAATGAGCCAGGGCTATTTCGTGTCTCCGAAGTACTACGACGCGGGTTCGACCCAGTTCGCCACTCTCGGCGACGTGGATCGCGACGGGTATCCGGACCTCCTGGCCACCGTGGAGACCGGCAGCGCGGCGGTCCTGCGCAACAACACGCACGGGGTTTTCGGCGCGCCTACCCACTTCAAAACCGGCGCCAAACCCGTGTGCATCTGCCCGGGCGATTTCGACCGCGACGGACGGCTGGATCTTGCGGTGTCGAACTCCCTCGCCCTCACGGTGACGATCCTTCGCCACCCCATGCCCCCCGCCTCCGCCAGGGGGTGGGAACTGTATGAATGATGAATGATGAATGACGAATGACGAATGATGAATGACGAATTCTGGGCGGACGAAATCTGCCGGCGCGGCCCGAGACGGCAACCGTCCAGCGATTGATCGTTCATCATTCATCATTCGTCATTCTGCATTCATCATTCATCATTCATCATTCATCATTCATCATTCATCATTCATCATTCATCATTCATCATTCATCATTCATCATTCATCATCCATCATTCATCATCCATCATTCATCATTCGTCATTCGTCATTCCTCATTCATCATTCCACCTTCATCATTTTCACCCCATCACCATCGTATGCGCGAAGTTGGGGCGTTTGAAGAGATACTGGAAGATGTCGGCGAGCGCGGGGTGGTACAGGAAAGTCCGGCCGAAGTTCGAGTGGTGCACGAAGTATTTCTCCACCAGGCACAACGCCAGCGCCGGGTCGGGTTCGCCCAGGGCCGCCAGCCCCACCGCATAGTATTCCACCAGCCCGTGGATCAACAGGAAATAGCAGTAACCCCAGAAAAGGTCGGTGTTTGCCACCAGGTCTTTGCGGAACAGGGCATGCCGGTAGTACCGCCGCAGCAGCGCCTGGACCTTGGGCGGGTCAAGATAGGCCGGGCTGGGCTGGAAGATCCGGTACGGCACGCGCTTGTCCAGGGGTTCCAGCCGCAGGGACCCGACGCGCATCCAATGCCGCAGATGCTCGACGATCACCCTCATGACCGCGGTGATGCGCCACTGGTTTGGCCGGCCCGAGTTGCGGAAGGACAGAAGAGTTCCCAGCACCATCCTTTTCAGCGTGGGGTGGGCGGCGGACCGCGAGGCGATGGCGAAAGCCCGTTTGAAGTTCTCCGAACTCGTCTGGCGGACGTAGAAATCCAGGATCTGCCCCAGCGCCGGGTTTGGGCCCCGGAGGAACGCCGCCTCCTTGTCCCTCAGTTCCGGCGCTCCGGCCTTCAGCATCTGCCGAAGAATGCCCAGCCAGACGTGCCCCGCGACCAGGCACGTGGAAAAGGGCTGGTCCTCGCGCGCGAGGATCGCATCGAGCGCTTTCTCGACCTGAAGGTATTCTTCCCAGGTGATCGCCGTGGACGCGTCCAGCCGGATAGGCGCTTCGATCCGTGCGTGTTCCGGTTCGAGGCCGTAGAGCCGCCCCGCCTCCTCGCGCATCTCGACGGCGGGAAGTCCCACGTCGTGGAGAACACTCGTGCAGGCGAACGACAGTCCCACATAGATGCCATCCGGGGCCTGGATGAAATGGAAGGGAAAGCGGCGGCAGCCGTGCGGCTTCGTTTCGGGTCCGAAACGGGCGTGGAGCCGGCAGCGGTTGTCCTCGCCGAGAAAGCAGCAGGCATCTCCCAGGCATCGCAGGAAGAGGAACCTGGCGTTGGGCCTGGCCCGGAGGAAAGGCGACTTCGCCTTGCCGCCCAGACTCGAGCAGGAACGCCAGTCCACCTCGAGGATCCGTTCGGCAGCCATTGCCTCGACGCGGATTTCCCACCAGTCGCGGCAGCAGGCTCCATCCATCTGGCAGGTGTAGCGGATGCCCTCTGGCAGGTGGAAAACCGGGGGAGAGGAAGGCTTGGTCCAGTCCATGGCGCTGTTATCAGCCGAAGTACTGGTGCAGGTGGTTGGTGAACTCCTGGGTGTTGCAGAAGGTTTCCAAGACTCGCTCCATCGTTCGCCGCCCCGAAGTGATCTCCAACGCCCAGTAGTCCACTTCCTTGTTGGAGGGGAAGCGCCCCATGATGGCTCGGTAGAGGCGCGCGACGGTCTCGCGGGTGGAATCCTTCTTGGCCCGGTATTCGGCGGAATGGAGCATCGCCAGCGCCATATCCTTGCTCGCCTGCCGTTTGTCCGCGGCCCGCTCCATCGCGTCCGACCAGAAATCCAGACCGCCGAGATCCGGCAAGCGATCCAGGAAGCCGACGTACATGGTCGTGACGAAATTGCGGACGGGCTTGCCTTCGAAACCCGGGAACCACCTCACGGACATCAGATCGCCGAACTCCTCGGATTCGGAGAAGATCGTCAAAGCCTCGGTGCGGTCCCAGATCCCGGCCAGCCAAGCCGAGAACTCGGCTTGGGACGGGTCGCGCCAGAGGAAGGCCTGGTAGCAGTCCCGGATGAAGCTCGCGTTGTCCCGTTTACGGTTGGCGTATTCCTGGGAGAAGAAGAAGATGCGGCCCATCTCGCGGCCGATGAAGCGGACGTCTATCTCCGAGTAAAGCGAGTAGAGGAAATAGCCGTTGATCCACGCGTCCACGGCGCCCGGTTCGGGTTCTCGGCCCAGGGCGGCGTTGTAGAAATGGCGAACCAGCGCATAAGCATCGTCGGGGGCTTTCACCGGATCCACCGGGAAAGGCTGGCCGGCGATGTTGCTGGTCGAATTCAGCAGGGTCTTCCACGCCGCATCATAGAGATCCACCCTGAAGTACAGCTGGGTGTTTCCATTCAGTATCCCGACGAAATTGGTCTCATCGAAGTGAACCTCTTGCCAAAACTCATGGCCTGGGTAGATGGTCCACGGCGGGACATTCCAGATCTGCCCCGTGGTGGTACAGGTGATCCTGGCGGCAACGGTGTAGGAGGTGGGAGTTTCCGCGCGGATCCCCACGTTGAAATCGTACTGGGAGTAGAATCCATCCCCGTCCTCGTCTCTCAGCCTGTCAACGCTGTCCATTCCCGCCTCCGCAATCTGGAGCGGGATGGGGTCCGCCAGCAGGGGTTCCCCCAGCACGCGCCGCTCGGTGTCCCAAACCACTCCCGAATTGAGCCAGGCTTCTATGGTTTTGTCCCACACCATTTCGAGGATTTTCACGGAAAAATCGAGTCTCGTATTGCCGGAAAAACGCCCGATAAAGTCTCGCTCGTTAAAGTCCATCACGCCGTCAAACCCGTCCGGGCCTTCTACCACTATCACCTGGCTCTGCCAAGCCTGGCCGGTCGTCTCGCAAATCACGAGCAGCGCCACGGGATATGTGAACCCGCGGTCCTCGTTCATATAAGTGTTGATGCCAAAACTGAAGTGAGAGGAGTACCCGTCCTTGTCCTCATCGGCGTTGCTCTGCCAAGTGATGGATGGCGTCTCGAAGAAACAGGGATACATGATTGGGTCGGCGCGAAAGGGTTGGGGAGTGGTCTTTGTGTCGTATCTCACGCCCCCCGACGCGTCATAGAGTTCGACGATGAAATAAAGATCGGTGTTCTTGGTCAGGACCCCTCGGAAGTCCAGCCGGTCGAAGCCAACATCCACCCACGTATCCTGGGTGCCGGAGACTGTCCAGGAGTCGGTCTCCCACTGTTGCCCGGTCGGGTTGCAACGGATCCTGGCCATTACCTGCTGGGATGCCCCGGGGTTGCGCACGGCGATTCCGAGGTCAAAATTGAAGAAGGCGTAGTACCCATCGCCGTCTTTGTCGACGAGGTTTGTCATGTTGCGAACTAGGACATTGGAGAGATAGGGGGCTGCCAGGACCGTGGCATTCGGCGAAATCCCGGCGCGAACGGGTTCCGGGGCGCCGAGTTTGACCTTCTTGGTCCCCACGAGCGGCACCTTTGCGCTCTTCGGGTGGCCCCCGGCCTGTCTCTGAACCAAGCTCTTCTGGAGGACAACGCCGACGGCAGGCGAGGACGCGGTTTGTGTGGCTTCGCCCGTCAAAGGATTCACGCTGAGATGAAACGTGGCGATGACTTGGGGCGCGCCGCCAACCTCTGCGGAACCCGCCCACACCGGGTGGGAGAATGCGGCTGCCAGCACGAGGACCGCCGTGAGGTATGTAGGAACGCGGAGCATGGTGGACCCTCCTCTTATCCAAGGATTCCCCAAACGGTGAGCTTTGTCAATGATTAAAGCGGCTGATTAAAGCGGCTGAGCACACGAAACGTGCGCATCTCGATGAAGCTACCAAATCCAAGCGCTGGATAAAGTAGCGCGGGCGTCTCGCCTGCGAACCTGTTCGTAGTGCGGGCTTTAGCCTGTCTTGCGAGGCGAGCATCCCGTCGTCGCGAATCGCCGCCGCGAGCCAGGTCTGAAAAAATGGCAGGCGAGACGCCCGCCCTACTTTACCGCCCCGCTTTGCTTTGCCTGCGTAGCTTCATCAAGATGCGCCCACACGAAACACGGTGCTCAGAAATACTCCTTCAGCCGCATGGTGAATTCCTCCGAGTTGCCGAAGGCCGACACGACCTGCTCCAGCGTCCGCCGTCCCGAGGCGATCTCGTCCGCCCAGTAGGCCACCTCGCCGTCGCCGGGAAACCGCCCCATGAAGCTGCGGTAAAGGCGCGTGACGGTTGCGGAGGCCGGCTCGTTCCTGCCCAGGTATTCGGCGGAACGGAGAATGGCCAGGACCATCTCCTTGCTCCTCTGCCGTTTATCGGCGGCCTGCTCCAGAATGGCCGACCAGTAATCCAGCCCGCCCAGGTCCGGCAGCCGATCCAGGAAGCCGATGTACATCGTCGTCGTGAAGTTGCGGACAGGTTTGCCTTCGTAGCCTGGGAACCACTGCACGGACATCAGCTCGTCGAACTCCTCGGATTCGGCGAAAATCGTCATGGCCTCCGCCCGGTTCCAGACCCCGCCCAGCCAGGCCGCCAGCTCGGCATCCGAGGGATTACGCCAGAGGAAAGCCTGATAGCAGTCCGTGATGAACTCCGCGTTGTCCCTGTTGCGGTTGGCGTATTCCGGGGAGAAGAAGAAGATGCGGCCCATTTCGCGGCCAATGAAGCGGACGTCAATCTCCAGATAGAGCGAGTAGAGAAAATACCCGTTGATCCACGCGTCCACGGCGCCCGGTTCAGGCTCCCGCGCCAGCACGCTGTTGTAGAAGTGGCGGACCAGTGCATAAGCATCGTCGGGCGCTTGGATCGGGTCAACGGAGAAAGGTTGGCCGCCCACGCTGGAGGTGGAATCGAGCCGCGCGGCCCATGTCGCGTCGTAGATCTCCACAGTGAAGTAGAGCTGGGTGTTCCCTGCCAAGTGTCCGGCAAAGCGGGCTTCGTTGAATCGGACGTTCTTCCAGGACTCTGTGCCCGCGGTAATGGTCCACGGCGCGATGTTCCAGGTCTGACCCGTCACCGGGCACAGAATCCGCCCCGCGACGCTAAGGGCGCCGGTGTCCACTACGGCGTTTATCCCAAGGTCGAAATCGTATTGGGAGTAGTAGCCGTCGGCGTCTTCGTCCTTGAGATTGGCGCGGTTATAGATCTTGGCTTCGGCGATGCGAGGCAGCCCGGTGTCGGCCCGAAACGGCTCGTTTCCCACGGCGGTCTTGGTGTCGAGCAGGTAGCTGAGGCTCCCGTCGTAGAGTTCAACAGTGAAATCCAGGTTGGTGTTTCCCGATAAGTAGTCGGCGAAATCGCTTTGGTCGAACCGGACGTTGGCGAAATCCTCGCCCACGCCCTCAACGGTCCATGACGCGGTGTCCCAGGCTTGCCCGGTGGTGGTACAGGTGATCCTCGCCGCCACCTCGGCCGGGACCTGCGGAACATCCGCGTCAATCCCGATGTCGAACGCGAATTGCGCGTAGTAGCCGTCGCGGTCGAGGTCCAGAAGGCCGGACAGGTTGTAGATCTTGGCTACGGCCAGGTAGGGCGGCAAGGGGTCGGCCTTGAAAGGCTCTTTACCCACTTGTGTCGTCTCGTCATACAGGACCGAGAATGTCGAGTTATAGAGTTCGACCGTGAAATCGAGGTCCGTGTCGCCGGTAACGTGGGTGCCGAAATCCCGCTCGCTGAAGCCGATCCTGGCGTACCCGCGTTGAATGCCGTTGATCTCCCAGGATTGCTCGGTGCACCAGGACTGGCCGGTGGTGTCGCAGGTGATGACCGCCGACACGAGCGCCTGTCCGTATGGGTCGTCCGCGTCAATCCCGATGTCGAAATCGAAGCGCGAGTAGTAGCCGTCTTCGTCCTCGTCGGTAGTGTTTTTCACATTGATGATCTTGGCCTCATACATATAGGGCGCCGGCGCCGGATCGGCCGGGAAGGGCTCACGTTCAACGTACGGGGTGCTGTCGAACTTCGTGCCTACGGTATAGTATATTTCCACGGAGAAGTCGAGATAAGTGTCGTCCTCCAGCCATCCCTGAAAATCCGTCTCATCAAAACTCACGTCCGCCCAGTATGTCATGCCGCTGATGACGTCCCATGAGCCGGCGGACCATTGCTGCCCCGTCGTGGTGCAAAGGATCACGGCTGATACGGGCAAAGTGCCCTCGGAGATGTCCACGCAGATCCCGATGTCGAAGTTGAACGCCGAGTAAAACCCGTCATGATCCTCGTCCTGCAGGTTCCCGATGTTGTGAAGTACGACCCTGTAGATGTAAGGCTCCACCACCGACACAACGGGCTTTGACGAGGGTTTGGGACCCGCGGGTAGGGCTGCCCCCATTCGGATCTTCTTGGTCCCCTTCAGCGGCGCTAATGTTCTCTCCCGGACCGCCGTGGAGGGTGTCTCGGCCCTGTCCAGCACAACTTTCTTGGGTTGGGCGCCCGCCAGGCGCGAAACCGCGAGGGGCGCCGCCGCCGTCCGCGTGGTCGCGCCCGTCTCCAGGTTCACCGTGAGGTGATAACTGCCGAAGGGCTCCGGCGGCCCGGCGTTTACCCCTTGCGGGACCAGAGCTGCGACGCTCCATAGGAGCGCGATGAGAAGGCTGATGCGAAACATGGCGAATCCTCCTGTGCCTCGGTTTGTTTCAGGACTCCAGGAATGCGACCGTCGCCTCCGCCGTCCGCTTGGAGGAGCCGGGAGGCCCGAATATTCTCTGAATCTTCCGCAGCTGGTAACGCATGTTCTCGTAGGCGGTCTGGTCGTGGAGATAGTGCAGGGTCTGCTCGGCCAGGTTCTGCCCGGTGGCCTGATCCTGCAAGAGCTCGGGAACTATCAGGTCGCCCGCGACGATGTTGGGCAGTCCGATAAAGGGTGTATTGATAAGGACCTTGGCGATCCAGCCGGTGATGTACCTTACCTTATAGATGATGAGAAAGGGAACACCCAGCAGCGCGCCTTCCAGCGTGGAAGTGCCGGACTTGACCCAGGCGAAATCCAGCGCCGCCCGCACGTTGAAACGGTATTGATCCACCACGTGGACCGGAACGTCGTATTGCGTGAGATACGTGTCTATCAGGTCGAGCGAGATGGTCTGGGACCTGGGAAGAACGAACTGGACCTTCTCGCCCACGTCGAGCATGCGCTGCGCCGCTTCGAGCATGATCGGAAGAAGCACCCGCACCTCGCGCTTGCGGCTTCCCGGCAGCATCCCGATCAGCTTCTTCTCCGGATCGAACTGAAACCGCTCGAAAACCTGCCCCCGAGTCATCGTCAGCTTCATCACATCCAACAGGGGATGCCCCAGGTAAGTGGCGTTGATGCCTTCCTGCTGGAGCATTTTTTCCTCGAAAGGAAAGATCGGGAAGATCTTGTCGCAATACCTCTTGAACCTCTTGATGCGGCTGCGATGCCACGCCCAGAACTGCGGGACGATGTAGTACAGGACCTTGATCCCCAGCTTCTTCGCGAGCGGGGCCATCAGCAGGAGATTGAACCCGGGATAATCTATCAGAATGATCGCGTCGGCACGGTCCTTCTCCAGGTGCGCCTTTATCATGTTGCGGACCCGCCAGATCACCGGCGCCTTCGAGATCACTTCCATGAAGCCCACGATCGCCAGATCGTTCACCATGTTGCGCAGCAGCTTCATCCCGGCTTTTTCCATCTGCGGCCCGCCCACGCCCGACAGCTCCCAATCCGGGCGCAGCCGCTTGATATGCCGAACCAGGTTCGCGCCGTGCATGTCGCCGCTGTTCTCGCCGGCCACCAGGAAGATTTTTGCGGGTTTGGGCATGACGTGTGCGCGTAGGCGCTCCGTGGCGCCAAACGTGTCCTCTACCTTTGCAGAAAAATGCCCTTGGACATCTGGTCCTCGATCAGTCTCGCCACCTGAACCGCCGTCTGGAGCGCGTCCCGGGCGTGCTGCCCCGTCACCGTCGGCAATCCCCCGCGTTTCACCGTCTCCAGGAAGTCCTCCAGCTCCAGCGTGAGCATGTCCTTGCTCTCTTTCTTCAGCCTCACGCGCCGGATCACGATGTCCGCGTTCGCCTCGCCCGGCTTCGGGTTCGGCCGGGGAACGCGCTGGTGCAGCCGCATCGAGGGCTTGGTGGGAAGCGTCGAAATCGAAACGTAAGTGTCCTTCTGGAACACACGAATCTTGCGCTGGGGCTTGGGAGACACCCGGCTGGCCGTCAGGTTGGCCGTGCAGCCGTTAGCGAACTTGAAGCGGGCGTTGGCGATGTCTTCCTTGTCCGTGAGCACGTTGACCCCCACCGCGTCAATCGAGACTATCGGCGAATCCACGATCTGCAGCACGATATCAATATCGTGGATCATCAGGTCCAGCACCACGCCCACGTCCGACACCCGCGGGCTGAAAGGTCCGAGCCGGTCGCATTCGACGAAGGCGGGCTTGTCGAGGATCTCGCGCAGCTTGCGGATCGCCGTGTTGTAGCGCTCGATGTGCCCCACCTGCAACACGCAGTTATTCGCGTTGGCCAGCTCGATCAGGTCCTCGGCCTGCTCCACCGTGGCCGTGATGGGTTTTTCCACCAGGCAGTGGACCCCGTTCCTCAAAAACTCCAAGGCCACCTTGTGGTGCAGGGTGGTGGGAACCGCGATGGTGACCGCGTCCGCCAACTTCCGCTCGATGATGTCCTCAAACCGCGAGAAGCCCTCGCAGCGCCACTGCCTGCTGTGCTTCTCCAGCCGGCCCGAGTCCGTGTCGGCAACCGCCACCAAGCGGCACAAGGAACTGGTGGCCAAAATCCGCGCGTGATGTTGGCCCAAGTGGCCCACGCCGATAACCGCTACTCTCAGTTTGTCCATGGTTGTTCCGCCCATCGCATGAGAATGTCCCCGGGTTTGACGGCCTAAAAGCCGCACTACATACAATTCGCTCACAGAATCCGCTGGTTCATTTCCTTCTCGATCCGCTCCTGTAATATGGAGGCGGCGAAAGGCCTCACCAGATATGTCCCCACCCCTAGATCCGTTCCCTTCTGGTACAGATTGCGGTCATCGGCGCCGCTGACCATCGCAATCACCTTCGGCAAGCGGAACCGCGGAATCGCCCGGAGCTGGCGCAAGACGTCCTCGCCACCCATCTTGGGCAGATGCCAGTCCAGCAGCAAGAGATCCGCCGCCTGCTTCTTGAGGGCAATCAGCGCGGAATACCCGTCCGTCACGGTTTCCACGGACAGGAACCCCATCTCCCGCAGGAAGCGCTTGACCTGCCCCGCCTCCGCCGGGGTTCCCTCCGCCACGAGGACCTGGATATCCTGGATTCTCATCCTTCTCCTTTGCGGATTGCGGATTGCGGATTGCGGATTGCGGATTGCGGATTGCGGACGGACGATTGCTTGTGAGTACGGGCTGTCTTGATCGAGGCGACAACCATTGAAAGGATTTCGCTCGCCTCGTTCTCCAGGTCGGAAATCCGCTTCTCATTCATGAAACCGCCCTCTGTGAGAAGCTCCATCCAATAGACGGCTTCATCGCATTCCTCTTCCACGATCGTCATCTTGGCGATGAAGCCCGCCGGCGACTTGGCGCGGCAGGCGGCCCGGTAATTCGCGCCCACCGATGTCCCGCAGCGAAGCAGTTGCCTCCCGATCACATCCGCCGTTCGAGATTTTGACAACGCCTCCACCAGCCGAATCACCCGCAACGCGAAAGCCTTTGTCCGGTTCCTGAATTCCTCGGGATTCATGGAATCTCTACCCCTCTCATCCCCAATCCGCAATCCGCAATCCGCAATCCGCAATCCGCAATCCGCAATCCGCAATCGTCCGTCTCACTCGCCAAGGTCCTTCAGAATCAGATCCGCCGCCCGCTTGCCCGACAGCAACATCCCGCCGAAGATCGGCCCCATCCGCGCCCCGCCGAAAACCCCGTTGGCCGCCATACCCGACACATAAAGGCCCGGATAAACCCGCCGCGTGTTCTCCACCGTCATCTTTTCGCCCATCTCCGCCCACATCGGCTTCTCGCCCATCAGGCCGCCCGTCGGGGTCTCCAGCCGGATACCCGCCTTCTGAGCCGCCTTGGCCGTGAGCTCCGCGCCGTGGCCCGTGCCGTCCAGAACCACCCGGGCCGCCACGCTCAGCGGGTCCACGTGCAGGTTGTTGAGAAGGATGGATGTGTAATTGATCACCACCCCGCCGATCCGCTCCCCCTTGAAAATCACGTCCTCAACCGACACGCCATTGAAAACCTTCGCCCCGGCGTGCACCGCATGGTAGATGAGGCTCGCGGCCAGCTCCACCGAATCGGCCCGCACAAAGCGCTCGTCGAGGCGGGCATAGCGGACGCCCAGCTCGTCCAGGATGGGCACGGCTTCCTGCTGGATCACCACGTCGTTGAACAGCATCGCACCGCCCCACACGCCGCCGCCCGGGGCCAGCTTGCGCTCGAACACCGCCACGTTCCTGCCCGCCAAGGCCAGGTAGTAGGCGCACAAAAGGCCCGACGGCCCCGCCCCCACCACCGCCACGTCGCAATCCAGGCAGGAGTCCAGCTTGGCCGCGTAGCCTTGCACGATTGCTCTTGAAATCTCTACTTCCATCCAGAATTCCTTCTCCGGATACAGGATTGCCCCCTCCCGGCTAGGCCGAGGGTGGACTCGCCGGAACCCAACGTGTCCTTTCCCACATCAGGACAAGTATCCCGGTTCAGGCAACTCACTCCCTTCTAACACATCCCGGCCGGATTGACAATTGCGAGTTTTGCCTGAGTGAAACGCTGGAATAGTCAGGATAAGGGGGTGGGGGGAGCAGGAAAGCCGGTTTTTTCGAGAGGGAAACGGCAAGTCACCCATCAGCAACCCGGAGATGACCACCGAGCGATCTTCATAGGCGCCGCAAGCAGTCGGTGCCGTCCCGGACGGGATTGACCCATCGAATCGTCTTAGGCGTCTTGATGTGCTTGGAGCATTTGGCCCAGATGGCTGTTATGGCATCGTCTCTTGTGACAATAATGCCATCGCCCGCACAGGCGCCTTCAATCAGCGGCATGTCTTTTTCCAACGCTTCATACTCACTGGGAGACAGCCCAAGAGCGCCTCTGTTCGGTATGCGCAGACTAGGAGGATTCGGACGTTCCGTTTTACCATGCCTCGTCATGGTTCCCCGCCACAGGAACGCGAACCGCGTTCGATGCCGGTCCCACTCATCCCGGATTGTCGGCGTCATAATCATGCGATGACATATCTTATAGATTTCCTCCAGCGCCTCTCGGCAACACCGGGAAACCGGGTCCTCTTTTTCCGTAGCGGCGCCAGCTATGCAGGCGTCGACTACTATCAGCCGAGAGTCCTTGGCTTTCATGAATGGAGTTCCCTGCTTTCCACGGCATCCAGGTAGTCTTTCTCCGCGTCCAGTTCCACCTCGTCAAAGTCCTCCGGCCAGGGACCAAAAGCCCCGTTCTCGTCGAGGTCCGCCGATGTGATCTTGGTCCTCCCATCCTCCTGGCGCTGAAACCAGTGCAGCTTCACAATGTCTTTGTCCAACTCGCCTTTGGCGACCAGCGTCTGGATTTCCTTCAGGAGCAGGGCGCTGTGCGTTTCGACGATTGCGGTGACCCCCTTCTCTGCCGCGCGTTTGATCACATGCGCCAGTCTGCGTTGAGCGCGGGGATGCAGGTGAATCTCCGGCTGTTCGAGGTAAACGAGCTGACCGGGCTGCGCCGCGATCAGTGCGACGACCACTGGCAGGCATTGCGAAACACCAAACCCGACGTCAGCAATGCTAACAAGATCCCTGGCCCCTCCGCGCTCGCCGTGCACAAGCCGCCCGACGCGCAATTCAACTTGTGTGTCGGCTACGTGCTTGGCTTCGACCTTCCAGGTCAGACCCATATCCTCCAATGCTTTCCCCAACTCTTTCACGTGAGGATCACCCTGTTTTTGCCACTCGGTGATCACGCTAGCGACATAGTCTGCAAAGTCACCCGGAAACATGGGTCCTGTCGCGTACTTGGGATAGGTGCGCTCCGGATTCCCACGGAGCCCCGGGAGGTGGATCAGTCCCTTTAGGTGCGGGATAAACTCCCAGCCCGAATAAACTGGGAAAGAATGTCCTTGTTGGTCGGATGCAGTCGTTATCTTCAGGCCCAGAAAACACCGCTCACGGTAAACCGACCATGTGGTTTTCTTCTCCGTAAGCCAAAACCTCTTGTAGTGTTTTGTGACGCGTTCTGTCAGGTTCTTTTGGATGTCCTCACTGCTCATGGTGGGCACAAGACGGAGGTGGGAACCTCCCTTGGCTGGCTTCATGGGAGGGAAAGGTATTATCGAAACGGGAAACTCCATGGAAGTCAAGTTGAATCCAACCTTCTTTTCCCGTTCGAATGTCAATTCCAGGCTTCGGCCATGCCTCAGTTCCATTCGCACCGAGAAATCTGTCGCGAGATCTTTCCCGAATCGGCTAAGCAGCTGATCGGCTTGCGTAAAACACACGTTTGGACCATCGAGAAGCAAGGCTCCCGGATCGCCGGGCGCTTCAAGCGTCTGTTTCAGCAACAGCAATGGTTGCATGAGACTGGATTTGCCGGAACTGTTCGCACCGGCAAGCAGCGTCAAGGGGCGAATCTCAACTTCCTGCCTGTCGCAGATGGATTTGAACCCACGGACGGTTATTTTCGTGATGGTGTCTGGCTTAGGCGCCATGTCTATCTCCTTCGGCGGGCGCGGTCTCTAAGGCTCTCATCCGGTTCCCGCGCCGCCTCTCCCGAGCCCGGAGTTCTTTGTAGCACATCCGGCCCCTGT
>Ga0315282_10011639_pt1 | contig 13582 bp, 14 predicted proteins | sample YL17G07_20_MG_FD_203693 | JGI IMG/M metagenome (GOLD analysis project Ga0315282, IMG submission 203693) | Sediment microbial communities from Yellowstone Lake, YNP, Wyoming, USA - YL17G07_20 | ecosystem: Environmental > Aquatic > Freshwater > Lake > Sediment | place: USA: Wyoming | collected... | reverse complement strand
ATATCTATGACACAATCTGCACCGGCGTCACCAGCAACGGCGCAATAAAAGTAAAACTGGCATAAAAAGGAGGATAGCGATGGACAAGATAACTAAACTTGAAATTGGTATTATGTTCTTCATCGAGGGGTTTATTTTGTTATTCATTCTAACTAAGCCCCTGGTTATCGTTTCCGTGGCCACAGCATTAATTGCAGTAGGAATTATAGCAATGATCACCTCAGTTAGAAGTTAGAAAATTGAAACAGGAAACACCAAAACCCTCTGTCAGAAAGACAGGGGGTTTATTGTTTTTTCTTTTTTCTTTTTCTCTTTTCAAAGCGAGGGTGCGTCCCTGAAAAAGGCCTCTCGGAGGCGGCTGAGCATGGTCCCCGCCAAAGCGGGGTCAGCCGCCGAGAGCGGAGCAGCGATTTCTCGCTGGAGAAATCGACTGCGTACTTTTGATGGGACCGCCCGAGCTATTGGTACTTCTCGCTGGCTTCCCACGACAAATCAAAAATCGCTCGTAAGGTATCGGCAACGGCCTTGCTTTCAATGATCAATCCCATGATTCTTTTCTCAAAGGAAGCAATAGCGACTTTATCCCCATAAATAACAATTTCATTGGCAAAGGGAAATTTCTCCAGAGGAACAAAGCGAGCCAATTTTAATCCCTCTTTTGCCTGAAGAAATGGACCCCTGGCGCTCGTATAAATTATTTTTGTTGGAACTTTATGTTTTTCATCTATTTTGTGCCGATGGTCTTTGGGGAAGGGAGGAAATAATTTATAAGCCGGATCAATGGCAACAAACTCGTCAATGCTTTTAAATTTTGATTTTAAAATGTCCTCCTGAATCGCCTTGATACCTTCTTTTTCCTCGTAAAATCTAACTTTCGGACGCTCGCCTGAAGCGTTAAAAATTGACTTAAGCTCGGGCAAAATTTTTTTGAAACTTTCTTCTTTTTCTACAAAATCCTTTTTAACTTTTTCAACCAGGCCCAGAAGTCTTTCCGGCGGCTCAGCTGAAAAATACCTTTTCTTTCCTTTCAAAAAAGAGCTCATCAGTCCTTTTTTGATTAATGATTCAACCTGAACGTAAGTTGTCGGCCGGTTAACGCCGGCAACCCGGGAAATTTTTAACATTGTTTCGGGTCCCAGCTCCAGAGAGGCCAGATAAACTTTAATTTCTTTGTCCGAGAGACCCAAATTTTTTAACTCAGTTTCGTATGCCATTATTGTATTATATCTAAAAGTAAAATTGCTTGCAATAAGATTTTGGATTGCTTATACTATTTATAGATTGTAGAAAGTCCAAATCTCAAAATCCAAAATTCAAAATAGGAATTAAAAATATAAAATTTTAAATTTTACATTATCATTTTGAGGTTTGCATTTTGAATTTTAAATTCCTCATTATCGTTGCAATTAACAATCATGATGGAAGATAAAAGAAAACAATTGAAGAGTCAATCGCGCGGACAGAAACAACTTCCGCCCCAGGACATTGAAGCCGAGCAATCAGTGCTTGGCTGCCTGCTTCTTGATAAAAACGCGATTGTTAAAGTTGCCGACTGGCTGACCCCTGATGATTTTTATAGACAAATCCACAAAATCATATATCAAGCAATGCTTGACCTTTTTGAAAGGTCCGAACCCATTGATTTGCGCTCCCTTCCATCCCACTTACAGGAAATGGGAAAATTAAAAGAAATTGGCGGAAAAGGTTATCTGACAGAATTAATTAATTCTGTTCCGACTGCCACCCATGTTATCCATTATGCCAAAACCGTCCAGAGAAAAAAAGCCTTACGCGATTTGATTGAAGCCTCCCAGGAAATTAATATTTTGGGATACAAAGAAGATGAGGACGTCGATTCATTAATTGACGAAGCCGAGCAAAGAATTTTCAGCATTTCTCAAAAATCATTGAGGCAGGATTTTAAACCCGTAAAGGACGTTCTTGAAGAGACTTTTGAAAGAATTGACAAACTTCATAAAAAAGAATCTGCTCTTCGAGGGTTAAGAAGCGGTTTTTCGTCCCTGGACAATATTTTGGCCGGATTTCAAAAATCGGATTTAATAATTTTGGCCTCTCGTCCGTCCTTTGGAAAAAGCTGCCTGGCTTTGGATATTGCAAGAAACGTGGCGGTGCAGGAAAAATTACCGGTTGGAATTTTCAGTCTTGAGATGTCTATGGACCAGATTGTTGACAGACTAATCGCCGCCCAGGCCAAACTTGATTTAAAAAAACTTAGAACCGGCAAGTTATCAAAAGAAAATGATGATTTTTCAAAGCTCCAATATGCAATAAACGCTCTTGCCCAGGCTCCAATTTACATTGACGATGCGCCCCTGGTCAATATTATGCAGATGAGAGCAATGGCAAGAAGGCTTCAGGCCTCAAAGGGACTGGGACTTGTTATTGTAGATTATTTGCAGCTTATGGAGCCCCGGACGACTTTTGACAGTATGGTTCAAAGAATAACTGAAATTTCCCGCTCCCTTAAATCTTTGGCCAGGGAATTGAATGTTCCGGTAATTGCCCTCTCCCAGCTTTCCCGGGCAGTGGAACAGCGAACCCCGCCCGTGCCGCGACTTGCCGATTTAAGAGAATCTGGGTCGCTTGAACAGGATGCCGATGTTGTCTTATTTATTAATCGTCCCGACAGATATGATTCTCATGCCGAACCGAATGTCGCCGAAATTATAATTGCCAAACACCGAAACGGTCCGACAGGCGTCATTGAGCTATATTTCAACGAAAACTATGTCAGTTTCAGCGACACTGAAAGAATCCATATTCAAGAGGAATAAAAAATATGCACCCAAAGCCAATTCAAAAATTGATTGACATTTTTGTAAAATTTCCGACCGTAGGCCCGCGAACAGCCGGCCGTTTTGTTTTTTATTTGCTTTCCCTCCCGCAAGAAGAACTGGCAGACCTTGCCGAATCAATCAAGGATTTAAAAAAGCAGGTCTCTATTTGTTCATCCTGCTTTAATCCGTTTGAAAAAATTGATGATTATGGCATTTGCCAAATTTGTCGAGGCCCCAAAAGAGATAAAGCTCTTTTATGTATTATAGAAAAAGAGGCTGATTTGATTGCTCTAGAAAAAACAAAAAGATATCAGGGACTTTATTTTATCCTGGGCGGGCTTATTGAGCCGTTGAAAAAAGGGGGGGAACAAAATATCAGAATTGATGAATTAAAAAACCGGCTAGAAAAAGACAAAGATATAAAAGAAATAGTTTTGGCAATCAACCCAACGATTGAAGGAGAGGCGACGATTTCTTATTTAACAAAAATTATTAAAGAAATATCTCCGCAAATGAAAATTACCCGCCTTGGCCGCGGCCTGCCCCAGGGAGGAGAAATGGAATATGCCGACGAAGAAACCTTATCGTCTGCCTTAGAAAGCAGACGATAACCTTATACCGTAAACTTTAAACATTAAAAGCTTTTATAGTTTAAGGTTTAAGGTCTATAGTTTTTATTTCTATTTCAGTAAAAGGCTGTCTGTGGCCTTTTTTTCTTCTGTATCTTTTCTTTGGCCGGTAAGAAAAAGCAATTGTTTTTTTCCCTTTTCCATGAGATAAAACTTTCCCAAAAACTTTTGCGCCTTCAACCAAAGGAGTTCCTATTTCAATTTTTTTGTTTTTTCCCTGCCTGCCGGCAGGCAGGTCCAAAAGCAAAATCTGGTCAAAAACAACTTCTTTTCCAACTTCGGCATCTAATTTTTCAATTTTTATTTTTTTTCCGGGAGAAACAAGATATTGTTTTCCGCCGGTTTTTATTACTGCAAGCATAAACTCCTACGAAATTACGAATCAATTACGAATATACCCGAAACTGACTTACGAATATACGAATAAGCAGTTTCGGTTACGAATTATTCGTAACCGATTGCCCAAATTCGTAAATTCGTATTTGGCAATCGGATTATTCGTAGCCGAAAGCGCAAATTCGTAAATTCGTACAACGCTTTCGGTTAAAATATAAATTTATTGATAAGCGAAGTAAAAATAAAATCCAGTCCGCCCAAAAATGCGGCCAGGGCCGCTGAAGAACCGACAACAATCAGAGAATACTTTATTGTCTCCCGCCTTGTCGGCCAGTTGACCTTTTTCATTTCAACTTTAACCTCTTTCAAAAAAGTTGTAATTTTTGTAAGGATTTTCACAATCTACTACAAATTACAAATTTTTATACAAATTTACAAATATTTGTATATTCGTATTGATTTGTAATTCGTAGTGGTCTAAAAAACGCCCCGCGGGGCTTCAATTTCGATTTTAGCACCGCAAAAATCAATGTCAATAGTTTATAAAACCCCGCACTTATCACGTGATTGTCTGTACAACCCCGCACTTATTTTGCGATTCAACACAATGACGGTCCGCTTCGCCCATCAAGGAATCCCGCATTTGCGGGACGCAGACTGTAATAGTTTTTTTGCCATTTCTCTATATTCAAAATAATCCTATATTAAATGGCAAAATAAGTGCGGGGTTAAGTATTTCCCCCGAAAATCTTTGCGAGCTGCAAAGCGAGCAATTAGATTTTTGTGGGTCCCGTTTGGCTTAAGATATTAATACATAATCTTCCTTGGCAAAGATAACGGGGTCCTCGAAATGGCAATTACTCGCTATGCTCGTAAGCCATTTCGGGATAACCAAATTTTTTCACTATTAAAATAGTTCAAAATTTGGAGAAATACTAAAACATAATATCCTCTTCCGCTCTCTTGTAGTCGTAAATTTCTTCGGGTGCAAACCAAAATTCAATTTCATGTTCGGCTTCCGCAGGAGTTTCCGAGGCGTGGATGATATTATGGACAGCTCTTTTATCTCTATTAGCAGCCGCTCCGTCATCTACCGAGAAGTCTCCTCGAATGGTACCCATTTCGGCGTTGGTTGGCATAGTAGGGCCAGCGATTTTTCTCACCATATCAACTGCCCGAATGCCTCTCACCACCATTTTCACAATCGGGCCGGATACCAAAAAATCAACCAACCATTCTCGGACTTTCTCGCCAATTTCGGCTGGGTTCTCCGTGCCCAATTCTTCTCTGGCATTCATACCATGCTCTTGATAGGTCTTTAGAGACTTTTCTCCCAAACGTTTAATCCAGGCCTTGTCTTTAGGATAATGGTCGGAAATCTGTTCTTTCGTGGGCTGAAACATTTCCAAAGCAATAATCTTTAGTCCCCTCTTTTCAACCCGCGAAATAATCTCGCCAATCAAGCCCCGTTTTACGCCATCCGGCTTAATTATTAAAACTGTTTTTTCTTCTTTGGGATGAGTTGTCATAATTAGAATTTACGAATTTCATCCGAACGTTCCGAATAAAATTATTCGTGGCATTCGAATTTCATTCGGATATTATTTGGATTATTTTATTCTTTATACCATTATTCAAAGGGTCTTGCAATTTTTAAAAAAATCTGAAAGTTCTACTTGTTGCCCTTGACATTTCTCAAAAACATGCTAAACTACAGGGTAAAGTTAGAACCTTGAAAATTTGGAAATAAAAGGGGTTAAAAAATGAAGATATTTCTGATTTCTCCAGTCAGAAGAGTATCAAAAAGAGAAAGAAAAGAAATTGAAAAATATGTTGCTAAATTAGAGTCTCAAGGCCACAAGGTTCACTGGCCGGAAAGAGACACAAACCAAAACGATAAGATAGGTCTGCGCATTTGTCTTGACAATAAAAAGGCAATTGAATGGGCTGACGAAATACATATCTGGTGGCAATGGACAAAAAGAAGGAAATCAACCGGCTCCCTTTTTGACTTTGGCATGGCTTTTGCCTTGAATAAGCCCATTGTTTTGGCTAATCCAAATGAGGTTGAACCAACTCCGGAAAAAAGCTTCAATAATGTTTTACTGGCCCTTCATGCTAAATCCATAACTGTTGTTGATGAAACGCAATGCTCCATTCTTGGAGAGTTTCTAAAAACAGTTGACTTGCCTTCAGCGCAAGAAGAAATAATGCGGTACCAAATACCCGACCGCATTATGAGCAATCTCTATTTTGCCGTAGTTGCTATTTGCCATCAGACAACTCCCCACAAAGGGCCGGCACTGCAGGGTTATGTGGATGGAAAGCTGCGCCGGGGATGGGATTACCTGAGAAAAAAATGGATAAGGGCCGCGGAGCAAAATCCCACCCTTGTGTCTCCGGGTTCGTTAGCTAACATTACTGCCCAAGATATTGAGCAAATTCTTTTTGATGCCAGGCTTGGCTCTACCATTTTTGATTCTCAGGGCCGAGCCTCTCTGCTTAATGATATTGGGCAAAAAATGATAGAACTTGGAATCAATGATGTTTGGTCTTTGTACGAATTAAGTCACGGCTCTCTCTTGTCGCAAGAACAGCCTGGCCTCATTGAGCTTCTTTCGCAATTTGCGGCTTACAAAGCAGACCCCGTGAAGAAAAAATTATTCTTCTTTTTGTCGCTTATGTTCAATCACGGCTTCTGGGCGTATACCGACCCGGAAAATCTTGGAACGCCGGTTGATTATCATGAAGTAAGGGGTCATCTTCGTTACGGCACGGTGAAAATTGTTAGCGATCAATTACGGGACAAAATTCTTACTGGTCAGGAAGTTACAAGCGATGAAGACACCCTGATTAGAAGGGCCGTTTTTGATGCGATTATGTTGGTTTCCCGGATTAGCGGCCGAACGCCGAACGACCTCCATTATTTTTTCTGGAATATATTCAGAAACTGTTGCCGCCGAGACGAAACGCATTGCAATGCTTGCGGCCAACATCCTAGTCTTCCAGAACGCTATCAAGCTCTCTCCCCTGAAAAATGCATCTTTGCCGCCACTTGTAAAAACGCGGGTTCAGAGGCGAAGCTGACCGACCATATTGTGAATACGGATCTTTATTAAGGATGAGGGAGGAAAATAATGTCGTACGATGAAAACTTCTATCGTATGTATCGAGAGTACCTTCAAGAACCGATTGTTCGCCAGAATCATAACCATATTTTTGCACTATTCTCTTCCTTGATGCTCCCCGAAACCCCGCGCGTTATAGATTTAGGTTGTGGCATTGGCGAGTACGCGATTTATGATTCATACCACACCGCTTATGCAGGAATTGATCTGAATAATACTGGCGGGGTTGCAAACTTTGTGCAGGCCGATTACACGACTTTAGGTTTTAAAGAACTTCTACCCTTTGTCCCCAATTCCTTTATCAGTTTGTTCTCGATTGAGTGTTGCCATCCGGTAAAAATAAGATATGCACTTTATGAAAAACTGTTTACTGAATTCCCGTCCATCCGATGTGGATTAGCGGGCGGATTCTTTTATGCGTCGAGGCGAAACAAAGAGACAGTGTCGGAAACCGGGGATATTGTTAGCTATCAGAGCATTGAAGATCCTGCACAATACATTTCTAGAATTTTTACGGAGTTGCGAGTGCATCTGCAAACGCCATCAACAATGTTCGGTCAAGATGTAGTAGAGGTATGGAAGTTTTTTGTACACAAATAGCATAATCGAAAGATAGGAAGAAAACCAAAGGAGTAAAAAAATGAAAAGACAGAAAAAAATGAAGATTGTCTTTATTATAGGTAAGTACTTCTCCAAGGACGGGGACTACGACGAAATCGAAAAAAATATTAGACTAGCTGAAGAATACGCCATTGAATTATGGAATCTTGGCTTCGGCGTCTTTACTCCCCACCTGAACACTTGCCACTTTGAGATGAAAACCGAAGTGCCGGAAAAGATTTATCAAGTCTTTGATTTAATGGTTGCCGAACGCCTTTGCGATTGCGCTTTTGCAATACCAAACTGGCGCGATTCAAACGGAGGAAAAAGAGAGATCAAATTCTTCCAAAAGCTTGGCAAACCAGTCTTTGAAGACATCGAGTCCATTCGCAACTGGCGAGCCGGCAAGAAAACATACCGCACTGTTGATATAAAATCCGCTCAAAAGCGAAAGAAAGCTAGAGTAGTTTGGGAAGAAGAGGAATAAAATGGACATTTTCATTAAAGGAAACTCAAAGATGGGACCGAAAGTCCTGATATTTAATCTTCCGCCTCTTACAACTTGCAAACCGTCGGAATGGTGCAAAAAAAATTGCTACGCGCTGAAAGGCCGTCATTGCTGGCCATCGGTAAAAGAAAGCCAGCAAAAAAGATTGGAACTTTCCAAAAGACCGGATTTTGTCCAGCTTGCCGTTGCTGAATTAAAAAGAAGGCGGCCCCAATATGTCCGCCTCCATTCAGCCGGCGATTTCTACAGCGTAGAATACGCCAAGAAGTGGCTTGAGATTATCAAGCAATGTCCGGAAATTCTTTTCAGGACAACAACCAAAAGAACCGATCTGGGCAAAGTCATTCGAGAATTAGATTCCCTGCCCAATATGATAGTCAGGGAAAGCTTGGATCCCACTCGTCCAAAACCGTCTGGTCTTCTGCCAACCACCACAATGGTCATAGGAACATCTGTTAACGCCGAGACCTATGCAAAACTATTCTTTTGCAGAGACTATTGTCCGGCCTGTAATTATACCTGCTGGAAGGAAAGAATTTCCATTAAATTTCTGCCATTATAAAATCCCGAGGCCAAAATCCCGGGATTTTTTATTGCTTAAATCGTTTAAAAATATACAATAGATTTTCTACGGCCGTAGAAAATCTATTGTATCGCTTTTTCTTCTCTTACTTGATAACTTGTACCGTTAGAAAGAATTTTTATATCTCCCATTAAATCTGTTCTCAAAATTTTTACATTTTGCTGGTTTAAAACATCCAAAACTTCCTGATGAGGATGGCCGAATTTATTGCCTTTTCCAACCTGAATTACGGCGACTCCCGGCGAAACCGCCTTCAAAAAATAATCGCTTGTTGAAGTTTTACTCCCATGATGTCCGACTTTTAGAACATCCGATTTTAAATTAACCTGCCTTGCCAACAATTGATATTCAACCGATTTTGGCGCGTCGCCGGTCAACAAAAACGAGGTTTTGCCAAAAACTAAACGGCAAACAATTGATGTTTGATTGAAATCGTTGAATTTTTGACCAGTAATATCTTCAAATGGATATAGAATATCAAGATATCCATAATTATCGAGGTTCAACCTCGATAATTTTATTCTTTGGCCGGCTTCAGCAATGATTTTTTCCGCTTTGCTTTTTTCAATAATATCAACTCCTTTTTGTTTCAAATCCTCGGGCACAACGCCGGTATAAATAATCTCTTTAATTTTGTATCTTTTCAAAACTTCAATTACGCCGTTTAAGTGGTCGGGGTCAGGATGGGTCAAAATTGCCAAATCAATTGTTCTGTCCCAAAAAGGCATTGTCTCGCCAAGTTTTTCCAAAATTTTTGCGTCCGGGCCGCCGTCAATCAAAATCTGCATTTTTTGCGGCGTTTCAATAAAAATAGAATCGCCCTGACCAACATCAAAAAAATTTACTTCCAGCAACCCGCTCCCCTGCCCGGCAAAAACAGCAATCCAAACCAAAATTGCGACCGAAAACAAAATGGCTAAAAAATAAAATTTTAAGTGCTTTTTTGGCATATAATCAATTTTTTGAAAATAGGTTTGAATATTAAATATCCCAAAATTAAATAAAAAATAATCGGAAAAATCCAGGGAACATTTTTCAAAGTCAGAGCGGCCAATCTAAAACCAGAAACAAAATCAATCATCTTGGTAAAAAAAGTCAAAATGAGCCAGGCTGGCCAGGATAAAATTTGTCCGAGCGGCAACCATAAAACACCAAGGACAATAATCAAAAATCCGTAAACGGTTAATAACGGGAGCCAGGGAACGATTAAAATATTCATCGGGATTGAAACAAGGGAAATCCGGCCAAAATTATATATCAAAATTGGCAAAGTAAAAATTTGGGCAGAAATGGTTGAAGTTAAAGCCAATCTTATCCCAAAAGCCTCGGGAATTCTTTTAAATTTTTCATAAAAATATGGTCCCAAATAAATCATTCCCATCACTGCCAAAAATGATAACTGAAAACCGACATCAAATCGCAAAAGTAAGGGGTTAATCGCCAGCATAAAAACCGAGGCAAAAACTATAGCCCGCGAAGCACTGTTTAATCGGCCAAGATGCTGGGCCAAAAGTAAAATTCCGCCCATAATTCCAGCTCTTATCGCCGAGGCTGGCGCGCCAATCATAAAAATATAAAGAATCAAAATAATTATTGTGAAATAAAAAGCCTGTCCCCTCCACAAGCCGATTGATATTAAAAATCCCATCAAGATATTGGCGATAATTGTAATATTCATTCCCGAAACTGCCGTGATGTGGCGGACGCCCGTGATATTTAATTTATTCTTCCATTCTTTGGAAAAATTTTCCTCATTTCCGAAAAGCAGGGCCTCCAAAAATCCGAGTTGGGGCGGCGACATTATTTTTTCCGCACCCTCTTCCAATTTATTTTTGAAAGAAAAAAGAATTTTCATTATGGGATTTCCAAAACCTTGACCCGAAACTTCAATCTTCGGCCAATCCATAACCGAATAAATTCCTTCTTTTTCCAAATAATTTTTGCAATTAAATCCCCCAATATCTTCTGACGGCGTTTTTAATTTTCCAAAAATTTTTAATTTGTCTCCGTATTGATATTCCGGATAGCGATAGGTTGTGAGCAAGATTTTTCCATCAACATTCTCGCCATCCAAATTTTCTATTTTAATTATTAATTTGGCGGTGTTTTTGCCGAAATTCGGTTCGCCAGCCACAACGCCTTCTAAGACGACGGTCGTCTCTTTATCATTTTGTTCACTATTGAGAACGGTTCTCGATAGTGAAACTGTTTGATGACGATAAATCCCAGCCACCAAAAATAAAATGCAAAATCCAGCAACTACAAATCTTTTATCTCTCCAGAAAACGGAAATTAGCAAAATCCCCAAAATTAGAAAACCCGACATTAAAAGCTGGGAAATAAAAATCAAAGAATTAACAAAAATTCCGGCAATAAAAGAAAGGCAAAAGTATAAAAATATCCGCGACTTCGTCATGAAGAAATTTTAACTAAAAAATAATAATGTGTCAAAAAACGACTTTTGGGGGATAGTATGCTATAATTAAGGTATGGATAGGTTCTTTGAAGCTATGGTTCAGAAATATGAGGCGAGCCCCAAACTACAGCAAAGCTGGGTTCAAGGAAAACATTTTGGACTATTTCTAAAATGTTTACCCCAAACCGAAACAGTAGTTTCTGGTTTAGGGCTCGTCTCATAACAGAGACAGCCGCTATCCGAGCGAATCGGAAATATAGAGAAAGGAGGTATGCCATGGGAAAAACTATGGTGAGCCGAACTTTGTCAGTGCACAAGGAGCACGAGTTTTTGCTCAAGGTGGAGGCCGCAGGTCTCACAGACGAACTTGCCCAGAGAGTTATTGACTCAAAGGGCAACAACCTTGCCACGAAAGTGGTCAAGTTGATTCAGAACGGCGGATTCGAACCCACGACCAGTCAGAAGCGTGCCCGTGAGATAATGGGCGAGAACATCTTCGGTATTGAGGAAGCAATCAAGCACTTTGGTGTCAACCCGACTCGCCAGCAACTTGCAGCCCTTTCGGAGATTCCATTCTCCGAGGCGGTGCTCGAACAATCGAAGGACACTCATGTCCTCGTAGCGGTCTTCCCGCTCTCGATTCTCGAGATTCGTGGTAAGACGGAGCACATTAAGTTGCCAAACGGTCAACCATTACTCTACGACCAGTCGTGGTATAACAATGAGTCCTTTGCCAAAGAGCGTGGCGAAGTCAGCTGGCAGCTGGTTCGCAAGACAGAAGTTGCTAACTCTATCTGCAAGAACTGGCAGGAGCAGCAATTGTTGCTTGGCAAAGACGACGAAGTGCCCAATGCCCAAGTGGTGGTCTACACCATTATCGGTCATTATCTTGCCACTGACGAACGGCTGTTCGAACACATCTATGTCCGAACCTCATGTGTGGGCTCGAACGGCGGCCGTGTCTTTGTCGGCGACTTCGATTCGAGGGGTCTCGACGTCGACTACTACTACTGGGATGACGGCCGCAGGGGCCGCTTGGGCGTCTCGTCCGCTCGGAAGTTCTGAACCTTGAAATCTTGAGGATTCGTTCCTCTTGATAACTTGAGCCTTCGGCGATATTTTTTTGCAGGAGGCTCTTTTCTTTTTCTTAACGATTTTGTAAAATATAAATGTCTGCTAATGCAGGTGCGGTTACGGCTTCACCTCGCAGACGTCTCATCTTTTGAGACATCACCAGAGTATCGTCACTATTGAGAACGGTTCTCGATAGTGAAACTGTTTGATGACGATAAATCCCAGCCACCAAAAATAAGATGCAAAATCCAGCAACTACAAATCTTTTATCTCTCCAGAAAACGGAAATTAGCAAAATCCCAAAAATCAAAAAACCCAGCGTTAAAAGCTGGGAAATAAAAATCAAAGAATTAACAAAAATTCCGGCAATAAAAGAAAGGCAAAAGTATAAAAATATTCTGGAGGGGGTCATTAATTTTTTATCTTATTTCGCAAGCTTCAAAAAATAGAGCGACTGCTTTTTGAATTTCTAAAAGATATTCTTTTGGATAGGGTTTTATTTTTTCGAACTTCGGGTCAACGGTTTTTTCTGGCCTGAAATTTTGCAAATAATATCTTTTTGCTGGCGATATTTCTCTGGCAATTTGGACAACATTTTCTTTTGCGTGAATGGTTGGCACAACGGTTGTGCGAAATTCATAATCAACTTTTTCTTCTTTTAAAAATTCAATACTTTTTTCAATATTCCTAAACATTTCATCATTCCAACATTCCAACATTCCAACAGCCTCGCCATATTTTTCTTTTGGCGCCTTAATGTCCATCGCCACATAATCAATTAATCTCTTTTTGACTAATTTTTTTAGCATCTCGGGATTCGAACCATTAGTATCAAGTTTAATTAAATAGCCAAGGTTTTTAATTTTTTTACAAAAAGTGGGTAGCTCTTTATGAGTAGTTGGCTCCCCGCCACAAATCACAACTCCTTCCAATAGCCCCTTTCTTTCTTTCAAAAAAATAAATAGTTCTTTTTCTGAAATGGCTGGCTGCTTTTTTGTTTCCTTCGGCAAAACAAGTTCCCGAGAATAACACCAGGGACAGCGAAAATTACAGCCGCAAAGAAAAACAGCGGCCGCTAAGCGGCCCGGAAAATCAATTAAAGTAAGTTTTTGGATTCCAGCGATTTGCATTTTTTTAAATTTTTACTATTTTGAATTCTTTTCTCTGATTAAATTCTTCTTGTTTTCCAAAATTCCACTGCTGGACTGGCCTGTAATAGCCAACTATCCGAGAATAAACTTCGCAAGGCTGCTTGATCGTGCATTTTGGACAGAAAAAATGCTCTCCTTCTAAATAACCGTGACTGGGGCAGATGCTAAAGGTTGGGGTGAGGGTAATATAAGGTAAACGGAAATTCTCAAAAACTTTTTTAACTAAACTTTTAACTGTCTGAATATCAGAAATTCTTTCCCCTAAAAAGAGATGTAAGACACTGCCGCCTGTATATTTACAAGTTAATTCATCTTGAAGTTTTAGAGCTTCAAAAATATCATCGGTGTAGTTTACAGGA
>Ga0315282_10011638_pt1 | contig 13582 bp, 9 predicted proteins | sample YL17G07_20_MG_FD_203693 | JGI IMG/M metagenome (GOLD analysis project Ga0315282, IMG submission 203693) | Sediment microbial communities from Yellowstone Lake, YNP, Wyoming, USA - YL17G07_20 | ecosystem: Environmental > Aquatic > Freshwater > Lake > Sediment | place: USA: Wyoming | collected... | reverse complement strand
CTCATATTTTCGAGTTGTGCTCCGCTGCGGCCAGCCTTTATCAAGCCGGGTGAGAGGGACAGGATCGTCGTCTTAACCAGCAATACCCCCTCCCGATCTCAGGAAAAGCAGTATTCCACTGCGCTTGGTTCAATTGGCTTTTATCCGGAAGGAGTGGCCGTAGCCGATAGCTCGCGTCTCACGCTATCAGAGATAAAGATTTTGATTATTCCCGGAGAGATTGCCCCTGCCCTGGACAACACCTTTATACAGAAGGTTAAGAGCGAAGTTTACCAGGGACTCTGCGTAATAACGGAACAGCAGTCTGCACTTGCAGCGGGGCTTGGCATCCAATTCAGTGACAGGGATTTTGCTGTAGACGCCCTTGTGGATTCCCGCCATACTGACATTCCCATCCGGTGGTCAGAGCCTCTTCAGGTGAGAGCAATTGACCCGAAGGGCCTGACCATTTTTTGCAGAGATGGAATTTCAGGAATTCCTGTGCTCTCAGGCGGGAGCCTCGGCAAAGGCAGATTCTTATTCCTCGGTGTCCCCCTGGATGGCCCCGAGGGGTGGGGATACTCACGATTCCCCTTTTTCCATGAAGCGTTTATCGAAACTTTTCACTTCAGACCTTTTCTCAGACGCGACCGCCTCATGGTGTACCTTGACTGGGGATTTCATTATGCGGAAGATCCAGCATCCCTTGCCCGGAGGCTCAAGGGCTATGGCATTAGCGAAGTGCACCTGAGTTCATGGTATGACTTCAGACACTGCCAGGATTTCTTTACCCGCTTCATTCCTGCCTGCCATGCCGAAGGTATCTTAGTCTATAGCTGGCTTGAGCTCCCCATGGTGACAAGGGAGTTCTGGGATGCCCATCCTGAGTGGAGGGAGAAGACAGCAACCGGAGGAGATGCAAGGGTTGACTGGAGATTACTCATGGCCCTTGAAATTCCTGAATGTATGGAAACGGTGCAGGGAGAGATCAAAAAGAGTATAGATACCTTTGACTGGGACGGCGTTGATCTCGCTGAGCTCTACTTTGAATCACCGCTCGGCCTTGAAGAACCGGAGAATTTTACCCCCTTGAGCGATGTTGTCCGGGCTGATTTCAAGGGCCAATACGGGGTAGACCCGATGGAGCTGTTCAATCCTGAGAATGTGCATTTTTATGAAAACGATGGAGAGACGCTCACGAAATTTTTTGAGTACCGAGCTAAGCTCTGCACCCGTTTGAACCGGGAGGTCCTGCTCTACGTTCAGAAGATTGGATCGCAGATAGCCGGGAGGCGCCTTGATCTAACCCTTACCCAGGTGGACAGCATCATTGATACGAGGATGAAGGAGAACATTGCTGTTGATCCGGATGCCTTCATGCACCTTCAGCAGGAACTGGGATTCAATCTCCAGGTGGAAGACCCTTTTACCCTGTGGAGCCGCGGCCCGGATCGGTATCAGGTTATCAGTACTGCCTACCGGAGCAGGATAGCTTCCGGTGCACGGTTGACTATTGATGTGAACATTGTTAACCGGGTCGATACTCAGTATCCCACGCGCAAGCAGACCGGCCTTGAGTTCCTTACCCTTCTCTCCGAGGCGTCTTCTCATGCTGACCAGGTGTGCCTCTATGCTGCCAATACACCCTATGTCTTTGATTATACCTATGCCCCCTATGCCCTGGCAGGCCAGGCACGTTTAAAGAAGATTGATGACAGGCAGTATCAGGTGAGTTCACCCTATACTGTTCTGCTGGAGACAGATACCCTCAACAAAGAGTTTCTGGTGAATGGCAATTCCTGGCCCTGTGTGAATAAAAAAGGTGTGATACTTCCTGCTGGCAATTCTTTAGTAACAGAAGTTTCAGAATCTCGAGAAAGCCGAGATTGGTTGTTCATTACTGACCTGAATGGAGAAATCAAAGGGTGCTCAAGGGACGGGAGAGATATTATCTTGAGGTACGATGAGAAGCGGAACGCTCTCGTAAGCCTCAACAGGAGACCAGCCAGAATAATGGTGAACGGGAAAGAGCTATCCCTTCCCGTTTATCTTAAGGATGGCGGCGTGACCGTCTCCTGCCCTGCAGGAGAAAATGAAGTGGTGTTTACGGATGAGTTTCTTTTGAATAATCGAAACTCATCACAGGAATAGATTACCGGCTTCTACTCTGCGGCCTTGATCTGATCCCACACCTTCGTGTACTTGGCGTTGTCAGCTCCGAGGTCGGTGATCACTTCGCTCTTGGCGCGGATTTCGGGCGAGAGGAAGATCGCCGGGTTATTTTTGATCTCATCGCTCAGCTTCGGGTAGGCACCGGTGTTGGGACAGAGGTACTTGATGAATTCCGTGTTCTGCAGAGCCACGTCAGGATCATGGATGAAATTGATGAACGTATGGGCGAGCTTTGCCTGTGCCGAGTCTTTAAGAATAACCAGGTCGTCGCAGGCAACGGACGTCCCCTCCACCGGCACACCGAAGGCAATGTCTTTACTTTCTGCCTGTACCTGGAGGATATCTCCGCTGTAGCCGTGGACCAGCTTGAACTCGCCTGAGGCAAGGCCGGTTTTGTACTGTTCATTTTCAAACTTTGCCAGGTTCCTCTTCCACCGGATCACCACGTCCCGTGCAGCTTCAAGCTCTTTTTCGTTTGTGGTGTTGAGGCTGTAGCCGAGCGATTTCAGTGCAGCGCCAATGGTCTCGCGCATGTCATTGAGCATGGTCATCCTGCCCTTCAAGTCTTTCCGGTCGAACATTGCCCAGGTTGGTTTGAAATCCTTCACCTTGCTCTTCAGGTAGGCAATCCCCGTATTGGTCAGCATGTAGGGTACGCTGTGCTGCATTTGTGGATCGAGGGCAATTTTCAGGTAGTCGGTATCAATGTGCTTGAGGTTTGGGAGGAGGTCGTGATTGAGGGGCTGGAGCATGCCCTGCGAATACATGATTTTCACCATGTAACTGCTGGGTGTAATCAGGTCGTAACCGCTGGCACCGGCCTTGAGCTTGGCGTACATGGCCTCGTTGGAGTCAAACGTGTCGATGACAACCTGGCAGTTGTTCTCCTGTTCAAATCGCTTCACCAGTTCCGGCTTGATATAATCAGCCCAGGTGTAAATATGGAGAACTGATTTGGGACGGCTGCAGCCAGACTGCAGGAGAGCAGAAGCCATAACGAAAACAATAAGAATACCGATCAGACTCTTTTTCATGGTTTTTCCTCCGTTAATCGTTGACTGAACCATACTGCTACAAAGGTTATGAGCAGTAAAATTGAAGAAAGGGCATTGATCAGGGGCGGCGAGCCGTGCTTGATCATGCTGTAAATACGGATGGGCAGGGTGGTGGAACCAGGCCCTGCGACAAAAAAGGTGATAACAAAATCGTCGATGGAGAGGGTGAAGGCGAGCAACCCTCCGGCGACAATGCCCGGTGCGAGCAGGGGCAGGAGCACGCGCCAGGTCGTTTCCCACCAGTTTGCACCGAGGTCCTGGGCAGCTTCGACAATCGAATAATCAAAATCCTGCAGCCGCCCGAGCACCACCAGGGCGACATAGCTGATGCAGAACGTTACGTGGGCAAGGAAGATGGTGAAGAGCCCCAGTTCCATACCGGTGGCGGCAAAGAAGAGGAGCAGGCTGATCCCCATGAGGATTTCCGGTACCACGAGGGGCGTGTAGATGAGGGTATAATGGATTCTCTGCAGGCGGGTCTGGTAACGGTGGAGGGCAAAGGCAGCAGTGCTCCCGAGGATTACCGACAGACCAGTTGCGGTGAAGGCGATGATCAGGGTATTGCGCAGGGCATGCCAGATCTCCTCCTGCTGATAGAGGCGCGCGTACCACTGCAGTGACCACCCTTCCCAGGTGCTTCCGAACCGTGAGGCATTAAAAGAATTGATGACCAGCACCAGAATGGGCAGATAAAAGAAGAGCAGCACGATTCCGGTGACAATCATGGGAAAGCGGCTGCGCTTCATGCCTCCTCCCCGATGATCGGTGTGGCTTTTTTTTCTCTCCCCTGGAGCACGAGTACAGCCACCATGGGCAGCAGCACAGCAAGGATGAGAAAGGCGGAAAGGCCGCTTGCCTGCGGCAGGTTGCGGTCAACGAAGACACGCTGGGCGATCTTGTTGCCGACCATCTCAGCGTTTGGCCCGCCCACAATGTCGGGGATTACGTAGGAGCCGAGAGCAGGGATGAATACCACCAGGATGGCGGTGAGCAGGCCGCGCCGTATGCCGGGCAGGAAAACTTTGAAGAAGGCCTGCAATTGGTGTGCACCCAGATCCCTCGCTGCCTCTACCAAACGGAAGTCAAATTTTTCTGCCGCTGCGTAGATGGGCAGGATGGCAAAGGGCAGAAAGGTATAGACCATGACTAAGAGAACTGCCTCCGGGTTATAGAGCAGGGAAGTGTCGCCCTGTACGAGGCGGAAAGAAACCAGTACCTTCTTGACCAGGCCTTCCGGGTGGAGGAGAACCTTCCAGGCAAAAATACGTACCAGGAAACTGATCCAGAAAGGGACGATGACGAGCAGGAGGAAGATCTGACGCCAGCGCTGCTTCAGCCGGGCAATGAAATAGCCTGCGGGAGTAGCGAGGATGATGCAGATGGTCGTGGTTACAATGCTCAGCCAGATGGTACGCCAGATGATGGCAGGATAGTTTGGATTTCTTAGTTTCCGGAGCGTCTCCAGGGTCCAGCCTGAGCCTATCCCCCCGAAGGGATCTGCAGGCTTGAACGTGATCGCAAAGACAATGAGCGTCGGTATGAGAAAGAGGATGGTCAGCCAGATGAGGGAGGGAAGTGTTGCCAGCCATTCACTGAGGGAAGCGTTCTGTTTTTTCATTCTCCCCGGAAGTCATCTCCCGGGACGGCCCTCCCCGGGAGGTTATGCAGTACCATTTGCTTCACCGTTCTGTTCCCCGACTTTTTCCGGGGGCGTGCCCATCAGCTTTTCATCGGACTCGCTGTAACGTTCAAGCATGAAGCCGTCATCAGCGTGCCAGGAAATCCAGACATCGTCATGCCACTGGATGGGCTTCTCATCCAGAAGGAACCGGCTGTGCTGCTGGAAAACAGCAATGCGGTATTCCTGGACGCGCACCCAGTATTTCGTGAGGGCACCGAGGTAGATGACATCCTCCACATGCCCCGGCACTACGTTGTGGCGGTTGTTTGATTCCGGCTTTTCACGGGATATGCGGATCTTTTCCGGCCGGACACTGAGATAGACCAGGTCGGAGCTCCGCATCTGCTTGTCATTAAAGCAGAGCACGTTGGGAAAACCGTCGATGGAGAGCCTGCTGTACTCGTTGCTGACGATTTCGCTCACCTGACCTTCGAAGAAGTTGCTTTCCCCGATGAACGCGGCGACAAAGCTGCTCCGGGGCGCCTCGTAGATCTCTGCTGGGATGCCGACCTGTTCGATAATGCCGCTGTTCATGACTGCTATCCGGTCGCTCACGCTCATCGCTTCATTCTGGTCATGGGTGACGTAGAGGAAAGTGATTCCCACCTCGTCGTGGATCAGGTCCAGCTCTATGAGCATGCGCTGGCGGAGCTTGAGGTCGAGCGCTGCCAGCGGTTCATCGAGGAGGAGCACCTGCGGCTTGTTGATGAGCGCCCGGGCAACTGCGATGCGCTGTTTCTGCCCGCCGCTGATCTGGTCAGGGCGCTTGTGGGCCTGGTCCTCCATCTGGATCAGCTTAAGCATCCGATCAACCTCCTGGTCGATCTCATGCCTGGGACGTTTGGCAATCCTCAGGCCGAAGGCGATGTTGTCGCGCACGTTCAGGTGGGGGAAAAGGGCATAGCTCTGAAAAATGGTGTTCACCTTCCGGCGGTTCGGGGGAAGGGCAGTGATATCCTCTCCGTTCAGAATGACACGGCCGGTATCGGGCTTCTCAAAACCGGCAAGGATGCGCAGGAGGGTAGTTTTGCCGCAGCCGCTCGGACCCAGAAGGGAGAAGAATTCGCCGCGCCTGATGGAGAGCGACACCTGCTTCACAGCGCGGATGGCGCCAAAACTTTTCGAAACGTTTTCAAATTCCAGAAACTCAGCCACTGTTTTGACACGCACCTGTTGTAATTGAGCGAACTATAAAATAGGATTGTCTGGGTGTCAATAAGAGATCTATTTACTTTTTTAAAAGAATGGACTATGTAAGATGTCAAAAATCCTAAAGTTACTTATCCAATGTTAAGACCTCCAGAAAGTTCTGATCAAGCTGATACTTTTCAGCAGAGTGAAATCAGGAGATGATAAATGCCTGATGAAAAACCCAGAAAGAGAGATTCTGCAAGGCTGACCTGGGATACCAAGCCAAGACGAGCGCCTAATCCCAAAGACATAGAATTTCAAACAGCAGAGATTGTCATTCCAAATCCTCAAGCGACTGGTCAACTTCCCTTATCCTTTCGTGACGGTCTTTTTGGTGAAGAAGAAATTGATAAGCAGAAGATGAACCGCCTTATCTGGGGCGATAATCTTCTGGCAATGCAAGCCCTTTTAACTCAAGGGTATGAGGGGAAGATAAATCTTATCTATATTGATCCGCCTTTTGATAGCAAGGCCGACTACTCTCACAAGATGATTATCGAAGGAAATGAATTTACCAAGGAACCATCTGTGATTGAACGACTTGCCTACAAAGATACGTGGACAGGCGGCACTGATTCCTACCTTGACATGCTCTATCCGAGATTGCAGTTGATGAAAAGACTGCTGGCGGAGGATGGGAGTATTTATATGCACATAGGTCCCAATATCAGTCATTATGTGAAAGTAATGTTGGACGAGGTTTTTGGGCAGGAAAATTATTTGAATGAAATTGTTTGGCAAAGAACAGGAGCACACAGCGATGCGAATAGATTTGGGAATATACATGATGTAATTTTTTTCTACAGTAAATCTTCAGGACGAAAATTTTACCCTATCTATACGGAGTATGAAGAAAGCTATATAAATGAACGATTCAAATCGATCGAACCGGAGACGGGAAGACGTTTTTGGCTTAATACCATGACAGCACCATCGCATGGCAAGCCTACAAAACCAGCTATTTTAAATGGTGTAACGCGCAATCCACCTCCTGGAACAATGTGGCGGTTCACACAAGAAAAGATCGATGCTTTGATCGCCGAAAACAGAATTGTATTTACAGAAAGTGGAATGCCGTACATTAAACAGTATCTTGATGAAAGCCCTGGAAGGCCTGCTCAATCCATATGGACTGACCTTGTTCCAAGTAAATCCGGGGCAGAACGAGTGGGCTACGATACTCAAAAACCCTCTGCCCTCCTCGAACGCATCATTAAAGCCTCCTCCGGCGACGGTGACCTCGTAGCCGATTTCTTTGCTGGCTCTGGCACAACCCTTGCCGTTGCTGAAAAATTGGGGCGTCGCTGGATTGGCAGTGAACTGGGTAAGGTTGGTATTCAAGTTACCCGTACCCGCCTCGTAGAACGAAAAGCAAAACCTTTCCTGATTGAGAACATAGGCAACTACCAGCGGGAGATGATCTATCTTACCGGGGGGCGCATCTGGGAAATGCAGCATTTGATCCTGAAGCTCTATGGTGCAACACCGAGAGATAAGACCAGCGGCCTCGGTATCCGCAAAGTAGATGATACCGAAGAGCTTGTTTATGTTGGTTATCCCGATAGGCCCATTACAGCAAAGAGGGCTGAGGAACTTGCTCTTCAGGCACAGAAATTGGACGGCAGAGGCTATAAACGATTGGTTATCCTCGGCTGGGACTATGAATATAATTACCATCAGGCTCTCGAATCCCGAAAAAGTGCTTTAAAAGACAAGCTAAAGGTTCACATTGAGAGCCGTGACATCCCTCCGGATATCTACGACTACCTCAAGAAAGCAAGGACTGAAGAGGATATTGAAGCCCTTGCCGATAAAATCCACTTTTACGAAAGACCTTATCTGCGGATGGAAAACCCAAAATCAAAAGACCTGGGAGATGGAAAAGTCCGGATAGAGCTTGCTATAAAGAGATATGTCTTAATGGATATCCCTGTCAGCCGTACATCCAAGGGTGAACAGGAAACCTACACTGCCTTAATGAAACTCGCCAAGGATAATTTTGCCGTGCTCATTGATTACTGGGCAGTGGACTGGGATTATGATGGATTTACCTTCAAGAGTCAGTGGCAGGCATTCAGGGGCAACGGCAAGAAGGCTAAGACCGTTCCCGTTGTGGCAGCAGAGACCTTAGAGAAGAAAAAGAAACGAATGATTGCAGTTAGAGTGGTTGATATATTTGGCAACGATGCAGGAGCAACGATAGAGACTGAACTGTAGAAATATGGATTATTCTTTCTTCTTAGATGAAACCGGAGATCATGGTTTAAGTTTTATAGATAAAAAATTTCCGCTATTTTTGCTCTGTGGTTGTATTATCAAAAATGATGCACTGAAAGAAATTGAGGAAAGAATTAATAGCTTCAAAAAAAAATGTTTTCAAACGACAGAAGTAATCCTCCATTCAAGAGAAATAAGAAAATGCGAGGGGGCTTTTCAAATATTGTTTGATTTGCAGGTAAAGGAAAAATTTTACAGAGACCTTAATCAGATTCTTGAAACAGGGCAGTATTGTTTAATAGGCGCAGGGATTCAAAAGGAGGAACATATTAAAAAATATGGAAAAGGAGCAAAAGATCCTTACGCCCTTTCGCTTTCTTTTATTCTTGAAAGACTCATTTTCTATCTGGACAAAATTGATAAACTGGCAAAGGTGGAGATATTTGTTGAGGAAAGGGGCAAAAATGAAGACCAAATGTTACTTGCCCATTTCAACTCGATACTGGATAGAGGGACTTTTTTTGTACAATCAGACAGATTTAAGAGTAAGATAAGACGGTTCAGTTTTCACAGCAAAAAAGATAATATCATCGGTTTACAACTTGCGGATTTATGTGCATATCCCCTGGCAAGGCATTTATTGAATCCAAAGGAACCATATATACCCTTCAAGATTATAGAAGATAAGATTTATTGTATAAAAAAGGGATCGTATAAAGGCTGGGGATTGAAGCTCTTTCCCTAAAAACAAAGAGTCTCCATTTCTGGAGACCCTCTGCCGACCGGGAGACACCCCGATCCCATTTAGGCATTACTCTTAGTCTGTTGTTATTTTTACGTTAGAAATAAGGCGATGTCAAGCGCTTTTTAAGGAATTTTTAATACATCTGAGAAAACCATGAAAAAAAAGACAAATCAGGAAGCTTTCTCTCAAATGTATTTAGCTAAAGCTCTCGAAGGGGAGGTACAAGCATGGGTTGACCAGGGTTGGCACGGTGTTACTCAGACTACGCTTGACCTTTTTAACTACTGGTTTCAGCGGGACGAGGATTCAGATGAATGTTTCCACCCCTGCCAAAAACGGGCGATTGAAACAATTGTCTATTGCCATGAAATATTAAGGCCGGGGAATTTACAGGAACTCTTTGAGCGAGTTGATCCAGAAGCACTTTACCAGCACCTCCCACTGAAACAGGAAGTTGAAACAATTCCATTCCCCAAATATGCTCTGAAAATGGCAACTGGCTCAGGCAAGACCTGGGTCTTGGCGGCTTTGCTTGTTTGGCAATATTTCAACAAGATAAATGAAGAACAGGGTAATTATTCTTTTCGTTTTCTTGTCGTTACCCCTGGGCATGAAGTATTGAATCGTCTACTGGATTCTTTTAAGGGTAAGCGGGATATAAAAACCGGAAATCGTAAGCCAGAAATTTCTGACTATAAACGCACCCTATTCATGCCCGATGGGGCACATTGGAGAGAAAGATTTCACTGGGAAATATTCGAGCCGGAAGATGTCAAATCAAATACAACACCCCCTGATGGCCCTTTTGTCTACCTCACAAACTGGCAGCAGTTTCGCCTGAAGGGTGGTGCCCAGAATCTCTGGGCTCAATACACCGGTGAAGATGTTGAAGAAATGCCACGAGGAGAAGTTATCCTTGATTTTCTCTCTCAATATTCAGATTTAATCGTAATGAATGACGAAGCACATCATGTTCATGGGAAAAAGAGCGCTACAGGAGAAGAATTAGTCTGGCGCCAGTTTATGAATGTTCTCTATGGACGATTAAAGGAAAGCTACGAAGATGTTTTAGGCCCCTTTGTCCAGATAGATTATTCGGCGACTCCATTCTATGGAAGCGGTGAAAAACGGGAATACTTTCCTCATATCGTTTACGATTATGAACTGCTGAGAGCTATGCAGGATATGTTAGTAAAACAGCTTTTTCTTGAGGAGCGTCAGTCTGTCGGTGGTGAATCATTAGAGGACTTAGACTTCAGGGCTGACAGGCATGAGCCGGATGCCGGGCATCGGCGTGGCGAAATAAAATCCCTTTCTGCCGGTCAGAAACTTCTCCTTGAAATAGGACGGTTGAAATTAGAACAATTAGCTTCAGAGTTTCAACAGAAGGGGCTTAATAAGAAACCTGTGATAATGGTGCTTTGCGAGGATACCAGAGTGGCAGATTTAACAAAAGACCATTTTGCTACTCTCACTGACGAGAACGGTAACTACTATGACGAAAATCAGGTTATGGTAATCCATTCTGAGCTTACCGAGGCGAAGCATGGCACGACCCTGGAAAATGCTCGAAAAAGACTTGACAAAATTGACATAGATGCTGACCCGCTACGGGTGGTTATCTCTGTCCTTATGTTAAGAGAGGGGTTTGATAAAAACAACATCTGTGTCGTCGTGGTCCTGAGGGCGACCGAAGCAGATCTTCTGTTAGAACAAATTGTTGGCAGGGGGTTAAGGTTGATGTTTCCTGGGTTCGATTTCCCTGCACTCCAGGATGCTAAGAAGGAAGCCTTTCTGGAGATAAGAAAAAATAAGACACCTACAAATTCCTTAGATTTTCTCTTTGTAGTGGAACACCCAAGATTCCGTGAATTCTATGAGAGTCTGAAGAATGAAGGATATATTATTGGCAGTGGAGACACGAGCGGAACAACCTCAACCGGCGATATCATCCCAGTGGATGCAGTTACTGAAAGAATTCAAGAGTATGACATCGCCTGGCCAATCCAGATATTCGATGAAGGACGAATGCCCGAACTCTCCCAGGTTGATATAAGCATCCTTCCAAAGTATCCCTTTGATATGCAAAGCTCAAATTTCTTAAAACTTAAACAATATGTGGGAAAACTTGTTGTTCAAGAGATGCATGTAGAGACTGGCAAGAAAACGAAGGCATGGAAATTGGATAACGAATACTTTGATTATTCACATTTCCTCAGGCAGGCTTCCAGGGCTGTGGCAACGAGAGGGAAGGTATCTATTCTAACTGCAAAACAGGCAGAAGTTGCTCAGCTTATAGATGATTATGTTTCTGATTACTGTTTTGGTGAGCCTATTGATTTTACCAAACAGGAAAATTATTCTGTTTTGAATTACATCCTCGTATTTGACCATATCGTTCAAACCATCCACCAGGCAATTGTAAAGCTAATAGAGGGATACAAATATGAGGTGAAGGGAATCTGGGGAAAGCTATCAGAAGTGCCACGAATCATGGTAAGAGAAAGCAAATCTGTAGAGACTGATAAAAGCATCTATCCCCGAATCGGCTATCAGATAAAGGGTGGTGGTTTTGAAAGGGATTTCATGCTTAAAGTGCTTAATCCTTCAGCAGAAGTCATTTCCTATTCTAAATTGGATAGGCGGCACAGATTGAAAATAACCTATCGTGATCACACAGGTATCTTAAGAAATTATGAGGTAGATTTTATTGTAAAGACGAAAGACAAAATGTATTTAGTGGAAACAAAGGCAGATAAAGATATAGACAGCCCAAATGTTGCGGTAAAAGCTCGGGCAGCAGTGGCTTGGTGTGAGCAAGCCTCAACAGTTGCTCCACCACCTGACTATAACCAGCCTCAGCCTTGGGAATATCTCCTTTTATCAGAAGGGTTATTCAAGAACAATCAGGGATTAGGCTTTGAAGCCCTCGTTCCTCTGTGTCAAGGTCTTCGGGATAAAATCATAGCCCAGGCTGAAAGTAGATTATTTTGACTTTTTAGTGACAGAAAGCTTCACTCTTTCTTGTATGCAGTTCCCTGAAAGGTGGCTACAAGCTCATTTTTTTCATTGGTTATTTTTATGGAATAGACGGAGATCTTCCTCGTATTGGATACCTCTTCCGCTTTTGCATAGAGGGTGCCGGACCTGACGCCTTTTAGGAAAGAAATGGTGGCATTGAGAGCCACAGCTACATACTCATAAGAATTGGCAGAAGCAGCAAAGGCAAAATCTGCGAGGCTGAAGATAGCGGCTCCATGTACCAGGCCGACGCCGTTTAGGTGGAACGGTTGAACATCCATCCTGACTGTAGCAGTGCCTGGAGTAACTTCTAATAATTCAAGCCCTGCATGCTGGGCAAATTTGTCATTTTGTAAAAATGTTTTCGTATGTTCCATAAAACACAGTCCTTATACTAAGTATATGTATGTAACCTGCATCCATCTCATGAATGGTTACAGAGTAAACCTCCATTTACAGAAGATACCTTCCGGATGGGGATCAGGGGGAGCAAAAACGCACTCAACCCTGATTGCCGGGTCAATCTCGCGCGCAAAGCTCACAAATTCACCGCGGTGCATCTCCTTGCAGACGTATTCAGAAAGTCCCCGTTTCAACCTGGCCTCCTGCGTGGGACATTTGGGTACGGTGATGATTACCTCATCCGGTTTTTCTTCAATGTCATACCCGACGATGACAGCCCAGGGATAGAGTCTCAATGCCCTGACAAAGCCTTTCAGTCCCTGCTCGTTCAGGTGGAACCGCTGCTTAAAATCCTTTGCAGCCATCTGTCCGGCTCGTGCCCATACCTGCTCGTTGAGGCGCTCTGCGGTTGGCTGGTCAAACTGTTCCGCCACATAGATAAACCAGAAGCTGTCCACGATCCGGTAGTGCCAGAGCAGGAACTCAAGATACTTCTTAAGCTGCGGTGATTCCATCTTTTCAAAAAGAGTGAAGTCCATACATTCCCTTGTGAAGAACAGGTGAGAGAATTATCTGTGGGTTGTCATGCGTTGTCAAGTGAAATGGCTAAGAGTCCGATGGAGCGATGAGTCCGCAGGAGAGTTATTGAAATTTAGCATGAATTATGAGCTTATTTTATGGTATGATTTCTCCCCATTGAGCGTTATTCGCGAGGAGAAAAGAATGAGCAGAAAGAAGATATGCCTGATTGGTATGGCACAAAGAGTTGGAAAGTTTTGCCGACTTTGTGGGCGTGCAGGTGAAAGGAAGGGCAGAGCAGTGACAAACTGTGATGTAAGGAGGCGGCAATGAAGGTAGTAGTCATAACCGGCAGCACAAGAGGCATCGGGCGCGGGCTGGCCACGGAATTTTTAAAGAGGGGGTGCCCCGTTGTTATCAGCGGACGGAGCAAGGAAAAACTGGCGCAAGAGTTAAAACGGCTGGGGGACCTCTATGGCCATGATAAGATCATAGGTCAACCCTGCGATGTGACTGACGCTCGACAGGTAAAGGCCCTCTGGGATGCAGCCCAACAGAAGTTTGGCAAGGTGGATATCTGGATAAACAACGCAGGTATTC
>Ga0315282_10011635_pt1 | contig 13583 bp, 13 predicted proteins | sample YL17G07_20_MG_FD_203693 | JGI IMG/M metagenome (GOLD analysis project Ga0315282, IMG submission 203693) | Sediment microbial communities from Yellowstone Lake, YNP, Wyoming, USA - YL17G07_20 | ecosystem: Environmental > Aquatic > Freshwater > Lake > Sediment | place: USA: Wyoming | collected... | reverse complement strand
TGTGGAATGATCCCATTTGTGCGGGCTTTGACATAGAGTCATAGACCTTGGACTCGAACACCATACGCGATAAGGGCTTAATACGCCTCGCCTCCAACATACATACAACTGTTGTTCCAACCGGAAGCGAAGAATGAGTTGCAGAAGATCCTCAATCGTCTTAATCAACTCAAAGGAAAAGAGGAGGTGTATTCAAGCCTGTTTAACAAGGCCGTCGAGAGTAGGAATTGGTCGTTGTGCGAGACGGCCTTCCATGAGTTGGCGGAGAACCTGCTAGAGATGTTTGAGTGGGTTGCGGCTTGGTTCCGTGAACACGAGTATCATAAGACGGCGTCAGCAATAGAGAAGAAATACCTAGAGTTCCGTAGACGTTACGAAAAATTGAGGGACGTTCCCGAACATGAGGAAATGATGGACCAGCTCGTCGATCTTTACTATGATCTAATCAGTTTCCGGTCAACGGTGGCTATGGTAATATCAGCTGTGGAAGAAGCGTATGGGTACTTTCTATCTAGGCAGGCAGAATGCCATCGAGACTAGGACGAAACGAAACAGGTTTCCATTTCTCCAAGTCTAGGACAGTACCTAGAAGGCCGGCGCGCATGTCTACTCAGAATCTCGTCTTCCGGTTCCCCTATCTCAGGAGCGTATCCTTCGATGCAGGCGGAGATTAATAACCGCTTCTTGCGTAGTTCCCAGACAGAATGGGCCGTGCACCTGAATCGAGAGGATGGAATCTTTGCGATTGGGAGTTATTTCCAAGAGATCAGGGAGGTCATAATGAGATTGTGCGCCAACTCAGAAACACCCTCATTCTTGAGTATGGACTCAAAGTCGAGAAATTCGATCTCAAGGAGGCAGCAATAGCTTGGCGGGTCGGGTTGAAGGGTCGGCCGTACGTTCCACATAAACCCGATCTCATAGTAAATGTTGGGAACGGACCAGAAGACAGAATCTTCATGGAATACGTCAACACTCTCGGCAAGGGGCTTCAGAACTATCTAAGGGATCTCAGGGGTATGCTAGCCCTTTCAGCAGTAATAAGACGCTATCGGGGATTCCTTCTAGTCATAAGGAACAGCTGCTTTGTTCAATCCTACACTATTCTCAGAAAGGACAGTCCGGTAGAATCTATGTCCCTCAAATCCTTCTTCCATTCACTTGACAGAAAGGACTACGACTGGCTGGTAGGAAGGAGGAGAGTCAATTGGGCTAGGGGAGAACGCCGAATCTAGGATCAAGATCAGAGAGCTATAGCATGCTGGGACAGAATAGTGTCGCGGGCTCTCAAGAGAAGGCTATCGTGGGCTCAATGTCAGTGTGAGCTAAGGTTCATAACCGTGATGTAGATAGACATACCAAGCACAACCATTGGTTCTAGTTGTCTGCATGTCGCAGAAAGAACGAAGATCGTATTTCAATTCCTGCGTAAAGCGGGCTAGGTCAGTTCTAAGAGGTTTTCCCACGCTGAATCGCCTATTGGACGGGTTCAGCAATATGACTAATCTCCGCGCGTTAGATACCGGCAATATCATATTCTGGAAGTGCAAATGGGGTTATGGTAGACGCATTGAAGAATTCACTGAGTTGAAACGACTCGAAGACAACTTGCGGAAGCTCAGAGTCTCGAAATGGTCAAGCCATAGACAGAGAGAGCTTCTGCCGAGGCTGCGGAGTCACAAAGGCGAACAAGTCGCATCGGTCTTGGCGGAGATAGAGGTCGGCGCGTTCTACAACAACAGGTTAGGGAAAGGAGGTGTGATATTCTACCCGCTTGCCCCAAAGAAGGGACCTGATCTGAAGGTAAAGCTGGTCAGGCAATCTATACACTTCGAGATAACCACGGTCAATACTGGCATTGTAGAGAGCCAGATCCAAGTGATTTACGATGCGATTGCCAAGGAGGCGTTTCGCCGATCTCGCAAGCGGCGGATATTGAAAATGGAGATAGAGTCAAGCAGACTGGTGAGAGACCATCTAGAGCACATAGATGTAAACGGCTCCGTGAGAAAGATAACGGAGTTCATGGATGGGGTCGGTCTATGGTCGCTTCTCGATAGTATCGATTCATTGGATCTCCTGTCATTGTCTAGGCTTCCAGGCAACAACACACTATACGAATCTAAGGACATGTTAGCGGACTATTCGCCAGAATTTCTGGGCAGCCTGAAAAGGGCGGAGGTAGCAGCCTTTGCCAAGCGGGTCAAGCCTTTGGATCTGGCAGAGTCGCCTATAGTGAACTTGTATTCTTGGAAGGCCAAGAAGAGAATGGTAGAGGTGAGTTCTAAGATGCAGTATCCATCGGAGTCCTCCGATGCTGAGCAAGGGTCCTTCTTGGACCGGCTAGCGCGGAGTATCCGCTGCAAGACCCAAGGAGGTCAGCTGCAGGCTGGACATCCCAATATAATCGTAGTCAAGGCCTCAAATTGGATAGCGTCAGGATATGAACATGGAGAGGGCCTAACTGCCGATATATCATACAAACCCATTCAGAAGGCTATCGAGGACACTCTCATCAACACCAATCCCGACCTGTCAGCAGTCATGGTTTACGAACACGATTTTGCCAGGTCAAGAATATTCTTGAATAGGAGAGCCAACCCCGCTTCGTCACTGAGCAAGGCAGAGAAACTCAAGCTCTACGGGAGGGCCAGAATCAGAGAATTCAAGGACAGGAAATCAGCACTGAGAATTAGGAGAAGGGCAGACCCAAGAAAGATCTCATATTGCAGGAACTCGATCAAGGAGGAGTATGAATCATCATCTAGAGCGAGAGAGGTATTCAACACTAGGATCTTTGATCCCACTAGAGATGCAGGTAGAAAGTTCATGACGATCGGAATCCGATATCAAGTAGACAGGGATTGGTTCAGAGACCCGACCTTCATCACAGACTTCAGGATGATAGGTAGGGAGCTGGCAATAGCGGAGGAAGGTTACATAGTTTCAGGAATCGCGTCCAATTCAGAGAGGATGATACTGCCGAAACTCGATCGTGATTCTCTTGAGCGAGCAATAATGGAGTTTTCGAGGGAGGGGGGACCACCATCGTGCTTGTTCTCTCCGTTTTCTTTCTATGTGGAGATTCACGGCTGGAGAACATCGACGGGGAAACCCTTCGTGCGATATGTTGATGATCACTCCCAGTTGTTGTTGAGCGATGGCTCTTGCATCGGACTGGAATTCACAAAGGCACTTGGCAACAGAGTGTGCCTTGTCTACAACATGTGGTCGCATGGAGAAATTGTATACAAGCCAGGATCCTCAGGGGGCGCGTTGTCGTTGAGCCTCAATCCAAATCGGAAGAACCGCAGCAAAATCAACCTCTATGCGAGGACGTGCTGCCTGTACCGTGTCGAGCATCCAAAAGCAGCGAGGGTGTTGGAAATGACTGGGCCGCAAGATCAGCAAGACCTAACTGGAGGCGTGACGGCCGGGAAGTGCTGATCGGTGGGCAGGATCCACCAGCCAGTCCTAGCGAAGGCAGTGAGAACTGGAGTATCTCACTGTCGTTCTACGTCAAGAGCCTAAAGAACTGGATCTCTGAGACTACTTGCGCAGGATTTCTCTCACTTCCTCTAGTGTCAGAAACCCCTCTTCGACGGTTTTCTCTGGTATGAAATAGGAGAGATTCTCCGGGTCGAGACAATGTCCCTGGTACAAGGCGTAATGGACTCCTTCCTTTGTTTTTGTGGACTTATCAGGTGGTGTATTCGAGACTCTATCGGAAATCCCTACAGAGGTCATAGCCTTTTCTTTGGCTCTCCCGCCCATCTTGGATAGCACTGGATACAATCTGTCTACTATCGCCGGCATCTGTTTCTCTAGTTGTATCGCATCCTCTCTGCTTGTGTCGACTCACAGGGTTATTTCTATTGATTCGTGCAGGGTATTCCTCCAAGCCACGAGCTGGATTAGTGGCACGCCTTACCACCTACGGCATAACTCTTAGATAGAGAATGCTGATAAGCTAGACGGATGGAAGAGCAAGAGAAGCTCAAAGAGCGGATATCTCTGCTTACACGTTTCTTCTGGCTAGAGGATCTCTACAAAATAGGCACAGAACTTGGTCTAGATTACTTCAAGAGATCCGCAAGTTACTGGGAGATTAATCAGTATCAGGCATCTGCAGAAATAGCTAAGGCCATAGATGACGACAAACTTGTGGAACTGACTAGGAGATATCTACCGCGGTACGGACTCTCGTTGGGTGGTTTCCACGGAAAGTACTACACTGCCTCGGAAACAGGTGAACTGAAGCTCGAAAATTCGCAAGAATTCGTTCGAAGCAATGTACGAAAGGGGCTTAGCAAGTGGGGAGACAGAGCCTACGGGATATTGCAGGCACTCATAAACAAGAACGGGAGTTCTACGTATTTCGACCTGATCGATGAGACTGAGAGAGTCTTGGGCTACGAGTTTATCCCCTCATATCTTCTGCCGAGACTTGGGCCGCTCAATCTCGTCTTCAAAACAGGCAGTAACAAGTACCCAGACTGGACCATGCCCTCTGAGATCATCCCTGTGGTTCAAGAGGAGCTTAGGGCCTTCAGGAGACCAACCCAGCCACCGGCCTTGAGGACTACACCAAGTGAGAGACTCATTAGCCTAGAGAGAAGAATGGACAGTCTAGTCAACAAGATTGTCCAAGCAAGGCGCAACCTCGACCTATTGTTCGAGAGTAGACTTGAAACGAAGCTATTCAGACAGAACGAAATGGCCATCAATGACATACGGAAACCCTGCAGCAGTGAGGACGATTTCAACAATAGGATAATGAGCATTGCCCTACTGATAGATGAGATAGAAACTAGCGAGGTCCAGAAGTCAATCAAATTGGAAAGACCGAAAACTGGTTCCATTAACCTAATTGAGGCCCTTCTCGATGGACTCGCTCCAAGATCTGACAGGAGCGCGATTAAGAATCTGCGGATGATCATGACGCTAAGGAGCAAGAAATATCCGATTCATGGGGACGACCCTGCTCTGCTTGATGCGCTGAACTACTTTGGGTTCACGAGGATGCCGCCTGATTGGCAGGATCTCTGGGTGGCTGTTCTGCAAAGATACTTGGATAGTCTTGAGAGCCTAATCTCCACAATGGTGAACACTGCATAGACAAGAACCCCCTCAAGCTATAGGTTGGACATAAGGTCGTGCTTGAAGGCTTATAGTTGCTGGTTCAACTCATGACATGGGGAACTGCCGATAAGGAACCTGGTGGGGCTCAAGTGAAACCTGAGGGAGAGAAACAGACTCGCAGAGACTTGATAGACAAGCAACTGGAGAATGCTGGATGGGACCCGGCGGACCACACTAAGGTCATCCAAGAAGTGGATACCAAGAAGTGGATACCAAGAAATCCGATTTCAAAGCCAGAGACTATAGGACAAGAGACGAGACGCTACGAGAAGAGGGAGAGCGCGCCTACGCAGATTACGCGCGAACGATCAAACCGAAGGTGATAGGAATCGAGAATTACAGACGCGCTCAAGCAGTCTTATAATGCCAGTCGATATGTTGCTCCGAGCAATGAGAGAAGAAGCGCGTGAGGCACGTTTCCACGACCAGATCGCAAATTGGCTGGTTGAATACGGGAACGAAAACGGCTATAGGGCATGGAGCGGCAATAAGGAACCGCTGGATGCCCGGTCCGGAAGATTGAGGTATGAATACAGACCAGATGCGATCTGGGAGCGCGGAGGGAATAGGGTAGCCTTTGAGGTTGCGCTTAACGATGGTCATAGGGCCATTGCTGGCGAAATAACTCTCGCAAATTTCGCGAGGTGTACAAAGATCTTCGTCATAGCATTACCTTTCGACAGAACCAAAGAAGAACTGGAAGACATGGTTAGGATGGTTGCAGAATCAGTTGAGGCCCACCGCCTGAAGTATGGCGCTACACTCATCGCTATTACTCCACAGGTAGTTGAAAACAACCGGATAGAAGAAGCGAAGGAGACAATACAGGATGTACTCGTAGGTGCCGATTGGATCAAACGCGAGAAGTTGGGGGAGATACAGTACTGGATCACTCCTGTGAGAAGAGACGAGAGGTCCACAGCAGAGAACGTGATAAGGACTCTGGTGAAGGAGAATGGCATCTATGCGTTCGGAGAAAACACGCCAGGCAGAGCTAGTGTGAAACCAGGGGACTGGATATGCTTCTACGCCTCGGGGAGCGGCGTCGTGGCGCACGCCAAAGTCTCTTCAAAACCCGAACGGAAACCGCATCCCAAAGTGCGGGATTCTGAGAGACACCCATGGACGTTCGAAGTATCGGATGTAGACCTATATTTGGACAAGCCAATAGGCATTGATGCATCGATGAGGCAAAGGCTGGATGCTTTTTCGAAGATTGATCCGACCAGGCCTTGGGGCTGGTTCGTCGTAACCACCAGGGCATTGACTAAGAATGATTTTGTGCTTCTGACCGGGCAATCAGGTCGCCCTAAGCAATGAGCGCCCAGATTGACATTGACAAAGTCCTCTCTGAGCTGAAGGCGATAGCGACCAAGGCGGCGAATGAGGAGGAACTCAAGATCAACGCGGAGAGGGTTCTCCACAATGAGGTTCTGTCGAAGCTGGGCCTTCAACCTGGAAGATATGAGTACACGTTCGTATCTGGCGGCAGGGCAGATGCCCTGTACGGCCATGTCCTAATCGAGTACAAGGCTCCGGCCAAGCTTTCTAAACCGCCTGATGTGGCCAAGGCGAAGGAGCAACTCATAGGCTACATAAGGAAGGAGGCCGAGGTCGAGGACAGATACAGGCTCTTCCTAGGCGTGATACTGTGTGACAAGATTGCGTTCGTCAGGTATGACGCTAAGAGCAAAGATTGGCCGATGAGAGGACCATACGACCTGAACCGAGAGACTGTGCTTAGGCTGATAGAGGCGATAAGGGGGCTCAGGAGGAAGAGGCTTGCTGTGGACGAGTTGCTCAGGGACTTTGGGCCTAGAAGCGAAATCGCAACGAAAGCTGTGAAAGTGTTTTACGACAGGATCACCGGATCCAAGAGCTCCAAAGCCAGGGCCCTCTTCAGTGACTGGAAGAGACTCTTCTCGCAGGTATGCGCCTACAGTCCTGAGAAACTCAATGGGTTAGAAACTGAGTACAGGATAAGCGGCCGCGTGGACTACGATGCTCTCCTGTTCTCAATTCACACATACTATGCGTTGATAATGAAGTTGCTGGGGGCGGAGATTGCTTATCTCTACGGCGCAGGTAAGTGGCTGAAATCGTACGTAGGTGAGCTTGAGGACGCACACATGAAAGGCTTGGATGTTCTGAAGACCGCCTTAGACGATCTGGAGAGCGGAGGAGTCTTCAGGAAGCTCCTGAACATAACGAACTTCATGGAGGGCGACTACTTCTCTTGGTACCTAGAGGAGTTGGATGAAGGACTCGCAGGCGCTATCTCTGACATAGCTAATGGGCTTGCTGACTACGAGCCAGCCACACCGGTGTTGGAACCTGAGTACACTAGAGACTTGTTGAAGAGACTATACCAGAACCTCGTGCCGAAGAAGATCAGACACGACCTCGGTGAGTATTACACGCCCGATTGGCTTGCTGATCTCGCGCTAAACGAGGTAGGTTTGACCATTGAGGGCTTTGAGAGGCTATCCCAGGGGAAGAACGACTCTCTCGCTCCGCTCAACTTGAGGGTACTCGACCCAGCTTGTGGCTCGGGGACATTCCTTGTTCTCGCGATGAAGAGGGTCAGGGGATACGCTGAGGAGCATTACCTCAAAGACGTTCTAGCCAGTTATCTTCTGAGAAACGTTGTAGGGTTCGACCTAAACCCACTCGCTGTACTAGCCGCTCGGACGAATTACCTGTTGGCAGTGGCCGACCTATTCCAATACGTGAAGGGGTCCATAGAGATACCGATATACCTTTCTGATTCGCTACTCGTCGAGGAACGGGCCACGCTCACAAGCAGAACATATGTGATTCGCACCCATGTCGGCGAGTTTCAGATACCACAGTCCATTGTAGAGGAAGACTTACTCGGTAAGCTACTTGAAGCTGTTGATAGGTATGTGAGGCTCAGGTACAAGGGTGAGGACTTTGAGCAAGTGGCGAAAAGGGAACTTGATCTGGACGAAAGCGAGCTAGGACTTGCAGTCAGGCTCTACAAGACATTCCTAAGATTGGAAGAGGAAGGCAAGAATCATGTCTGGACATCGATAATCAAGAACGCATTTGCACCCCTTACTATTACAAAGTCTAGCGGCAGGTTCGATTTCGTAGTAGGCAATCCTCCTTGGATAAACTGGGAGAGCTTGCCAGAAGCCTACAGAGATAGCACGAAAGGGCTTTGGGATAACTATGGGCTAGAGGAAAAGACCAAGGGAATGGGACTCGGCAAGGTCAAAAGGGACATGGCGATGCTATTCGTGGCAAGATGCTTCGACAGGTATTTGGACGATGGTGGCAAGTTCTCGTTTCTGATCCCATTCACAACCTACAAGACTCAAGCGGGAGCAGGCTTCCGAAACTACTTAGCAGATAGATGCAACGTTTTGAAGATACACGATCTTGTTGAGCTTTTCCCATTCGAAGGCGCGATCAACAGAACCTCCCTGATTGTCATCGCAAAGGGGGGGAAAACCAGCTTTCCAGTACGTTGTGTGATGTGGCATAATCCAAGAGGAAAAGGCGTACAGCAGGAATCCGCATTGGACGAGGTATATAAAACAACCGAAAGATTTGACATGATTCTGGCTCCGGTCAACAAGGGTAGAGCGGAAGTTTCTTGGATGATAGTTTCCGAGAAGATATATGACGTGTTGCAGAGAGTAATGAAGCCTTCACAGTACAGGGCATTTGCTGGAGTCTTCACCGGATTGAACAGCGTATATTTCATCACAGTAGTGTCAAGACAGGGCAAGGGCATCCTAATCAGGAACCTAGAAACAGTAGGAAAAAAGAAGGTGAAGCCGGTAGATACGATAATGGAACCGGATCTCGTTTACCCTCTGGTTCGGGGTCAAGATCATAAGAAATGGTACATAAGGCCATCTGGACATATCGTAATACCTGTAGACAGTCGGGGTGAAACACTCCCACATTCGGAGTTGAAGGTCGGGTTTCCGAAGACATACCAGTATTTCCTAAACTTTCTTGATGACCTTGCTAACAGAGGTGCAGAACCCTTTAAGACGAAATTGAAACCCTATCGCGAGAAACCCCTGCAGGTCGCCGAAGAACATGCCCCTCCATTCTATTGGCTGTTCAACGTCGGGCCTTCACTTGCACCCTACAAAGTGATGTGGAAATACATATCAGGGAAAATCTCAGGTAAGGGCGAATTCTCGGCTGCTGTTGCCGAATCTTATGATGATGAGAATCTTGGCAGGAAAATCGCGGTGCCAAATGAGAAATTGATGCTGATCCCGTTCAGAAATAGGGATGAAGCATTCTATACCGCATCTGTTCTGAATTCCTCTGTGGCCCAGCTGATTGTGATGGGCTATACGATAGAGACTGCGATCTCTACGCATGTTGTTAAGCATGTTCATATCCCAAGCTTTGACTCCGAGAACAGAATTCACATAGGACTTTCAGAGCTCTCGAAGAAGGCTCACGAGTTGGCCAAGAGGTACTATGAGCGAGATGACTTGGTCGCCAGAAGCGAATTGCAGAAAGTCGAAGAGGAGGTCGACAAGGCTGTTGCTCAACTATATGGAATTGTTGATGAGGAGCTTATCGAAGTTAGGAGAACCCTTGCCGTTCTTAGAGGAGAAGAGATTGGGGAAGAGGAGGCTGAAGAAGAGCCAAAGGAAGCCAGAAACAGGCAGTCGTTTGTGGCAACTCCCTAACTTGGCTGCATCCCGATAGCTGACTACTGCGACGAGAGACGAATGCTTTATGACGGCTTCAAGGCTCTAATAGACCAGAACAAGATAATAGTAAGACAGAATGAACTCATGCTGAGGAGCTTAAAGAGGCTGGAAGAGGGGGCGGGAAGTGCGAAATGATTGAGGCACCTATACGCCCCGCTTGTCTTGATTGCAGTGAGTCTAGGACGAGGCCTTGCATCGGGGGCCCAAAAGATTCATCAGCAAAAGGATGCTGGCAATAGCACTGGTCGCCATTCTCGTTGCGATTGAGGCTTTGAGGAAACCCGCGTTTTAGGTGCGTTGTTGTGGCTGGAACGCTAAACTAGGAAACCCGTCCTCACGAACTTCCGCAAGTTTACCGTGTACGACTGCAGAATCCGACCTGACCCAGACTCTGACCCGAGAATAGGGAGAATCTGTCTCTACGACTACACTGACTACGTTGCCAAGTTCGAGGAGCTGTACAACCCGCAAATGCTAATTAATGGACGCATGAGAACAAACCGTAAATGAATGTGGAAGAGCCGCTGCCTATTTCTGCCTACTATGAGGTAGTGAGTCACATAGACCTGTTCAAGGGTTCCAAGTGGTGGGGCAGCGTCGTCCTGTATCGACGGCCAGGTGGAAGGAGATGTGAGATAGGCCTTTATCTTTGGGTGAAGAAAGAAACTCAGTGGAAACGCAAGAACAAGTTTGTGATAAGAAACAGAGGAGACTGGCTCTTGATACGCGAATCCGTCGACAAATTGATCCTAAAGATTGATGCCCCACATGAGGCGAAGTCATCATGACAATTGACCAAGCATTTTCTATCCTGGCTACACTAATTTGGGTGGTGGTTGGAGCCGTCCTCGGACTTTTCCTACAAGCGTGGTATGCAGAAACTGATTCCCGGGTGTTTCGTTGGCTTAAGGTATTTGTCAAGACTATCAGACTGAATAAGCAGAATCCAGAACTCGAATTTGTCCTCCGAATGCGACCGAGCGACTTGGATACCCTTAGCTCCCTCGATCTGCATTTAGATGCCTTGGCAGAGAATATCAGGTCAATCATTGTCGACTCGGGAGGGAAAACGATACGCGAGAAGCAGCCAGACGATGAAACGCTCGAATTGGAGGCCAACTGGTTCGGTCGTGATTATAAAATGAGAGTCAGTACGTCGTCACAGGCTCCGCGTGCCTTTGAGTTTCTGGAACATTCAGATGTAATTATTAACGAGGCAGGTCTCATCTTGCTAAAACCAGCCGAAGGGGTTACAGATTTCCTACTTACAATAGAACGCAAGACCAACTTCAAGAGTATACGAGAGGAGATGCACGACATCATGTCGTTAGGTTTACAGATTCGAGGACAACTGGCACCAACTTTGGGTTCTGCGCCGAGCTTTCACTTCATATTGAACTACCCAAAGGGATTCGCCATCAATCTGGGTCAGACTAAGGCTTCAATCCGTCAAGCTGAATTGGGGTATCCTGACGGAGTTACAGTCTTGATTTCAGAGAACAGGATGGTCGCCTCCTATCCACCACTTTCTAGAGATGTTACCTCTATACTTGAGACGGTGGTTCTATACTCGAGGTGATGTGCGTGCCAATATCCGGAACCATAGTGAAGATTGACCCAGGAATAGTCGAGGACGTTCGATTAAGACTGGACTCAATACATGATCTAGAAGTCAAAGAGGAGAGGCAGGTAGAAGGTGCGCAAGGGATCCAGAAATTTGACCTGCTGACTACAGTCGACGACATAGAGCAAGATGAGCTGGGAACGGTTGTGAAGGCCAGCGTGGATGACCTCATTTCATCCCGTTTCAGAGGCGGAGTAGATTGGGCCAGAATCACGAGGTCGTATCGAATCAGGATTTTCGACGAGGGATTTGTTCTATTCGACTGCTCACGGAGAGACCTTCAGCAATTCATATATCCCTTTGAGCAAAAAATCCTTGGTTTGAAGGATGCATTCAGGATGTGTGCGATCAGCAGTGACGAATTTGACCGCTTGATAAATGACCCAAAGACGATTGAGATCCGAGCCTCGGCATTCTCAGATTTCAAACTCAGTAGCGTCTCCACTGGAAGCCTATACGGTTTCAATTTGGAAAAGACCAAGGAGTTTAGTGACTTCAAGAGGCGAGCTGTGCTAAGAACCCTGATGGTGAAGATGAGCACTGCCCATGGTCTCATGACGATGTTGATAACGCAAGATTGCGGATTTGTATTGTACTCCAAGGTAGCTCTGGGCGAAGAGGCAAAGGTTTTCGAGGAGCTTGTGAAGGCAATTGCGTTGCCTATGATTGACTGACCCAGAGGGCCTTATCGCTTAGGTAACTCCTCAGGGCCGAGCTTGAGGAACAGATGCACTTGAGAGACAAAGACTGAGTCAGAAGGCTGTCCAATCTACCCAGAGGCTTCGGAGCACGCCTCGGCACCCGCTGACCCACTCCCCTGCCTAGCTCAAGAGCGTGGAGCAATTCCGTTCGTGCCGGCACCGAGAGCCTGTCGTTTTATAGCTAGACAATTACGACGGTATTGAGAAAAGAAGGCATTCACGGTCAGTTGAAGCAGAAAAGGCGTGTCGATGGAAAGAAAGGCAACTGTGGAATAGTTTGTTCCCTCTGCGACTACTTCCCCGAGCCTTGTTCAGGGTGCTTCATAACCAAAGCCTGTCTGGTCGACTACTGCATTAAGGGGATGTCGTACACCGGGATAACCCGCCCACACGCTTTCTGCCTGTTAAGATCCTACTGCCATATAGGCGGGAGAGGGAGACCAGCACCAGAGCATGTCCCACCGATCCGCCCCAAATCCAAGGCAACTGTGAGTCTCCCTGGGTTCATACCGATTGTAAGCATCGCAGATCGAAGGTCTTGGTTCTGGAGCGATGTCCAGCTACCCATGATCATCGTCAGGTTGGCGGAACTGATTGTGAGATCCAACCTGCTCTCTGAGGTGTCTGGGAAGGGGCTCCATGACTATCTGGGATTCGATGGCAGGATAGTCCTTTCAACGATAATGCCCGATGAGCTGATCGATGAGCTTCAGCCGAAAGATTACCCGAGATTCATAAGAGACCTTAAGCCCGATGCAACTATGGTTCCAGACAACTACACCTACATGGATGACCCTCTGTACCTGTCATGGTCACAGACAATTCGGCTTGTCAGAAACGCGCTCTCATTTCTGGAACTCGACATTCCGGCGATCGGCCTGATCAAGGGGGCAACCCCAGAACAAGTTGGTTGGTCGACAAAACAACTCGTAGATATGGGGTATGGCACCTTTGCCCTGCCAGCAAGGGAACTCTCGCGGTCCGACCTTCTGGATAACATCCTAGCGCCGGCACTCCTCGTCTTTGAGGAATACAAACTGGACACCAACCTGCTGATCTACGGGAGGTCATACCCGGTCAGAGGACTGAAGAAGGCCAGCTACGCTAACCACTCCTGGTTCCTAGGGGCAAAGGGAGGCACCTACTTCAAGGGAGGGTTCCAGTACGACATCACCGACCCTAGTATCAGATTTGAGAGATGCAATTGTGAGTCATGCAAAGGCAGGATGGCTCAGGATCTGGCTGGAGACTTACGGGCGCTCGCCCTACACAATCTTCTCGATCTTGACAGAGCATTGGGTGATTCCTGATAGATGGGCGCTGGAAGTAGAGTCAGGCAGTTCGAATACAGGTTCTACCAAGGGGAACCATCGCTCTCCGATGCAATAGAGAGCTGCAACGAAG
>Ga0315282_10011634_pt1 | contig 13585 bp, 6 predicted proteins | sample YL17G07_20_MG_FD_203693 | JGI IMG/M metagenome (GOLD analysis project Ga0315282, IMG submission 203693) | Sediment microbial communities from Yellowstone Lake, YNP, Wyoming, USA - YL17G07_20 | ecosystem: Environmental > Aquatic > Freshwater > Lake > Sediment | place: USA: Wyoming | collected... | reverse complement strand
TGCCGGTAATACACGGGCTCCGCTACGAGCGGGCTGGACAGCACGATGACGCTGCGGTCGCCTTTGTCGCCCCATTCGGCTTTGGCGGGTTGGAATTTCCCGTCCTTCCCGGCAATGCAGAACCCGAGGATGGGGCCGTCGTTGTATCTGTCTACTTCGAATCGAGCCATTTTCAGGGTGATTTTACCACCTTCTACCTGCATCTCCTTGATCGTCGGTGGCAGCCAGCGGATATCGCCGGACGTCCCGTATTGTGTCACCAACGCCCAACCGGCAATGCGCTCGCCGACCGGAATCTTGATCTGCGGATGATACCAGGCCCGGCGTTGATCGAAACTGCTGGCGAATCCAACGTTCTTGTCGCCGGCTTTCTGGAAGTCGAGGAAGGTCTTGTACTGGACTTCACGAATGTAGATCCCCTCGTCCGCGATCATCACGAGGTAGTTATCCAGGTCTTGCGGATCCCCGCAGGTGCAGAGCGAGATGATGCCAAACGGCATTTTGGGGTCATTGAACGCCTCGCGCCACGCCCCGATCATTTTGGCAAAGACCTGATAATACAACACGTGACCATTCGGCACCATCGCGTTGTTGAAGCCCTGATGCCAGATGGCGCCCTTGATCTGAAATCCGGCAATCGGCGCAATCATGCTGGCGTAACAGTTGCCCGGGCGGTTCATGTCATGAGCAGGACTAGGTCGTATATCGGATGGCGGGGTGCGGTTTGCCGGGATCTCCTTGCCTTGTTTCTTCATGTTGGCCGCCCAGTCATTGAACTGCTTGATCCTTGCTTCGAGGTCCTTCTGTGGATTGAACTCCGCGACTTTCTTGTCCCAGTCGGACAGCACGGCTTTGACCTCCGGCGTATCAACGGTCTTCAGCAGCTCCAGCGGCAGCCACGTCTCGATGCACGTGCCGCCTCGTGACGCATCAATCACTCCGATCGGAATTTGCGTCGCCATGTGAATCCGTCGGGCAAAGATGTAGCCGATGGCGGACATCTGGGCGACCGTCGCCGGCGAGCAGACATCCCAATATCCCTGCCGGAAGTGCCCCGATTCCCAATCGCTCCACTGATACAGACAGGGAAAGGACTTCTTGTAATCAGGGCCATTCAACTGCGGGACGGTGAAGAGGCGGATGTTTTTGAAATTGGCAGAGGCGATTTCGAGTGCACCGTTGTCAACCTTGTAGATCGGAAACTCCATATTGCTCTGCCCGCCCAGCAACCAGACATCCCCGAGGACGATATCCTCCAGCTTGATCGTCTTGTCTTTGCCCTGGACGACCAACGTTCGCGGCTCGGAACTGGCAGGCAGGGCCGGCAGTTCGACTTTCCACGACCGGTCGGCGGCAGCGGTGCAAGATTGCGTTTTATCGCCAAAGGTCACGGTGACGTTCTCACCGGCCTCTGCCCAGCCCCAGATCCGGATCGGCTTGTCGCGTTGAAGCACCATGCCGGTCTGGAAGAGATTGTGCAGGCACAACCCGTCCCCGATGGCGGGGACATCAATTCGGTCCTTGCCACTGACCAATTGCTCTTCGGCCCCGGCCTGCGACAAAACCAGTAGCGAGATCAATCCAGCCAGCCATGCGGTGTAGCGTATTCTCTTCATGTCAGTTTTCTTCCTTTCAGTTCAGTTTCGTTTACTTTGTTTAACGGGCCGCTTGTCCGGAGTTCGCCACAGGGCGGCGCATGGCCCGGATGCGGTCATACTGATAGTGATACACGCCATCATGCTTCTTATACCCGATCTGTGTGGCATAGAATAAATACAACCATTCCCTGCCATCGACCGTCGTGACAAGCGCCTGTGGAATTTGGCAGGCGTCGGCGTCTTCATCCGGAGGAATAAAGCCGAGCTTTTCCCAGGACAAGCCGTCGGGTGAGACCGCCTCGCGGAGCTGGCGGATCTTCCAGCTCGATTCGCCCGGCTTGACGGGATACCCGCCAGGGTCGGAGAAACAGTGGAACGTCTTGCCGATGCGGATGACCTCGGGATTCGACCAGTTTTCCATCAGCGGCCGCTTGAGGTCGTGCTGGATCTGGAATCCGCCTTTCCGCATGAAATCGCCCGTGTTCTCCGCGTATCCGAGACAGACGCCCTTGCCCGGCAGCCAGTAGTCGAACCACAAGCGCCACTTGCCATCCTGCCAGAGGAGCGACGGCCGGTGGAAATCTCCTATCCGGTCCGGCGCGGATTTCGGCGCGGCGCTATCTTCCGCGCGGATCAGCAGCGGCTGATCCGTCCTCCGCCAGTGGATCCCGTCTTCGGAAACGGCTCCCATCACGCACTGCACCATGGCCGCGGGATAACCGGCGACGTTAGCGAAGGGCTTCGATGTCGCGCTGTAGGCCATGTGGAATTTGCCGTCCTTCATGACGACCGACGGATCGCCGACATGCCATTCTTCAAACCAGCGCTCGCTGGCGTGCAGAACGGGAACCCACTTCGCCGGATTCATGTCATGGTCCCAGGTCGTTCCCTGGCTGTAAACTTCCCACGTTAGAAGATCCTTGGACCGCGCGTGGAAGATGGCGTCGCAGCCCGGCACGCCCGGGTTTCCGAGAGCTGTCGCCCAGCCGAAGAACCACATGCGGTAACGCCACTCGCCGCCGACCTCGACGACACACGGCTGATACATGTTGTTGAACTTTTCGAGAAGGGGTTGGGCCTGGCGCTCCCATTTTTCACCCGCCGCGGCGGCCACCGGGACTACGGAAATGGCTTTCTCTTCCGCTGCGGACAGGCTGGCGGCGGCGACGCCAAGCGCGAAAACTCCAGCGACAAGTGCGCCGAGTATTTGTGTTTTCATTGTGTTATGTTTCATGTGTTTTGATTCGGCGGCGATTCTTGTCCTATTTGATGCGGATGAGTTCCGGGGTGTCCGTCGAGGCTTCAATCGCAGCGATCGTTTCGCGGACGCACTTGGCCTTCATGAGCATCAGGTTCTTGGGAAAGTCCTTTTCCTCCTTTTCGAAGTAGTTGGCAATCTTGGTCAGCTCAGGAATGACCGGCTTGGCGTTGGTGCCGTAGCTGAGGAGGATCTTCATCAGTTCAGGTGTCCGATGCTCGCTGGCCCAGGGATTTTGGTCGCGGGTGTATTTCACGCAGGCGCTAATTCCATCCTCGACCCGGTGTTTGGCCAAGAGGCGCAGCCCCTCCACACGGATCGAATCGGCGAACATTTCCCCGCTCGGAGCCGGTTCGATGATCGCCTGACAGATGGCGGGCAACAGTGGTGTGATTTCCTCGACGGAGAGGTTCCGATAGACTGAACCGATGCTGCCCCGGGCGCGGCCATCCTGATTCCTCAGCCCGGCCCTCACGGCCTTGTAGATCGCCTCGCGATCCACTCCGTCAAGCGACCGGCTCAGCATCCCGCCGTTATCGAAAAGGGCAAAAGAAAGATATCGCTGCTGCATGCCACGCGGGTCATTCTGCGGGTCCACCTGAGCCAGCAGTTCGAGGAGTTGGGGAACCGTCTGCATGGCGGCAGCACCGATAGCTGCGAGCGCTTCGCCAGCCTTGATGCGCAGCCAGAGGTCTTGTTCCGCCAATGATCTTCGCAGTAAGTCAACGGCAGGCGCTCCACGCCCCCTAAGTGCGATCAGGGCCTGGCAGGCACCGTAGCGGGAATTCAGCGCGGGGGACTCCAGCATTTTCAGCAAGGGTGGAATGGAGACCTCCTTGCGCCGGCCTAGCGCCATCGCGGCCCGCTCGCGGACCACGGGCGACCAACTGCCGAGGCGTTCCAGGAGTTGGTCGGCACTGAGTTTGTCATAGGCGCTGTTGCGGTCCTTGTTGCTCCAGCCGCGGCCATCGAGGATGAGTGCTTGCGCCGCGGCGGCGTCCAACTGCGGGGTGACGCCCGGGCGTTTGCCGGTTAGATAAATCTTCTTCAGCGGCATCGCGTAGGCCAGCAGGTAGCCGCCGGTGCAGTCCCAACCGCCGTAGCTGTCGTTGTCCGGCTCGGGCGGGCCTTGGTGGAGGAATGTGCCGTCCCAGCGGCGCGCGAGATCGAAATACCAAGCACCAAACTCCTGCATCCACGCCCCGGTCGCATTCGGGCCGGACTGAGCCACGCCGGGCATCGCCCAAAGGATGTTAAAGAAATTGCCGGTGTGTCCCGTGTCGCGCTCTGGTCCGTGAGAGGCGATGCTCATGCGGGAGAAGAATTCCGCACCTTTCGCTTCACCCAGCAGGTTGAACAGGACGGCGGCCATTCCGCACTTGCCGTTGTCGTCGTGGTTCTCGATCCACGGATGATGATCGCCGTAGGGAACCGCGCCTTTGCCAATGTAGAATCGCAACAAGCGGGCACTGAGTTCGATGGCGCGCGCCACCTCCGCATCTTTCACTCCGGCCTCGCGAGCCATCACCAATGAAATCGTCAGCGGCACTCCTGGAGAGTTCATCATCCCGTAGCCGTAGAGACGGCCATCGGGTCTCGCGAATTTGTGGCCCCACGAGCCCACCGCGCTCTGACCGTTGGCGGCTTCCAGCGCGAGGCGACGCAGTCCCGGCATCACCGACTCGTCGCCGGTCGCCATCACATACTCGGAGAGCAGCATCATGACGTAGCCGTAATACCACGTCTGCATCCCGTCCTCTGAGTAGCCCGCCGCCCATTGGGCTTCTTTCTTGATCAGCGGAAGGTAGGTGGGATCGCCGCTGGCCAGCAGGGCGAGCGCATTGAGGGAACGCACGATGGGATCCTCTTGACGCGAGGATTTCGACACTCGTTCGGCCAGCGCCTTGCACCCTTGCTCAAGAATGCGCTTCGATTTTGCGCAGTCAAAAGGCGCGGTGGCGCTGTAACTGCCAAGCACCGGGAGTTTGACGACGACCTCTTCTGCCTTGCCCGACCGCCAGCGGGTCACGTCTAGCTTTCCTCCGCCCGGTTCCGATTCGGCGGTGGTGATTGCCTTGCCGAACTCGGTGCGCGGATCGTAGGAAAAAGGCTTGCCGCCGACACCAAGGATAACGTCCCCGACCGCGAGGAGGCCATCTGCGGGAGAACCCTTCTCCACTTTGGTGATGGAAATCTGCCGCGCATCCGTGGTCACCATCTTGTCGCAGAACATCCACCCACGCAGCCCCGTGGGGCCGAGATTCCAGTCGTGCTTCGCGTTTTCAGGGATCTTGTCGCCTTTGGTGAAGTCCGGGTTGGGCATCGCCTTTGCCGCCCCGAAAACCTGGCCGGGCGTGGCGAGGATGGCTATGACCGCGATGGATGACAGAGCAAAAGCTCTGCGTGTTTGTCTGTTCTTGTTCTTCATGAGCCTTGGTTCCTTTCGATGGAGGGTGCGGCGAGTGGGCGTAGTTGGGATTCTTCAATGAGGCGTTATTTCGCAGCCATGTCGAGCGCTGCCAGCCGCGTAAGGATGGCCGGCCGGGTTGCATCGTAGTTGGGATTGGGTACCGGGAGTTGTGCCTGCATTTCCTTGAGCAGGCCGGACGGACGGACAAGAGGAACACTGCCGAGATCGTCGCTCGCCTGTTCCTGGTGACTATCTTCACTTCAGGACCTCTCCCTTCGTTCTATTGTCGTGCGACTGCGTGGACTTGCCATCTTGCTTCTGCTTCCGTTGGCGGGGTTTGTCTACGCCGGGCGGCTCAGCGTAGTTCATGGCTTTTATCTGGGCGTCGAACTCGACGCTCAGTTTCGCCGTCACGGCTGGGTCGGTGGCGAGGTTCTTCACCTCATATGGATCAAGAGCCAGATCAAAAGCTTCGGTCCATTCCTCGTGGCCGGGGTACTTCACGAACTTCGCGCTGACCGTGCGGACGCCAACCATGGTAGGGACGTTGACATCTTCCTCGTAGAAATACTCGGCCAGAAACGACTGGCGCCAATTCGCCGGTTTCTGACCGGAGGAGAGTGCTCTCCAACTTACGCCCTGCATCTCACGCGGCACGGGCACGCCGGCCAGATCCAGGAACGTCGGAGCCAGATCAATGTTCAGTACCATTTCATCAACGACCCGGCCTTTGCCGAACAGGCGGGGATAGCGCACGAGCATCGGGATACGGAGCGACTCTTCATAAAGTGAACGCTTGTCCCCGAGGCAGTGTTCGCCGAGATAGTAGCCGTTGTCGCTTGTGTAGACCACGACAGTGTCTTCACTGAGGCCGAGGTCGTCGAGGGCGTTGAGCAACTTGCCCAGATTCTCGTCGGCGCCGGCGACATGGCGGAGGTAATCCAGATGCACGGCGTTGGAGACCAGGCCTTGGGGCTGCTGGCCAGTCGCCGGATCCGGCGCGCGATAGATCGGGGGAACACCGAAGTTCGGCGTGGGGCGGCTCTTTTCGCCGTCATACAAATTTCGCAGGCGTTCGGGGAGGTTCTGGCCCCCTCGCGGGGTGTGCGGACTCTTAAAACCAACGACCACCGAGAACGGCCGGTCACGATTTTGCTTGAGCCACTCAATCGCAAAGGAGGTGCTCACGTCGTCCACCCAGCCTGTCGTCGGCGTGGACACACCGTTGATCTCGAATGGGCAGTCCTGGTAGCGCCCGTGGGCGATGAAACTCGCGGAGTAATCGAAGCCTGGCCGCTGGCCGCGCTGGCCACCCATGTGCCACTTGCCGATGTAGGCGGTCCGGTAACCAGCCGCGCGCAACAGCGTCGCGTGGGTGACCGAGTCTTCCGGGAAAGGCGTGTGGTTGTTGGTGATGCCGTTGAGGTGATTGTAGCGGCCGGTGAGGAACGCGGCGCGGCTTGGGGAGCAAAGCGAGCACGTCGCGAAGGCGTTGCGGAAGCGCACGCCTTCGGCGGCGAGGCGGTCCATGTTGGGCGACTTAAACCACGGGAAGCGTGCGCGTTCGCCCTGCTCGCGCTGGACGACGCCCATCGCGTCCCAGCGCTGGTCGTCCGTGTAAACGAACAGGAAGTTGGGTCTGCGGTCGGCGGCGTGTGCTGCGACAGCGCAGACGAGCCCTGCGAGAAGCCACGCGACGGTGCGGCGACGGACTAATCGGGCCCCTGTGGTATTGATGGTTTCCTCCATTTACTTGTTCTTCAGCAGCTCGACCATGGCCTTGCCCATGGCTTCGCCGACGTTCATGTAGGTTTCCGCGTTACCGCCGTAGTGGCCGTTTCCGCTGCCGCCCATAGACAATGGGTTGGAATAGACCGTGGCCACGTTGCCTTTGAACTCCGGATACTTGCCACTCGTGCCGTCAACCGCGAGCTGGGCATTGAGCACCAATCCGCCGTTGCCCCCGCTGCCCTTCGTGGCTTCGCCCAGAGTGGCAAGGACGAACTTCGCGTTGGGCGCATTGAAATCCTTGCGCAACTGCTTGATGAAGCGGACAAGATTCTCTTCGTATTTTTTCGCATGAACTGCATTGCCGCCGTCCTTTTCGCCTTGCCAGAAAAAGAATCCCGCGACTTCGCACTTCGTCGCACCGGGGTAGTGCTTGTCAGGTGCCGCAAGCGCCTTTTTCGCATCCGCCGTGTCATCGTCGTACTGCTTGCCCGCGTACCAGCCGATCGGCTTCGGCTCGGTGCCCTTCGCCCAGGAGTCGGGTGAATCCTTGTAGCCAGCGTAAATCTTGCCGTCGACTTCAAACCGCTCACTGCCCGGGGGCAGAAGGTCCCAGCCCAGACTGCGGTTGCCGATGCAGCACTTGAGGATCATGACCGGCGCATCGACGGCATTTCCGACAACATGTCCGATGCCAAACTCCGGTCCAATGGTGCCACCTTTGATGCCCATCCATTCGTTGTTGAGCGGGCCTTTTCCGGACATATAACGCACAAAATGGACATCCTTCCGCTCTGACCACTTGCCCGCGTCATCCACGAGATAGGTATATTTATTCTTGGTCTTCACCGCATTCTCAAGGGAACCCTCACCGCCCGCAATCTTACCCATGCCCACCATGTTCGACTGGCCCATCAGGATGAAGACTTGGACCGGCTTGCTCATGTCCGCAGGCTTGCCGTCCGGCTTGGGTAAGTCCCGGTTCGGGTCCGTCTTGCCACCTCCCTCAGCCGCCAGGCTCGAGGTGCCGATTGCCAACGCCGCCAACACCCCCACGAGACTTATCGCTTTCCGTCCGTTCATCGCCCTACCTCCATTTTTCATTGTCAACCTCTCACGAGGATGACCGCGTAAGAAGCAGATCGTAGTTCCGCGGCCCGTTCCCTCGCCGGGCTCACGGCCTACTCCCCCGGCGGAGGGAGCCTCATCTCTTCCATCCACACGCTCAGGGTATCGCCGGGCGGTATGAGCGCCTCAGGCGGTCTGTTGTCCATTGGAAAGTTGCTGACCGCGATAGTTACCTTGCCGCTCTTGAATTCGTCGCGGAATTCGGGATACACGTGGCCGCCGCGTGGCCTGTGGCCCTCTCTCCGCCAGGCGACGATGCCGCTCTTCGATTCGGCCAGCAGCTTGCCGTTGACGTAGATCGCGTAACCTTCGCCCATATTGTTGTGCGCGCTGCCGCCGACCCGGATGCGGTAGCGGTGGCCTTCCTTCAAGGGCGGGAGATCGAAGCTCTGGCGCAGCAGCAGCACATCGTCTTCACATAGCGTTGCCGGTGCACGCTTGCCGACACGGTCTTTCAGCCAGTCCGGAAGCTTCAGATTGTCGGAGCGCTCGCCGAACGGCGCCGCGCCACTTTTCCAACCAGCCTTCTTCGCATCGAAATCGCGCGCAAACCAATTCTCCATCCCGGCCGGATAGGCTACCTTGACAGCGGGGACGACCTTGGCCCTGGGATCGGCCTGTACTTTTGGCAGGTTGAAGCTGAAATATTCCCATGTGGCGTTCTTCATGTCTCCGCCGAAGGGCTTCCAATCGTAGTCGTTAATGCCGGCTGCACGATAGTATGCAACCGCTTCATCCAGGGTGTCATTCAGCAAGGGCGACACCCGGGCCGGCTTCTCGCCCTTGATCGCTGCCTGTAGCAACGGCTGGTTCCGGGGATCGCCCAGGAATGCCGCCAGCGCACCGTTCAGGATCATCGGTTTGAGCGCTGCCAGCGATGCAGCTTTTTGTTCTGCCGTCGGCGCTGGCTTCGCGGCCGCGGCAGCCTCGGCAGCCACGCGAGCGGCCGTCCAGGCTTCACGGTCCGACTTCGGAATCGCCACGGCCTCGCCGCCCTGCATGCGCACCATCGCCCGGCCCATGGCTTCGCCGACTAACAAGTATGTCTCTGGATTGCGGTTGTAATGGTAACCCTGCGCCCGCGGCGATTCCTCGACCTCGCGCCAAAAATCCCGGGTGTCCACCGAGGCCGCCGTGCCGGCAAACTCCGGATGCTGCTTGGGATCGCCCACCGCCATCTGGGCCTCCCAGATCCCCTTCCATGGTCCCTCCACGATCCGGTAGCCATCAAATCCAACCGAGGCCACCACAGCCGCCATCTTCGGCGCCTTGAACTCTTTGCGCAGGTCGTTGATCAGGTTGACGAGGTGTTTCTCGTATTCTTCCTTGGATGCGCCGCTGTCCTTGTGGCCCTGGAACCAACCGAAGCCAGCGATCTCGTAGCCCTGGCCATTGTAACCCGGCACGATCTTGTCGATCTTATCGAGCGTCTCGCGGACGCCCTTGACCATGAGGCGGTATTCCAGACCTTCATACTCCTCAGCACCTTTTTGATCGGTCTTTCCGCTCGACGGCGGACGGAAGTCAAAACCCAAGGAGCGATTGCCCTGGGCCGTCTTGATCAACAACACCTGCTCATCATGGAAGGTGCCCATGACGTAACCGAATCCCACTTCAGGCCCGATGCTTGCCCCGTTGTTCGAGGTGGCGGAAAGCGCCGAGCCGGCACTTTCCGGATGAAGACGCGCTTCCTTGTAGAAAACATCGTTGCGCGCGGTCCATTTGCCGGCGTCGTCAAGCAGATAGGGGAACTTATTGTCCTTCTTCGTCAAGGTCACCAGATCGCCCTTGCCCTCAATGTCGACCTGCTCCAGCCAGAACGCCGCCGAACCGCCTTTGAAGTAAGTGATCGTGATGGGGTAGCGCTTGCCCGTTTCGAGGGCGACTTTCCCGTACGCGGGCTTGCCACCGACCTCTTTGCGGTAGATTTCCTTGCCGTCCAAGGTCACGATAGCGTGCGTGCTGTCGCTGAAGCCGGCATGCAGGGCGTAGGTTCCCGTTGCCGGCACAGCGATCCAGGCGGTCGCAACTGCGGTATGCGGCCCATCGATCGTCGGTAAGTTCGCCGCCACGGTGCCCAAGGCCACCGTCGCCGTCCGGGCTGGCGTCAGCTTGGCATAGTCCGCTGTCGAATCGTAGGATCCCTTGTAGAGAGAAACCACGGCGCCCTTTTCGGCCTTGGGATCGGCCGACTGGTAGACGCCGTGGGCCACCAGCGCCGAGCCGCCAATCGGCATGCTGCCGGGAATGATCGCCGGATCGGCAGAGAGCAACACACTCGGATAAGGCGGCCGCGCGCCGGTGATGTCGCCCATGCCCACCATATTGGACTGCCCGGCCAGGATGTAGACCTTGACGGGCTTGGTGGCGTCGCCCGGTTTGCTGTCGGGACGCGGAAGGTTAAGGGGAATGGGGGTGGCTGCTTGGATGGCAAGGCTGGGGATGGTCAGCGCTGCCAGCACCCCCAGGAGACTCACTAGTTTCTTTCTATTCATGACTTCTGTCTCTCACTATTTCACCGGCGTCAGCGTGAAGCCCTTGATCGTCAGCCCGCGGCTCGGAGCCGGGCGCGTGAACCGGAGGACATTCTGCCCTTTGGCCAAGGCGATCTCGACCGGCGGTGTCTGCTCCCACCGGCCAACGGTGTAAGGCACGGCGATTTCGACGGGCTCCTTGGCGTCGTTCGGCTTGAGCTGGAGCTTTTGGTCCGATTGCACCGTCACCACGCGCGCGACAAGCACGTACTTCCCGGCTTGCGGCGCCTCCAGCGTGTACTCGAAATCCTGCGCGGCCTTGAGATCGCGGACGCAGTGCAATTGCGTTCCGCCGGAGAAGCTCTTCATGGACACGAGTTGAGCCGGGTTCCCCGTCGGCTTGCTGAAGGCCACCGCCGGGATCGTGATCGCCCCGTCCTGGCCGACGACGATCTTCCGGTCCGCTTCCGCCAACTGCACCTGCTCAACCTTGTCCTTCTCCTTCGACTCGTTGGATTCGGCGACGTCCTGCCCGACGGGGCGCAACACGACCGCCTTGGACTCGGCGGCAATCGCCCGCTGCCGGTAGAGCGCCACGCCATTCCAGAAGCCGGAAGCCGCGGAGTTGAATCCGAAAGCCCTCGTTTCTCCAAGGACGTCGCCAACCCATTGGGCCCGCCGCACCTGCAGGTACGCCTTCTCAACCTTCCGCGCCTGCGTCATCACCACGAAGTCGGGCCCCTGGCCATAATCTGTCCAGCCCCACTCCCAGCCTGCGCCAAGATTGACCACCCAGCCCTCGGGCGTCCAACGACCTAGCGCGGCATGACCGCGCTGGGGACGCGCCAGGGTCGGGATGCCAAAGCTCCGCAGGATGAATCGCCCGAAGAACGCACGCCGGCCGCACACGCCCCCGTTCTTGATGATGTTCTGGTAGTTCTGCAGCGTCGGGAGGTCGTTCTTGACATCCTGCGACCCGTACAGGACATCGGTCTTGACGGTGATCGAATAACGCCAGCCGTGGTTGGGCGTGCGGATGTGGTCAGGCCGATAGTTCCGCAGCATCTCGCGACCCCAAGCCAAGATGGAATCCGGGGCGTCGCTGTTGACGACCATCCGATACTCCCAGGCGGACAGGTCCTTGAACGCCGGGTCCAGCTCGCCGTCGAGGCAGGCCTTCTCGTAATGCAGGTACCGCTTCACCGCGTCAACAATGGTTGGAGCATCGGCCTGGGCCTGGGGGTTGCTCTGCGCAACCGGTGCCGCGTGCTCCAGGCTGACGCCCAGCGCCAGGCGCTGGAAAAGCCCCTCACCGGCCATCAGGCTCGCTTTCTGGATGGCCGTGTAAATCTGCATCGCCTGGCCGTACTTGCCCGTCTTGGCGCCGTCCGCAATGAGCATTTCCTTCATCAACTTGTCATCGCCGAGAAGCTTCTCCACCAGGGCTTCCTGCTCCTTCCCCTGCTGGGCGAACTCCGCCAGACCGCGCGGCGTTGCCTGGGCCAGGACGGCGCATTTCATAAGTTGCGCGTCCAGCGTGTCGCTCGCCAGGGACTTCTCCAGGTCAGCCAGGATCGCCTTGGCCGGCCCCTGTGCATTGTTCGCCGCCAGCGCGAGCGCATCCTTGGCGGCCTGGTAGGTCTTTGCCGCCGTCTCCTTGTCCTTGGCTCCCTTCTCGTCTTGAGCTCGCATCGCCCCCAACTCGGCCGCCGTCGCCGCTGCTTCAGTCTGATAGGCCTTCAGGAAATCAGCCTTCTTCTGCACATCAACGCTCGGCAGAGCCTTTGCGAGTTCCGCCGCCAAACCCTTGAACATAGCGGCGTATTGCGCGAGCAGCTTCTCCCCGGCCTCGGTGAGCGGCGTCTTCGGCGGTGCTTTCTCGGCCGCCGACACGTTCAAGAGGCCGAGTGCGATGACCACTGCGGCAAGGGACAGGAGAGGTTGCTGCCGGTTTACTGTAGTCATAAAGGACGCTCCTGCTGAATGTCGTTGAGCGAGGCTGCGGGGCTGCCGCTTTCCAGGAAACGACTTGCCCTCGCCGCTGTTTATTTATACAAGACAAGAGGCCCGTTCGCAGGACAAACTTTCTCGATTTTAGGACACCACAGCCTATGCCACGACCGCGACGCGTCGCAGTGATGCTCGACCTGAAATGGCCCTACAAACGGCATACCGGCATCTTTGCCGGGACGCAACGGTATGCGCAGGAGCAGGGCTGGGAGTCCATCATTGATGAATACGCCGACGACACGCTGCCCGCGCGCTCTACAAAAGCCGTCCCTTACGACGGCATCATCGCCCGAGCGACGAGGAAACTGGCACAGCGGGCTCGGCATCTGAACGTGCCTCTCGTGAACGTCTGGTTCAGTTCGCCTGTCTGGCGGGTGCTGCCTTGCGTCTTTGCGGATTACCCTGCCATCGGGCGCCTGCGCGCCGAACATCTGCTGGCGCGGGGCTTGCGCCGTTTTGCCGGACTGACCTACTACAACGAACGAGGACTGATGCAGGAGATGAAGGCCTTTGCCGGCAAACTTGCTGAATCGGGCTACCCGTGCAGTACCGAGAAGATACCGCTCGACGCCTCTGCTTCCCTGAAACACTGGCGGAGAACTGAACGGACGATCGCCGCGTGGATGGATGGCTGGAAACTGCCGATCGGGGTGTACGTTGGCGGCGAGTCCGAGGGCCGAATGGTGGCTCAAATGTGCCGCAATCGAGGGTGGCGCGTACCCGAGGATGTGGCGATCATCGCGGGCCATAATGAGGAGGCGTTCTGCGAGCACCTCCGCCCGACACTGACCAGCGTCGAAGTGGGTTACGAGCGGATCGGCTGTGAGGCGGCGCGATTGCTGGATCGGTTGATGAGCGGCAAGAAGCCGCCGGCGGAACCGATCCTGCTTCCGCCACAGAGCATTATAGTTCGTGAATCCACAGACTTCTTTGCCGTGGACGACCCGCTGATTGCGGCCGCGCTGCAATTCATCGCGGC
>Ga0315282_10011633_pt1 | contig 13586 bp, 6 predicted proteins | sample YL17G07_20_MG_FD_203693 | JGI IMG/M metagenome (GOLD analysis project Ga0315282, IMG submission 203693) | Sediment microbial communities from Yellowstone Lake, YNP, Wyoming, USA - YL17G07_20 | ecosystem: Environmental > Aquatic > Freshwater > Lake > Sediment | place: USA: Wyoming | collected... | reverse complement strand
AACCTAACGGCCTGCCGGTTGACCCCCGATCTCATCTATGACCAGATGATCGCGGCCGGGTGCGTCCGGAAGCTTGTCTTCAGCTGGGCGGGGAATCCCGGCGTGGGCTCGCTCTTCGGGTTGAGGCGCGCCGTCGAAGAAGGGATCCCGAGAAAAATCGAGATCGAAGAGTACACCCATTTCGGCATGGTCGCGCGGTTCATGGCCGGCGCCTCGCACCTGCCTTTTATGCATCTCAAAAACTTTGAGGGCAGCACCCTTCCTAAAAAAAACAGAAATATCAAGTTTGTCACTTGCCCTTACACCGGCGAGCGCTTCGCCACGGTCCCAGCCCTCAACCCCGACGTGGCCATCATCCAGGTGCAGAGAGCGGACGAAGAGGGGAACGGCCAGATCTGGGGCCTGATGGGGGTGCAGAGGGAAGCCGCATTTGCTTCAAGAAAAGTAATCATTGTGGCCGAAGAATTGGTCGCGAGCGAAGTCGTCCGCGCCGACCCGAACCGGACGCTCATCCCGGGACTGATCGTCGATGCCGTCGTCATCGAGCCTTTCGCCGCCCACCCGAGCTATGCCCTGGGCTATTACGATCGTGACAATCAGTTTTATGTCGAATGGGCCAAGATCTCAAGAGAGCGGGCGGGCCTCGAAAGATACCTCAACGATTGGGTTTATGGAGTGTCCGGAAGAAAAGAATACATGGACAAGCTCGGTGCCGAATATGTCAACCAGTTAAAAGCGGACAGCCGGCCCTCGGGATCGGTGAACTATGGCTATTAGATTCAGTTCTGCCGAGATCATGGTCGTCCGGTCGGCCCGAGAACTCAAGAACTGCGAAGTCGTCTTCGTGGGCATCGGGCTCCCCAACGTCGCCTGCAACCTCGCCCGGAGGCTCCACGCTCCAGAGCTTATCTTGATCTATGAGTCGGGTGCTGTGGGTTGCGTCCCGGACCGCTTGCCCCTCTCGATCGGCGACCCCTGTCTGGCCACGGATTCGATCTCGGTCTGCTCGATGGTTGAAGTTTTCAATTATTATCTCCAGGGTGGGTTGATCGACGTCGGGTTTTTGGGCGGGGCGCAAGTCGACCGGTTCGGCAACATCAATTCCACGGCCATAGGCAGTTACGAGCAGCCGAAGGTGCGTCTTCCAGGGAGCGGCGGGGCGTGTGAGATTGCGATCCACGCCAAAAAGATCATCATGGTCCTCAAGCAATCCCAGAAATCCTTCCCGAAAAAAATAGACTTTATCACCAGTCCCGGGTTTCTGGATAAGACCAACGGGCGAAAAAAATACAATATGCCGGGAAAAGGACCGGCGCTCGTCATCACGGACTTCGGGGTCTATGATTTCTCACCGCGAACCCACGAGATGGTCTTGATCGAGATCCATCCGGGAGTCGAGCTTGCCGACGTCAAAGCCAACATCGGCTGGAAGGTCAAGGTCAGCCCCCGCCTCCGGACGACCACCCCGCCTTCAGCGGAAGAGCTCCGGATCATCCGGGAAGTCCTCGACCCGGAAAAGATCCATCTCCGGGGATAATAATTCGGGACTTCTCCCACGCCACCATCTTCATGTCCCTTGACATCGATCAACCGCGGGCGATATATTTTCTGCTAGTGGGAAACGCGATATGAGCGCACCCAAAGAAATTCTGCGCCTCGTCGATCAATTCGAGCGAAATCTAGATTCATACAAATCTGGGCAATACAATGAAGCTCAGCTACGCAAGGAATTCCTGGATCCATTCTTCAAAGCCTTGGGCTGGGACATGGATAACACTCAAGGCCTCGCCGAAGCCTACAAAGACGTTATAAACGAGGACGCCATCCGGATCGGAGGGGCGGTCAAGGCGCCCGATTATTGCTTCCGAATCGGGGGCACGCGGAAGTTCTTCCTAGAAGCCAAGAAGCCGAGCGTCGCCATCGGCGAAGAAATAACGGCGGCCTATCAACTGCGCCGGTATGCCTGGAGCGCCAAGCTCCCCCTCAGCATCCTGAGCGATTTCGAGGAATTCGCAGTCTATGATTGCCGCATCAAACCAAGTAAGCCGGACTCCGCTGCCACGGCGAGGGTCTTCATTTGCGGCTTTAAGGAGTATCCGGAAAAGTGGGATTGGATCTCTTCCATATTCTCGAAGGACGCTGTTCTAAAGGGCTCGTTCGATAAATACGCCGAAACAAATAGAGCCAAGCGCGGAACAGCCGAAGTTGACGATGATTTTCTGGCTACCATTGAACAATGGCGCTCCGATCTGGCCAGGAATCTGGCCTTACGCAATTCCGGTCTCTCCCAGCGGGAGCTAAACTTCGCCGTCCAACGCATCATCGACCGCATCATTTTCCTCCGCATCTGCGAAGACCGCGGGATCGAGCTTTATGGTCGGCTTCTCGCGCTCACGAATGGATCGAATATCTATCCTCGCCTCTGCGAAATATTCGAAGACGCCGACGCAAAATACAACTCAGGGCTTTTTTATTTTAACGCAGAAAAGGGACGTCATGAGCCGCCGGACGAGGTCACGCTCGGCCTCGAAGTGGATGATAAACTGCTCCGTGATCTCCTCAAGGGACTCTATTATCCGGAAAGCCCTTATGAGTTCACAGTCCTCTCATCCGACATCCTCGGCCAGGTCTATGAGCAATTCCTTGGCAAGGTCATCCGGCTCACGGAAGGGCACCACGCTATCGTCGAAGACAAGCCCGAAGTCAAGAAAGCCGGCGGCGTTTATTACACGCCGACCTACATCGTCGATTACATCGTCAAGCAGACTGTGGGAAAGCTCCTCGAAGGAAAGACTCCCAAGCAGGTTTCTAAGTTTCACATCCTCGACCCAGCCTGTGGCTCAGGCTCGTTCCTCATCAACGCTTATCAATTCCTCCTCGATTGGCATCACAATTGGTATCTGGCCCACAAGCCCGAAAGATGGACCAAAGGCCGCAACCCGGTGCTCGCACAAACAACCGCCGGCTGGAAATTGACCGTTTCCGAGAGGAAAAGAATTCTTCTCGACAACATTTACGGCGTTGACATCGATCCCCAAGCCGTCGAGGTCACAAAGCTTTCGCTTCTGCTGAAAGTCCTGGAAGGCTTAAGCGAGCAGACCATCCAGCCCTTCCTACGGCTCTTCCAGCAACGCGCTCTTCCCGACCTCGGAAATAACATCAAATGCGGGAATTCGCTCATCGGACCGGAAGCTTTTCGTCAGGGTCAGCTTTCTCTATTACGGGATGAAGACAAATACAGGATCAACATTTTTGATTGGTCCCGAGAATTCCCAGAGATCATACGGGTAGGCGGGTTCGACGTGATCATCGGGAATCCCCCGTACGTTCGGATTCAAACGATGAAAGAATGGGCGCCCACCGAGGTTGAGCTTTACAAGACGCTTTATCGATCTGCCTCTTCAGGGAATTATGATATTTATGTTGTATTCGTCGAAAAAGCACTATCCCTGTTGAATAAATCCGGACGGATGGGTTTCATCCTGCCGCACAAGTTCTTCAACGCGCATTACGGCGAAGCCTTGCGGAAAATTATTTCAAGGGGAAAGCATCTTAGCCACGTTGTTCATTTCGGCGACAAGCAAGTTTTCAAGGGCGCGTCGACCTATACATGCTTATTATTCCTGGATAAGGCTGGCGTTTCCGAATGCTGTTTCGTGAAAGTTGAAGACCTTATCACTTGGAGAGCGGAAAGCCTGGGTGTTGAGGGAAAAATCCCCGCTAAAGATATCACAGCGGCGGACTGGAATTTCATGGTCGGCCCGGGGGCGGGTATATTTGACAGATTGAGAAAATGGCCCGTGAAAATGGCCGATATTGCCGATCGTATTGCTCAGGGAATCCGAACGAGCGCGAACGAAGTTTATGTTCTCGATTTCGTCCGCCAAAAAAAAACCGTCATCTCGGCGCATTCAAAGATTCTCAACAGAGATGTGAAGCTCGAACGTAAGGCTGTTTCCCTTTTTCTGCAAGGCCGGGAAATCAAATCCTATCATATTCTGCCGTCAGGGAAAATAGTAATTATTCCCTATACGATGCAAAACGGAAGAGCGACCCTCATCCCAGAGGTAGAGATTCAAAAGAGTTTTCCATTACTCTACGATTACTTTATCGAGAATAAAGAATATCTTGCAGGTCGTGAAAGAGGTCGAATGCACGGCCAGAATTGGTATGCCTATATCTATCCAAAAAATCTTGATCTTATGCAAAGTCCGAAAATTCTCGTGCCTGATATTGCCGACCGGGCGTCCTTCGCCCTAGACGAGGGCGGAGATTATGCATTCACAAGCGGTTATGGAATCATTTTGCGTCCGGATGTTAAGGAATCGCCGAAATATATCATTGCCTTGCTTAATAGCTCTCTTCTGGATTTCTATTTAAAGGGAATCAGCACGACTATGCGCGGCGGATTCTTCCGTTATTTCACTCAATTCATCGAACAGCTTCCAATCCGGAGGATCGATTTCGCGAAGCCCACTGATAAGGCGATTCATGAAAATGTTGTAAAGTCCGTCAACCAGCTCACGGCCCTACACAAACGATTTCTAGATGCAAAGGCTCCTCATGAAAAGGAGATACTCAAACGCCAGATTCACGCCTTGACCGATCAGACTAACGAGGTTGTCTGTTATCTCTACGGAATCAAACCTGCCGATATTCCAAATAGATTATGATTTATAAAAGGATGCCCCTTCGATTTTAGATATTAGCAGAAAGGAAAAGCAATTGAAGGAATATTATATGATCTTGAGCATGGACGAGTTTGGGTCGTGACTGCAAAAATATATTGGGACAGACCTTCTTAAGTCGCAAAGAAACGCTTAAACTCTTGGCCATTCCTGGTCTATACGATTAGGTTCGTGCTTCTTCATGAGAATTCGGGCAAGGGAAACAGTTTCTCTGAAAAGTGCAAGAAAAAGGCCGCAAAAACTAGGCAAGACCGGGAGAGAATTCCATGGAGGCGAGGGCTGCCGATTTCTAGCACCTATTCAATATTTCATTCTTCGATCTCATCACTCCTCAATTGCCGATGTCCTTCGAACACAGTCAGAATTTCGATGTGACCAGGCTGTAATCTGTAGACAACTCGGTAATTTCTTACAATCACCTCGCGGATTTCAGGACTAGATATCTCGGGCACGGTTCTGCCCCGGCGCGGGCTCTTGGATAAAGATTCGCCCTCTTCAATGAGGGCGGTGACGAATCGCCGGGCTCGCCTCGGATTATCTTGAGCAATGAAATCCTCAATTTCGACTAACCGGTCAAGAGCTTCATTCGTCCAGCGAACCTTCATTCAGAGTCAGCTTCGTTGTCTTTTCTTTGCCATTTCTCTTTTCAGTTGTTTGGAACTATAAACTCTTCCTGATTCCGCATCAGCTATTCCTCCGCTTATAGAATCCAAAAACGCCCTCTTATAGACCAATTCATCGTATTCGGAAGGAGTAAGAAGAACTCCGGTGGGCTTCCCGTTTTGAGTGATGATCAAAGGACGTCCTGTATCACGAATGCTCTTAAACCATTTGGAGATGCCTGTCTTAAATTTGCCAATAGGGACGATATCATTGGTAACTGACATGACTTTCATACGATAGCTCCTTATTTAGGTCAATATACGGATCTAAATATAGGATACTATCCTGTTTTCATCAAGGTTTTTTCAAAGTCTTGCCATTCCCGCCCACAATATTCCTGATCAGAATGGATAGAAAACAAATCTCAGTGCGAGGGGTTTGTCTCTAAAGAGCTTGAGCACAGCCAGTATTCTTGTATGCGAAATGCATCTAAATATATGCATAGGGGATACAGAAATCGATTTCCCCATCCTGGTAATTAAGACGCACTTGGGGACTGCCGGATCTCATGCACAAGAGAATCTAAAATGATAGGAGAGCAACACAAGGAGCCAGAGAGAGCCTGTTAACGGTCCTTTTTCTCCTCCGATGCCTGAATATACCCCAAGGATTTCAGTGCCTCGAGGATCGTCCGGGTGGCCGTCGTGGTGCGGGAACGGGCTCTTGTCTTTTGTTTGTAAAGTGATCTAAGCTGCTTCGATAACTCTCTCGCCAGATCCGGCCGGGCCGTCGCCAGATTCATCCGTTCGCCCGGGTCGGCCGAAAGGTCAAAGACCTCCGTTTCCGCGAGGCGGGGCGGGGGAAAGGCGAAATATTTAAGGTCAGCGGGAGAATACCTTTCGTTGACGATGAATTTAATGAGCCCCCGGTTCATGGCGATCTTCATCGGGATGTGCTCGCCTTCTCCGTGCGAGGACAGGTCGCTGATGAACACTCGCGCCTTGGTGTCCCGGCGGCTTCGTCCCTCTTCGAGGAACTCTCGAAGGCTTTGGCCATCGAAGTTCTTCTTGGGATATCGAATCCCCGCCTCCTCGAGAATCGTGGGCAAGATGTCTACCGACCGCACGATGTCCTCGATTTTCCGGCCGGCATATCGGGAGCCAAAATATTTGATCAAAAGAGGGACCTTTATGACCTCGTTGTAAACACTGTGGGTGTGGAGCCAGGCCTTGTGCTCAAAAAATTCCTCGCCGTGGTCGGAAGTCAAGATGATCATCGTCCTGTCATAGAGGCTAAGCGCTCGGAGCTTCTCCAGCAGGGGCCCGATCAGGGCCTCATCGGTATGCCGGATCTCCCCATCGTAGAGGTTGACCAGGTTCCGCCTCGTATCCTCGTCGAGAGGACGGAAGCGGTTTGCGTGATAAATCCCGAGTCGAGCCTCGTCCATCACTGTCAACGCGTCGCTTGGCTCTCTAAACAGTTTGTTGTAGGACTCGGGGGAATCGTAAGGATCATGGATCTGATAAGTGTGAAGAAAGAGGAAGAAGCTTTTGTCCTGATTATCTTCGAGCCATCGCGAGGTCTCCGAGTAGAGATCCTCAGCCGCGTCCCTCGCCAACGGCCTGGCGGTGACTCGATAGCTGTCGAAGCCTCTGTCAAAGCCATAAAAACCGCTGACATATCCTCCCCCCGTAAAAGCCACATTGAAGTAACCCTTCGTCTTTAGGAATTCGGCCAGGGTGTGAACAAAAGAATCCAGTTCATTTTCTCTTGCATAAACCTGATGATTGATCGTGTTGAGAGCCGTCATGATCGAAACGTGAGAGGGAAGAGTCCAGGGCGATGAAGCGAAAGTGTTAAGGAAGACGGCCGAATCCCGGGCCAGAGAATCCGTGTTGGGGCTGGTCGGTCTTCCATAGCCGTAGCAGCCGAGATGGTCGGCTCTCAGCGTGTCGAGAGAGATGAGGATAATGTTTCTTCTGCTCGAGGAGGCTACATATATGACGGGATGGAGCCAGAAACCGAACGCTCTGGAATCACCCGTGGTCAGGAAATGAAAGACAGCTTTTTGCCCCTCTTGGGAAGACAACTTGACCCTGCGGAGAACGAATTTGAAAGTCTTATCGGGCGGGAGTCCGAGCGTCTCCATAAATATCTCTTTTTTAGAAGTCTCTGACTCCAGGATTATCTGAAAAACGACGTTTCGAGGTTGCCCCATCCGTTCTTTATCATTTCTGAGGGCGCATCCGAACTCCAGGACGGATCCCAGGGGAATTTCGGAGGGGACGGCAAAATGGCTCTCCGGCATGGCCGCAAGCGAGTTGAACTCAAGGTTCCCCACACTGAGCTTTTTTTTTACCGAAAAGGGGTTCTCCCCACTGCCCAAATCGGAGAGGGGGAAATTATTGAACAACTCGGCCAGCGAGGGGGAACCTTCCAAGATTTTGGGGGAGGGGTTGGGATAGATTTCCTTGAGCGGGCTACTGATGACATTTTTTTGGCCGATGTGGTCGATGAACCTGAAAAGAGGAACTTCTTCTTTCCCGGCACAACGGCTCAGCGCCAAGAGAATCGAGACAAGAACGAAAGGGTTGATGAAGACACTTCTCGTCCTGGATATTTTGAGCAATCGAGGCGCCTAAGAACTGCCATTCTATCGGACCTGCCCAGGAAAGTCAAAAACCGCCCGGCGAAGGTTTCGCCAAGGTCCATGTTGCCCATGAAATGGGAAGCATTTCTTTTTCTGTGATAAAGGGGCTTTGCAAAGGGCTTTGCTCCCAAAGCTCCGATCGGCGGCCCGAGAGTCCCGTCTTTCTCGGCTCTTCCGGGCCAAGGCTCCAACTCGAAGACGATCGAGGGAGATGGGGCCCCGCAACGGCGCTCCCCCATCCTTCCCCCGTCTATACGCCAGGCCCAGCTATTCCAGCTTCACGGTCTTTGTTAAATATCCTCCTTTGAGCGAATCATAGACCAGGTTGATCGGGCCGTCGCCTTTCACGATCAGACGAAAATCCACCCGGCCAAAGCTGGGCACCCCGGATTCGGACCAGAAGGAGTTCTTCGTCGTTTTGATCTTTCGGGTGAGATTACGAAAGGGGTCGACGAGGAGCCCTGCGGCGACAAGCTCGGCCTTTTGACCTTCGACCCTGACTTGGTCGAGGCGGTGCAGCTTTTTCTGCATGGCCACGGCGGTCATCGAAGGAGTAACCCGGCTGTTGGCGACCGTGACGTCAAGCTGATAAAGCCCTTTTCCGAGCTTGGTCACTTTGGCCTTATCAAAAACAAGTCGGGGGAGTTGGTCGGCATGGTAGAGGCAAAAGGCGGCGTTGCGGTGACAGGTCTCGGCCAGCTTGAAGAGTGGAGGGACTCGTTCACCGAATTTTTTGACCCCGCCGATTTCGATATCCCCGTAAAGCGGATGTTTGTAGGGCTTCCAGTCGGCGAATTGTTCTCCCATGAGGACAAGGTCTTGATAGGTCATCTCTTCGATCCGGCCTCCCTGGAAGAACATGGCGCCTGCTTCTTCCTCCTCGGCCTTCTTCTCCTTGCCGATATTCGCCCCGGCGATAGGGTCCAGGTCCAGCTCATTGGAGAAGGTGTAGACGCCGAGGACGTTGTACATGAAATCGATCGTTCCGCCGTAGACGGTGTACATGTCCTTGTAGACGATGATGTATCTGTAGCCGGGGAGGATCTTTTCGCCTTTCTTGCCCACATAGTCATAGATCCTTATGTCCGCCGGATTGTAATCACCCAAGTTCTTTGCCCCGGGTCCGCGGAGGATCATGCCGCCGGAATTATGGAAACTCTGGGCTCCCAGGATATTGGGATGGGCTTCCATGAAATTCTTGACGGCGATCGTGTCGGGCCATTCAAATGGATAATCTCCGGCGCCGCTCTGGACATAGTCCGGCTGCCAGTCGAAGCCGAAATTCCGGTTCATGTCATATCCCCCCGGAGGGTCTTCGTTGATCAGCCCGTCGCCGTCGTTATCGATTCCTTCATCACCCAGCAGAATATACTCCCCCTTCTCTCCCGGTTTCACGGGGACCATGATCCGGGGGTCATCCGGATGGGGCTTAAAATTGCCGTTCGGGTCTTTCTTCCGCATCATCGTGATCGAACCGTCGCCGTCCAGATCGTCCGGTCCGTCCTCGTCCGCGACCCCGTCGTGATCGTCATCGTAAGGCACGAGCCCGGAGCGGGGCGAGTTGGGATCGGATGGGTTGTGAATATAATAATCGCGGCTGTCCGGGTTCATCGTCGGAACGATATAAAATGCCCGCTCGTCGAGAAGGCGGGTGCAAAGGTCGGTCTTGCCGTAGTTCTTGAGAAGATACCAGATGGCGTAGAGGGCGACTTCAGTCCCCTGGATCTCGTTGCCGTGAATATTGCCGTCGATATAATAGCCCGGTTTGCGGTCGGCCGGGCCGGTTTTCGGGTTGTTCAGAAGGACGGCCCAGATGTCCCGGCCCTGGTGGGATTTACCGATGGACTGAAGCATCACAAACTGAGGGTAAGCTTTCTCGAGCGCCCTGAGGGAAGAGGTCAATTCCGCGTGGTCATAGAAATGGTCGAATGAAAGATTCACTTCGGAGGCGCAAAGAGGCCTCAGATAAGCCGTTCCCATAAGAAGAACCAACCCGATCGATGCGATCAACAGAGTTTTTCTTAACATTTTGCCCTCCCCTCACTCCAAGACCAGGGTCGTATCGAGGGTCCCCAACTTCGGAGACCAGGCCGAGATGGTCACCTTCGAGCCTTTCTTGCCCTTGATCGTCCATTCCAGTTTCCGGGTATCGCCGCTCCCGCCGATCGAAGGGATGGACTCGATCGGCTTCCCAGAAAATATGACCTGGTCAGGGCCTGTCTTGACCCGGACCCGGATCGGCCAGGAAGTCTGAGCCCGCCGGCCCTGAGCCGTCGCCGTCGGGAACCAGCCGTTGTTTGTGTAATAGACCGTGACTTGATAAACGTCCGGGCCGAGAGCTTGCACCTTGGATTCTTTGACGGCGAGCTCCGCGACCTTGTCCATGAGTTTCAAATAGAATTCGGTCTGGAAAGAGATCGTCTTCTCGATCTCCGCGGGGGGCGGATCGATCCTCAGGTAAGGGACAAAGCCTCCGATCTCGACGTCTCCCAGTGTCGGGTGTTTGTAGGGAGCCCAAGAGACGAAACCCTTGCCTTTAAGGAAGGAGTCCGACCAATTGAGAAGATAGGCATCGGGATGCTCTTCCCCTTCAGCCTGGGGTTTCTTGGGCATCTTCTCCATCATCTCGGCCATTTTGGCCGGGTTGACCTGGCCGGACTTGACCATGCCGATGAGCATGCCGGCGTTGATGTTCGGCGGGGCGCCTTGGTCCTTGAGAAAGGCGGCAACCTTTTCCTCGCCCAGGGCGATAAACTCTTCGGATGACATTGTCTTAAGCTTGTCCGCCGTCAAGGCATCCTTGGGCGGTTCTTTTTTGGGCTCAGGCACGGCCCAAAGGTCGGACGAAAAAACGGGCACACCGTATTGAAAATAAGCATAGGCCGCGAATGAACCCTTGCCGACGCCCTTGGCTCTTTTTTCCGGATAGTCAAGCTTCGCTTCTTTGAGAGCGTCCTTGTACTCCTTTTGAATGGCTTCGAAGATGGGGACATCCTCCCGGTCCAGCGCGACCGCCGGTCCCATGCCAAAGAACATGGCGACCATGTCCTCCGTGATCTCCTGTCCGCCGGCGATATTCATCCCTTTGAGAATCTCCACGATCTCTTTGATGCTGTATTCGGTGTCAGCCTCTAGCCCGAGAAAGCCGGCCATCATCTTCGGGACCTTGACCCTGTCACCCCCGGCCCTGGCTTGACCGGTCTGCTGGAGGTTGAGAAAAGTGTTTTCGGTGGAGAAATTGAGGGCCAGGGCGATGTTGCGATGGGACGAGAGGAATTTGAGCACAGCTATCGTCTCCGCCTCAGAGATAGGATAGCGGCCGGCCGGCTTGGCATCATATTCGAAATCATGGGGAAGATTCCGGTTCAGTGCGACTCCGCCGGGATAATCTTCGTTGTACTCTCCGTCGCCGTCGTTATCGATGCCTTCGGTATAGAGAGTATAGATTCCCTTTTCTCCTTTTGTCGGGTCGGCCAGGCGCAAGAGCCGGGATTCTTTGGGGTCGGGAATCCACTTCCCCTCGGGGTCCTTGACCCGCATTTGGGTGATCAGGCCGTCTTTATTCAGGTCCTCGGGTCCGTCCTCATCGAGGAGGCCATCATCATCTTCATCCACCGGCCGGGCATTCGACCATTTTTCGTAGCGGACGGGGGCGAAGAAAATCTGGGCGGCATCCGGATTGAGCAAAGGGGCGACATAGACCGTCCTTTTGTTCAAAAGGGCGCTGATCCTAGAGTCCGTGGAAGAGCGGCTGAGGAGCTTGTCCGCGAGCATCAGAGCGGCCTCCGTTCCGACCACATGGACTCCTTCGAGGTTGGCCGAGATGAAGATGGCCGGACGCGAATCCGGGTCGGGGCCGGCTTCTTTCTGAGCAGCCAGCCGCAGGACCAGGAGTTCCGTGTTTCCGGCCGACTTCCCGATCGGTATAAGCTGAGCGAGCCAGGGGTACTGGAGGGTCCATGATTTCAGGAGAGAAGACACCTCGGCAGGGGAGTGGTACTTATCAAAAGACAGCTTCGAGGTTTCCGCCTCCAGGCGGACTAATAGAAGAGTCAAACACAGGCCAAGCGTGAAGAGAACGCGGCGAGACATTCAAACCTCCTTGATCAAGGCCGACGCCAAGTGAGACAGTTTTAGCCTATTTGTTCATATCAAGAATATACGGAAACTGCGTCCCTAAAGTTATCATTCCGGGAGGCAGCTGTAAAGTCCGACGACAGCGATGAGGGGTGAGCGGGGAGCGACAAAGACCAGGAGGGCCAAGAAATTCTGGGCAAATGATCCGGGCCGATACAAATAATCTACTGTATTCCTATAGGTATTATAGTGTATATTTTTTTCTCTGAGTCATTTATAATCTCTCTCGAAGTCCTGGCTGGATACGGAGGCGTCATGAAAAACAGGGTGGCCTATCGCAATCTAACCGTCTTGGTCTGTCTCTTTTTTACAACGGCTCTCGCGTCGTCATTGACCGGGCAAAGCGCGGCTAAGGTGGCCTCGCTCTATGATAAATTCTCCTGGCGGGGCATCGGGCCGGCCGTGATGGGCGGCCGGACGGTCGATCTCGACGCTGTAGAGAGTCAGCCCTGGATTATCTATGCGGCCGTGGGACCCAGCGGCGTCTGGAAGACCGAAAACAACGGCGTCAGCTGGAACCCCGTTTTTTGCAAAGAGAACACGGTTTCGGTGGGAGACATTGCCATTGCCCAGGCCCAACCGAACATTGTCTGGGCGGGGACGGGTGAAGCCACCTGCCGCAACAGCGTCACGGTCGGAGACGGTGTCTACAAATCCACAGACGGCGGCAAGACCTGGACCAATATGGGCCTTCGCGAAACACGCCATATCAGCCGGATCATTATCAATCGAGGGGACCCGAACATTGTCTATGTCGCGGCCATGGGGCATCTCTGGGGTCCGAACCCGGAACGGGGCATCTTCAAGACGATCGACGGCGGGAAAACCTGGACCAAGGTTCTCTATGTGAATGAAAACACAGGGTTTGCCGACCTGGCCATGGACCCCTCCGACAGCCTCACCCTGTTTGCGGCCGCTTACGAGCATCGCCGGCTGCCCTATTATTTTTCGAGCGGCGGCCCCGGCAGCGGTTTGTACAAAACTTCCGACGGCGGCCTGACCTGGAAGAAGCTGACCAAGGACTTGCCCGAGGGGTTGATGGGGCGGATTGGCATCGATGTCGCCCGCAGCAGCCCAAATGTTGTCTATGCCCTGATTGAGCACCAGCAGGCCGGAATCTGGCGGTCCGAAGACAGGGGAGAGTCCTGGAAAAGGATGTGCGATCCGCAAACCGCGCAAAGGGTCAACAATCGCCCCTTTTACTACAGCCAGATCCGGGTCGACCCGAAGGACGATAAGCTGGTCTATGTCCTTTCCACCGGTCTTTATGCTTCAACGGATATGGGACAGAAATTCCGGCCGATCGGCGGCGGCATCCATCCCGACCACCACGCCTTCTGGATCGACCCCGCCAACCCGCTCCACCTCATCGATGGGAACGATGGCGGAATTGACGTCTCCTATGACGGAGGGAAAAACTGGTTCGCTCATCAAAACATGGACCTGGCCGAGGTCTACCAGATCGGGTATGACCTGAGAAGCCCCTATTCTGTCTATTGTGGCCTACA
>Ga0315282_10011631_pt1 | contig 13587 bp, 11 predicted proteins | sample YL17G07_20_MG_FD_203693 | JGI IMG/M metagenome (GOLD analysis project Ga0315282, IMG submission 203693) | Sediment microbial communities from Yellowstone Lake, YNP, Wyoming, USA - YL17G07_20 | ecosystem: Environmental > Aquatic > Freshwater > Lake > Sediment | place: USA: Wyoming | collected... | reverse complement strand
AAAAAATTTTCTTTCCCCTACATCTCTTTAAAATTTTTTGCGTCCGAGCCGTCGTTTTCAGTCTGATCCTGCCCGCCGCCGCAGGCGGCGGGCTAAAAGCATGCCCCGTAGTTGACGAAGTCATACTTCGGGGTCAGCGTCGGGATTTTCCGTAAAATAGGTTCGGATTTTAACTAAAACAGACCGTTAAAACCAAAAAACCGGCGAAGCCGGTTTTTTGGTTTTAACGGAGGGGGTAAGATTCGCCCCGCTTATTTGGGAATTACGGAAGCGGGAGGATTCGAACCTCCGAGGCCTTTTCAGACCTTCCGGTTTTCAAAACCGGTGCAATCGTCCGCTCTGCCACGCTTCCATAAAAGGGCGGAGTTCAGAACCGCTCGTAATAACCGCTCCCTACCCCTCCAGCTTCCTTAATTGCCCAACCAAGCTATCAAAAGCCAAGTCAAACGCCTCAATCAAATTCTGGCTCACTTCTTCTACTTCCAAATTATTTTTGGCAATCTCCAACCCCAGCCGCACCACAAAGATATTATGATGAACATGGTATTTAGCGTTTAAAACGAACTTAGCCAACTCTAAATTCCCCTGCTGGAGCAATTTCACTAAACGGTCCAGCTTTTTATTGCTGAAATATTTTTCCAGCTTTTCTTTATCAGTTTTGTTGATTCTCTGAAAATAAAAACGTATGTTCATAAAAAATAAAACCGAAGGCGACACGTACAAATTGCTGCACAATTTTACATCTCAGCAATGTAAAAATTTCTTTGAAATTTTGTACGTTGCGGGACATCGTGGACAATGTTACCCTTCGATAAACTCAGGATTGTCCTGAGGAGTTCGACTGAGGCTCACTCGAAGTCCTCACCGAAGGACAAAAAACGATTTTTAAAAAAACTTCTTCGTAGCGGTCGATCATCTGCTGGATACTAAAATTTTGTTCAACATGCCTTCGGCAGTCAGCTCGATTTATTTTATCAATTTTTTTAACAGCATCAGCCATTGCTTTTAGGTTGTTGTCTTTGATTATGAAGCCGGTTTTCCCGTCTATAACTATTTCAGGAACCGCTCCTCTTCCAAGGGCAATCACCGGCGTGCCGCAAGCCATCGCTTCTATCATTACCAGACCGAAGGGTTCTTCCCATTGGATGGGCACAAACAATCCTTTGGCTTTCTGGTAATATTGATAAAGCTCATTGTAAGGCACATAGCCAATGTGTTTGATTTTTTCATCAAGAAAAGGTTTTACTCTTTTATCCCAATAATCGCCGGTTACCGGCGGACCAATAATGATTAATTTGACGTCGGCCAGCCGCGCCGCCTCAACTGCTTCAGCCACGCCTTTTTCCGGATGGAGCCGTCCCACAAACAAAAAATAATCTTCGCAATTTTCCGAGAAAGGAAAAAGTTTCAAATCTATACCGTTATAAATCGTGGCAGCGTAATTTAAATCTGGCGCGGGCTTGCGCTGGCTGTCGCTGATAGAAATAAAATACTGATTGGGGCTGGAAAACATCTTGAAAATTTCAGCTCGCCAAGGATAAATCGGGTCATGCAAAGTGTAAAAAACTGGAATTTTTGGATGAGAAAGCGCCAGAGGCAGGGCGCGATCAACCGGATGAATATGAAGCAAATCATAATTTCCCTTTTCTGCTTCTGCAAACATCTTTGCAATGAGATACTGATCCCAAAGACTATAAATTTTATTGATTTCTGCGTTGCCTACATTTTGCTCTTTGGTAATAGCTTCACCTTCCGATTGTTTTAACGCCTTTAGTCCAGCCGAAAAAATATTGGTTACCTTAACCTTTGTCCCCTCAGGCCCATAGAAATCCACTTGGTGGCCCTTTTTAACCAAGCCCTCGCTGACCGCCACCGCGATGTCCATCGGAGCATAAATTATCCCAGGTGGCGGCGGAGTAGTAAAATGACCAGTGACCATTGTGGCAATTCTAAGTTTTTTCATAAATACTGGTTATTCAGTAATAAATTGTAAAGCGGCTCCTAAAGCCCAAGCCTGAATAGAACAGGCTTTAGGAATTTCTTTTAATTGGCCATCAGGGAAGACAGCATAAAATTCTGGGATGTGTCCTAATTCTTTATGAGCAGTCAAAATCGCGTTTTTTACTTTTTGATATTCGGCTGGGTATCCGCATCTTTTTAATCCTTGAGCAATTATCCAATTGTCATGAGGCCAAACCGAGCCCAAATGATAACTTTCCGCATCAAAATCAGGCTCGCCAAGACCATGAGTTCTAATGCCATATCTTGTCCAAAGCTCTGGACTAAAAAGCTTTTTAACTACCGCTTCTTGTTTTTCTTTTTCCAAAATTTCACAAAAAAGCAAATGTCCGGGATTAGAAGTAATGGTTTGTTTTTGATTCTCTTGACCATCAAGCGCCAACGCAAAATAGTTTTTCTCAGCCATCCAGAATTTTTCCTCAAAACGCTTTTTTAATTGCTCAGCCAATTGGCTATATTTTCCATTTTCAAGCATTTGGCCGGCTTTTTTAAAAGCCAGATAGCTATAACCTTGAGCTTCAACAATTGCCACTGGCGGCTCTATTTTTAAGTGATTAACAAAACTGTCTTTCCAACCCTGATGAAATAGTTGTCCTTTTTCTTGTTTCCGCTGGTAACGCAAAAATCCAGATTTGTCAGTTTTAATTTTTTGGACGAGCCACTTGACGGCTGATTCAATGTTTGAACGATGGATTTTTAGAAATTTATGGTTATTAGTTTTTTCAAGATAGAAAGAACAAATAATAATAAAAAGTGGCGTGGAATCAATTGAGCCGTAGTAAGGAGACAGTTTTGGATGTGTTTCATGGAGGATTTTACCTGGCTCCTCTTCGCTTATCTCATCAATTTTTTTTCCTTGAAGTTTTGCTAAAATTTCTAAAGTTGCCTTGGCAATTTCCTGGTTGATTTCAAGCAGCTGCCAAGAACTAATTAACGAATCGCGGCCAAAAAGACGCATAAATCTGGGGAAGCCGGCGTTTAAATAGCCATATTCTTTGTCAAGCAACCTGGTGAGGTCATTTTTTAGCTTCTCCTTCATGTTATTTTTTAGCAATTATTTCATAATAAGTTTTTTCGTAATCATCAACCATCCTTTCTTTACTGAATCTTTCTTCAACACGCTTTCTGACTAAAGCCCGATCAATTTGATTAACTTTCTTCATTGCTTCAATTAATAAATCTAGATTGCTCTCAACAACGAATCCGGTCTTGCCATCTTTAATTAATTCTGGCATTGAGCCGCGGCGATACGCAATCACCGGCGTTCCGCAAGCCATTGACTCAGCCACTATCAAACCAAAAGGCTCTTCCCACTCAATTGGATAAAGGCAGGCCTTAGCTGGACCATAAAAATCAGAAAGTTGCTGTTCAGTAAGCTCGCCGACATATTTAATTTTTTCATTAAGATGTGGCTTGATATAGGTTTCAAAATATTTTACTTGGGTTGGATCAATTCTGCCGGCTAAAAGCAATTTTACTCCTAATTTTTCCGCCGCAGCAATGGCATTTCCCACTCCTTTATGTTTATTCATTCTGGCAATCCAGACAAAATGCTCTCCACCTTTGGGATTAAATTTAAAATGACTTAAGTCAATACCGTTATAAATCACGCGAATTCGCTCTGGAGGAAATTTAACCATCGCCTGTGCTTTAGCTGATTGGCTGATAAAAACAATATTGATTCTTTTTGCCTCTTCTGCGAAAAGACGCAAACGATCATCTTTGCTTGCGTCAGCGTTGGTTCGATAAAGGGGGTTGTGCATGGTGTGAATTACCGGCGTTTTTGTCAGGTTATGAAAAAATAATGCCCAGAGATCAAGATGAGTATGGATAATGTCAAATGTGTCCGCATTAGCCATTTCAAAGGCCTTTGATAAATTTCTTAAATTCCAGACCGGATTTGCCCAGGGAATGCCGGCCTCAAGTAGCGGTTTATCAAAAACCGAAATTAGTTTTGCTTTGGTTTTTGAGCCAGGCGAAGCAAAAAGCGTCACTTCGTGTCCTTTGTCGGTCAATCCATCGCAAAGCATGGCAATGATTCTTTCGATTCCCCCGTATTTTAAAGGCGGAATCGTTATCCAAAGAGGAGCAATTTGAGCAATGCGTAATTTTTTCACATTCATTAGAATAGACACCCGAAAACCTTTGAAGATATGGCCTTTTGGGTCTATCAATAATAAATAATACTGGCGGAGGAGGTGGGACTCGAACCCACAAACCGCTTTTTAGACGGTTACAGTTTAGCAAACTGTTGCCCAACCATTAGGCGACTCCTCCCGATATTCTTATTTTACCTACCAAGACAAATAAAGTCAATTTAATTTTTGTATATTCGGACAGAATATGATATAATAATAAAAATTATTGGTCCGAATCAATTATGAGAGGAAAAATATATACACTAAAAGAAAAATTAAAAGTAAAAAAATTAATATTAGCTGGTAAAAGTTATAAAGAAATAACATCGCTCGCGGGGGTACCGAAAAGTACTATAAGTACTTGGTTTGGAAAAACGATAAAAAGACCTATAAATAGACGGGCGATATTAGAACATCTATCTAATATTCGCAAATTAGCAGTTGCTGCTCTAAAAAATAAATGGAAACAAAAACGAAACGAAGAAACCCAATTAATAAAAGCGAGCATTAAGAAAGAATTAGTAAATTATCCCCTTGAAAATATTGGTTTTTATAAATCGCTGCTCGCCATATTATATTGGGCCGAAGGAGATAAATATAAAGGAGCTTGTGGAATAAGATTTACTAATACTGACCCCAATTTAGCGAAATTATACATAACACTACTTAGGACGTGTTATAATATTGATGAAACTAAATTCAGAATAAGATTATACGTTCACCATTATCACTCAATAAAACAAGTTAAGACCTTCTGGTCAAAAACACTCAACGTTCCTTTAGCCCAATTTAATAAAGTTTATATAAAAAAACGAGGTAGAACAAAAAGATTCAGGAAAAATTTTGCAGGCATTTGTTTTGTTTATTACGGAGATAGTAATATAAGAAAAGAATTATTAGAGTTAGGATTTTCTTTAGGAAAAATTATAACAAAGCCTGCCCTCATAGCTCAATGGACAGAGCGTGACCCTGCGAAGGTCAAAATCCCTGTTCGAATCAGGGTGGGGGCACCATTATGAATCTCTCTACTCTCATTGAGGAAATTCCTAGGGTTGGGCCCCAATACCAAAAGAAGTTAAAAAAATTAGGGATTAAAACCGTTGGCCAGCTTTTTTATCATTTTCCCCATCGCTATGATGATTTTTCAAATTTGGTAAAAATTTCAGATATTCACGAAGGCGGCCCCGCCTCAGCCTTAGCTTCGGCGGGCAAGCCCTTTTGTTTTCAGGGAGAAATTCTGGATATAAAAATTATCAGAACCTTCAGAAAAAGAATGATTTTGACGCAGGCGACTATTGGTGATGAAACGGGAAAATTAAAAGCGATTTGGTTTAATCAACCCTATCTAATCAATACTTTTAAAAAAGGAGATTATGTTTGTCTGGCAGGAAAAATAAATGGAAAAGGAAGCGCAAAATATTTATCCAGCCCGGCGTATGAAAAAATTGAACCCCGCCCTTTCGCAAAAGGGCGGGGGGAAATTGGAAATTCCGACCTGACTCATACGGGTCGACTTATTCCGGTTTATCCGGAAACCGAGGGATTATCTTCGAGATGGTTAAGATTTATTATAAAACCGCTATTGGTAAAATTAAAAAACCAGCTTCAAGATCCTCTACCGGAAAAAATCAGAAAAAAATACGAATTTTTGCCCCTTGAAAAAGCACTTTGGCAAATCCATTTTCCCGATTCTTTAAAACTCGCTGAAGAAGCAAAAAGAAGGTTTGCTTTTGAAGAATTATTTACTCTTTCCCTTTTTGTCTTAAAGGAAAGAATGAGGTTAGCCCGAGAAAAAGCGATAAAGATTCCGCTGAATGTGGAATTAATGAAAAAATTTACGGAAAGCCTACCTTTTACATTGACCAATGCTCAAAAAAAATCTGCCTGGCAGATATTAAAAGATTTAGAAAGACCGAGACCAATGAACCGCCTCTTGGAAGGCGATGTTGGTTCTGGCAAAACAGTGGTGGCGACAATGGCTATTTTGAATGTAACTAAAGCCGGTTTTCAAACTGCCTTTATGGCGCCGACGGAAATTTTAGCCAAGCAACATTTTAAGACTATAAATGGACTTTTAAAAAAATTTAATTTGAATATTGGCTTAATCACCGGTAAAAATAGTTATTACAAAAATAAAAAAACTATCCGGAAAGAACTTTTAGAAAAAGTAAAAGAGGGTGAGGTTGATCTTTTTTTAGGGACGCATGCTTTAGTTCAAGCAGAAAATAGTTCAAGTAAAGTGCCAAATGTGAAGTTTAAAAACTTGGCTTTGGTAATCATTGATGAGCAGCATCGTTTTGGAGTAGAACAAAGAGCTAAACTCTGCCACGCCCCCGTTTCGCACGAGTACCCGGAATTTATTCCCCATTTACTTTCAATGACCGCCACCCCTATCCCCCGCACTTTGTCCCTCACGGTTTACGGCGATCTTGATTTGTCAATTATTGATGAATTACCGAAAGGAAGAAAGAAAATTGTCACCAAAATAATCCAACCAAAAGACAAAAAAGAAACCTATGAATTTGTCCGACAACAAATAAGGGAGGGCAGACAGGTTTTTGTCATCTGCCCCCGCATCGAACCAGCAAAAAATTCTCAAGAAATTATAGATGGTGAAGTTTCCCAACAAGTTTTAAGTTGGATGGAAGTAAAAGCGGTCAAAGATGAATATAAAAAACTATCGGAAGAAGTTTTCCCCGACTTGAGAGTCGGTATGCTCCACGGGAAAATGAAAACCGAAGAAAAAGAAAAAATAATGAAAGATTTTAAGGAAAATAAAATTGATATTTTGGTTTCTACCTCGGTCGTGGAAGTGGGAGTTGATATTCCAAATGCCAGCGTAATGATGATCGAAGGTTCGGAAAAATTCGGCTTAGCCCAACTCCATCAATTTAGAGGAAGAGTGGGACGCTCGGATTTTCAATCTTATTGCTTTTTACTCACTGACGCGGCGGGAACAGTTTATAACAGGAGGCTAAAGGCGTTAATTTCCTGCGATAACGGTTTTGAATTAGCAGAGAAAGATTTGGCGATTCGGGGACCGGGAGATTTTTCCGGCGCCAGGCAGTGGGGAATCCCCGACTTAACCATGGCTTCTCTGACAGATGTATTTTTAGTGGAGGAATCCAGAAATGAAGCTAAAGAAATTTTAGAAGAAGACCCTCAATTAAAAAAATATCTTCTTTTAGCGGAAAGATTAAAAGAATTCAAAAAAAGAATCCACTTGGAGTAATAAAGGAGAATTAATAATTTAAAACCCCGCCAGATCTGGCGGGGTTTTAAATAGTGGCGCTACGGGTAGTCGAAACCCGATTTAGTGATTGAAAGCCACTTGTCCTAACCGTTAGACGATAGCGCCAAATCTTTTTTATCTTAACTTAAAGATTGAAAAATGACAAGTAAAATGATAAAATAACTGAATCAAAATATATGAAAGCCTTATCAAAAGTCTATAATCCAAAAAAAGTTGAGGGCAAAATTTATCAATTCTGGGAGAAAAGCGGTTTTTTTAATCCCGATAAACTCCCGATAGGAAGAAAGAAGACTTTTTGTATCATCATTCCGCCGCCAAATATTACGGGCTCTTTGCATATGGGCCATGCTTTGGATGCGACGGTTCAAGATATTTTAATCCGCTGGCGGCGACTTCAAGGATATAAAACTCTTTGGCTTCCCGGCACAGATCACGCCGGCATCGCCACCCAAAATGTAGTGGAAAAAGAATTAAGAAAAGAAGGCAAAACTCGTTTTGATTTGGGCAGAGAAAAATTTATTGAAAGGGTCTGGCAGTGGCGGAAAAAATACGGAAATATAATTTTAGACCAATTTAAAAAACTGGGCTGCTCTTTGGACTGGTCAAGAACCAGATTTACTTTGGATAAAGATTACGCTTTGGCAGTAGAAAAAGCATTTTTACATTATTACAAAAAAGGCTGGATTTATAAAGGAAAAAGGGTTGTCAATTGGTGCCCGAGATGCCAGACCTCTCTGTCAGATTTAGAAATAGAATATAGAGAAGAAAAAGGGAAACTCTGGTATATTCGCTATCCACTCAAACCCGTAACTTATAACTTAAAACTTGAAACTTATATTACGGTGGCGACGACGAGACCGGAAACGATGCTGGGAGATACCGCTGTAGCTGTAAACCCAAAAGATGAAAGATACGAAAATTTAGTTGGAAAGACGGCTATTCTTCCTCTGGCCAATCGCGGAATACCGATAATCGCCGATAGATTGATTGACCCGCAATTTGGAACCGGAGCGGTAAAAGTCACCCCGGCTCATGATTTAACCGATTATGAAATTAGCCTAAAACATAATTTAAAAATTATCCAAGTAATCGATGAAGAAGGAGAAATTACCAAAGAAGCCCCTCTTCCCTATCAAAGGTTAAAAGTTATGGAAGCTCGCCAAAAAGTTGTTGAAGATTTGGAAAAGTTAGGATTGATAGAAAAAATTGAGGATTATATCCACCAGATTCCCAAATGTTACAGATGCGGCGCAACAATAGAATTAATTCCTTCCGAGCAATGGTTTTTGAAAATGGATGAGTTAGCTAAAACAGCAATAGAGACTGTAAAGAATGGTAAAGTAAAATTCCATCCTAAACGTTTTGAAAAAGGTTATTTTGACTGGCTAAAAAATATAAAAGATTGGTGTATCTCAAGACAACTCTGGTGGGGACACAAAATTCCTTTAGAGGGAGTGAATGATGTTTTGGATACTTGGTTTTCTGCGGCTCTCTGGCCTTTTGCTACTTTGGGATGGCCCCGCACCAGAATAAGTTCGGTACGGGGTAAACCTCAAAAAAATAAAAAATCTGATATTGAGACGTTCTACCCAACGGATGTTTTATCAACTGCGAGAGATATCATAAACTTATGGGTGGCAAGAATGATTTTTTCTGGAATGGAATTTATAAAAAAAGAGCCATTTAAAAACATTTATATTCATGCCACCGTTTTAACTAAAGAAGGAAAAAGAATGTCAAAATCTCTCGGCACGGGAATAGATCCTATTAATCTTATTGAAAAATACGGCGCTGACGCCACTCGTTTTGGAATTGCCTGGCAAATTATGGGCGGACAGGATATCAAATTTACCGAAGACAATATTGTTATGGGCAGAAAGTTTTGCAATAAAATATGGAATGCTTCAAGGTTTGTTCTGTTGAACAAACCCCCACGGATTAACGCAGATTTTGGCTCGCTCCGCTCGCCGCACAGATTAACACAGATAAAAAATTTAACTCCTGCGGATAAAAGAATCTTAAGGACTTTAGATAAAACAATCAAATTGGTTGATAAAGATTTGGAAAATTTTCAGTTTGGGAAAGCGACCCATAGAATATATAACTTTTTCTGGCACGATTTTTGCGACATTTATATAGAAAAATCGAAAAAACAACTTGCTGACAAAATACACCATGGTGTAAATATTACTACGCAAAAGGTTTTACTTTTGGTCTTGTTAAATTCTCTGAAGCTTTTACATCCTTTTACCCCTTTTATTACCGAAGAAATTTATCAAAAAATTCCGATAAAAGATAAAAAGAAAGCTTTAATGATTGAAAAATGGCCAATATAAATTATTTAATCTACGTAATCTTTGGATTGACCCCAAGCGTAATTTGGCTGTTTTTTTATTTAAGAAAAGATGTCCATCCGGAACCAAAAAGAATGGTAATCAAGATTTTTCTACTCGGCGCTTTAATAGCCCCTTTAGCAGCCATAATAGAATGTTTTCCTGTTGGTTATAACCAAATTACGGGATTAGTATGCCTGCTTCGCTCCCTCTTTTCTAATTTCTTACCAACATCCTTGGGAATATTCTTTTATATGTTTTTAATAATAGGAGGCGTAGAAGAAATTTTTAAATATTTAGTAGTCAGATTTAAGGTGCTTAAAGATCCTGCTTTTGACGAACCCACGGACGTAATGCTTTATATGATTATTACTGCTTTAGGCTTTGCGGCCATTGAGAATATTCTGGTTTTGTTTTCTCTTGAAAAACCGTTTTTAATCGCTCAGGTTTCTTTTCTTACCGCTTATCGTTTTATCCTTCCAACTTTTCTGCATACATTATGCTCAGGCACCATAGGCTACTTTTTAGCCAAATCTTTTTTTGACCCAAAACAAAGGAGGAAATTATTATTTACAGGATTCTCTCTGGCAATTTTCTTGCATGGTTTATTTAATTTCTCTATAATAAAAATTGGGGAAAGCTTAAGAACGCTGCATGGCCAAATAATTATTGTTGACGAACGCTTATTCCTTTCCTTTTTTCTTCTTTTAATAACTATTTTAATTGGCCTTGCTATTTTTGTAACAATCGGTTTTAAAAAATTAAAAAAAATAAAAAGCGTTTGTAAAATTATATAATAATAAAAAATTAATAGAACATAATTGATAAATAGAGCTTTCGACTTATTATTTTTTATTTATGTTTTATTAACTATTAACTAATCCATGTCTTCATATTTTGAAAAACTCAAAAGGGGAATGGGTAGCAATGGCAAAATTGAAGAAGAGACTCAAAGAGAGGAAGAAAAAGAGATTGAAGTGGAAACCAAAAAAGAGTATAAAAAAGAGGTGAAAGAGACGCCAAAAGAAAAATCAAAAATTAACCCCGCTAGAAATAGAATTTCTAATGGGGGAAAACTGCCAGAATTTAAAAAAGTTGAGATTGAAGTAAAACCAATTATTTCTGAGCCGAGGAAAATTAAAGAAGAACTTCAAGAGGAGAAGAAATCAAAATGGTTCGGCCAAGAAGGACAATTAACGGTGGATGTGTATAAAACAAACGATTATTTAATCATCCAATCAGCCATTGCCGGAGTAAAACCAGAGGATTTAGATGTTTCTATTGAAAATGATGTATTAACAATAAAAGGAAGCAGGGAGAAAACAGCCGAAATAGAAGAAAGGGATTATTTTTACCAAGAGTGCTACTGGGGAGCCTTTTCCAGGCAAATTATTTTGCCAGAAGAAGTTGACCCTTCAAGAACAGAAGCAAAAATGAAAGAAGGGATTCTAACCATAAAAATTCCGAGGATTGAAAGGCAAAAAAAGAGAAAAATTATTATAAAAGAATAAATCTTAAAATTTCTAATTCCTAATTTCTAATGACTAATTAAAAACTGCCCTTAAGGGCAGTTTTTTTAGTGTCGGAGGAGGGATTCGCCCCGCACTAGAATAAATTCGGTGCGGGGTTTCGGTTACCTTCGGTAACCTCAAAACTCAATATGGGCAGGGAGGGACTTGAACCCTCAACCCTTTCGGGATACGGTCCTAAGCCGTAAGCGTATTCCAATTCCGCCACCTGCCCAAGCGCGCTTGCCCCGTATAATCCCGAAGGGATTTGTACGGGGTGTACCAGTTTCGCCACTCCGACAAAAAAAAGTGAAGCGTGTTTGCTAGCTTGCCCCGCACCATCAGCTTAAGCGGATCGGTGCGGGGTTCCACCACAGGGACAGATTTAAATTTTGTCTTATTTGACTATTTTATATTATCCTCCCTTAATAAAAAAATCAACCCTCAAACCAAAATTGGCATAGGATTGATTTTTAAATCAATAATCTTTCAAAATTGTGTTCTTTAAGCTACTCCTAATACCGATCTAACCAAAGCTGGGATGGCTTTTGACAAAAGCGCTAAAGCAAAACCAACCACTGCATAAACAATATAGCTTCTGCCAGTGGAAACTTTTTCAGGCGCACCTCCGGCTGTCACTATCGTTAAACCTCCCCAAATTACCATAATAGCAACAATAGCTATCAAAACAATAAATATCCAGTTAGTAACAGTGTAAATAGCGTTCATTACGCAGCAAAGGCCACAGAGATTATTTGTCGTAAAATCGCATGCGCCTGATGTAGGGCAACCGGTAATCTGCACATTATTAGACATCGTGCAAGAGGTCGGTACTTGGGCTGCGGCTATCATTGGAGTAACTAAAGCGGCAGCTAAAACTAAAGCGGGTAAAATCTTTTTCATTTTTTTATTAAATATATTAATTCAAAAATATTCTTCGACCTTTAAAATTTAAATGTGTCTTTTTTATGCTACTCCCAATATTGATCTAACTAAGGCTGGGATGGCTTTTGACAGAAGCGCTAGAGCGAAACCAACCATTGCATAAATTATATAACTTCTGCCCGTACTTACTTTACTCGGGTCCCCTCCAGCTGTTACTATCGTCAAACCTCCCCAGATTACTATAATAGCTACAATCGCCATTAAAATAATGAAGATTCAGTTGGTTACGGTATAGATAGAATTCATTACGCAAATAAGTCCCCACTGATTACCCGCCGTACTTACTGTTCCAGTTTGACAAGTTGCATTCAATGTCTGTCCTACAAAAGTTCCTGCAACAAGACTACAAGGAGCCGCTGAAGTACAAGTTACAGTACCGGCACTAGTAGTTATTTGCCCACTAGTCCGGCTAAGAGTCTGACCAATTCTGCAACATTCTGGCGGACTTACCTGTGCCGTAGCTATCATCGGCACGAGCAAAGCAATACTTAAGACTAAAGTTGGTAAAATCTTTTTCATTTTTTAATTATATATTTTTATATATAATTTATGCAAGTAATTTTTCCACAGATTAAAGCTCGACTTATCCTCCGAAACTTAACTTAAAATGCCCCTGATTACCGAGATTAGGCCTTTCGCTAAAAGAACAATTGCAAAGCCAATCGCAGTATAAAGAATTATTCTTTTTGCAGTATTGGTTCTTTCTAAATTCCCGGCGGCAGTAACAAACAAAAATCCGGCAAAAATTATCATCAGGGGCGCTATCGCTACTGCAAGCCAAAAGATGAAATCAATGATGCTGTTTATAAGCTGATCTATACTTTCCCATTTAAGAGGATTAAGGAAGCGAATAACAAATCCACCGCCACCACCGCCACCACCGCCATTTCCTCCACCACCACACGTGTTATTGCTTGGATCGCAAGTGCTTTGTGCACAGGTTGCAACTGATTGGCAGTTACTACCTGAACATTCATAATGAGGGTTGGCTGCAGGAGGGTTGCAGGCGCTAACACAATCAGCATTGGTAGTACAACTATTTTGTCCGCAGGTCGCAACTGACGTACAGGTCCCACTGACGCATTCATTATGAGGATTGGTTGAAGGAGGATTGCAAGTGATGTTAGTATTAAACGTTACTGTTACCGATCTATCAGTATTCATATTCACAGTACAAGTAGTTGCTATTCCAGAACAAGCCCCTGACCAGCCAGCAAAGGTGCAACCACTAGGAGCACTAGCAGTTAGAGTAACTGATGTGCCGCTAGCATATGCGTAAGAGGTGGGTAAATTGTAAGCTTGATTTGGCGGGTTAAGGACTACTGTTCCTGATGAGGCACAAGTACCAGCTTTGGAGACAGATAGGGTGTAGGGAGCAGTACATCCATTTG
>Ga0315282_10011629_pt1 | contig 13588 bp, 8 predicted proteins | sample YL17G07_20_MG_FD_203693 | JGI IMG/M metagenome (GOLD analysis project Ga0315282, IMG submission 203693) | Sediment microbial communities from Yellowstone Lake, YNP, Wyoming, USA - YL17G07_20 | ecosystem: Environmental > Aquatic > Freshwater > Lake > Sediment | place: USA: Wyoming | collected... | reverse complement strand
TCGTTGCGTAACCAGCGTGGTCAAAAAAAATTGTTGCGTTCGTTTTTCCATCATGCACAATTAAGAATATGATGTGTTCTATTATTTATTCAAAACTCAATAACATCGAAAATTTTTTTATCTATCATTTCGTTAAATTTGGGGTCAATGAATTGTATCAGATAAATATCCTTTTCGGTAGAGGCGGCAATTATTTTAGCCGGCAGATACAGTTTTTTATCAACCCAAAACTCGATATCCGTATAATCATTCTTATAAACAGAATCGGGTTTTGTCTTCAACTTCAACCCAATAGAATCCGCTGACTTGCCGCCCTGCTGCTCGATAAGTCTTATCTCAAACTGCTTTCTCAAATCTTCCGTTTTGGTAAAGCCGATTATCGGAAAGTTTCTGCTCGCCAGCTCAAATGCGTCGGCCGGCTCATTCACATCTGTCAACTGACGGCGTTTGACCGATTTGGTCTGGTAATCAATATGAGTAAGCCAGATGCCGTCAAAGATATATTGTTCCAGGTGTTTTTGCTCCTGGCCGTCATCCTGCCTGAGGGTTTGAAAGTCTATTCGTAACGCTGACCTTCCGCTGTCCTTAGTTTTTTGGTAATACAATACTCCTTTTCGCAGTGTCTGCGAATCCAGCAATGGCTGACGGAACAGGTATTCAATCCGGCTTTGATACGACCGCAATTCTGAAACCTTCTGATTCAGTTTGTTCAAGGTTGCATCTATCAGATTAACATCTGCTGCCGCAACGGAATTGCTATCCGCACTCCTCATCGCCCAGCACGGCCAGGCGCTTAAAAGAACAACAACCATTTGCGCAATTTTGATTTTCGTTTGCATCTTCCGCCTACACTCTTTCAACAAGCTGAAGTACCTGGTCTACTTTCTCGATAGTAAAATCCGCGTGTTTGGCAAATTCTTCGGCACGATGATGATTGGTCAGAAGCACCGCAACGGCGCCGGCGGCCTTAGCACACAGCAGGTCAAAAAGGTAATCGCCGACAACCAGTGCTTCCTGCGGCTTTACGTTAAACCGCCTGCATAATTCCGATACGCCGAAACCGTCCGGCTTGACCGGACCATCGTCCCTGTCAACAACAGCATCGAACTTCAAGCCGTGCCTGCGTGCAACAGCGAGGACGTTTCGCCGCTTGTTGCGGGTAAGTATCCCGACGCAGACCCCCGCCTTGCGAAGCGATTGCAGCGTCTTTTTTGCGCCGGCGTTAAGCCTGGATTTTGCCACCGCCATCTGCTCGTGAAAATGCAGTATCTTTTCCGCTCTTTTTCGCTGCGATGGCGTCATCTTTTCCATTGCTTCGAGAATCGGCCCGGCATCTTTGTCCAACCCCATTTCCTGCCGAATCGCATCAAAATCGAAAAATGGTTTGGTTATTGTGCCGTCCAAATCAAATATCACAGCTTTAATCGCCATTTTGGTTTGTTATATGCCGTATGCTATGCTTTTTTTCGCAGCAGTTCGATGAAATATTTGCCCGCCGGGCCAATCATCTTATCCTTACGAACGATTATACCTGTCGGCCTGAAAAAATTCTCATTCGAGAAGTTAATCGCCTTTAGCGTGCCGTTGGTAAGCTCCTGCACTATCGCGGTTTTCGGCAATATGCTTATACCTGAGTTTATCTCGACCGCTCTTTTTATAGTTTCGATATTATCAAATTCCATCACAGGCTGGACAATCACATTATATCGCTGGAGGATACTGTCTATCCAGCCGCGAGTAGGAATATCCGCACCGAAAGATATGAATCTTTCAAATTGCAACTTATGAATATCAATGACAGATTCCTTTGCCAAAGGATGCTTGGGGCTGCACACCAAAACCAGCGGCTCATCCTCGAAATCATAAACCTCAAGCCTTTTGTTTTTTGTCGGCACAGCCACGATTCCGATGTCGACCTCGCCGGCAAGAACATCATCGTAAATCTTGTTGGGACTCAAATATTCGATGTTGACATTAACATCCGGGAAGCGGAGCATAAATTTTTTAACGTAGTTTTGCAGGGCGTGCATACCGATGCTGAATATGGCAGCGACATTGAGCCTGCCGCCGCCGGAAGATTTGAGAGCAATCAAATCATTTTTGAGCTGCTCATATCTGTCAAGCATGTCTCTGGCGGCGTTATAAAGGAGCTGGCCTTCTTTGGTAAGCTCAATAGGCCTTTTTTGGCGGTCAACAAGCTGGCATTTATGGGCCAGTTCAAGCTGGGCCAACTGCTGAGACACCGCTGACTGGCTCACAAAATTCTTTTCGGCGGTCTTTGAAAAACTCCGCAATTGTGCCAGGTCACAAAAGATTTTTAAGGCTTCTATGTGCATTATCAGAGTTCCTAATAAAATGTATTATACTTAATCCCTTTGCGTTTTTCTGCCGAAGTTTTATATTATTTCTTTCTATGCTGTTTTTGAACATTTGGTTGCTTGTATTAGTTTAACTTATATTAACCGCTTTGAAAAGAAAATTTTTTAGGAAGGATTAAAAATGTCTTCAGAAACTATTATCCAGGCCGTTTACCAGCAGGTTATAAACCGAAATCCCGGCGAGCCTGAATTTCACCAGGCAGTAAAAGAGGCGCTTGATTGCTTAGGCCCGGTACTCGACAGTCATCCGGAGTATATCGAGGCCAACATTCTGGGGCGACTGGTGGAGCCCGAAAGGCAGTTTATATTTCGCGTTCCCTGGCAGGACGGCAAAGGCAATTTCTGTGTCAACCGCGGCTTTCGCGTCGGCTTCAACAGCGCTTTGGGGCCTTATAAAGGCGGTCTTCGTTTCCATCCGAGTGTCAATCTAAGTATTATTAAATTTCTGGGATTCGAGCAAATACTGAAGAACTCCCTGACCGGGCTTATGATGGGCGGGGCAAAAGGCGGAGCCGATTTCAACCCTAAAGGAAAAACTGATTCAGAAGTTATGCGCTTTTGCCAGAGCTTTATGACGGAGCTTTGCCGCCACATCGGTCCCGACACGGATGTTCCTGCGGGCGACATCGGGGTCGGCGGCAGGGAAATAGGCTTTATGTTCGGCCAATACAAGCGTATCCAAAACAAATTCGTAGGTGTTTTGACAGGCAAAGCCATCGAATGGGGCGGCTCCCTGGTCCGAACCGAAGCTACCGGGTACGGCCTAGTCTACATAATAAGCGAAGCATTACAAAAAACCGGCAAGAGTTTTGAGGGTGCGACCGTCAGTATATCCGGCTCAGGTAATGTGGCCATATATGCAATGGAGAAAGTCCGGCAGCTCGGCGGCAAGGTGGTAACATTGAGTGATTCGGATGGCTTCATTTATGACCCCGATGGAATCGACTTAAATACTATAAAGCAGATAAAGGAAGTTGAGAGAAAACGGATAAGCGAATATCTGTCAACTCACAAGAACTCCCAATATAACAATAACTGGAGAAGCATCTGGAATATCAAATGCGACGTTGCGCTGCCCTGTGCAACGGAAAACGAGCTCGATGAAGAGTCGGCAAAAACTCTGGTAAAGAACGGCTGTATAGCGGTCGGCGAAGGCGCCAATATGCCTACCACACCTGAAGCAGTAAGGGTTTTCCAGAGCAATAATGTGTTGTTCCTTCCCGGCAAGGCTGCCAATGCAGGCGGCGTAGCAGTTTCAGGCCTTGAGATGGCACAAAACAGCCAGCGAATTTTCTGGACATTCGAGAAGGCCGACTCCGAACTTAGAAACATTATGACAACGATTTACAACAATATCAGCCGGGCTGCGGAAGATTACGGCTGCTCAGGCAACTTCGTTGCCGGCGCGAACATTGCCGGCTTTGTCAAGGTCGCAAGCGCAATGCTGGCCCAGGGGCTTGTGTAAAAAAGCCTGTTTTTTCGTATATTCTTTCGCGCCGTCTGCCGAAAAATATTGTATTCTACGATTGTATCCTCCTGCCACCTCTATATAATAGATGAGAATGAGTGATTCATTTTTACAGGGAGGTCGCTTAAATGGCAACAGAACCCATTACCCAAACTGTCTCCAAAAATCTTCATCATCAAGTTAAAAAGGGATTACCTGGAAGCAAAATGGAAAAACCAAAAGACAGCATATTACAAACATCAGTTCATAACCTCGAGATGTCTGCGAAACGGCTTCATCTTGATGAGCCGATTCACCGAAAGCTGCTTGAGCCGAGAGAAAAAATAGAGATTAATATCGACCCTGCCCTGCCGGGCAGCAAGGTGGCACACATCAAGACCTTCGTTGTCAGGCACAACGATGCCCTGGGGCCTGCGAAAGGCGGCATAAGAATGACCCCCGATGTAACTCTCGACGATATTACAGGCCTGGCGATGGAGATGACCTGGAAGACATCGCTTATCGGCGTGCCTTTCGGCGGAGGCAAATCCGGCATTTGTTACGACCCCGCTATAATCCCGCCGGAAGCCAAGGAGATTATCATCCGCTCATTTACCCGCGGGGCGATACGGCATATCGGGCCGGAGATATATATACCCGCTCCGGATATGGGGACAAATGAGCTCGATATGGCACACATACGCGACTGTATAGCCTATTCCGGAGGCGTATCCATAACCAACGGCTGTTTCGTTACGGGCAAACCAGTCATACTCGGCGGCATAGTCGGCAGACGAGAGGCCACGGGAAAAGGGGTTGTTCATACCATAACAGCGGCTTGTGAAAAACTCGGCCTGGACATCAACAAGATGCGAGTGGCCGTGCAGGGTTTCGGCAATGTAGGCTCGGTCGCCGCCGCTGAAGCAGCGAAATGCGGGGCAAAGGTAATTGCGGTAGCGGACATTACCGGCGGAGTAGTGAACAACGATGGTCTGGATATAGATGCCCTGGTGCAGCACGCACAAAAGAACAGGGGCGTAAAGGGTTTCAAAAAGGCAACGCATATAGACAGAAGTCAAATCTTTGAGGTTGAATGCGATATACTGATACCTGCCGCGGCAGGCTCGCAGATAACCATTGGAAACGTCAAAAAGATAAAGGCCAAACTTATCGCTGAGGGTGCAAATGCACCCACAACCCCGCAGGCGGACGAGATTCTAAACGAGAAAAATATATTCGTAATCCCCGACATTCTATGTAATGCCGGCGGCGTATTCGTCTCCTATCTCGAATACACCCAGGAAACCCAGCGAGAACAAATGACCCTCACCGCCGTTGAACAGCGGCTCGCTAATCAAATGAAGCAGCGATTTAACGAGGTTTATGATTTTGCCAAACAGAAACGGCTCACTATGAGGGAAGCGGCGATGGATATGGCGGTCAGCAAGGTAGTCGAAGCCATATTTGCCAGAGGACTTTTACCGTAGTCTTTGACCGGAGTGAGGCTGATGAGAGACTTGAATCCGAAAAAAGCATTGCAGCAACATCTCCAGACGGAGGATTTTTTCACCGGCGACTTCACAATCAGAAGCCGCCTTGGCGGGCAGGAACAACACCAATCAAAACCATCCGCCGATAAGGATGTAATAATTGAGCTTGAAAAAATAGCCGACGAGGTACGCAAATGCCGCAAATGCGAAATAGGCTATTCACGCACCAATGCTGTGCCGGGCGAAGGCAACTCAAATGCCAGCATTATGTTTGTCGGCGAAGGCCCCGGAGCTGACGAAGATGCACAGGGCAGACCCTTTGTCGGACGAGCCGGCCAACTGTTAGACAAGATAATCGCAGCGATGGGGCTGAAGCGAGAAGATGTCTATATATGCAACGTCCTGAAGTGCAGGCCGCCGGAGAATCGAGACCCAAAACCGGAGGAGATAATCAACTGCCTGCCCTATCTTCAAAGCCAGATTGAGCTGATAAACCCGGAAATCATCGTAGCTTTGGGCGCCCACGCGGCCAGGGCGTTATTAAACGACAACAAATCCATAGGCCAACTGCGGGGTTTGTTTCACGAGTATTATCCCGGCATAGGCAAGCCGCCTATAAAGCTTATGGCAACCTATCACCCCGCTTATCTGCTGCGAAATTACTCCCACGAGAACCGGCAGCGGGTCTGGGAAGATATGAAAAAGGTACTGGAAGCCCTCGGCCTGCCAATACCGGAAAGAGGTAGAAGCTAATCCTCGTTTTCACGCCAAAAAAGGGGCAGCCCCTGTTTTTGCCCCAAAAACCGCTATAAGCCATTGAAACCTCAAAAAAAACGAGATTTTCGCAGATTTTATTTGACTTTAGCGTGAAATTTTATTAGAATGACGTTTGCTAAGAAATATAGTCCGAGAATGTATATACCTGCCCTTTCAGGAGAAGGGTTTTTTCAGGAGAGAGGTGTAGAGAGAGTTTATACACAGGGACAGTGGTCTTTCTCCCTCCATAACTAAAAGTTAACGGAGATAGAGGCATTTTGCAGATAGTGAAGGAGAAGGGTGCTTCGACAGAGGAGAAGAGATAGTTTCGGCTGGTGCGTGGTGACTGTATTCGCATCCCTCGTTCTGCTGGGGATGGCCGGGGTGTTTGTGCAGGCACAGACCGTGACGCACGGCTTTAATTGTATCACACCCGGCGCCAGCGAAATGGACAGGACCATAGGCGCAGAACAGCTCTTAGTTGATGTTACGTATCATGTCGGTGACCCTACGGCAACCTTCAAATTTTACAACGTCGGTTCTATGCCCTGCTCAATCACGGATATTTACATCCAGGATGGGCACCTTACCTCCTTTTTGTACCTCGTTAACAGCAGCGGTGTTGTTTTCTCACCCGGCGCCACACCCTCGAACCTGCCTGATGCACAATACGCCAACCCCCCGTTTGTCGCAACGAAAAAGTTTTCTTCGGATTCCGACCCGCCGACAAACCCCAACGGGATTGACCACGGCGAGGAACTCACAGCCTACTATTCGGTCCAGTCTGGCATAACCGTATATGATATAGAGGCTGAGGTCGGCCAGGGCATACTCCGTATAGGTTATCACGTTCAGGCATTCGGCGACGGCAAGAGCGCATCGTTTGTAAACGGCCTGGAGCAGGTTCCTGAGCCGGCAACGGTATTACTGCTGGGTCTGGGCTGTTTAATTTTTTTGAGAAAAAGTAAAAAAAACTATTGACATAGCTTTTTCGATAGTGTAAAGTTGTAATTATGAGAGAGAGGTTGTGGCTCCGGTCACAACCTCTTTTGTTTTATGACATAAAAAAACGCAGGATGCTAATATAGTTTTGCCGATTTCGCAGGTTCGTTGAGCGAGAGAGAGGTTGCAGATACATCTGCAGCCTTTTTTGTTGGTCTCGACACGAAAAATTGCTGAATACAGACAGGATTTGTAAATTCGGTAAGCGAGAGAGAGGCTGTGGGTTTTCTCACAGCCTTTTCGCTTATATTGGCAAAGTTTCGGTCTATCATCGCGTCGTATGACGTGATGAGAGCAGAAAGAGTGTATACGGCTGGCGAAGAAGAGGAGGGGGTATGTTCGGACAGCGGTATGCACAATTTAGCAAACAGAATATCTCTAAAATACGGGAAACGCCGCACAATCCTGTGGGTATGGCTTTTTGTTTTATGGCCGGTGGCGACCTGCTTCGCAGGCAATACCAAAAACATAATGCTGACGGGTTTCTGGCCGCCAAGCAACGAAATGCTGCGAAAATTCAGCACCGACCCGAATCAAAACCCCGACAGTTGGCAGGGCCAAAACTGGGAAGGTCGCGGCTATGATATTTACGCCTTTTTCCCCGAATTCCCCGGCGGCACAGGCAGCAATCCCAAAGGCAACGGCGACTTCGAGGTCGATTATCAGGATACTTCGAGCGACTTTTGGCGGATTACCGCCAATATTCATCCCATAGCAATCCTCAGTTACGGCAAGGGGACAAATTCCTGGGAGCTGGAATACAACGCCAGAAATCTGTCTGTCTGGAACGATGACTCTTTGAATCCGTGGCAGCCGACCCCATCTCCTCCCGACAGCAGCGTGCCTGCCGGCTACGTACGCAATTCCACTTTACCGGTTCAGGCTATCGCCGATGCTATCGACACCTCCGGGGCGGGTGTCAATGCCTGGGTCGACTGGGACGGCGACGCCGGGGCGTTTTTATGCGAATATATGGCCTACCACGATGCCTGGTATCAAAGCCAGCACAGCGACCCGTGCGACCAATATCGCTGCCTCGCTGCTGGTTACACTCACGTTCCGGGCAGTTTAAGCGTCAGCACGGCAACGACAGTCTGTGAAACTGCCCTGCGTACTACAATTAACTATCTGGATTCTCAATTGACCTCTTACACAATATCCGGCGAGGTAACATCGGGCGATTTGCCCATCGCCGGGGTAACAATAAACGGCCTGCCGGGCAGTCTCGTTACCGATGCGAACGGTTTTTACTCCGCTACGGTCGGTGCAGGCTGGTCAGGTAAAGCTGCCCCTGTAAAAAAAGGATACACATTCAACCCAGCCGAACTGACCTGTAACAACGTAAGAGCCGACCGGCTATCCCAAAACTACACCGCATACCCCGCCGAATCTCAGGCCATCGAGTTTGACGCCGCAAGCTCCTTTTTCAGCACCGAGTGGTCCAACACGTTAAGCTGGTCACACACCATCGGCAGCGGCAGTAATCGTATGCTGGTAGTGGCAACCGTTTCCGAAGACAACAGCGCTATGCGACAGGTAATAGCCAGTATTAAATATAACGGGGTCGATATGACAGCCCTGCCGGCATCCGTCAAAAGGCGAGGCTACATAAAGTCGGAACTATACTATATGACGGATGCGAACCTGCCGTCATCGCCGGGGACATACACGGTTTCAATTACATATAACGGCACCGTTGGCAGCCGTGCCGGCGGCGCTATTTCACTCAAAAATGTAAAACAGCAATTTCCGGAGACGGTTGTCACCAACTCACTGGCCTCGGCAGCCGCCATCTCAACCGATATTAACGCACTGAGCAGCGGTGCCTGGATAATCGACGCAATAGGGCATTCCAACAACGGCTCATTCTCTACGTCCACATCCACAAAGCAGTGGGAGCAAAACGGCGGTTATCATACAGGAGCAGGCAGCACCACAACGGCAGCCTCGCCAGGCACAACCGCGGTCGGCTGGAACTTCAGCGGCAACAGCGGCACCATCATTCATTCGTTAGCAGCTTTTGCACCTGCGCAAACTGTGATACTCGAACAGCTTCCCTCGGACAATTTCGACAACAATAAACGAGACAACGCTGTCTGGCAGCTATTTGCAGACAACAGTGAAAATGTTTGGCTGGTTGAAGATGCCAACCGGCTGAACCTGAGAGCTGCCGGTGCAGCCAATAATCTTGTCGCTGATTACACAGCCCGCAACTGGAGTATTGATGTCAACGAGAACTTCCGGACCAAGATTGATTTTTATTACAGTGCTGCCGGCGGTCCCGGCTGGGTCGGAATGGCCATTGAAAACAGCAATAATAGCTACGTCTCGATTTCAGCCGGCATTGACGGCAATCAGCCATACTACTGGTATGAGCAGGCTGCCAACGGCAGTGTGATTGCTTCAGGACAAACACCCAGAGCCTCCGACAACGGAAAGCTGTATGTTTCTTATAACACGGCTGCCGACCGGTTGTATTTGAGCTACAATGGCTACGGCCCTGCCAATGCCTGGCAGACAATAGCCGGCCTGTTGAAGGGGCAGTGGTCTTCGGGGCCGGTCAGCATAAGTATCGGCGGCGGCTCTGACGGCGGCAATATTGATAAAAATCAGGCTTATCTGGACAATTTTGAGGTTGCTGCCGGCAAAACGCAAGGCTGGCCGCCTGCCGGCGACCTTAACAAAGACGGCCTTATCGACGAGCTCGATGTAAAGGTAATGAGCGAGCATTGGCTTGAGGCCGGCCCGGACGTTAAATGTGATTTGAACGGCGACGGCATAGTAAATTTCGTGGACTTCGCCTGCCTGGCCACCGCAAACTAACGACCCATTCACCCAAAAAACCCGCTTTTTACCGGTCTTCTCGCAATTTTTTTCTTGCTCAATTGCTTGTAAAATGTTATAATAACATTTTGTAAAAAATAGTGAATGGCTGAACCTTAAACCCAGCGAAGAAGGAGGAGTGAGAAAGATGAAAAGGCATTTCTGCGCCTGTGTCTCTACAGGCGTGCTTTCCTCTACTTATCTCCTCAAGTCGCTGTTATTTGGCACAAAGTCGCTTGGTTATAAGGGTGGATGCAGTCTATATTGTTTCTTTTTTTACAGGAAACCCGATTTGAACTTAATTCAGGGAGGATACAAAAGCTGATATATCGATTTTAAGGAACAAATTTGTAGGCGGTGGGTGGTGATAAAAAGGCTGATAAATAGTTCCGCGAATCGCAGGGAATCCTGTACGATTCGGTGTGTGGGGATTTTTATTTTTCTATTGGCAACGAATATCTGCTTCGCCGCTCATACCCAGAACATAATGATCACAGGCTATTGGCCGCCCACCAACGAGATGCTCCGCGAGTTCAGCACCGACCCGAATCAAAACCCCGGCGGCTGGCAGGGCCAAAACTGGGAAGGTCGAGGGTATAATATTTATGCCTTTTTCCCGGAATTTCCCGGCGGCACAGGCAGCAATCCCAAAGGCACTGGTGATTTCGCGATTGATTATCAGGGTGTCGGCTCCTGGACTCCGCCGTCTGCACCCACCGGCGATTTTTGGCGACTTACCAGCCAGGTTCATCCCGTGGCACTTATAAGTTACGGACAGGGAGCGGGCCCCTGGGAGATAGAATGCAACGCCAGAAACTTGCCCTCATCGACCTGGACAGATGACTACACGTCCCCACTAAAACCCACCCCCGCACCTCCTGACACCATTCAGGCTTCAGGATATGTGCGACATTCCTCTTTACCCGTGGAGGCCATCGCCGCAGCCGTCAATAGTGCCGGGCTGGGAATAAACGCCTGGGTTGACTGGGACGGCGACCCAGGGCATTTTCTGTGCGAATATATGGCTTATCACGACGGCTGGTATCAAAGTTTGCACAGCGACCCCAATGACCAGTACTACTGCGTGGCCGCTGGTTTTACACACCTTGCTGCCGGTGTAAGCATACCTAATGCCACAGCGGGTACCGAAGCTGCCTTGAGAGCAACAATTGCATACCTGGATTTGCAGCTTATCAAATACACTATCTCCGGCACAATAACCTCAGGCGGCTCACCGCTGGCGAGCGTAACAATGTGCGGACTGCCGGGTAATCCTGTCACCAATGCAAGCGGAGTCTACACCGCACAGGTCGGCGGCGGCTGGTCAGGTGCGGTGACACCCCTCAAAGCAGGATACTCATTCAATTCTTCTCAACGAACATACACTAATGTAAGAGCCAACCAGTCGGCTCAGGACTACACCGCTTCAACAGCCACAGCCGACACCATCGAATACGATGCCGCCAGTTCCTACTCCAGCGCCTCTGCCGGCACAACCTTAAGCTGGTCACACACCGTCAGTAGCGGTAACAATCGACTCCTGGTTGTGGGTATCGTTTCTGAAGACGCCGCTCCAGCCGACCAGATAATCAGCAGCGTCAAATTCAACAGTGTCAATATGACACCTGTTCAGGATTCCACCAAAAGCAGGGGCGATTCCGGCAGCGCTCTTCGAACAGATTTATATTATATGCTGAATCCCCCTGTCGGCACTTTTACGGTCTTGATTACCTATAATGGAAGTGTCAGCTATCGTGTAGGCGGTGCTATTTCATTAAGAAACATAAAACAACAGGTTCCCGAAACTGTCATTGCCAATTCAGCATCTTCAGCCACCGCTATTTCCACAAATATCACCGTCCCAAATACCGGCGCCTGGATAGTCGATGTAGTAGGCCATAGCAACAACGGCTCGTTTTCCACTTCCACCGCCACCGAACGCTGGGACAAAAACAGCGGCTATCATACCGCTGCTGCCGGCACAAAGGCCGTAACAACACCGGGTTCAAACACAATAACATGGACACTCAGCGGCTCCGCCGGCATTATGCTCCATTCTTTGGCGGCTTTTGCACCTTCAGAAACAGTGGGGTCGCCGCCTGGTCAGGCCGCCAGTCCGAATCCGGCTAATTCTGCGACAAACGTCAGTCTGACCAACGACCTTAGCTGGACAGCAGGCTCTGGTGCCACTTCACACGATGTCTATTTCGGCACATCGAGCCCCGGCACATTCCAGGGCAACCAGACGGCAACAACCTTCGACACAAGCACGATGAGTTCTAATACGACTTATTATTGGCGCATAGACGAGAAAAACGCCGGCGGCACAACTACCGGCGTTGTCTGGAGTTTTACCACCGTCCCGCCGCCGCCTAATCAGGCAACCAGCCCTAATCCGGCTAATTCGGCGACAAGCGTAAGCTTAACTGCTACTCTCAACTGGACGGCAGGCTCAGGCGCAACTTCGCACGATGTCTATTTCGGCACATCAAGCCCCGGCGCATTCCAGGGCAACCAGACGGCAACAACCTTCGACACCAGTACAATGAGCTCTAATACGACTTATTATTGGCGCATAGACGAGAAGAACGCCGGCGGCACAACTACCGGCGTTGTCTGGAGTTTTACCACCGTCCCGCCACCGCCCGCCCAGGCCACCAGCCCAAGCCCTGCTAATGCGGCGACAAACGTCAGTCTGACCACTGATTTAAGCTGGACTGCAGGCTCAGGCGCAACATCGCACGATGTATATTTTGGCACTAACAGCAGCAGTCTGCCTCTTGTCTCATCGGCTCAGACAGCGACTACGTATGACACAGGTACAATGAATAATAATACGACTTATTATTGGCGTATAGACGAAAGAAACGTCGGCGGCACAACCACCGGCATCGTCTGGCACTTCACTACAATTGTTGCTGCGCCCGGCCAGGCAAGCAATCCCAACCCGGCCAATGCAGCAACGAATGTCAGTATAACCAACGACCTTAGCTGGACAGCAGGCTCAGGCGCAACTTCGCACGATGTCTACTTCGGCATCAACAGCAGCAGTCTGCCTCTTGTCTCATCGGCCCAGACAGCAACGACTTATGACACAGGGACAATGAGTAATAATACCACTTACTATTGGCGTATTGATGAAAGAAACGTCGGCGGCACTACAACAGGTATCGTCTGGCACTTCACTACAATTGTTGCTGCGCCCGGCCAGGCAAGCAATCCCAACCCGGCCAATGCAGCAACGAATGTCAGTCTGACCAACGACCTTAGCTGGACAGCAGGCTCAGGCGCCACTTCGCACGATGTCTATTTCGGCACATCAAGCCCCGGCGCATTCCAGGGCAACCAGACGGCAACAACCTTCGACACCAGTACAATGAGCTCTAATACGACTTATTATTGGCGCATAGACGAGAAGAACGCCGGCGGCACAACTACCGGCGTTGTCTGGAGTTTTACCACCGTCCCGCCGCCGCCTGGTCAGGCCGCCAGTCCGAATCCGGCTAATTCTGCGACAAACGTAAGCTTAACCGCTACCCTCAGCTGGACGGCAGGCTCAGGCGCCACTTCGCACGATGTCTACTTCGGCACCAACAGCAGCAGCCTGCCTCTTGTCTCATCGGCTCAGACAGCAACTACTTATGACACCGGCACAATGAATCAAAGTACAACTTATTACTGGCGAATAGATG
>Ga0315282_10011628_pt1 | contig 13589 bp, 9 predicted proteins | sample YL17G07_20_MG_FD_203693 | JGI IMG/M metagenome (GOLD analysis project Ga0315282, IMG submission 203693) | Sediment microbial communities from Yellowstone Lake, YNP, Wyoming, USA - YL17G07_20 | ecosystem: Environmental > Aquatic > Freshwater > Lake > Sediment | place: USA: Wyoming | collected... | reverse complement strand
GCCCGTTGAGCGGCGTCAATTGCCTTCTGAACGCGCTTATTGTGTTCGTAATTTGACTCACCGGTCCACTTTTCACGTCTCGTCTGTCTGGCCGCTTCTATGTAGCCGGCGCACAGAAAATACCAGCAATAACCGTTCTTTGCATCCACGATGACCGCGTATTCAAGATGGGAGATCGCCGCTGACAGATGCCCCGCCCGTCTGTACATCTCCCCGGCAAGCGACCACCAGATAGCCGCTGCGCTTTTCTGCCTTGTCTCCAACTCAGCGGCCCGTCTGAAGGCGGCGGCGGCTTCGTCCCAACGCTGGGCCTTCGCGTGGACCAGTGCTCGGTTCGCCCAAATGTCAGCATCCGGGGTAGTGCCCGAAACGGAAGGTTCCTCCTCCGGTTCCCTAACCTCAGGTGGTGCCTCCGGCTCCGCGTATTTGGCCAGAGGGTCTGGACTGTTCGTCCGCCGCGCCTGCGCAAGCAACTCCTTGACATCCTCCACCGGCACCGCAAAATTTAGCAACTGGCCCTTGAGCGCGAAGAACCTCGCAACGCCAATGACCTCCCCTGTCTCGTTAAGAACGGGAGAGCCGCTGGACCCTGGGGAGATGGCGGCATCAATTTGCAACAGTCGGTGGTTCACGATGGGTGGGTTGCGCACAGCCGAAACGATACCCTGTGTGACCGTGCCCTCTAAAATCCCCAGTGGACTACCGATAACAAACACTTTCATACCGGATACGACCTTTTCGGAATTTCCCAGTCGAAGGCTCGGCAAGGCCGCGTCCCGCAGTTTCAGTATGACTATGTCCTTGGCCGAGTCTGACGCGAGCACGCCGTCCACGGAGAATTGGCGCCCGCTCTCGGTTTTGGCAACTGCGCGGTAGGCATTGCGGATGACGTGGTGGTTGGTGACGAGGATACCGTCCTCGGAAACAATGAAGCCAGTGCCACGGCCAACTTCCACGCCTGTTGCATCGAAGAGGACAATCGTCATCACGGCCGGGCGAGTGTTCCGGACAACCGTGGGCAAGTCAAGCGCGGTTTGCTTCGCGCGAGCATCCGGTATTGGCCGGTCGTCTTTCGCTTGCGGGCTTGATCTCAACCATGCAGATTCCTTAGCTCGTTGTAGTGGTTGGGTCGCCGGGGCCACGGCGGGTGGCTCTTGGCGAACGGGTGTTGTAGGGGTAGATAATTCCTTCTGGGCATTTTCACCGGTCGGGTTGGCGCTCTTCGCAAGGGGTACCGATGTCGTCGGTTGTGGCTTGTTCGTAGGTGGCTTGTTTAGGTACGCGTGAAAGGCGAACATGCCCCATACCCCCAGAGCCGTCCCACAGAGCACGTAAACAGGCCATGGTATTCTTGGAAACAAACTCGAGAACTTGAATCTGCGCGGGGTTGACAAGCTGGCTGTGGGTTCTGCTCGAACGGCGGGGATGTGGAGTATCTCTCCGCAGTTGAGGCACTGCGCGCGTTTGCCCGCGTGTTCTTCTTTGACTGTCAGTTGGTGGGAACAACCCGGACAGCGGAATGTGATGCTCATGGTCTACTCCCTCCCATTGCCAACCACATAGGAAGGAACATCTTGACCTGTGCCATACTGTACCAGGACATTTTGTACTGTCAAAGAAAATCCGAACTATTCGCGAGGGCGTCCGGGGGGCGAAGAGCACTGGCAACAAGTTGCCAGTGGCACAAAGAGAAGGAGAATCCGCGGAACAGCAAGGTGCCCCCTTACCCGTGCCCTCTCCCCCTGAAGGAGGAGAGGGGCGTATCAGCGTTCATCTGCGTTCATCAGCGGTTCCATCTCTTTCCGCTTCTCGCTTCGGGCTTCAATCGGATTTCGCGTTTCGCCAGTGGCACAAGGCAGGAAGAAGCTCACTGGCAACAAGTTGCCAGTGGCACAAAGCGGACTTCGGGTTTCAATCGGATTTCGGGCTTGGGGCCCGCCTTCGCCGAGGCTACGGCGGGTGAACTTCGGGCTTTGCCGTTCCGGCTAGGATTTCCTCGACACGGATGCAGGCGGCGAAGTGGCCGGGGTCGATCTCACGGAGGTCCGGGACGCGTTCCTTGCACCGCTCGATCATGTATCGGCAGCGGGTGTGGAACCGGCAGCCGGGCGGGGGATTGAGGGGGCTCGGGACGTCGCCCTCGAGGACGATCTCCTGCTTCCTCGCCTTGGGGTCGGCGACGGGCACCGCCGAGAGGAGCGCCATCGTGTAGGGGTGAAGCGGCTTCCGGTAGATTTCCGCCGACGGGGCCTTCTCGACGATCTTCCCGAGGTACATCACCGCCACGTCGTCGGAGACGTGCTCGACGACGGAGAGGTCGTGCGCGATGAAAAGGTAGGTCAGCCCGAACTCCTTCTGGAGGTCCGAGAGGAGGTTGATGATCTGGGCCTGGATGGAGACGTCGAGTGCGGAGACGGGCTCGTCGCAGACGATGAAGCGCGGGTTGAGTGCGAGGGCTCTCGCGATCCCGATGCGCTGACGCTGGCCGCCGGAGAACTCGTGCGGATAGCGCCGGATGTGTCGGCGGTCGAGTCCCACCTTCTCGAGGAGTCTCGCGACCCGCTCCTCGCGGTCCTTCCCGCGTGCTTCCCCGTGGATGGTGAGGGCCTCACCGACGATGGCGAGCACGGTCATCCGGGGGTTGAGGGACCCGAACGGGTCCTGGAAGATGAGTTGCATCGCGCGTCTTATCGCGCGCATCTCGGCGGGCGAGAGCAGCCGGAGGTCGATCCCGTCGAAGACGACGAAGCCGGCGGTGGGTTTGAGAAGACTGAGGATGAGCCGGCCGGCGGTGGTCTTTCCGCAGCCCGATTCCCCGACGAGTCCGAGCGTCTTCCCCGGCTCGAGCTCGAGACTGACGCCGTCCACCGCCTTGACGTAGTTCCAGACGCGGCCGAAGACCCCGCGTCGCACGGGGAAATGCTTGACGAGGTCCTTCACGACGAGGAGCTTTCCGTCCATCGGCACGAGTTGCCGGGTCCTCGCCAGTCGCGCACGGATCTTGTCGATGGTGATGCGCGGCCGGGCGCACGCGTAGACCGTCAGGAAGAGGAGGAACGGCCCGAAGTAGTTCAGGATCGGCGCGATGAGGACGAGGTAGAGCGGCCACCACGACTCCCTCGGGGCTTTCGCGAAGTCCGTCGCCGCCTTCTGGAGGATCGACGGGATGACGGTCAGGCTCTGCCTGTAGCCCAGCGTCAAGGGGAGGACGGCCTTGTAGTCGATGACGAGGGCTGCGGGCAGGACGAGCGCCCAGAGCACGGTGACGAGTGCGAGGAGCGGGGGCGCGGTGCGGCCGATCTCGCGCGACTCGCAGTCGTCGTAGATGCGCCAGGCGGCGTATCCGGCGGCGGAGAAGATCGCCGTGAGCGCGACCCAGAGACCGACCGGCTGTCTCCGGGCGGTCGTCGCGCGGTGGACCCTTCTCGCGAGCGCCGCCGCAACCGCAACCCAGACGAGCGCCGCGATGACGAGCCAGAGGATGCGGCCGCTCGTCCAGGCGCTTTCCGCGGCCTTCGCAAGGACCGTCACGTTGTCAGACATGGCGACTCCTGGTTTGTCTTACTCTCCCTGTCCCCCAAGGGGGAGTGGGGAGCATTTCACCACAGAGATCACAGAGAGAGAATTATCAAATCGTAATGACTAAATCCTAATGACTAATGACGATTCAATTTCGAATGACGAATGACGAAGGAGGGTGAGCCTGTTTCGCCATTTCCGTTTCGTCATTGATTCGGCATTCGGATTTCGTCATTGCACCATTATCCCTCACCCTAGCCCTCCCCCTCAAGGGGGGAGGGAATAAACTACCCCTCGCCCTGGCCCTCTCCCTCAGGGGGAGAGGGAGAAATCCGCCCCTCACCCGTGCCCTCTCCCCCCGGTGGGGGGAGAGGGACAAAGGGCCGCCGCGAGGAGGCCCTCGGCGAAGTGACATGCCGAGGCATGTCCCGGGAGGATTTCCCGGAGTGCGGGTTCCTCGGTCTTGCAGATGTTCTCGGCCATGAAGCACCTCGGGTGGAACTTGCAGCCCGAGGGGAACTGGAGCGGGTTCGGCACCGTTCCGGGTATGACGGCGAGCCGCTCCCCCTCGCGACCGAGTCTCGGGATCGACCGGAAGAGTCCCACGGTATACGGATGCAGCGGTCGGCGGAAGAGCTCACCGACCTCCGCCTTTTCGACGATCTTGGATGCGTACATGACGGCGACCTCGTCGGCGTTCTCCGCGATGACGCCGAGGTCGTGCGTGATGAAGAGGATGGCCATCCCGTGTCGTTCCTGGAGGCGATGGAGCAGTCGGAGGATCTGGGCCTGGATGGTGACGTCGAGCGCGGTGGTGGGCTCGTCGGCGATGAGGAGCGAGGGACTACAGGCGAGTGCCATCGCGATCATGACGCGCTGCTTCATCCCCCCGGACATCTGGTGCGGGTATTCGTCGATGCGGACGTCGGGTGAGGGGATCCCCACCTCGCGGAGCATTTCGAGGGTGCGCTCGCGTGCGGCGCGGCTCGACAGCTTCTGGTGGAGCACGAGCGCCTCCATGATCTGGAAGCCGACGGTGAAGACCGGGTTGAGGGAGGTCATGGGTTCCTGGAAGATCATGGCGATGCGGTTGCCGCGGATGTCGCGCATCTCACGGTCGGAAAGCTCCAGCAGGTTGCGTCCGTCGTACTCGACGGACCCGCCGACGATCTTCCCGGGAGGACTCTGGACGAGCCGGAGGATGGAGAGCGCGGTGACGCTCTTTCCGCAGCCGGATTCGCCGACGAGTCCGAGAGTCTTTCCGCGGCGGATGTCGAAGCTGACCCCGTCGACCGCCTTGGCCACGCCCTCGTCGAGGAAGAAGTAGGTCCGGAGGTCGCGGACGCGGATCAGGATGTCGTTGGTTTCGCTCATGTCAGACTCTCATTCTCGGGTCCACCGCGTCGCGCAGTCCCTCGCCGGCGAGGTTGTAGGCGGTGACCGTGACAAAGATGGCGAGGCCCGGGAACGTGGCGAGCCACCAGGCATAGCCGACGTGGCGAAGTCCCGCCGAGAGCGTCCGGCCCCAGCTTGCCGCTTCCGGGGGCACGCCGAGGCTCAGGAAACTGAGGGTCGATTCGGTGATGACGGCGCCGGCGATGCCGAAGGTGGCGGCGACGAGCACGGGAGCCACGGCGTTGGGGAGGATGTGTCGGAACATGACGCGCATGGGGGAATCGCCGACGGCCTCGGCCGCGGTCACGTACTCCATCGCACGCTGCTTGAGGAACTCCCCGCGCACCAGCCTCGCCGCCCCCGTCCACCCCGTTATCCCGATGATCACCATCACCGTCCAGACCGAGCGCTCCTTGACGATGACGGAGATGGTGATGATGAGGAAGAGCGTGGGGAAGCACATCATGACCTCGATGAAGCGCATGGCCCAGAAGTCGACCGTTCCGCCGAAATAGCCGCCGAAGGCGCCCACGAAGGTGCCGATGACCACGGCGATGCCGATGGCGACGAAGCCGACCGCCAGGGAGACGCGGGCGCCGTGGATGAGCTGACTGGCGACGTCGCGGCCCGAGTCGTCGGTGCCGAGCCGGAAGCGCACGCCCGGCGGCTTGAGCCGGGCGTCGTCATACTCCCGGGCGGGACGGTGGGGGATGGGGGCAAGCACCAGGACGTCTCCGGGCGAGGCGTCCTTGACGAGGGCAACCCAGTCCGTCCGCTCGTCGATGACCCGGGGGCCGCCGAGGTAGATCCACGAGCAGAGGACGAGCGCCGCGGCGGTCACGCTCCAGAGAACGACCCCGCGGACGCCGCGCCCGAGACGGATGCCCCGACGACGCGGGCTGTCCGCCGGCACCGTCGCAAGACGCAGCACGAACTCGAGGACTCCCCACGCGAAGGCGACGAAGACGACGAGGTCGGTCTTCGTGAGTCCCTCGACGGCGGGGGAGAACCATCCCGTCCGCACGACGGGTTCCTGGCCGTGGTAGGTGATGAAGGGCTGCGGGCGCACGGGGTCCGCCTTGACCAGGAGCGGCCGGTCGTTGGCCAGGAGCGGTGCAAAGACGGCGACGACGAAGAGCACCACCACGATGACCAGTCCCGTCGTCGCGAGGCCGTTCCGGCGGAACTGCTGCCAGACCAGCGCCCCGTAGCTCTGGGACCTCATCACAGGCGCTCTCTCAGTCATAGGAGATCCTCGGATCGACGATCGCGTAGCAGATGTCCACGAGCACCAGCGAGACGAGCACGAGGAACGCCTCGATGGCCGAGATGGCCATGACGGTGAAGTAATCCCGGGCGAAGGCGGCCTCGTAGAAGAGGAGACCCATGCCCGGGATGCTGAAGATCTGCTCGACGATGACCGAACCCACGAGGAGTCCGGGGAGTGCCATCACCGAGATGGTGACGATGGGGATGAGGGAGTTCCGGAGCGCGTGCTTCAGGATGACGGACTTCTCGGAGAGTCCCTTCGCACGTGCCGTGCGGATATAGTCCTGCCGGATGACCTCGAGCATGCCGCTGCGCATGTACCGGCTCAGAGAGGCGAAGCTCCCGTAGGTCAGCGTCAGGACGGGAAGCACCAGATGCCAGAGGGCGTCCCGGAGCCAGGGGAAGAAGGCCAGACGCTCGACCTCGTCGGAGTGAAGCCCGCTCAGCGGGAACCAGTCGAGGAAGCGCGTGCCCGCGAAGAACAGGATCAGCATCACCCCCACCCAGATCCCGGGCAGACTGTACAGGATGAAGAGCTGGATCGTGATGCCCCGGTCCATGAGACTGTTCTGTTTGACCGCCGCGTAGACCCCCACGGGAATCGCGATGACGTAGACCGCGATGAGCGAGAGGATGCTGAGGGTCAGCGTGACCGGAAGCCGTTCGAGGATCTTCTCGCCGATGGGACGCCAGTCACTGTAGGAGCGTCCGAAACGGAAGGTGCAGATGTTCCGCAGCCACCGGAGGTACTGCAGGTGGATGGGTCCGTCGAGTCCGTAGAGCTTGCGCATCTCCTCGCTGTACTGACGGCTCTGAGTGGTCTGGAGGCCGCCTTCCTTGGTCATGGCAAGTCGGGTCGGGTCGCCCGGGGTGAACTGCATGATCAGGAAAATGATGAAGGTGATCCCCAGGAAGGAAGGGATGATCAGGAGCAGTCGTCGGATGATGTATGCACGCATGAGGACTATTCTATTGAGTTATGGGCCGCCAGTTGTCTGCTTTCCCCTCTTCCGCTAAGGGAGAGGGTCGCACGCGAGCGGGTTATCGCGTAAATCCGAAACCGGAGTCAAGCCCGAAATTCGAAACCCGAAATCCGATTCAAACCCGAAGCCCGGAATCCGAAACAGTTTGCCCGCCGGTCCTTGTGGCGGGCTCGGCGCATCGTGGGCATTCGGGCTTGCTGTTTCGGGTTTCATTCGGGTTTCTGGTTTCGGACTTCGAGTTTGGCTCGTCATGTCGGGTTTCGTCGTTCGCTTTTCGGATTCCCGCATTCCCCTCACTTGTACTTCTGGTTCTCCGGCTTGACGTACCAGTCGAGGAGGTCGGTTCCGAGCGGATACTCCTTGACGTTCTCGAAGCGCTGGTTCAAGAGTTCGAGGGTCGGCCTGTTGAAGAGGAAGGTGTACGGCTGCTCCTCGTGGAGGATCCGGTGGAGGCGGCGGAAGAGGACGTTGCGCTTGGCCTCGTCGAACTCGGAGCGGGACTCCTCGATGAGCTTGTCGGCTTCGGCGCTCGAGAACCAGACGAAGTTGCTGCCCGAGGCGCCCGTCTGGCTCGAGTGCCAGAGCTGGTAGGGGTCCTCCTCCAGGCTGAGACTCCAGCCGAGCGAGACCGCCTCGAAGTTCTGGTCGTCCAGTTCCTTGATGAAGCTGGCCCAGTCGAGTTCCCTCAGCGACATCTCGACGCCGATCTTCTTCAGTTCCCCCAGGAGCCGGACGGCGATATCCCGGTACAGCATGCGGCCCTGCGGTACCAGCAGCTGGAACCGGAAAGCCTTCCCGTTCTTGTCCCGGATGCCGTCGCCGTTGGTATCCTTCCACCCGGCCTCGTCGAGGAGCCGTCGGGCCTTGTCGAGGTCGTAGGGCCACGGCTCGATGCTCCGGTCGTAGGCGTCGCTGTTGACGTAGAAGGGGCCCGAGACCACACTGCCCAGGTCGTAGAGTCGGTACTTCAATATCTCCTCGCGCGGGACGGAGTACGTCATGGCCAGGCGCACCCGTCGGTCCTGGAAAAAGACCGTCTTCTCGTTCCACCCGATGTAGTTGAAGAAGAGTCCGTTGAACTTCATGCGCCGGAAATGATCCGTGACGATGCTCTCCGTCGCCTCGCGCATCCACTGCTCCGCCGTGGGCTCGTAGTCGTCGATCTCCTGTTTCTTCACCGCCTCCATGGCCGCCGTCTCGTCCGTGATGAACTTGAAGACGATCCGGTCGATGTGCGGGGTGCGTCTCGCGAACCAGTAGTTCGGGTTGCGCTCGAGCACCACCTTCTGCTTGGCGTCCCACCGGACGAACTTGTAGGGACCGGTCCCGACGGGCTTCCGACCCCATTCGCTCGAATTGAACGCCGGGCCCTTGTCCTTCTCGAACAGGTGCTTCGGGACGATGCTCAGGCCGGCGCAGTTGATGAACGCCCTCCAGTACTTCTTCTTCGACGTGAACCGCACCTGGTAATCCCCGAGCTTCTTCACCGAGATGTCCGCGTAGTAGTTCCGCACGTTCTGACAGTCGGTCTGGTTGTCCATCATCACGTTGAAGCTGTAGATGACGTCGTCGGCGGTGAAGGGGACGTCGTCGTGCCAGGTGACGCCCTTGCGGAGGTTGAACGTGTACTCGAGACCGCTCTCGCTGATCGCGTAGCTCTCGCAGAGCCTCGGCTCGAACTTCAGCGTCTGGGGGTTTCGCTCCATCAGGCCTTCCAGGATGTAGGTGTTGATGTACCCGGCGTAGGCGTCCTTGGCGGTGATGGGGTTGAGCGTGGCGGGCTCGGACCGGAGGTGCACCACGCACCAGTCGCCGGTGGGTCGCGTGTCGGGCGCGGCGGTCGTGTTGTCGCCGCCGGGAGCGTGCGTCAGTCCTCCGCGTGACGCGAGGGCCTTCACGTCCTTGGTGATGGTGATGAGATCGTTCAGCCGCTCGTAGAGCCGGTCGCTCTGCTTCATCGCCAGGAAGATGAGGGTGAAAAGACACAGGAAGAGGAGGAGGAAGATCCAGTCACGCCAGGTCCAGACCTTGTCCATGTCGCGCTCCGAAGGAGAGGGCTTTCCCGAAAAACGTCGGCTTTGAGACCCGATGGTATTCTAATCGCGGCTCGCCCGCCGGTCAAGCACATCCCGGGGTAAGGAAAAGGGGACAGGAGCCTTTTGCCTGTAGGCCCGGAAGGGTGCTGCGCACCAAAGGCTCCTGTCCCCTTTTCCTCCGCTACCCGCTATCGTGACACGCACCCGCGCCCGCTCTTGCCTCGTTTTGTTCTGGACACCGGCGGTTCGAACGATATATGTGGTTTTCCGCGCAGAGGAAGGGAAGGAGGGGAGACATGCCCACAGACGTATTGCTAGCGGCGAACGCGTTCGGCGTGTGGCTGGTGGCGCTGGCCGTCGTCTCGGTGGTTGCCGTGCAGGCCATCCTGTACATCCGGCTCGCGCTGGCGACGGCGAGGAAGATCGACTTCCCCCACGACAAGTGCGTCCGTGGGCTGAGGTCGGGGGTGATTTCGGCGATCGGCCCGTCCATTGCCATTCTGATCGTCATGGTGGCGATGATGTCGGTGGTGGGGGCGCCGATCACGTGGCTGAGGTTGTCGATCATCGGGGCGGCGCCGACGGAACTGACCGCGGCGAAGGTCGGATCGGAGGCGACGGGAGTGGAGTTCGGCTCGGCCCAGTACGACATGAAGGCCCTGGCCGGATCATGGTGGACGATGGGGGTCAACGGCGTGGGCTGGCTGGTTCTGGTGGGACTCTTCGCCCATCGGCTCGAGTACATCCGCGAAAAAGTGGGCGGGGGCGACGCCCGGTGGCTCGCGGTCCTCTCCGGCGCCGCAACCCTCGGCGCCTTCGCCTTCCTCAACGTCAACAACATCTTTCCCGCAGACCCGGTCCAGAAGATCCGCAGACTCTCCGGGGGACCGCTCGCCGCCGCCCTCGTCGGCGCCGTCGTCATGGTCGTCCTGCTCATGGTCTCCCGCAGACTCCCCTGGCTCAAGGAATACGCCCTGGGAATCGCCATGCTCGCCGGGATGGCCGCCGCCATGCTCCTCTGAACCCACGGAGAATGCTCTCATGACCGATCAAGAGCAACAGGAGTTCCGGGAAATCTGGGAAAAGCCGGTGACGCGGATCGGGATGGCGACCCTCCTCCTCACCGCGGCGTTGAGTTTCCTCCCGAGCCTGTATCTGTACGTCGTGCACGGGGTGTGGCTCTCGCTCTCGGTGGCGCTCAAGGCCTGGGGGATGATCGCGGCGCTTTTCGGGGCGTTCTATTTCGTCGAACCGGCGTCCTATTATGCCATCCTGGGACTCTCGGGAACCTACATGGCGTTCCTCTCGGGGAACATTTCGAACCTGCGACTGCCCTGTTCGGCGATGGCCCAGGAGGTGGTCGGCGTGGAGCCGGGCACGCGCGAATCGGAGATCATCTCCACGCTGGGCATCGCGGGATCCATCATTACGAACCTCGTGTTCATCACCCTGGCGGCACTCGCCGGGAACTGGCTCCTCTCGCTCTTTCCCGATCCGGTCGCCGCGGCGTTCAAGAACTACGCGGTCCCCGCGATCTTCGGCGCCATCTACGGACAGTTCGCCATGCGTTACTGGAAGATCGCGGCGCTCGCGCTCGCGATCGCTGTCGTGATGTTCATGGTTTTCCATGCCCCGGTGTGGGTGGCGATCCTGGTTTCCGTGTTCGGCACCATCGGCGTCAGCAGAGTGCTCTACGTCCGGAAGATGGTTTAGACGGGTTGCCAAAGAAGTCCAATGATGTCATTCCGAGGCCCCGGTTCGTCGGGGCCGAGGAATCTGGCCCACAGCAAGAAAGACCGTTCTTTGTCACTGGAGGCGAGATTCTTCGTCGTCCCGGTGGATCGGGACTCCTCAGAATGACATGCGCGCCGCGTTCTCCAGCAATCCGTTAGCGAAGGAGGAGGGTACACGTGGAACTCGTCAAGAAACAGGCTCGGGGGTTTCAGAAACAGCTCGTGAAGTGGCGGCGTCAGTTACACCGGTGTCCGGAGGCGGGCGCGGAGGTCCCCGAGACCGCGGCGTTCGTCGCAGGCCGGCTCGCCGCGATGGGACTCGAGGTCCGAAGAGGCGTCGGGGGGCACGGCGTCGTCGCCACGCTCAAGGGGAAAAGGAAGGGCCGGACCCTCGCCATCCGCTCGGACATGGACGGACTCCTCGTCCGCGAGGAGACGGGGCTCCCCTTCACCTCGAGGAACGAGGGACGGATGCACGCCTGCGGGCATGATGCCCACATGTCGATGACGCTCGGGGCGGCGAAACTACTATCGGCGCGCCGCCGGGAACTCTCGGGCAACGTCAAGTTCCTGTTCCAGCCGGCGGAGGAAGGACCGGGCGGCGCCAGGCCCATGATCGAGGACGGGGCACTCAAGAACCCCGCCGTCGATGCCGTCATCGGGATGCACATCGGGAACATCTGGAAAGAGGCGAAGCTCGGACAGGTCTATGTCGCCCACGGGTCGATGATGGCGTGTCTCGACCGCATCGACGTGACGATCAAGGGCAAGAGCGGGCACGGGGCGATGCCGCACCGCGCCGTCGACCCCGTCAGTATCGCCTGTCACGTCGTCGCCGCCCTCCAGACCATCGTGAGTCGCGAGATGAACCCGGCCGAGCCGGCGGTCGTCACCATCGGAAAAATCACGGGCGGCTCCACCTACAACGTCATCCCGGGCGAGGTCGTCTTCGAGGGCACGGTTCGCGCACTCAAGCAGGAACTCCGGGAATTCCTCAATAAACGGATCGAGGCGATCATCCGCGGCGTCACCGCCGCCATGCGAGGTGAGTATGAGTATCGGTACACCTGTGGCTATCCGCCGCTGGTCAACGACGCGAAGTTCACGGAGGAGTTCGCGGAGGTCGCAAGGGAAATCGTCGGGCCGAAGAACGTCAGGGAGATCCCGGAGCCCTCGATGGGCGGGGAGGACATGGCGTATTTCCTGAACGCGGTCCCGGGCACCTATTTCTTCCTCGGCGGGTGCAATCCGAAGAAGGGCCAGGTGCATCCGCACCACCACTCCAAGTTCGACGTGGACGAGGACGTCCTCTGGACGGGCACCGCGCTCCTGAGCGCCATGGCGCTCAGGTGGCTGGGCAGGCCGGCCTGACGCCTCTTTGTCAACTCCGCGCGAGCTTGTCGTGAGGGGCCACAATCCATACCCCTCGTTCCCGTTTGTGGGGGAGAGGTCGCCACACGGACCGGCGACTAAAGATAGGGGGGGCTCGAAAATAAACGGTCTGTCCGTAGGTTTTTCGGACGTCGTGTCCGTGTCACCGACGTACTACTGCGGCAAGGAAGCCTCGACGGCCTTCCATCGCTCGCGGATGGCCTGCATCTGCGCCTCGTCCAGCGCTCCGGCGCTCAGCATCGCCGCGTTCTGCTTCCAGTGCTCCGGGTTCTTGGTGCCCACGATCGCGGTGTGCACCCCGTCCTGGCTGAGCGTGAACCTGAGCGCCGTGCCCGCCGCCTGCTCCTCGTCGCGGAGGAAGTCGTAGCGGAGAACCTGCATGCGATCCCAGTACTTGTGGTTGAAACTGTCGGCCGGCCTGGACGGGTGCCGCCAGACCGCGTTGCCGATGGGGCGCTTACAGATCACGCCCATCCGGTGCTTCCTCGCCAGGGGCAGGGTGGTTTCAATCGGCTGCTGATCGAAGACGTTGAGAGAGGTCTGCAGCGTGTCGAACGCCCCGCAGGTGATGGCATAGACGGCCGCCTCGCGATCGCCGCTGTAGCCGATGAACCGCGTCTTGCCCGCGTCGCGGACCTTCTCCAGGGCGGCGATCACGTCGCCCTGCTTGAGGACTTCCAGGGTGCAACTGTGGAGTTGAAGCAGGTCGACCCGGTCGGTCCTGAGCCGCTGGAGACTGCGGTCGATCTGGGTCGCGATCAACCGGGGGTCCCAGTCCGGCAGGTCCATTCCGGAGGCATGGCCGGTCTTGGTGAAGAGATAGAACTCGCGGCGCCGCCCGGACAGGGCCTTGCCGATGATCTCCTCGCTCACGCCGTAGCACGCCGCGGTATCGATGACGTTGAGCCCCTCGTCCAGCGCGGTGTTGAGCAGGCGACTGCAGGTGTCGAACTCGACGCCCTCGAACCCGATCTCCGAAGCGCCGAACCCCAGGGCCGACACGCGCAGGCCCGTTTTCCCGAGTTCCCGCATCTCCATGATGACGCTCCCGTGTCAGTGTTCCATCGTGAACCGACATTCCGCGGATGATTTTCCGCTGACGACCATCGCTATGGTTCTTGATGATGTTATTGTGCGTCGTCAGGTTCTTGAGACAAATTGCGCGTCGCGAGACGAGACGTTTCCTTCCGGCTCGGTTCTTGGTTTGCCCCCGCCAGGAATTTCCCCGCCGGCGCAGGCGTGGAGGTGTATATCCCCTTACT
>Ga0315282_10011626_pt1 | contig 13589 bp, 9 predicted proteins | sample YL17G07_20_MG_FD_203693 | JGI IMG/M metagenome (GOLD analysis project Ga0315282, IMG submission 203693) | Sediment microbial communities from Yellowstone Lake, YNP, Wyoming, USA - YL17G07_20 | ecosystem: Environmental > Aquatic > Freshwater > Lake > Sediment | place: USA: Wyoming | collected... | reverse complement strand
GTCCCCGGATCACGGAATTACGAAGGGGAACTCCACAAAAACCTGGAGAAAGACAGAACTTATGAAATTGTTTGCGTTTGGTTGGATGCTGTTTGTTGGAGTCATGGCGTTTTCTCTGAACCCCGTTCAAGGAGAGAACTGGCCTATCTTTCGGGGGCCTCGCGGCGATGGGACGTGTCTGGAGAAGAACGTGCCGATGGAGTGGAAGGCGGCCACCGGCTGCTTGTGGAAAACCGCCGTGCCCGGCATCGGACACTCCTCGCCGGTTGTGTGGGGTGATTATCTTTTCACAGCCACGGCTCTTCCCGAGAATCAGGAACGGGTGTTGCTGAGTTTCGACCGGAATACCGGCAAGATTCTGTGGCAACAAACCGTTTTGAGGGCGCCGTTGGAGCAGAAACACGAGGAAAACAGTTTCGCTTCCGGAACACCTTCCTCCGACGGGGAAGGCGTTTATGTCGCTTTCCTGGATCAAAAGGAGATCGCGGTGGCGGCCTACGGTTTTTCAGGGAAGCGACGCTGGCTGGTTCGTCCGGGGCCTTACTCCAGCCCGCACGGTTTCAGTTGCTCGCCGGTCTTGTTCAAGGACAAAGTGATTGTCGTCGGGGACAATAGGGGGGAATCTTATGTCGTGGCGTTGAGCAAGGCGGACGGCACAACTGTTTGGAGAACGCCCCGCGAATCCTCGGACATCAGCTACGGTACCCCGCTGGTTCGCGGGATCGCGGGACGAACCCAGATGATCGTGGCCGGCAACAAGAGCGTGACGGCTTTCGATCCGAACGACGGTTCGCGGATCTGGTTCGTGAAAGGACCGTCGGACGAGTGTGTGGCGTCAACGTTTTACAGCGAGCGGTTTGGGCTGGTGTTCGCCGCGAGCAGTTATCCTCAGCGGAACATGCTGGCCATCAAGCCGGACGGCATGGGGGACGTGACGACAACGCACATGGTTTGGAAGAATATGAAAAACGCCTCGTACGTTTGTTCCCCGATCGTCGAGGGCGATTATCTCCTGACGGTTGACGGCGAGGGTCTGATGAGTTGTCTCAATCCGGCTACGGGCAAGGTGTTCTGGGAGGAGAAAATGGAAAAGCACCACGCTTCGCCCGTCTCGATCAACGGATTGCTCTTCTTCACCGACGACAATGGCTTGATCTCGGTGATCAAGCCGGGTCCGAGGTTCAACCGGGTAGCCGCCTACGAACTTGGGGAGAAGACGTATTGCTCGCCCGCGATCAGCGACGGGCAGGTGTTTCTCCGGGGCGAGAAGACGCTTTTTTGTCTGGGTCAGCGGGTGAAGGAATAGGAAGCGCTTTGAGAATCGGGAAAGATTCCGCCGAGCGCCACGAGACGACGGGGGCCCTTTCGGGAAGAAAGGAAGAGGGGCATGATCCGTATTCGAGAGGCAACTGTCTCACAATCGGGGGACACCATACTTATATTCTAACGAAAGAGCGCATCCCCGGGCATACTTTCATGAAAAAGCGTTGCAGAAAGGTCCCAGGGGGGTGATATAAGTATGGTGTCCACTGGCTTGTCTCCCTGCCCGCGGGCAAAGACGTCACTCTCGAAATCGTGCGGTGAGCGGGACCAGCACACAGGTCTTGCCATTTCGGCTCTGAGGTGCTATTTAATGCAGTGGCATGTGGGAGGTATTTTGAATCACCATATTCTGAGGAAAGGTGGATATGACCATGAAACGCTTTACCCGGGTTGCTCTTATCGTCAGTGCCGCCGCAGCTCTAGCGATCGGTGTCGGCAGCTGCAGGAAGAAGGAAGCGGTCGAACCGATTGCCTGGTATGGCATGATGCCTCATCCGTACATCACCGAGGTCCAGTCAGGAGCCGCGACCGCGGAGAAGGATTTTGGGACCAGGATATACAAGATGGTGGGACAGGAGTGGTCCCAGGACAACGAGAGTTTGAACGTCGAGGCCCTTTCGACCAAGGGCCACAAGGCGTTCAGCATCTATCCCGGCGATGCGGCCGGCGCCAACGGGCTTTTCGCCGCACTCAAGAGGAAGGGACAGCTTGTCGTGGCATACGGGGCGGAACCGGCCCTTCCGACTCCGGCTTCTTTCACGGTTGCGACCGACATCAAGGGGGCGGCCATGGCCGCCTGCGAGGAGCTGATCCGGCTGATGGGGGATAAGGGGAACATCCTGAATGTCCTGGAAACGGTCACCGACATCAACACAAGGAAACGGGACGAAGGCATCAACGAAGTGGTGGCCAAGCACCCCAATGTCAAGATCATCCAGACCATTGCCGACATGACTCAGGTCAGCGAAGCGACCAACAAGATCCAGAGCGCGCTTGCGGCGCGCGGCGGCGAGATAGACGGTATCATCACGACGGGCTACAACCCGACGATCGCGGCGGCGGCGATTCTCACGGAATGGCACAAGGATGCGAGCCACAAGCGGATCAAGTTTGTCGGCATTGACACGGGCCCCACGGTCATTCAGGCGATCCGGGACGGCTCTATTGACGCGACGGTCGCCCAGAACCCCTTCGGGCACGGGTACATCTCCTGCACCATTCTCAAGCTGATGCTCGACGGCTGGAAGCCCGTGAAGGACTACCAGTTCATCAACGCCGGGATCGTGTTTGTGAACAAGGGGAACATTGACACCTATCCCAAGGAAGTCCGCAAGATCACGGATGGAATCGTTGCGGATCTGAAGACAAAGTACCTGACGCCTCCCGCCGGGAAGTGATCGCCGTGAAAGGCCCCGCAAGTGCTTGAACTGAGGAGCATCACGAAGAATTTCCCGGGAGTGCGGGCATTGGACAACGTCTCCCTCGCCTTCGCGGCGGGGGAGATCCATGCCCTTGTGGGCGAGAACGGCGCTGGGAAAAGCACCGCCATCAAGATCATCACGGGGATCTACCAGCCCGATTCCGGGGAGATTCTGTACGAGGGACGTCCGCTCCATTTCCACAATTACCACGAGAGCCTGAAGGCGGGCATTGACATCGTCAACCAGGAAATCCAGTTGATTCCGGACAGCAACATCGCCGAGAACATCATGTTGGACAAGATGATCACGCGGGGCAGGACCGGCATCATCAACTGGAAGGCGGTGCACGAGGCCGCGAGAAAGTACATGGAGATGGTGGGCCTCCATCTTCCGTCCACAACCCCCATGCGGCACCTCAGCGCGGCCCACAAACAGTTGACCCAGATAGCCAAGGCTCTTGCGGCGAACGCGCGGGTGCTGCTGCTTGACGAGCCTACCAGCTCGCTGACGCGGCACGAGGCAGAGAACCTGTTCCGGATTCTGCGGGGACTCCGCGGGTCCGGCGCGACGATCATCTTTGTGTCCCACAAGTTCGAGGAAGTGTTCGCGTTGTGCGACCGGGTGAGTGTTCTGCGGGACGGGCGGTGCGTCGGCACGCGGAGCATTCAGGGACTGGCCAGCGATGAGCTGGTCCAGATGATGATCGGACGGGAGTGCAAGGACACACATTTGGGGACGTTGGACGTGGACCGCGGCCAGGAGGTTTTGCGCGTCGAGAACTTGTGCCGGGCGGAGAAGGCGAACGATATCAGTTTCACCCTCTACGAAGGGGAGATTCTCGGTTTCTACGGTCTCGTGGGTTCCGGCAGGACAGAGGTGGCGCGTCTGATCATAGGCGAGGATCATCCCGACTCGGGCGCCATCCACGTCCGGGGCCGGAGAGCCCGGATTCACAGCGTCGCGGACAGCCTGTATCGGTATCGGTTGGGCTATGTAACCGAGAACAGGAAAGAGGAAGGCCTGCTGCTCAAATCCTCCGTTCAGACCAACATCACCATTACGGTCTGGCAGCGGATGGTGAACCGGTTCACGCGGCGCATCAACCCCATGAGGGAAGCGGAGACGGCCGAGCGCATGGTCGGAGACCTTGCCATCAAGACTCCCGGCCTGGGGGAGAGAACGGAGAACCTGAGCGGCGGAAATCAGCAGAAGGTCAGCATTGGAAAATGGCTTGCGGCCGACTGTGACATCCTGATCATAGACGAGCCGACGGTTGGCGTGGACGTGGGGGCGAAGGAACAGATTCATCGGCTTATCTGGGATCTGGCAAAGAAGCGGCGGAAGTCCATCGTTCTCATATCGTCGGACATGCCTGAGATCATCAAGGTGGCGAGCCGGATCCTGGTTTTCCGGGAGCAGCGGATTGTGGGGGAGTTGACCGGGGTGGATGACGCCGGCAAGACATACGAGGAAGTCAGCTCCGCCATTGGGCAGTTTCTTGCATAAGTTCACGCCCGGCTTCAGCGGGTGGGGTTTGACCGGCCCAGGGGCGCGATAGCGCGGCGAGTTGGAAAAGGAGCAACATGGGAAGAATGACGGGTACGCAACCATCCATGCCTGACGGCATGACCTCCGACTTCGCGGCCGGGTCTTCGAGGCGGACCGGCGGGGCCAATCCTCTTTTCAGCGGCAGAACGATCGGGCTGGTGATCTCGGCGGGCATTCTTTTCGCCATTCTCGGCGCCAGGTCCTCGAGTTTCCTTTCCCCATACACGATGGAGGTGCTCTCCCGCCAGATTGCCATTTTCGCTCTCATAGCCTTGTCGCAGGCCGTGTGCCTGGTCGTTGGAGGAATGAACCTCTCGGTTGGCGCCATCGCCAGCATCGCCACCGTGGTGCTGGGTCTTTGCATGCAGGATCTGCATCTTCCGGGGTTGCTGGCCGTTCCCGTTGTCCTTGTTGCGGGCGCATTGGCCGGTTTTCTGAACGGTTTCCTCATTACAAGACTGAAGATAGACTCGTTCATCGTCACGTTGTCCATGATGTTTGTCTACATGGGGCTTCGGTCCGGGATATCGGGAGGAGCGCCCTATGCGCTTCCCGACAGTTTCACATTTGTCGGTCAGAAAAGCCTGTGCGGAGTCCCTTATGCTCTCCTTCTCATGGTGGTTGTCCTTGCTCTCATGTCCTTTGTCTTCCGCAACACGGTTTTCGGGCGCAGGCTGCTGGCGACCGGGGGGAATGCCGACGCGGCCCGCCTCTCGGGCGTGAGCACGGACGCCATGATTGTGTGGGCGAATGCTCTGTCGGGTTTCTTTGCCGGGCTGGCCGCGATTCTGTGGGCCTCGAAGCTGGGGACGGCGGCGCCGGAAACCGGCGACGGTTGGCTGGTGGTTTCCTTCGCCGTCGCTATAATCGGAGGAACAGGCCTGACCGGCGGCGTCATCTCGGTAGTCGGCATCTTCATGGGCGCCGTGATCTTCATGCTCATCAAGCACGGGCTTGTGGAAGTGAGGGCCAACGATTACTACGCCAACTCGTTCCTCGGCGCCCTGGTGTTGCTGGCTATCATCGTGGACCGCGCGCGGGAGGTGTATGACGCCAGACGCAAGGCTGCCGCCCAGCGCGCCCGCTGATTGGGGCGGCCCGAGCGCGGCATTGCGTAATGTTGTTGATTTACAGTGGGAAATGAGACAGTATATCCTCGGTCTGCGAGGAACCGCGACAAAGGGGATAGGATCAGGATGAAGTCATTTGCGTTGATCGGTGCGGCGGGCTACATTGCCCCACGCCATATGCGAGCCATCAAGGACACGGGGAATAACCTTGTGGCGGCGGTGGATAGAAGCGATTCGGTGGGGGTGATTGACTCGTATTTCCCGGAAGCGGACTTCTTCACCGAGTTCGAGCGCTTTGACCGCCACATAGAGAAACTGAGGCGGGAAAAGGACCACCAGGTAGACTACGTCTCGATCTGTTCGCCAAACTATCTCCATGACGCCCACGTCCGCTTCGCCCTGCGGGTGGGGGCGGACGCGATCTGCGAGAAACCGCTGGTTCTGAAGCCCTGGAACCTTGACAGTTTGGCCCTGATCGAGAAAGAGACGGGGAAACGGGTCTATAACGTTCTCCAGCTGCGTCTTCATCCCACCCTTGTGGAGCTGAAGCGGAAGATAGACGAAGAGAAGAAGGCGGAGAAACACAACGTTGATCTGACGTACATCACGTCGCGCGGGAAATGGTACCTGTATTCCTGGAAGGGCGATGCGAGCAAATCGGGCGGCATTGCCTCCAATATCGGCATCCATTTTTTCGACATGTTGACGTGGCTTTTCGGCCCCGCGCAGGAGATAAGACAGCATGTGATGGAGCCGACGCTGGCGGCGGGCTACCTGGAGCTGGAGAAAGCCCGCGTGCGCTGGTTTCTGTCCACCGATCGGCGGGCGCTTCCCGCCGGGGCGAGAGAGAAGAACCAGACGACCTGGCGGTCCATCAGGATCGACAACAGCGAGATTGAGTTTTCAGGCGGATTCACAGACCTCCACACACAGACCTACGCCCACGTCCTGGAAGGCAGGGGATTCGGCATCGAGGACGCGCGCGCGTCCATCGAGATCGCCCATTCCATCCGCAACGCCGAGCCCATTGGCCTCAAGGGGGATTATCACCCGTATCTGCGGGATCTGCGCTAGTCCCCGCCGCCCCTGGCAGCCGAGCCCTGGAATACTACTTTGATGGGGGGAATATCAATCCCCAAGGAGCATACGCTCATGAGCACCAAGCCTTACTACGCGCACGAATCGGCCTACGTGGACGAACCGTGCGAGATCGGCGAAGGAACGAAAATCTGGCACTTCTCGCACGTGATGAAAGGGTGCAAGATAGGCAGGAAATGCGTCTTTGGGCAGAACTGCCACATTGCGGAAGGCGTTATCATCGGCGACAACGTCAAGGTGCAGAACAACGTTTCGATATACACCGGAACCATCGTCGAGGATGATGTGTTCCTCGGTCCTTCGTGCGTATTGACGAACGTGACGAACCCCCGCTCCCAGGTAAACCGTCATACTCTGTATGAGAAGACACTCCTGCGCCGCGGGGCTTCGGTTGGCGCCAACGCCACTATTGTATGCGGTATCGAGATAGGGCGGTATGCGTTCATCGCGGCGGGCGCCGTCGTGGTGAAAAACGTGCCGGATTACGCCCTGATAGCCGGTGTGCCGGGGCGCCGGATCGGCTGGATGAGCCGTCACGGACTGCCTCTGAGGAACTCCGATGCCGAGGGAGTCCTGGTGTGCCCGGAGAGCGGATACCGCTATAAGGAAGTCCAGCCCGGCGTGCTTCGGTGTCTGGATCTGGACGAGGAAGCGCCGCTGCCGGAGGAGAAAGCCGTGGGGGAGAAACTCTATGACAGCTTTAGGGGTGGGAATTGAAGAAACCGCCTTCGCCGGGCGCGTCGGACCATCATCCGGCCCGACGCGAGACGCGAAGCGCCTTGAGCTGAGGAATAGGAAAGGAACGGTATCGTGGATGTCCCTCTTCTTGATCTGAAGGCCCAGTATGAGACGATTCGGGGGGAGATTCAAACGGCGGTTAACGAGGTATTTGAATCCCAGGTCTTTATCCTGGGTCCGAAGGTGCGGGAGTGTGAAGAGGCCATCGCCCGGTATTGCGCGTGCGATCACGGCATTGGCGTCTCCTCGGGCACGGACGCGCTGCTTGTGTGCCTGATGGCCGAGGACATCGGTCCCGGAGACGAAGTCATCACCACTTCGTATTCCTTTTTCGCGACGGGCGGCTGCATCTCCCGCACGGGCGCCACGCCGGTCTTTGTGGACGTGGACCCCGTGACCTACAACATCGCCCCCGGGCAGGTCAAGGCGAGGATAACGAAGAAGACGAAAGCCATCATCCCGGTGCATCTCTACGGGCAGGTGGCCGACATGGATCCGATCATGGAGATTTCGAAGTCTCATGGCCTGGTTGTGATCGAAGACGCCGCCCAGGCTATCGGGGCGGAATACAAGGGAAAGCGCGCCGGTTCGATCGGCCACTACGGCTGCTTCTCTTTCTTCCCGTCGAAAAACCTCGGAGTGGCGGGGGACGGGGGGATGGTGACCACAAACGATGCGGGCCGCGCCGAGAAGGTCCGGGTTCTGCGCGGTCACGGAGCGCAGCCCAAGTACTACCACAAGCTCGTGGGCGGCAACTTCCGGCTGGATGCGCTCCAGGCCGCCGTTGCCCTGGTGAAGCTTCGGCGCCTGGACGGTTGGACGGCCGCGCGCCAGGCGAACGCCGCCCGCTACGAGAGGTTCCTTTCCGAGGCGGGATTGGCGGATAAGGGAACAGTCTCCTTGCCGAAGGTTCTCACCAACCGCCACGTGTTCAACCAGTATGTCTTGCGGGTTTCCCGACGGGATGATCTTCGTTCCTTCCTGCGGAAGAAGGGCGTCGGCACCGAGGTTTACTACCCGGTTCCTCTCCACCTTCAGGAGTGTTTTCTCAGCTTGGGCTACGGGGAAGGCAGCCTTCCGGAAAGCGAAAATGCGGCGCGGGACACGGTGGCAATCCCGGTTTTCCCTGAACTGCGGGAAACGCAGGCGCGGTATGTGGTAGACTGTATCCGGGAGTTCTATGAACGGGGGTGACCGGATCCGATGATAGCCTGCATCAGTCAACGAATGGGAGGGTTCCGCGGGGATGAGGAATAGCGCGTCTTCACATGGGCCTCGGAAAGCCCATCCTTCCCGGGTTCGTGACAAGCCGGGCCTCCCGGATTCGACAACATGGCTGGACGGCTCCGTGTGGTGGATACTGGTGTGCTTGACCCCTCTGGCCCAGATTCAGCACATGACGGCGGGGAACTACCTGCCGAAGACCTTCTGGGCCGCGGCGTGCGTAGGGATGGCTTTCCTCTTTGCCGGAGCGCGTCCCCCGTACAGGATCGGCATCACGCCGATCGGGTTTGTCTGGCTTCTGGTCAATGCCTGGACGGTCGCTTCCTTCGCGTGGGGAGCGCAGGCGCGTGTTGGTTTTGAGCGATGGCTGTCCATGATGCTCCTGCCCACGCTGGCCTACCTGATCGCGCTGCGGTCGCGCTTTTGGGAGTCGCGGCTTTTCCACCAGGCCTATTGTGGGATTTTCGCGCTTATCGGCCTGATCGGTTGTCTGCAGTTCATACTCCCGATCAACTTTCTGAAGCCCTGGTTCCCGGAGCAGCGCTTCCTGGATTGGATCACGAGCACCGGGCTTCCGTCCGCTTTGTTCGGCAACCGCAGTTATGCGGGGCTTTACCTGTGCGTATCGCTGCCGTTTGTGGTGTGGGTTTTCTTCCGCGCGAAAGGCTGGGAGATGATTCTTCCCCTGGCGGCCATGACCCTGGGGCTTGCCTTTCTGGTTTTCACCCGGTCGCGAGCTTCCTGGCTGTCTCTCGCTCTTGCCTTCGGATTCCTCGCCGTGTGCGGTGCGGGGCGCCGGGCATGGCAGCGCCGCTTGAATCTCAAGGTTCTCGCCATCACGATGGCCGCCGTCCTGCTGGTGGGTATTGTCCTGCACCCCTCGAGCCGCACGAGAGAGCAAAGCCAGGGGGCGATGCCGGTGTACAAGGAAACGGTTTTCAAGTCCCTCAAGACAATATGGGCCGACTACAAGGCGGACAAGCGGTGGCAGATGTGGCAATCCGTTCTTGCCGTGGGAACAAGCCCGCTGCATGGATGCGGGTTCGGCAGTTTTCCCATTGTGGCCACGCCTCTTAACGAGACCGGGCGCGTGTATACGCTGAACTGGGAGGTACATTGCGATGTCCTCCAGTTCTACGTGGATCTCGGCTTTGTAGGCTTGGGGCTTATGGCGCTTTTCTGGTTTTGGCTGCTTGTTTCCTCCTTCCATCAACGCAGGTACTTCGTTTGTGCCGTTGCCGGCTCGTCGGTCCTCGCCTTTCTTTTCAGCGAGGCCTCCACTTTCATCTCGGAGAAGGTGTGTACCCAGGTTTGGATGGCCGGTATGGTTGCGATCGTGAACTGCCGCGCGGCCAAATCTCCGTGGAAATCCATCCCGATCTCCCCCTACCTCCAGCGCTTGATCCGCGTCGCGACGTCCCTGTTCCTGTTCGCGTTTGCCGTAGTGGTCTGTTTCAGCATTTGGGGCGACCGGCAGTTTACCCTGGAGCGGAACAAGCTCGCGGTCAAGCTGCACCTCGATCCCAACAGGGAGGATCCCAAGACGAAGGCCGCGGTGAAAGCAAGCTTCGCCCGAATGGTCGAAGTGCTCCCGCTGATGCAGTTCGATCCCAACACGATCCACATGAACTCGCATCTTACGGCGACTCTGGCGCACCAGCTCAAGGAACTCGACGCAGCCGAACTCCTGGCACACCGGGCCGTTTACCTGCACCCTAACGACTACCTCTGCCTTGAGATTCTCGGCATTGCGGCAGCCTACAAGGAGAATTGGGGCGCCGCGGCGGGATATTTCGAGAGGGTTGCCGCGATTATGGGCAAAGGAACGAACGCCGCGATATGGAAGAACCTCGCCGTCTGTTACGAGAAGGGGGGACGGCATGACAAGGCAATCGAAGCCTTGGCCAAAAGCAAGGAAAAGGAAGTAAAGAACGGCGCGGCGGAAACCGAAAAGTCAAAGTAGACGAAACGGGCGAGACCCGGCGCCGGCGCCTCGCCGTTTGCCCCTGGGGGGCGGACCTCCCGCCAGGCAAAGGAAGAGCGGATGAATCGCATTCTTGACATTGTCTTCTCTCTCATCTTCCTGATCCTGCTTTCGCCGCTGATCCTGCTGATCGCGATCCTTATCAAGATTGACTCGCGGGGACCGGTTTTCTTTGCGCAGGAACGCGTGGGGAAGGACTTCCGCAAGTTTCGCATGCTTAAGTTCCGGAAGATGCGCTCCGATCTCCGCAGCCAGGGCCCCGCTATCACCTCCCGTTACGACAGCCGCTTCACCGCCGTGGGCAGATGGCTGGAGAGGACGAAACTCGACGAGCTTCCTCAGCTCATCAACGTGCTCCTAGGCGACATGAGCATTGTCGGTCCAAGGCCCGAAGCGGAGAAATTCACTACGGTGTACACAAAGAAGTGGGAAGAAGTTCTCTCCGTGAAACCCGGCCTGATCGGCGTGAATCAGATTCTCAACCGCAACGAGTCCGAACTGTATCCGACCGATTGCCTGGACCGCGAGGACTATTACGTGAAGCACATTCTTCCCAGGAAACTCAGGGAGGATATCCAGTACATCCGGAAGGCGTCCTTTCTGTATAATATGAGGCTCCTGGGGCTTGCCGCGTTCCACACGGTGTTGGGCGCGGTCACCCGCCAATCCGTCATCTCCACCGCCAGGAGCGTGTACCTCGTCGCCGCTTATACCGCCGTGAGCCTGGCAAGCATATGCATCGCCTATCGGTTGCGTTTCGAGGGAGAGATATCCCCGTCGGACCTTCGCGCCTATCGCTTCAGCCTTCCGCTTACCCTGGTCATCTCGCCCATCGCCTTTGCCGTGTTCCGCACGCATCGCCGGATGTTTGGCAGCATGACGCTGGAGGACCTGGCCGCGCTCTTCAAGAGCTGCGTCATCTGTTCCTTTCTGATTGTGGTGGCCCTGGTTCTCTCCAACTTCCGCGGGATATCGCGTATCGTCTATTGTATTGACTTCTTCCTGCGCTTCCTGGCGCTCGCGTTCCTGGTCTACCTGGAGCACCAGATTACCCAGAAACGCAAGCTGCTGGCCGCTCCGCCCGTCCGCAGAACCATGCTTTTCGAGTGTTTCGCCATCGGGTTCATTTCACTGTTCGCCGTTGTCGTCACCAGCAACCTCCTGCTTCTCAGGGAAAACATCGCGGACGAGGTTATCCAGGCCCAGTGGGTGATGCTTTCCCTTCTGATTCTGGTCCCAGCCATCTACCTGATCACGCTGCAGCCGATGCCTTGCCGGCTGCTCTACTACATGAAGATCCGGTGCAAGCAGGTGGCGATGATCGTCGCGCAGAGTTTCCTCTTCCTGATTCTCATTTCCTTGCTGCTGGATATCCGCACCTACTCGCGCGTGGCGGTCTTCGCCGGGCTGGGCGTTCTAACGATCAGCTTGCTGCTTTTCTTCCTGGTGATGTGGCACTACCGCTGGAGGAGAATGCCGGAGACGGGCGGCAAGCGGGTCTTGCTGATCGGCCTTACCGGCGACATTGACCTGTTCATCAGCGCCCTGAACAGGAGCCGTCAGAACTACGCGATAGTCGGCATCATCAGCAACGAGATCCGGGACCGGTTCTACACCGTGTCCAAAATCGAGGTGCTGGGCGCGCTCAACGACCTGAACGACGTGCTGGATGTGTATCACGTGGACACCTTCGTCGTGTCCCGCGAGAGCATCAGCCCCCAGGATCGGGAGTGGGTGCGCAAGGTGGCCGAGAAGCACGGCATCCAGGTGCGGCACCTCGTCGGCGTAGACGGGTTCATGGCAGCGAAGGAATCCGCGGGGTTGTCGTGGTTCTAGCGGGTCTTCCGCCGCGCCGGCTCCCGCGTCGGCTACCTTGTCAGGTTTTTGGCCGAGGGACCCGCCTGGTATGCCTTGCGGCGTAGCACCAGGAAATGAAGCGCGCCAAACAGGGAGCCGAAGCCGTAAGCGAGGTGAAAAACGGCAAAGGAGACGGGCAGGAAGGGCAGGAGAGAGATCCCCTGTTTCACGGCGATCCGGACCGAAGCGAAACCCACCAACAGCAGATATAGGCCGCACGCCGCCGCGTAGATCCAGGCAAGCGCGGGATGCAGGAAAGCCAGAGGCAAACCGGCCAGCAAACCGCAAACGAAAGCAAGAGGAACCACGTGCCGGACCGACGCGGGCAGCCTGTGCTTTTGCATGACTCGGATTTTCCAGAAACCGTATTGGCAGTATTGCCTCCACAGCGTTCCCCACGTTCCCCTCACCGAGTACCAACAGCGAATCTCCGGCGATTGCCAGATTTTCTTCCCCGCGCGGGTCAGGCGGAGGTTGAACTCATCGTCCTGGTTGCGGACCAGTTCTTCGTCGAACAGGCCGACTTCGTCGAAAAGAGTCTTGCGCCAACAGCCGAGGTAAACCGTGTCCACCGAACCCTCGTATTGAGTGTCGCGATTGCGCGCCCCGCCCGCGGCCAGAGGGTGCTGGAAAACAGCGGCGATCGAGCGGCCCACCGCACTCCCGCCCGCGGCGGCCCGCCAGGGACCCCCGGCATTGTCGCTCCCCGTGCGGCGCAGCACCTCCACGCACTTGGCGGCGTAGTCCTCAGCCACCACGGTGTGGGCGTCCACACGCAGGATAATCTCGCCGCGCGCCTGGCGGATGCCCTCGTTGAGACCGGCTGAAACGATCCGGCGGGGGTTCTCCAGGAGCCGGACGCGCGGGTCGCGCCGGGCGAATTCCCGAACGATCTCCGGCGTGCCGTCCCCGCTCATCCCATCGCAGACCAGGATTTCGAGTCCTTCCTCCGGCACTCCCGATTGGGCGAGGAGGCTTTCGAGGCAGCGGCGGATGTGTCCGGCTTCATTGCGGGTGGGAACAAGCACGGAAATGAAAGGGAATGGGGGGATTGTGCCCGTGGTCGCGCTCAAAATGCGGAAGGATTCCTTGTATTTGAAGGAGGTTTGTGCCACAGTGACCGTCGTATTCGGGAGCCCCGAATGCCACCGAGTGATTATGGGGCAAGCGAATCGCATTTCAAAGGGAAAAAGAAGCAGCTATGAAGATAGGGCGCATCTCAGTTTCTTGCAGGGAGAGGAATCGCGCCCCCGCCGACTTTATGTCGGTGGAGCGGTGATTCTGCTCCAGTAACGCCCTTTCTTGTTGCAGCGCCCCCGCCGACTT
>Ga0315282_10011625_pt1 | contig 13590 bp, 18 predicted proteins | sample YL17G07_20_MG_FD_203693 | JGI IMG/M metagenome (GOLD analysis project Ga0315282, IMG submission 203693) | Sediment microbial communities from Yellowstone Lake, YNP, Wyoming, USA - YL17G07_20 | ecosystem: Environmental > Aquatic > Freshwater > Lake > Sediment | place: USA: Wyoming | collected... | reverse complement strand
ACTCAGCATTAATAAAAAAAATAATATTATGTATCAGAGCATTCAAAGATTTTTAAATAAGGAACACCTCCAAATAGTTGCGTCTCAGAAAACTACAAAAGAAGAATTTTTATCAGAACACAACAGACTGTCTCCCTTGAATCTACAAGCTACAATGTCCTTACTTTCTCGTTTTAGAATAGAGAGGGCGTCAATTTTTAAAGATAATGATTGGCCGATAGATAAAATTCGGAGGCCATTTATTTTATGGCTTACTTCTTTATCATCAGGAGGAAAGGAAAATATTAAGAAGGAGAAAATATGACCCTTCGACAGGCTCAGGGTCATACTGAATTTATTGAAGTATGAAAAACTCACACAACCCGAATAAAAATAGAAACAAGGCGAGGCATCGCAGATTTTTGAAAAAGCACAGAAATAAAAAATAATCCCTTGACTTTTTGTTGACAGTAGGCTATTATGATAAGGTAAGTTTCTGTTGATTTTCCTTTCCTTGCGTATTCATTAATTATGTAAGCTTTGAAAGAGAATTAAAACAGCGGTCGGCTTACTTTATAAATAACGAACTTTAGTTCAATATATGGCAAAAAAAATATTTGTTGGAGGGTTATCTTACGAAACTACCGACATAACATTAAAAGAGACTTTCTCTCAGGCCGGAACCGTTGAATCGGCAATTGTGATTACCGATAAAATTTCCGGCCGTTCAAAGGGATTTGGTTTTGTTGAAATGTCTTCCGAAGAAGAAGCTAAAAAAGCCATTGAAATGTTCAATGGGAAAGAGATTGACGGAAAAAATGTTACGGTAAACGAAGCTAGACCCCTAGAGTCTCGTCCTCGAAGAGACGGATTTAATCGCGGAGATCGAGGATTCGGCGGAAACCGAAGAGACCGCCGGTAAGAAATGAAAAAGTCCCCCTTAAGGGATTTTTTCATTTTTGGTAGAATAAGATATCAACAATTAAAGGCGTATTTTAATATGAAGAAAAATATAATCATAATATTGGTTTTGGCGGTAGCTATTATCGGCTTGGTGTTTGTTTTAAATAATAAAAACAAAGAGAGTCAAAATCAGCCCGAAGAGGCATATCTTTCCGGAGGCAATGATAACAATACGACCACTGATTCTGACAATAATATACAAACAAATACCAACGGTTTAAAAATAGAAACGCTGAAAGCCGGAACCGGACGGGAAGCCAAAAACGGTGACCAGGTGACGGTGCATTATACGGGTTTCTTGGAAAACGGCACCAAATTTGATTCCAGCGTTGACCGGGGGCAGCCCTTTGTTTTTACTCTGGGTGTAGGGCAGGTGATCCAGGGCTGGGATTTGGGGGTGCTGGGTATGAAGGTGGGTGAGAAAAGAAAATTAACCATTCCGCCGGACTTGGCTTACGGCACCAGCGGCGTCGGCGGCGTTATCCCGCCTAATAGCATCTTGATTTTTGAAGTGGAACTTTTGGCCACTCAATAAATTAAAAGGTCGACATAAAAAATAAAACTTTATTAAAAATATGAAAGGATACGTAGGTAATATAGAAAAAGAAGCGCTGGATAATTCCAATTTCCGCAAAGTGTTATACACGTCAAAACATAGCCAGCTGGTGTTGATGTGTCTCCGGCCAAAAGAAGAAATTGGTATGGAAGTTCATCCGGACAACGACCAGTTTTTCCGTTTTGAAAAGGGTCAGGGCAAATGCGTGATTGACGGCAATGAATACGAAGTCGGAGATGGTACGGCGGTAGTGGTGCCCTCGGGTGCAGAGCATAATGTTATCAATATGTCCGACTCGGAGGAGTTAAAACTTTACACCATCTATTCGCCGGCTCACCATAAAGACGGTATTGTGCGTCAGAGCAAAGCCGAAGCCGAAGCCAATGAGGCGGAATTTGACGGCCAAACCACCGAATAACAAAAAAAACGAAGCGTGTTTAATCGTAGAATTTTCAAAGTTTTCATTATTGCCGCTGTTTTGGTAATTCTTTTTGGCGGTGCGATTTTTTTGGCGAGAAAGAATTTTTTTCCAATAATCAAAGAGCAGCCGATTTTGGACAAGAAAGAAAATACCTGCCAAAATTACAGCGAGCAATTACTAAATACCCAGACGAGCCAGAAATACGATGATTACTGGCTTTTTTTACCTGCCGATTGCGAAACCGAAATCAAGAAAGCTCCGCTGGTTGTTATGTTGCACGGTTGGGGTTCAACCGATGTTGCTAAATCAAAAGATTGGATAAAGCATTTGACAGCAAAAGGCAATATCGTTGTTTTTCCTTTTTACGAAGAACGGGGTCTTGAAAATCTCGGCCGAGGCGATTGGGTTGTTTTTGCTCAACGGACGGCCAAAGTAATCAAAGACGCTATCGTCTGGCTACAGGGAATCAAGGGCATTCAGCCGGATTTGGATAAATTTGTTTTAACCGGCGGTTCCATGGGCGCTTTTATTGCCATCAATCTTAGCGCTATTTGGCCGGAAAACAATCTGCCCGAACCCAAAGTTATTATGCTGATTCACCCGCCCCAAAGATTTTTAGCAGAGACCTTAAAGACGCCGCAAAACATTCCGTCTAATGCTTTTTTGAGTTGTTTTGTCGCTGACCAAGATATTATCGCGGCTAGAGGCGGTTGCGATACAATTTGGCAATTGACCGGCCAGGTGCAAAAAAGAGATTATATCTGGGAATGCTCCGACAATTATAGCGAGCCGAGAATAAGAGCCGGACATATTCCTTTGGGCGGGCCGGAAAACAATCTTGAGACCTATGGCTACTGGAAAACGCTTGACGGCTTGATAGATTGCGCTTTTTATGATAAAAACTGCGAACAGGGTTTTGGTGATACAGCCGAGCATCGTTATCTGGGCCAGTGGCCCGACGGTACGCCGGTAAAGGAATTGAAAATCAGCAAAGAACCGCCCTTAATCTCGCCTTGCGGCAAATAATTATGGTATTTTGTTTTCATTTAAATGGTAAAATTGTTTTATGATTTCAGTTAAAAATCTGACAAAAAAATTCGGTAATTTTATAGCCGTAGATAATATTTCTTTCGAGGTTGGCAAGGGCGAGATTTTCGCTTTTCTGGGGCCCAATGGCGCGGGCAAAACCACGACCATTAAAATGCTGACCACGCTTTTGCGGCCGAGCAGCGGCCAAATTTCTTTAAACGGCAACGACCCGGTTAAAAATCAGGACGCGGTTCGCCGGTCTTTTGGTATTGTTTTCCAGGACCCCAGCTTAGATGATGAACTGACGGTTTTTGAGAACATGGAATTTCACGGCGTCTTATACAAAGTTCCCAAAAATCTGCGGCGGGACAGAATTGAACAATTGCTGAAATTTGTGGAATTATGGGATAGACGAAATGATTTGGTGAAAAGTTTTTCCGGAGGCATGAAGCGTCGGCTGGAAGTGGCGCGAGGACTGATTCACCACCCAAAAATTCTCTTTTTGGACGAACCGACTTTGGGCCTTGACCCCCAGACCAGAAACCATATTTGGAATTATATTAAGGATTTGAATAAAGAAGAAAATATGACCGTATTTTTTACCACCCATTATATGCAGGAAGCGGAAAGAGTTTCCCAAAAGGTTGCCGTTATTGACCACGGCAAAATAATCGCGCTGGCCGGTCCCGAAGAATTAAAACGAAAAACAAAAACCGCTTCTTTGGAAGACGCTTTTTTGGCTTTGACCGGCCGCACCATCAGAGAACAAGAAGCCAGTTCAATTGACCGGTTGAGAATGCGCCGAAGAATGCACAGATAAATTAAAAATTCGTTCGCTAAAATTTAAAAAACAATGAGCACAATATATATCCTTTGGCTGAGGCAATTAAAAAGGTATTTTCGTTCCCGAGCCCGTATCGTGGGCTCCCTGGGCCAGCCCCTGCTTTTTTTGGTGGCGCTGGGCTTTGGGTTTGGGCCGATTTACCAAAAAGCGGGCGGCGGCAATTATCTTGAATTCTTGACGCCCGGCATTATTGCCATGACCATTCTTTTTACCGCCGTGTTTTCCGGCATTGAAATTATTTGGGATAGGCAATTCGGCTTTTTGAAAGAGACCTTGGTAGCGCCGGTTTCGCGTTTTAAGATTATGCTGGGCCGGACTTTGGGCGGAGCCACGGTCGCCATGCTTCAAGGAATTATTGTTTTTTTTATTTCATTTTTGATCGGCTTTCGGCCGAGCAGTATGGCCTATTTTCCCTTGGCGCTTTTATTTATGTTTCTAATCGCCCTTTTATTTACCGCTTTGGGCACCGCCATTGCTTCAATTTTGGAAGATATGCAGGGTTTTCAGCTGATTATGAACTTTTTAGTGATGCCTCTATTTTTTCTTTCGGGCGCCCTCTTTCCCATTCAGGGCCTGTCCGAGACCCTTAAGGTGGTGGTAAGCATTGACCCACTTTCTTACGGTGTTGACGGCTTGCGGGGCACTCTGGTTAACGGCGCCCATTTCGGCCTGCTCACCGATTTTGCGCTTTTGGGCATAATGACCCTTGCAATTTTGGCTTTGGGCAGCTATCTTTTTTCCAAAATCCAGATTTGACAAATTTTTATACGGGAGGTATTCTTTAAAAAGAGGAAAATTTTTAATAAAAGGTCGAAGATGATGAAAGTTTACCTTATTTTAAAAAATGAATAAAATTATTAAAATAATCTTAACCACCAGCATCTTTTCTGCTGTTTTGGTTGCTCCCATTTTAGCGCAGACCACCAGTACCTCTACTGCCCAGGAATTAATTCAATCATTGCAGAAACAGATAGAGGCGTTGAAAACACAGGTTAATACCTTAAACGCTCAGCTGGCGGCCATAACCGAAACTCAGTCTGAGGTAAAAGAAACAGCCAAAGACATAAAAGGGACCTTGCGGCTTATTAACCAATTAAAACCCGGCATGACCAGCGAAGAGGTTAAGTTGCTGCAAGAAATTTTGGCAACCGACCCCGATATTTATCCCCAAGGACATATTACCGGTTATTACGGTAAATTAACCGAGAAAGCAGTAAAAAGATTTCAGAAAATAGCAGGGATTGAACAGGTTGGTTTACTTGGTCCAAAAACATTGTCTAAGATAAACGAACTTCTGGAAGAAGGCGCGGGCAATTCCGGAAAAGTTCCGCCAGGACTTTTGATTGCACCAGGGATTAGAAAAAAATTAGGTTATACCCCCATACCAAAAGAATGCGAAGGCCTGCCGCCCGGTGTAGCTAAAAAGATACAAAAGTGTAAAGATCTTGATTTGGTAGAGCCGGTGATTTCGAATGTTACCGCCACCGGCACCAGCGCCAGCTCCACCAAAATCACCTGGACGACAAACGAAAAAGCAGACAGCGCTGTTTGGTATGGCACTTCAACGCCGTTGGTTATTTCCAGCACCACAGAACATACGGCGATCGCAGAATTAGTTACCAGCCACACGGTGACGCTAGACAATCTGAAAAACAATACGACCTATTACTATATAGTGTCTTCCAGTGATCAATCCGGCAATACGGCAACTAGCAGCCAAAATTCATTCGTTACTTTAACAGTGGTTCAAGACAATACCCCTCCTCAGATTACTAATCTAATAGCAACAAGCACCCAGGCCACCTCTACGAGAATTACTTGGACGACCGATGAAGCGGCAAACAGTAAATTATGGTATAGCACCTCAACGCCATTGGTTATCGGTACCTTGGCGCCCAACGTCAGTTCTTCAAGCTTGGCCTTGAGTCACGATTTGACAGCGACTGGATTGACTGCCAGCACCACCTATTATTATTTGGTGACTTCAGCTGATTCCAGCGGCAATACCGCGACCAGCACCCAGCAGTCATTTGTGACGCTGTCCCAATAATTAAGTATACCTGACTTCTACCAGAAAATCGCCTTTTGGGCGGTTTTTTGGTAGAATAGAATAATATGGGAAACACCACCGCCAGGCGGAAGAAAAATATCTTTATCCGAGGATGGACAAAGAATTGACCGGGAAAGAAAAACGATCCATTATCGAAAAGATCAACGAAATAAATATAGCGCGAAAGCTCGTCTTAATAAAAAAGGTCGATATAAAAAACAAAAATAAAAATAAATAAAAAAATGATTTTTGGAATTATCGTTATTATCGTCGGCCTTATCTTCCTCATGCAGAACTTGGGTTATATCACGGCCGGTATCTGGAGTATTATTTGGCCCCTGCTGATTATCGCTGTCGGTTTGAAAATGATTGTTAAAAGGAAAGGCGGCCATTGCTGGTGGTGTGGCGATGAAGAAAAAAAGGCCTAAGAACAACAAGGTTAAAAGGTCGAAACAAACTTATATCGGGCGTCGTACTGCCCGCTATTAAAAAAGAAAACATGAAAGCAATCTACCTTGTAATAATTATTTTGATCGTAGCGGCGGTTTTGATTGGATTTTTCGTGATGAAATCGCAAAAAAGCGTTCCCGCTGAAACACCGGAAAACAATGGTCAGATAGAGCAGCCGGCTGATGTTAGTGCGGTAATTGGCGCGATTGATTCGATAAACAACGATTTGGATAATTTGAACAGTTCGGCCAGCAGTTTGGATGAGAACACGGATTTATCAAAAGCTTTTCAGGGACAATAATATGAAAAAGACACTTATTATTTCCACAATTTTATTGCTGGCCGGTATTTCTCTTGCTGCCAACGCGGCGGTCAACTACACTGCCTTGAAACAGACGATTACTGTTGGTCTTGATGCCTGTATTTCTTTGATAAACAGCGTAGAGAGCAAAATCGTTAATAATTCCCAGGTAAGCCAAGAAACCAAGCAAAGTGTTTCCCAGTCGCTTAATCAACTGGAAAGCGCGCTTTCTTCTTATAAAAATCAAGTTCAGTCAGCCGCGACCCTGCAGGATTTACAAGCCATTAACCAGCAGATAATCAATTACCTGAAAACAAACAGCAGCGTTATCAAAGACAGCATCAAAACAGCCATTGTGGATATGGGCGAAAAAGCTGTGGAGAGCGCCGAGGGATTAAAGCAAAAAGCCGAACAGGCCCTAAATGTGCTGAAAGTTGCTTGTCCTTCGGAAAAAACCACTATTTCTACCTTGGAAAACCAATTGGTCCAGCTGGAAGCGGAAATCAATCTGTTGAAACAAGCGCTGTCATCAAAGAACGCCGCTACCATTAAACAGGAAATGCAGAAAATAACCAATCTGAGCAAGAGCGTTGCCGTCAACCTAAAGCAGTTGGAGTCCGTTTGCGTCAAGTAAGAAATAAACCAAAATTATGAAACTAAAAAGAAGTGAAATCTTGGCGTTTTTTGTTGTTTTAGTTTCTTTTGGCGTCGCTTTTTATTTTTATTCCAAAGTGCCGACCGTAATGCCGGCTCACTGGAATATCAGGGGAGAGGTAGACGGCTACCTGCCAAAGTTTTGGGGCATATTTTTAATGCCCCTGATTTCTTTGGCGATGTTTTTGATGTTTTTGCTGATTCCTCGAATTGACCCCTTGAAAGAAAATATCGAAAAATTCCGGAAGTATTTTGACGGTTTTATTCTTCTAATACTTCTATTTTTCTTTTATCTGTATACTTTAACCCTGCTGTGGACTTTCGGCGTGAGATTTAATATGACGCAGGTTTTATCGCCGGCCTTCGGACTGCTTTTTCTTTACAGCGGCATTTTAATAGAAAACGCCAAGAGAAACTGGTTTATCGGTATCCGCACGCCCTGGACCTTGAGCAATGAGCAGGTTTGGGACAAAACCCATAAATTTGGCGGAAAATTATTCAAAGTCAGCGGTATTATCTGCTTTCTCGGGGTTTTTGTCCCCGATATTTCTTTTTATCTGGTTTTCATCCCGGTGTTTTTATCCGCGATTTACATCATTTTCTATTCGTATTTTGAGTACCAGAAAGAAATAAAAAGATAATTACTGCAACCTTTAATTTCTGAAAGCCGCCTAGGTTTATCTTGGGCGACTTTTCATTTTTAAAAGGGCTAATCCTGAGCGAAGTCGAAGGGCTGGTTCTGAGCAAGGTCGAAGGATTGACAGATTTTTTGATTTATTATATCTTAAAACATCTAGTTATTTCCAAATTAAAAAGGGGGTGAAACCGATGGAAAAGATAGAAATATCGGTTTTGTTTGAAATAAACAAAGATATTTTTTCTCACAAAACCAAAGAAGGAGTTATGAAAGAGGTAGCCGAGCAGATTTTGGCCCAAAAGTTAGAAGTTGTTGACTGCGCTGATATCTGGGGGCCGTTCTTTTACGTGATTTTTAAAGATGCTTCGCATCGAAAGAATCAGTTTGAAAAGCTGTTGAAAGAGATTTTCAAAGATAACGAAAAGGTCGAGATTATCAAGATTGAATTGGGGTAGATTACAAAAGAGGGAATCACAAAATGCTCCCTCTTTTTCTTTTGCCTAAAATTTCCGGCAAAGAGGAATAAAATGGAAACATGAATAACAAATCATAAAAGCATCCTAACCCCGTTTTTGTTTCCAAACCGTAACCGTCAAAATATCTTCGTGTTAACTCAGCCATGGCTTTGTTAACGCGGTAAGATATTGTATAATTAGGGTATGAGCCGATATAAGTATTATTTCAGAAAACCCAAATCTGAGATAACCAAAGATATTTTAGTTTGGCTGGCTTTGACTGGGGCAGTTACAATCGCCGCTACTTCTCCTTATTTTATTCAGAATATAATAAAAGCATATCGCCGGCGCCAGAATTTTCCGAAAAAGAAACTTTCCGACGCTTTTTATCGTTTGCGCAAAGAAGGTTGTATTTTTGTCCGCAGAGAAAACCACCAAATTTATATTTCTCTTACTAAAGAAGGTAGAAAAAAAGCGGGGAGATTTCAGATTGATTGTTTGAAAGTTTCCCAACCCAAAAAATGGGACGGCAAATGGCGGATCGTGATATTTGACATCGCCCAGCTTCAAAAAATAAAACGAGACGCTTTTCGGGGAAAATTAAGGGAGTTAGGATTTTTCCCGTTACAGAAAAGTATTTGGATACATCCTTTTAAATGCGCCGATGAAATAAATTTACTTAGGGATTTTTTCGGATTAAGCAGAAAAGATATTCGTTTGATTACCGCTGAAGATATTGAAGATGATAAGTTCCTAAAGAAAAAATTTGGTTTATAATAAATCGTTTTAATTCAGCCATGGCAGAGTTAACGCGAGAGTGGTTAACTTGACTATTTTTTGACTATTTTAATAAAGAATTTTAATAAATATTTTAATAAAGATTTTAATAAAGAATTGTCTGACTATTAAAGAATTGTCTGATTATTCTAAAAAGCTGCTTGACTATTTAGATAAAGAATAGTGGTTTCGTCCGAGTAAAAAGAGTTGATTCGGCTTTTTTATTTTGCCTGAAATTTTTGGTAAAATAAGGTAATGACAAATATAATTGAAAAATTAAAGAAGTCAAAACTGACGGGCAAAAGCGGGTCGGGTTTTCCGACCGGTTTGAAATGGGAAACGGTGAAGAAAGAAAAAGTAAAGAAAAAATATATTATTTGCAATGCTTCCGAAGGCGAACCGCAGGTTAAAAAAGACGGCTATATTTTGCAGAATTTTCCTGAAGAAGTAATCAACGGGATTAAAATTGCCTTAAAAACCTTGGGCAAAGGCACGACAGCTTATATTTATTTAAGAAAAGATTATTATCAAAAGTTCGGGCCCAAACTAAAAAAACTAATCGGGAAATTTCCCATAAAACTTTCTAAAAAAACCGGGCCGTATATTGGCGGCGAGGAGACCGCCATTTGCAACGCTATTGAAGAAAAAAGACCGGAGCCGCGTCTGAAACCGCCTTTTCCCACTCAAAAAGGACTTTTCGGTTGCCCCACGCTTATTAATAATGTGGAGACGTTTTATTATGTTTCCCAAATCGCCAAAGGTAAATATAAAAAGACAAGATTTTATTCAATTGAAGGCGATATAGAAAATAAGGGCGTTTTTGAACTGCCGGCTGACTGGACAATTGAGAAAGTTCTGAAAGAAACCAAAAATTATCCTGATTTTGATTTTTTTGTAAAATCGGGCGGCGGCGCAGTGGGCGAGATTTTGCTCAAAAAAGATTTTAAAAAACCCTTATCCGGTGCGGGCTCTCTTATCATTTTTAACCGAAAAAAAACTAACATTTTTTCTCTTTTGAAAGAGTGGATAGATTTTTTTCACGAGGGCAATTGTGATAAATGCGTTCCCTGTAGGGAGGGAGTTTTCAGATTAAAGGAACTCATTGAGCAAAAGAAAATTGATAAAAAAACAATGGACGACTTGTTTTTTGTTTTGTCAGAAACTAGTTTTTGCGCCCTGGGGAAAGGCGTGTTTACATCCATTCACAGCGCGATTAAAAAATTAATCAAATGAAAAAAGAAGTCCAAATTTTTTTTAACGGAAAAAAAATTTCAGCAAAAAAGGGCCAGACGATTTTAGAGGTAGCTCAAGAAAACGGAATTGAAATTCCGAGTCTGTGTTATCATTCTGATTTAGAAACCAAAGCCAGTTGCCGATTATGTTTGGTGGAGATAAAAGGGAAAAAGGGTTTAATGGCCAGTTGTGCGACGAAAATAGAGGCGGGTATGGAGATTATTACCGACTCTCCCAAAATAAAAAGAGCCAGAAAAATTAATTTAGAGTTGCTTTTTAGTCAGCATTGTGAAGAGTGCTTTGATTGCGTTTGGAATTTTGATTGTCGGTTGCTGGAACTGGCAAAAGAATACGGAGTGGAAAAAACCAGATTCCAAGACAGGAAAAAAGGTTATCCTTGCTACCAATTTGGGCCTGCTATTTTTTTTGATAGTTCCAAATGCGTTGATTGCCGGAATTGTATTGACGCGTGCGAAAAATTTGGGACAGGATTTTTGGAACTGGAAGGCAGAGGAGATTTTACCAGAGTTATACCTTCTAAAAATCCCAAAAAGGATTGTATTTATTGCGGCCAGTGCATCTTGCATTGCCCGGTAGGCGCTTTTGAGGCCGTGGGCGAGTTTGAAGAAGTGGAAAAGCCCTTGCAGGAAAAAGATAAAATTGTGGTTTTCCAGTTTGCGCCGGCCATTAGGGTTAGCCTTGGCGAGGAGTTCGGTTTGGCGCCAGGCAGTGTTTTGACCGGGCAGATAACAGCCGGCATTAAAAAGCTGGGCGCCAATTATGTTTTTGATACCAGCGTTGGCGCTGATTTTACCACCACCGAGGAAGCAGCGGAATTGATAGAAAAAATTCAAAGCAACAAAGGTCCTTGTTTTTCTTCCTGTTGCCCTTCGTGGGTGAAGTTCGTGGAGCTTTATTATCCTGAATTTATTCCGCATTTAGCCACCACCCGTTCGCCCCAGACGATTTTGGGCGGTTTGATTAAAACTTATTGGGCAGAAAAAGAAAATATTGACCCTCAAAAAATCGTGGTGGTTTCCATAATGCCTTGCACGGCCAAGAAATACGAAATCAGGCGCCCGGAGTTAAAAATTGAGGGCTTGGCGCCGGTTGATTATGTTTTAACCACCCGAGAACTGGCCTGGCTTTTCAAAAAACATCAGATTAACTTGGAAAATATCAAGCCCGAAAAATTAGATAATCCTCTGGGCTCAGCCAGCGGCGCCGGCGTGATTTACGGCGCGACAGGCGGGGTGGCAGAATCAGCCCTAAGAACCGCTTATGCTAAAATGAGAGGCGGGGAAAATCCTAAAATAGAATTCAAAGAATTAAGAGGCCAAAAGGGGATTAAGAAAGCCGAGATCAAGCTCGGCAGCCAGAAATTAAAAATAGCGGTGGTAACGGGCTTGGTTAACGCCCGCCAAATGATGGAAGAAGTGAAAAGAAATCCGGCGGCTTTTTGCGCTTTGGAGGTGATGGCGTGTCCTGGCGGCTGTGTTGGCGGCGGTGGACAGCCCTTGCCCACCGATGGTAAAATTAGAGAGGCGAGAGCGAAATCGCTTTATAGTATTGATACCGCAGAAGAAGTAAGAATGGCGCACGAAAACCCGGTGGTTAAAAAAATATACAAAGAATTTTTGGCAGATAAAGAGATAATCCATAAAATTTGCCATACCAGTTATTCGCCAAAGAAAAAAGAGGTGCGGTTTGAATAAAAAATATGGACCAAACAAAAACTCTTGTTTTAAAAAAAGAAATAGCCATAGTTTTAATCCAATTCGCTATTTTGCTGGGTATTGCTATCTTAGCTCCTTTATTAGGCCATCAGCAATTTATTACCGGGACTATTGTCAATGCCACGCTATTTATTTCGGCCGGCCTATTGGGCGGACAGGCCGCCATTTTAATCGGCCTGGTGCCGAGCGTGATTGCTTTATCTTTTGGCTTATTGCCCGCAGTTTTGGCGCCTCTGGTGCCCTTTATTATGCTATCCAATACCATTTTGGTTTTGACCTTTATCTGTCTGAAAGACAAAAATTATTGGTTGAGAGTGATTCCGGCCTCTCTTTTGAAATATTTATTTCTTTTTGCCACCAGTTCCATTGTGATTAATTTGCTTTTGAAAAAAGAAGTGACGCAAAAAGTCGCGGCCATGATGAGCTGGCCGCAATTAGTAACGGCTTTGCTAGGAGGTATTTTGGCCTATTTGTTTTTGAAGGGATTAAAAAATATTAGGTAAACACTAAAGGTCGAAAAATAATAAAGAAAATTCAAAAATTTTATGAAAAAAATAATTCTTTCTTTAATTTTAAGTATTTTTTGTTTGGGTTTGGCAGGAATCGCTTCGGCTGATGATGCCACCAACACTGCCACCACTACTCCGACCTTTGACCCGGTATGCATGCAAAACGCCATAGAAAAGCGCGATACAGCCCTGATTGTCGGCATTGATGCTTATGTGGCGGCGATTAAAACCGCTTTAACCGCGAGAAAAGACGCTTTAAAAGCCGCTTGGCTGATTACCGATAAAACCCAGCGTCGGAGCGCCTTAAAGACAGCATGGAAAAATTTTAGGACTGCCCGAGACCAGGCACGTAAAGACTGGAAGAGCGCAAAAAGAACGGCGTGGAAAACTTTCTATGCTGACAGAAAGGCCTGTGGCAAAGTTACTTCTGAAGATTGGACCACTTCGGGAGTAGACAATAACATCTAACGAGAGTCAAAAAAGCGGCCGGCAGGGCCGCTTTTTAGTTTGGCGTAAATTCTGCTATTATAAAATAATGGAATTTTCTCGATACACCACCAAAAGCATTAGAGAAACCTTTGAGGCGCTAAAGACCAGAGAAACAGGTTTATCTGAAGAAGGGGTAAAAGCGCGCCAAGCCGAATTCGGTTTGAATGAAATAAAAACGAAAGAGGTCGGGCTATTGGATATTTTATTCCGGCAGTTTAAATCGCCGTTTTTTTATCTATTATTGGTTACCGCCCTGATCGCTTTTTTTATCGGAGAAAAAATTGATAGCTTGGTTATTCTTGTTTTCGTTGTTATCAATGTTTCTTTGGGCTTTTTCCAGGAGGCCCGGGCTACCAAAACCATTGCCTTACTTAAAAAATATGTTCCCTTGAAAGCTCGGGTCAAAAGAAACGGCTCGGAAATGCTTATTGAACAAAAATTCCTGGTGCCGGGCGATATTGTGTTGTTGGAAGCGGGAAATATCGTTCCAGCCGATTTAAGATTGAT
>Ga0315282_10011624_pt1 | contig 13591 bp, 13 predicted proteins | sample YL17G07_20_MG_FD_203693 | JGI IMG/M metagenome (GOLD analysis project Ga0315282, IMG submission 203693) | Sediment microbial communities from Yellowstone Lake, YNP, Wyoming, USA - YL17G07_20 | ecosystem: Environmental > Aquatic > Freshwater > Lake > Sediment | place: USA: Wyoming | collected... | reverse complement strand
CTTTGTATAGCCGCTTTCGATATATCCCCATTTGTTTTTGCTAGCTTAATAGTTCCCGGTGCTAATCCACTTACTATCCTCATAATGACACTATTATAGTGTCACTCATCTATCTGAACGAGCTCACCTTGATTATTGTCATTCTGAAGGAACGGAGCGACTGAAGAATCTTGTTGATGTAGCCCTGACCCTTTCAGGATCGGGTGCCCGAGGCTAATGCCTCGGGGCTACATGTTTGGGAGATTCTTCGCTACGCTCAGAATGACAGGTGAAGGGCTCAGAATGACAGGTGGAGTGTCTCAGAGTGACAAATGAAGAACTCAGAATGACGGTAACGAAATAGCAGCGAAGCTTCAGCCTCGGGGCTACATTACAGGTTAAAAAATGGCTAGAGGGAATTGAGTACGTTTTCTATTGCGGTTTGGCTGGGGAAAGACCCCGTCTGTATTTTCTGAATAATGCCCTCGGCATCTATGAAGAAAGTCGTGGGCCAAGTACTAACGTCATAACGCTCGTTGACCGCTCCGTCCGGGTCGAGCAGAACAGTGAATTCGTACTGTGGGTTATCTTGGAGGAAGGAACGCACGGCTTGTTCAGTCTCTTTATAATTAATAGCAAATATTTTTACGTCTGACCAGTCGTCGGAAGCTTGAATTCCCTGGAGGTAAGGCATTTCCTCATTGCATGGGACGCACGTGGTAAACCAGAAGTTGACAATCACTATCTTGCCCCGGAAATCGCTTAATTTCCACACTTTGTCATTGATGTCTTTCAGACTAAAATCGGGAGCGAGATTGCCAATCTCATAGCCGACCGGTATGATGGCTTCGGTGGTGAATTTTTGGTCCTCTGCGGCGAGCGTGGCTTCATTCCCGCTGGCATCCTTCGATATTACCTTGAAGTAATAGGTTGTGTTGTCAGACAGTCCGGTCAACGTGACATTGTGATTGTTGGTAAGATTTGTATCTGGCGTAGTGTTTGAGCCGTATGTTTCAGTTTTTCCGAATTGGACCTGGCTGGTGGCCCGCTCATTCGTTAGCCAGGTGATGGTAGCGCTCGATTCGGTAATGTTGGAAACACTGACTCCGGAAATCGTTGGTGGGGTTTCATCGGCTGTGGCTAGAGGCTTCGTTTTCAGGTCACCCTGGGCTGTGATTTCATTTCCGGCGGCATCCTTTGATATTACATTGAAGTAATAGGTTGTGCCGGGGTCCAGTCCGGTCAGTGCGACACTGTGGCTGGTGGAAAGATTTGTATCCAGCGGAGCAGTTAAGCCGTATGCTTCACTTGTTCCGTACTCCACCTTACCCGTAGTAGCCTCATCTGTTTCCCAGGTAATGGTGGCGTCTGTCTCGGTTGTTGATGAAGTGGGGCCGCTTTGAATGCTCGGAGGCGTGATATCTGCGGTGCTGATAGGTTGTGATGGAGTTTCAGTCTGGTTGGCGAAGTAATAAATGCCGCCGCCGACAAAAAGACATGCGATTATAATAAACAGAGTGGTAATGATTCTTGGTAGTCCCCGTCTCCCGGCGCCCGAAATGTCCCGTTCTACAGGTGTAGGAGGTGGTGTTTGATACGGATATGGCATTGCCGGTAAAGGGGGGCTGGCTGGTATGGAGGTTGCGCTGGCAGTTGCGGGTGCGGCACTTGGTATTGGCATTGGCATACCAACGTTTGGCATGGCGCCTGGCGAGATGTAGCTTGGAGGACGCTGCCCAGAGCCGGGTGGAACAGGGCTAATGGGGCTATTATATTGAGGCCTCGTGCCATAGGCTCCCGGCGGCTGCTGGACTGTGGGGCTTCGTGGTCTCGTTGCCAGTGGAGCGCGTGCCGGTGGTGTAGCATAGGCAGCTTGTTGCATCACCCGGTGCTTACCTCCATAAAGCAAGCCGCAACTTGGGCAGCGGCCCAATTCGATGTCAAGGCTAGCGCCGCATTTCGGGCAGCTATGCTCATGCTGTGTGGTAGGAGCTGCGGGTGGTTGCTGACGCATAACAGTTTGTGGGACGGGTTGTGGTGGAGGAGTTTGGGCTCTTGCAGGGATAGCAGCTTGTGGTCGTGCTGACGTGGTGGGTGGAGATTTAGTGGCTGAACTACGTTGCTCCCCGATGCAGAGAAAGCCACATTTCGGACAGTATCTTGACCTCTTGGGAAGAGGCTCACGGCAATGCGGGCACAGCGTTGCGCCGCAATTATTGCAGAACTGCTGGCCTGGGGACATTTGCGAGTGGCAGACAGAACAAAGGGTTATTCTCGGCTGCACAATAGCACCATAGTGTAATTATCTCGGCAGTCTTTGGTTTTCTGCCGGTATGTTACCTCTTTTTTCTTCATCAGCATCGCAGTGTATGTTGAATATAATCTCTATTATACACCCAGCCAAAGCATAAAGTGGAATATCAATTTATGACAGTATGCAGAAACCATTCAGAAACAAAGGGGAAGCGGCTTATTTGGCTGTATTTGTAAAGGAGTAGGTTCATCATGGAGCTCAAGATTGTTCAGTTTGTATTAGGGAATGAGTTTGGCAATATATGAAGGGTTGAAGCACGGTGGGCTAGTCGATGGAGTTGAGTTTTTCTTCTATTTGCTCCGAGTTCTGGAAAGACCCAGTCTTGGTTTCTTTGATAATTCCGTATGAGTCGATCAAAAAGGTTGTGGGTATTCGAGTAACGTTGTAGAGATCCTCGACTTGATGTTGTGGGTCCAGCAGGATAGGAAGCAAGAAACGACTGACTTCGTCGGTGTATTTGTCTTTAAGTTTCTCAATGCGTTCAGCTACGTCTCCTGTTTCATCGATGCAAATGGTGATTACAGCCGAATCTGCATCTGACGCGTTCTCCTGACAAGAGGTATCATACGTAGTTCTAATGTGAGGTAACTCGCCCACACAAGGGCCGCAGCCAGTTGCCCAGAAGTTAAGCAATATTTTCTTACCCTGAAAATCGCTCAGGCTTACCGTCTGACCTTTATTGGGCGATTCTGGGTTATCATCCTGATAGGATGGCAAGGTGAAACCGGGAGCGCGCTTGCCGACTTCGTAGCCGACCGGGATTTTGCTGGGAGTCGTCAGCTTTCCTTCATGTGTAGCTTTGTTAGCGCATTGGTCTTGTGACTTTAACTTGAAGTAGTAAGTCTTACCGGGCTCCAGCGCGGTTAGTTGGATTTCATGACTGGTGGTTAGTTCACTATCGGATGTTGCTCTCAGACCGTAGTCTTTTGTCTTCCCATATTCAACCTGACTAGTGGTGGGCTTGTCGGTCTCCCAGGTTATAGTGGCACTTACATCGGAGTAGCTGGAAGTTTTGACTTCTGAGATAGTTGGTAATGTTGTGTCCTTAAGTCGGAAATATGCAGTGACACTTCTATTCGAGTCCATGGTAATGGTAATAGTTTCTTTCCAGTCTAGAGCGCCATCAATTTCCCAGCGGCCGCCGTCGAAGGTATAGCAGTCGTCAGGAATAGCCGTAAGCGTAATTTGGGTACCGGGCTCAAATGTCCCGCTGCTGGAAGATGGAGATATTATCTTAATCTCACCACCTGTTTCGGGAACCACATTTATGCTCAGGGTGTAGGTTTTGGATGTAGCGGAGGGTGGAGGGAATGGTCGATTGCCAAGTTCAACAATCTGGCTAACAAGTCGTGGGGCATAGATACCCAACATGATGAGGCCACCAAGTATAATGACAGTTAGCAGACTGGCCAGAACTGGTCTTACAAAACGCCTCAGCGGGGGAAATTCCCACTCTCTTCGCTCGGTCTTTGCAATTTCAGAGAGAATTGGACTTCGTGGCGGAGCGCTCATTCGGCTTGGTGCCGGATGTGCTGATTTGGCAGGCGTTGCGGTGGTGTCTAGCGGCTTGCTTACCGGTGCTGGTGTGGCGCTTGCTGCTGGTTTTTGCGGCGGCAAACGTTTTCTTGCGTAGAGTAAGCCACAATTTGGACAACGCCCTAATGCAGGGTCAACTTCGATACCGCACTTTGGGCATATGTATTCTGGCTTGCTGCTTAGGGACTCCTTCGATTTTTTGACGGTAGAGCTTGGCGCCCGAACTTTCTGTGTTGTTTTTTGCCAAAGGTGGTAATTAGGGTCTTCCCAGCCACAGTAGGGGCAGATTTTACCTTCGAAAATGTGAGCTTTAGGGCATAACCTTGCGTTACAGCTGGGGCACAAAAGCTCACCCAGGTCGTCTTTTTTTACCTGCACATGGCACTTAGGACATAGTATTACCCTTTGCACATGGTCCTCATTACGTGTTTATCTCGAATATGGCACCTTGTGTTTTCCGGTGATTCAGGCAACACGTTTTCCCTAGATTATACCTGTAGGGAAGCCAAAATGAAATCATCCAGTGTTAGGGAGTCTGTCTGTTGTTAATCCGTTATCGAGAGCGGAAAGTTGTTTATGAGTTGTTATTTTGGTCTCGGTTTGCTGGTGGTGCTGGTCTGCATGGGGCCAACATAGCCGCAACTGCGGTAGTTTGGACAGCGTCCATAGGCTTTACCGGCTCTGGCGCCACAGCGGGGGCATGTGTATTGCGGCATCGTACCTGAAGTTTTCTTTTGCTTTGCAATATCCTTCTGTACTATCAGTGGGTCAACTATTACTGGTTTGCCTGCAGCATCTGTACCTTGGAGGTACATATCTTTGTGTTCCATGGCACCGATAAAGCCACATTTAGGGCAGCTCCCAAACTGCTCGTGCATTTTAGTTGCGCATTGTGGGCAAGCGTAGCGGGGTTTGGAATCGTGTCGCATCGGTTTCAGCTCTTGTTGATTATCTCCGTATCCATATATGGTTTTAGCACTTCAGGCACTTTTATGCTGCCATCGGCTTGTTGGTAGGTCTCCAGTATTGCGATGACCACACGCGGCAAAGCCAGCCCCGAGCCGTTAAGGGTGTGGACGAAGCTGGGTTTGGCGCCGGATTCTGGGCGGTAGCGAATGTTTGCCCGCCTGGCTTGGAAGTCACCGCAATTGCTACATGAGCTGACTTCCAGCCATTCGCCGCAGCCGGGAGCCCACATTTCGATATCGAATGATTTAGCTGCGGCAAAGCCCAGGTCGCCGGTACATAGCTGTACCACGCGATACGGGATGCCTAAGTGTTGACATACATCTTCAGCATCTCTCACCAGCTTGTCCAACTCCTGGTCAGAGTCTTCTGACTCAGTGAACTTGTAGAGCTCGACCTTGTCAAATTGGTGACCTCTTTTGATGCCTCTGGTGTCTTTGCCGGCTGTCATTTTCTCTCGGCGGAAACAGGCAGTATAAGCAACATAATAAATGGGCAAAGTGCCGGGTGGCAGTATTTCATCGCGATGCAAATTGGTCAAGGGCACTTCAGCGGTGGGCACGAACCAGAAATCATCCTCTTCATCATGGTAGAGGTTATCGGCAAATTTGGGCAGATTGCCTGAGCCAAACATGCATTCACGTTTTACCATGAAAGGCGGATAGATTTCGGTATAGCCGTGCTCCTTTGTATGAAGGTCGAGCATGAAAGAGATTAGCGCTCTTTGGAGTTGAGCCCCTTTACCTTTAAGGACATAAAAGCGGCTGCCGGAAAGCTTAACACCTCGCTGGAAATCGATAATGTCTAGCTTTTCGCCCAGTTCCCAATGGGGTAGCGGCGTGAAGGAAAAGCCTGCCGGTTCACCCCAAGAGCGCACTATTATATTATCATCCGAGTCTTTGCCAACAGGTACATCAGCCGCCGGGATGTTAGGCAACCGTACCAAATGGTCTTCCAGCTCAGCCTCAGCCTGACCTATTTCTCCCTCTAGGGAAGTAATCTTTTCCCCAAGTTGGCGCATATCGGCAATGAGCTGAGGTGGCTTATCTGCCGTCTTGCCCAATTGTTTGCTTACTTCATTACGCTCGGCTCGGAGCGTTTCCATTTCGTGGAGAAGCTGGCGGCGTCGTTCATCGAGGCTTAGAATCCGGTCAAGCGGAGCGCCCTCGCCTCGCTTTTCTAAAGCTTGACGGATTAAGTCGGGATTATCGCGGATTAACTTGATATCGAGCATTATAAATCAGTCTTCTTGCTGTTTTGTCTTCAGTTGGGGGAAAAGGATAATTTCACGAATGGATTGTTTGTCAGCAAACAGCATTACCAAGCGGTCGATGCCAATTCCCAAGCCGCCTGTGGGCGGCATACCATATTCCAGGGCTAGGAGAAAATCCTCGTCAATGACCTCGGCTTCCGGCTCCTTGTCATCCGATTTCGCCCTCACTAATTCATTAGACTGCATCTCCTTCTGTTGTTCGAAGCGTTTCCTTTGCTCTAGAGGGTCGTTGAGTTCGGTAAAGGCATTGGCAATTTCCATGCCGCCGATAAAAGCCTCGAAGCGCTCCACCAAGCGGTCATTGTCTCGTTTTCTCTTAGCCAGAGGCGACATCTCTACCGGATAATCTACAAGAAAGGTGGGCTGCATCAGGCTAGGCTCAACAAATGTGGTGATAAGCTCATCTACCAGCCTGCCTCTGTCTTTGTGGGGGTCGACTTCCAGTCCTAATTTTTCCATTCTCGTCCGCAATAACTTAGCGTCGGAGTAGTCTTCGAAGTCGATGCCACAACGCTCTTTGATCGCTTCACGCAGGTAGATTCTTCGCCACTGAGGTTCGAGATTGATAAGTTCTTCACCGAACTTAACTTCAGTCTTGTCCGCGACTTCCCTGGCAATATAGCATACCATATCTTCAACCAGCTTCATCATATCATTGTAATCGGCATAGGCTTGATAGATTTCTACCATGGTAAATTCAGGGTTATGTCTTGTGGATGTGCCTTCGTTTCGAAATACGCGACCGAGCTCGTAAACTTTATCGAAGCCGCCTATTATTAGCCGTTTGAGATAAAGCTCCAGAGCAATGCGAAGGTATAAATCTTGGTCTAGGGCTTGATGGTGGGTTTTGAAGCGTCGGGCGAGAGCCCCGCCTGCCACTGGCTGTAATACTGGTGTTTCCACCTCAATGAATCCCTGCTCGTTTAGAAAGCGTCTAAGGGCTAAAATAATCTGGCTCCGCAGCTTGAAAATAGGCTCAACTTCTGCATTGGAGATTAAGTCTAGATATCGTTGCCGGTAACGCTTCTCAACATCAACCAGCCCGTGCCATTTCTCAGGCAATGGTTGGATAGATTTGGCTAATAGAGTGAAGTCATTTACCTCCAGGGTGATTTCGCCGGTCTTGGTTCGAAAAAGCCTACCTTTGGCACCGATGAAATCGCCGATATCGATTTCGTGAAGAAGCTCATATTTTTTCTTACTAAGGAGGTCATGGCTAAAATGAAGTTGTATTTTGCCCGAACCATCGCGAATATCGAAGAAGGCAATCTTCCCCATGAATCGAATGGCTGTAGTGCGGCCAGCGAGGCTCAATTCTGGATTCAGGATAGTCTGCGGGCTTGATTCTATTTGCTCATAAAGGGCCGCTGCTTCTTGGGTGGTGTGGCTGCGGTGATATGAATGGGGATACGGATCTATTCCTTGACCTCGAATCCGTTCTAGTTTTTCAAGGCGCTGTTGAGCAATGTGCTCTAATCTTGCCATTGATATTTAACACCCTTTGAAAGATTCGCTGCTCTTTTGCGCTCACCATCTCTTCAATTCGGTGATACCCCCGGGGTCTTAGGAAAATTCGAAGATTTTTTGTGTGTAGCTTCTGGGCAGATAATTAAGTTACGTCCATTATCAGGAGCCTAATTATTCCAGCCGGGGTTGCCACCTCAATTTCGTCGCCGATTTTTTTACCCAGCAGGGCTTTCCCTACAGGTGATTCGTTAGAAATCTTGCCCTCAACTGGATTAGCTTCAGTGCTACCTACAATGGTAAATTGCTCTATCTTACCGTCCTGGTTTTGGATAAGTATTTTATCGCCTACCTCCACTACGCCTGGCAAAGCTGGCGACTCTATAACTGTTGCTTTATTGACGATATTCTCCAGCGTAAGTATTCTGCCCTCAACAAAAGCCTGCTCATTCTTGGCATCTTCATATTCAGCGTTGTTCTCAGTGCCTCCCATCTCTCGAGCGCGCTTAATTTTGCTGGCTACTTCCTGCCTTCGTACCGAAAGCAGGTGTTCCAGCTCAGATTGTAGTTTAGCTAAGCCCCCTTGGGTAATAAGGATTTTCTTTTGACCCATGTGATGTCTCCCGTATCGAAAGCTAGTAAAAAAACTGAGAGTTTGGGAACCCTCAGTTTGCGTTAAGGTTCGTCCTATATTATAGGCTGCTTTAGCTTGGTTGTAAAGAGCAGTGCAAGGTAATATAATTACAAAGTTCATCTTTAGGAGGGAACGTGGCAGCTTTATATATAACGTCTATGAAGACCGTCGGAAAAACAGCTTTGTGTGCCGGAATTGGCAGAAAGTTGCTTGACCGAGGGATAAATGTAGGCTTTTTTGTGCCAGTCCAGCTTTCTGGAACCAGCAACGCCGATGGTTATGAAGACGCAGCTTTTATTAGGGAAGCCTTTGGCTTGGCAGAATCCAGCGAGCAACTTTGTCCTATTCGCTTGTCCCAGCGTGAGTTATGGCAAAGCTTGACCGACGAGGCAGCAGACTTTACACAGAAGCTTAAGCAGGAATATCGTAGGGTATCACGGGGTAAAGGCATCGTCATTATGGAGGGACTTGGCAATTTGGATGTAGATAAAGTCGCCGCTCTGGCCTGCTACACGATTGCCGAGGCCCTGGAAGCTAGGGTGATTATTGTGCTCCATTATTCCTCGACTTTAGATGTATGGAAGATTTTGCAGATATGCAAAAAGCTGGGGCAGCGACTGCTGGGAGTTATTATTAACTTTGTACCCAAGCCCAAGATAGAAGCTGTGAAACAAGGGTTGACTGCCTTGTTTAGCGAGGCTGGAATTAAAGTTTTAGGTATACTTCCTGAGGTTCGGAGTTTGCTTGGTGTAAGCATCGGCGAACTGGCTAAAATCCTTGATGGTGAGGTTTTGACTTCCCCAGAGGCCATTGACGATATAGTGGAGAATATAATGCTGGGGGCTATGACACTTGACTCTGGGGTTGAGTATTTTGCTCGTAAGACGGACAAGGCGGCAGTGATTCGTGGCGAACGTCCTGATATGCAGCTAGCTGCTTTGGAAACTTCAACCAAGTGTCTAATTATTACCAATAATGTGAAGCCTTTGCCGGCTGTTGTTTCTCAAGCTGAGGAGAAGCATGTGCCTATAATATTGGTAAAGCAGGACACTACTGCAACCATAGCCGGCATTGAGGAGGCTCTAACCAGGGCAAGCTTTCACAGCCCTCGAAAGCTAAATATGTTTGGCGAGGTTTTAGATTGCTATTTCGACTTCGAAGCTCTCAATTCAGAGCTTGGTCTGAAAGCCTAATGTCCCTCGTTTCCCTTAACGGCTAAAATCTCTCTGGCGTGTTGAGCCAAAGAATATGGCACCTGTACCTGTACCTGACCTAGCCCATTGATAGTGAGACCGTAAACAACCCCGGCGCTTTCATAGCGGAGCATAGCTGGTATACCTTCATTCTCGAGTCGCCCCTTCACGATTTCTGCCTCTGGTTGTCCGTTGGCTATGTAGACTGTGGTGAGCCCAGTCTCTTCAGACAAAGTATCTCCTTTTGCCCATGGTAGCAAACAACGGTGATGTCTAGGCTGAGGTTGGCAGGTAGAAAAGCCACGCAGATTTGAGTCGAGACGTTAGCTGCTTGGGGTTTATAAAGGTCATGGTATATAAGGAATGGAAACCCTGACCGAAGATTAACCCACCCTCGGCCAGGGCTTCAACTTTAATCCTTTAGCTCCTCAGAAATGAGAGAAATCTATTAGTGTTTAGTTGCAATTGCCGCTAGTGAGGCAGTTATCCTGCAGACACCAAGTCAGCGTGCAGCATTCGGTGTGCGGGCACCCGCTGAGTCCCCAGTCGCCACCGTGGTTGCCACCATAGCAGGCACTGGTTCCGAAATGGTTTAGGTGTTGGTCGTTCAAACTTGCCTGAGGGCCGATGGTAGCAGCAGACCAACTCTTGTCGGCAAAGGCAAGACTGACTCCCCAGCAGCCAGCGCAATGTGGCAGTTCACTCGTGAACACCGGCGTGGCATTACACTCGCAAGGTGCGCCGCCGCCAACGGGACACGAACCGGCACCTATTATCTCACAAGATTGTGGGGACGTGCACTCTGCGCATGTAGCTTGGCTGTCGCAACAGGCTAGGCAGCATGCCTCCTCACTACGGCAAGAAGGGCATCCGCCAGGCCAACATGAATTGGGGCCTCCGGGACAGTTTGTGCCTATCTGCTTACACAAAGTATCTGGACCGCACAGGCCTGCCAAGCGTGACATAGCTTGTATCGGAGTTCTGCCCCAGTGATTCAGGTAAAGGTCGTGTGAACTTGCGTTAGTCCACCATTTGGGATATGGGTCCCATTCGCAGTTAGCGGCCCCACCGGTTCCGCCTCCGGGAGCACAACCGGCTGTGTCACAGCTGGCCCCATCTTGTGCCAGTACGGTGGCCGGTGCCAGTACGGTGGCCGGCACTAGTACCAGAGATACTGCTAATACCATAGCAAATAAAATACCGACGATTTTCAAATTGTCACCTCCATTCTGAGTTTTGCTTTTTAAAGGTTCGACCACCCTTTACCAGACGATTTTACAGGGTCAAAACGCTTTTGTCAATAGCTATATAGGGTCTTGAAAATCATTTTTGCAAAATATACAATTACACTTTGCTGTAGTTTATTCTCCAGTAGATTGGAGGTGAGAACTTCATAAAGTAAAAATCCAAAGGAGGGACGGTGATTTGAATGCTCTCGGAAGACACTTACTATTAGAACTGAAAAATTGTAACCTGGAGGTGCTTAATGACTTAGATTTTCTTAAACGTTGCCTTCATGATGCCGCTGAGCAAATTGGAGCTACCGTAGTTAACGAGTGTTTCTATGAATTTAGCCCCCACGGTATAAGCGGCGTGTTAGTTATCTCTGAATCTCACATATGCATTCATACCTGGCCGGAATATGGCTATGCCGCTGTAGACATATTTACTTGCGGGGATTCTGTTAAGCCTGAGCTAGCTATCAAACCACTTGTGGAAAAGCTGGGGGCGAAGGATCCCTCTTATATTGAGTTGAAGAGGGGCATCTTGCAAAATAATCGAGTCGGCTGTGAGCTGAAATGAATGACCCAGATAACCCTGACAAACGTAAATGGCTATGTGACGAGGTCAGTCCTGACCTTGCCCAGCTCCATAGGGTTAAAAAGCTAATATATTCAGGACGAACCGAATTCCAGTCAATAGAGATTGTTGATACTAGGAGCTTCGGCGTTTGTCTCGTACTGGATGGTAAGATTCAGTCCAGTGAGCGGGATGAATTCATCTATCACGAAGCCCTGGTTCATCCGGCGATGCTCAGTCACGCATGTCCTGAGACAGTCTTTATTGCCGGTGGTGGCGAGGGGGCTACTCTGCGCGAGGTGCTGGCTCATAAGACGGTAAAAAGGGTAGTCATGGTGGATATTGACAGGCAGGTTATAGACATCTGCCGCCGTTATCTTCCTTTATTTCATCAGGGCTCTTTTGACGACTCTCGTTTAGAGCTTTGTTTCGCAGACGCCCGGGGATATTTACAGGAGACCGATGATAGGTTTGATGTTGTCATAATCGACCTGGTTGAGCCCTTGGAAGAGGGACCAGCTTGTTTATTATATACTCAGGAGTTTTATCAGCTGGTTAAAGAAAGGCTGAACTCAGGTGGCATCATGTCTGTCCAGTCTGGAGCTTCTGGCTGGACTAACTTACAAAATTTCACCGCAATCATCAACACTTTGAAAAGTGTTTTTGCTATAGTCTGTCCGTATCAAGCTTATGTTCCTTCCTTCGTTGACATGTGGGGGTTCGCTTCAGCGTCACAAAATATCAATCCCGCTGAACAATCATGTGAGGATGTAGACCGTGGAATTGCGGCTCGATTGCTGAGGAAGCCAAAATCATACGATGGTCTGACTCACCAGTCTTTATTCACCTTACCCAAACACATCCGCCGCCAGATAGCCATTACAAAAAGAATCATTACCGACAAGAAACCCATTGTTGTCTGTTAAGGTTGTGATAGGCCGGGTTTCAGTTCTATTTCCCTTTCGATTTAGCCGTGCTGTGGGTCTCCATGAGAAGGAAGTAGCGGTCTCCGTGATTGAGATATCCGCAGGGGGTGAAACCGCATTTTTGAAAGCATTTCTGTGCCTTAATGTTCCAACTCAAGGTCTTGAGGTGTATCCTTTCCAAGTTGGTTTGCGAAAAAATGTGATTAAGTGAGGTAAGTATGGCATCAGACCCGTAACCACGGTCCCAATAAGCCCGGTCACCAATCATGATGCCCATCTCTGCCTCTTTTTTGGCCTCATCTATATTAAAGTAGCTAAAATTGCCGATGTGTCTGCCGCCTAGAGTTTCGATAGCGAAACGGTAGCTTAGACTTGGGCGATATAGTTCCTTAATATAGTTTTCTAAGAATTCTTCAAAAGAACATAATATGGGAGTAGCAGCATCGAGACGGCATAGCTCAACATCTCGCCGCCAGATGTAGTCATTGGCAGCATCCTCTAAGTGCTTTGGACGTAGTCTGGCTTTGCTGCCAATTAACAGTGGTGGCTTGGTTGAGACTGAAAAAAAGGAGGGTCTTCGCAAAAGTGTATCTCCTCCAAGGCTGATTTGACTGCCTGACGGATTCTGGGTTGAGGATTTTTCGCCAGCTTGTCCAAGGCTTGTTTGGCTTGCTCGCCGCCTATTTGACCTAATGCCTTTATAGCTGCCTCTCGAACCTGGTAGTCTTCGTCTTTAATCAACTTTAGGAGCTGAGGCACAGCCTCTTCGGCACCAAGTTCGCCGCAGGCATTAGCAGCCTCATAACGTATCTCAGCTTCATTGCTGTTTAACTCAGTCATTAAAGTAGTCAGCCATGCGGAATCGCAATTGCGCCCCATAGCATATATTGCGCTAGATTTAAGCTTGACATCATCGGTACGATAGGCTTGCTCTATAAGTTCTTTAACTCGCGGCAAATTGAACGGGGAAACAGCCTCTAAAGCTCGACGTCTCATTTCGGCAGCTTCTACCTTGTTGTCCAAGACCTCTAACAAGGCAGTGTATATCTTGTTTTTGTAGTGAGTTGGGAGTTTGCCTAGTTCGCCCAGAAGGGCGAATTTGCCCAGGGCTGTGGCTGCTGCCGCCCGCACTTTAGCAGAATTATCTTCTTTCAGAGCCCGCAGTAACGGGGTGATGAAAAGGTAATTTTCTTCTCCGTCTAAACCAGTCATGGCTTGGATTCTAAGAGTTTCATCCGGGTCGCTGAGACAAAAAACGAAGACGCCACTGAAATCAAGCCTAAAGTCAACCTCGCTGAGATGAACAAGCTGAGAGATGACCTGATGCCGTCGCGCTGCATCTGCATTTGTCCAGATTTCTTTCAGGAACTTGAGCTCTTCACTACTGAGGTTGGACAAATAGACCAGTTTAGAGCTAGCTACAGGCTTGCTTGAATCAAATATTTCCGTGATATGCTGTATTCGGGGGGATGATTCCGCTACCATCTATTCGTTTTCCTCTTCGTC
>Ga0315282_10011623_pt1 | contig 13591 bp, 13 predicted proteins | sample YL17G07_20_MG_FD_203693 | JGI IMG/M metagenome (GOLD analysis project Ga0315282, IMG submission 203693) | Sediment microbial communities from Yellowstone Lake, YNP, Wyoming, USA - YL17G07_20 | ecosystem: Environmental > Aquatic > Freshwater > Lake > Sediment | place: USA: Wyoming | collected... | reverse complement strand
ACTCGGACTTTGACAACGACGAAGGTTCCTGATGAGTATCCATCGAGCCGCGATAGGTGAAAAACCGACAGCTGCTGCCTTAGCGAGCACATTGCGAAGCTCAAGCAGCTTATCCATCTTGGGGAACAGTCTGGAAAGCAGGCGAGGTTTGCTGGGAAGCAAGCGGTCAAGAGCCGCTTGGACGACCAAACAATTACTCATCAGTCAAACGCGATCCTTGTCTTGCCTCGATGGAACACTCGGGAGTACTGTCGGGCTGTTACGTCAAAGGCGGAAACTGCCTTAAGGGTGAAGCGCGGATGCGTGACGGGCCACCAGCCACATCACAACTTCTGGCAACATTAAGGTGTGAAACGTCAGAAAAGGGGTGTCGGCACAGTACCCCATGCGCTTCCTGCGGGCGTGTCGTGCACCTGGAGAATCTCCCCCGTGTGGAGGTGGACATCGACAAAGAAGAGCGGTGTACGCAGAATGTTAATGCCAAGATCGTCGTAGGGTGACAAGATCTCTCGGCTGTCCGCTGATACTTGAATGAAGATGATCCTTCGTTTCATCGCCGGGTTGTTATGCATGCTGACATCGTGCTTCTGCATCGTTGCATCGTGAACATGTCCTCCTGTGAGGTGACCGAACGGGTGAAAGATGTAGTCTGTGATCATGCCGAAAGTCTTGTGGCGCTCGAACAGTTTCCAATCTTCACCTGTATTAGCGATCATTCCTTGCATGACGTAGTCAATTGGAATGAAGTATGCGAGGATGCGGTGGTTCTGGTCAGCTGTGATCGAGTGTAACCTTGACGCCACTAATGAATCTTCGATGACATCAGGGAGCAGCTCCCTCGCCGGTGTCAAATCTTCCGGCGAAATGGTGATGACATCAAGGCTACCGATTTGTTCGAGCGGAAGATGACGGACGGTATACACTCGCGTGAGGATCCCGCCGCCAACTATAACCACGAGAAGCACCAGAAGAACAGCAGCAGCTCTCCCAATGCCATGGCGACGTTCTAGGTCGCTACTTTTCCCTAAGGGTTTTTGGGTGATGCGTGGGAGAAACATGCCAGTTCGAGTCATGTACGCGCGGTAGCCTTCCCCATAGCGATTTAGCATCCGCCGCTCCTCGTCTCTGGCAAGCAGGTAGTACAAGAAGAGCATAACCGCCAGGAGTACAAGCGTAAAGAATCTGGGCCACATGATCGCAAGCCCCACTGCAGCAAGAGCTAAACCGACATACTGAGGGTGCCGAACCACGGCGTACAACCCTCGCGTTGCGGTTGCCTTCTTTAACAACTTTCCCAGGTACACCTGTATAGCGTATACGAAAAAGACCAATACGCCGGCAACAAAGAATACCGACCCCAAGATTCGGACAGTTGCCAATACCTCATTTGGGGGAACAACCATGTGAGGAAGAAAAAATGCAGTCATCCAGCGAGTGATTGAGGATTGATTGAGTGCAAGGAAGAATGGGTTGAACACCGCGTAGAAGAATATAGCGAAGGGGCTAATCATAATAACAACTTCCAGTGCAACAATCATTGAGAGGAAGATTGCACTGGTCGCCGTCGCTCGCTTAACAGCCTCGTGCTGCGCCATTGTCAAGTCTCTCCAGTATAGACGGTCTACGCCGACAATTCGAGTCGATTAATCTGTTGAGTTGTTTACGGGACATTTAATCTAACTCTATGGTAACTTTGAGGCTCGAGGTCAAATCTCTTATTTAAACCTCCTGCCTGAGCGCACTCGAGATACTTTCGCTGCTCGCTTGGAGAGCCACCCTGTCCGCTTGACTTTCCAAACATCGAACTCTGGAACGCAGGGCTTGATGTCCAGCAATGGTGTCCCATCGACAACATCCACTCCTTCGATGTAAAGTGTATGGCCTTTGATTTTCAAAAGCTTTACAACAGACATCCCGATAGGGTTCGGACGTCTGGGTGCCCTCGTGGGAAATATCCCGTGTACGTTTTCATCATCCATGAACGGCCTCACCTGCAACAGGTACCCGGAAGAGAGATGAAGGTGGTATATTAGGATGATGTGAGAGAAACCTCCAAGGTCTTTGAGACCATCGGCGTACACATGGTCGATTTCGACTGATCCTCTGATGCCTGTCGCCCCCGCTGGTTGGATGGGCATTCCTTGAATGTCCCTAAACGACGAATGAATAATGCCTATCGGCGTGTAGGTGATCTTTTCTATTCTTTCTCCACAGTATCCAGGTAATCTTCCGAATACTAATGTGCAACTCGTTCAACCTCCAAGATGTCAGTATCATCGGATTGTGTTGAGGCACTCAGGACGATATTGCTGCGTCAATGTAGGGAAAGCTGACGCGATCTGCAAGCGCTGTAGTCCAAAAGTAGAAGCGGCTACCCTGGCGATGAGTTAGCTCACAGATGGTGCCTGGAGTCTGATCGGCAAACCCGCTGGACATGCAGAGGATTCGTTATCACTCCCGCGCGATCTTGGTTTGGCGTCGCTTTTCCTTATCTGCTAACGACGCTGGTAACGGAGCACTTCGAATTAATTCGCCATGATTCGTCCAAAGGCGCCGACGGCTGTTTGGAGATTTTCGTCCTCGAAGTGTGTGTAAATCTGGGTTAGCAGCAAGGAGGAGTGTCCAGCGATTCGCTGTACAACTGGTGAAAGCTGTTTGGGATTCTCATTGGTCTGGTTGTCCCTCTTTCTCCTCTCGTATCGCTGCCCTTCCTACGTTCAAAATGTAGACGGATCAGGCATAAGATCGCCCGCTAGAATTGACCTGAGACTGCAGGTAACCAATTCAGCACATTCAACGGCAGTTGTGTTCATCCGATGGAACAACGAAGATAACAATGCCACCAAGAGCATTTGTCTGGACTGGGTCCTCCACGTTGGAACTGATATTTATTTTGTGTATAATCGTGTGTTCGGTACGACTAGGAAGTCTCGCCCGAGGAGTCTAAGCATGTTGATCAAGGTCGCGTATCGTCTTGTGTCATAACGACGGTCCAGGATGTAATAACATGGGACTGAGAATCACACAAGTGGATGCATTCACGAACAAACCATTCGCTGGGAATCCGGCAGCAGACTGCATTATGCCCGAATCGCGTGATGCGAAGTGGATGCAAGATGTGGCTCGCGAGATGAATCTTTCCGAGACGGCTTTCCTCGTCCGGTCCCGTTTTGCGGGATCCCGTAACGCGGGACAATCTGATGGATACAACCTGCGCTGGTTTACCCCTGCCGTGGAAGTTGATCTCTGCGGACATGCGACATTGGCCAGCGCTCACGTGTTATGGGAGGAGGAACACCTGAAATCCAACGAGCAGGCTCGCTTTCACACTCGCAGTGGATTGCTTACCGCTGATCGAAAAGGCGAATGGATTGAGATGGATTTCCCGGCCAAGCTTGAAGAGCCGGCCGTCGAGCCCTCAGATCTTGCAAGAGCTCTGGGAGTATCGCCGAAATATGTTGGCAAGAATGAGTTTGACTATCTCGTAGAGGTTGGCTCAGAAGAAGTCGTGAGGAAGATGAACCCAGATTTCACCTTGCTTGGAACCCTTCCAGTGCGAGGCGTTATCGTCACTGCGCCGCCAAGTTCTTCTGAGTATGACTTCGTCTCAAGATTCTTCGGGCCACGAGCTGGAGTGAACGAGGACCCGGTCACAGGCTCGGCCCATTGCTGCCTCGGCCCTTTCTGGGGTAAGAGACTGAAGAAAGATCAACTCGTAGGCTATCAGGCATCGGCGCGCGGTGGAGTTGTACGTGTTCGCCTGGGAGGCGATCGAGTGTACCTCCAGGGGCAGGCAGTTACGGTGCTGCGCGGAGAACTTGTCTGAAAAAGGTCCTTCCGTTCATCAGAGAGAGTACCGAAGAGACTCGGGCCATATCGTGATCGACCTACGGTCTCAGGCCTCTTTCAATATTCAATTTAGAGATGCTCATGTCTGACCGTCGCGTGCCGACCCTTTGTAGGAGATCAATGTGACAACACCATTCAACCGTGTCCCCAAGTTCATCATGTTCTACCTCTACCCGATTGATTCAATTCTTCGGGACAAGAAGGTAACTGTCGACTCAATCGACCGTGGGGATATTTGTCTGTCGAAAGATCCCGACATCGCAAGAAGGTGTCTGCATCTCTTCCAGCATGTTCCTCCCGATGAGATTGTGAGAGATCTGAATGAAATGCGCCTGACAGGACTCGCTTGCGTTGGTCTCGATGGTGCGTCCATCGCTATTGACGATATCAAAAGTGAGAGGTACAAAGAACTGATCCGAAAATGTCATGAAGCAGGCTTGATGTTCATCCATGCCTTCCCGTTCGCAGATACCTACAGTAACGATCTGACAAAGAATCTCCAACATATCAAGCAGAAGAATTTTCAGGGAAGGCATCCGTATGTTGGATGGGATGAAGTCAATGGACACTTCAACATCGACTACGGCAGCGACGAGTTCATTGAATTCTGTAAGAAGTCGATAGACGCACTCCGTGAACTGGGCGTAGAAATCATAGATTATGCTGAGCCCGACCATTACCCAATTCCGGACAATGGCTACGGTGAATCACTGGTGAATGCGTGGACCGAACAAACTGGTCAGCCCGCACCTCATCCTCCGACACTTGAGTACCGGAGGTTTATGGAGGAAAGAAACCTCCACGGAGTTCGAGAAATCGGCAAGTACGCGCATTCCAAGGGGATGGCCGACCATCTCACTTCGAGTCCACTTTGTCATGGAAGTCCTCTCATCTGTCAAAACTTCGGGAAATACGGCAAGACCGAGATCACTCAACTTTCAACGACTCACCATGCTCATTACGGGTACAACGTAGCTGAGTACATGGATCGATTCCTCCAGATGCACGTCCTCCCCGCACAAGCCGACGGCATCGGATGTATTGAGAGCAAGAGCATGCGAAGCTGGTCTGAACGTCACGCCGTCTACCTCGGATGTGGACAAGGTCTACCGCTGGAGCGCATTGGGGACTTCCTGAACTCCGCAGTGTTGATGCACCAGATGGATTTCTTCATGTGGGATTACGGCAACTTCCGAAATCAAAGCATGTATCTCTACAACCGATTTGAAAATCCTGAAGAGAAGTTTACCAAGATCAAACAGCTTGTTCGCTCTACTATCGACACTTACTTCGAGTTGCCTCTGGCGTACCGCGAAGCAAAAGTTGTCCCCGACGCATTGGTGCTCTATGCAAAAGAAGGCGACTACCTCCGCTACATTGATGAGGACCTATCACGTCCGGCTGCCTGGACCAGCCTGTACTCCATCGCCTTTCGCCTGCAGTTCTCAGACATCCCCTTTATGTTTGCTTACGACGAATATCCTGAGGTGTTAGCGAATGATGGCCGAGACGTACCTCTCTTGATCGTTGACGGCGCCCAACCACTCAGTCGTCCCTTCGTCGATGCAGCAGTCAAATGGTTTGGCAAAGGCAAGAGTATCCTTCTCGGCGGCATGCTTGGTGAGCAACATAATCTCCTGCTGAGAACCTTGATTGATCGACTTGGAGAGACACTCGACATGGAATCCTCCGAGGTCAGTGATTTAAGAGATGCCGAATATCTCCACGCACAACCGTCGATCTCAACTTTTGGTTGGCAGTGTCTCCTGAAATGGAACAAGGAGCCCATCGCATTTGCAAGGGGAAATGCGAGCACTGGTATTATCGTCTATTCATTAGTCCCGATCAGTAGACTGGCGCGCGAAGACCTACAGCGAATATGCAGCATTGTGCTTGATGAAGTGAAGCATCAACGCCTCCAAATTAGCGGGTCCCTCAAACGCGAAGTTGTGAAGTACCAAGGAGCGGACACATCATTCCTCGCGATCAAGAATCAAACTGGAGAGACTGGTGTCCTCACCATCAAAAGCTCCTCCGAGCAATTAACAGCATTTCCACGAACGGATCAGATCAACGTTGAGAAAGGAGATGACGGCCTTAAAATGGAATTGAGCTTCAAGCCACGAGAGGTGAGAATTATTGAAGGAGAAGGGATATGGAAATAATCAAGCGACGCGACTTTCTCAAGAAAACGACACTCTCCGGAGTTGGACTTCTGACTTCGAAGTTATGGCCTGCCAAAGTCCTTGGCAAGGAGATACAAGCAAGCTCAGCGAATGGAGCAATTATGACTAACACCAAACCTCAAACCTTCGCCCTCGAAACCTACGCTAAGAGAAGCCTCAACTACCTCACGCGAATGGTGGACAAGCAAGGCCAGCCGTATTTCAATGTGTTCTGGACCAATCCATCTGAAGCCGCACATGATTGGCCAGATTTTGGCGATGTGCAGTCGAGACAACTCCAAGCGGCGGTCATGGCAAGAGAGATGACAGGGCAAGAGGCACCGACAGAGAAGACCTGGCTGGAAAGAATACTCTCCAACATCGATCCGCAGACAGGTCTCCTTTTCCGACCGAAGACAACCTACTCACAGCACGTCGCCGACCCCGGTGACCAGGCGCTCACGCTCTATGCCCTTGTGACAGCGTATGTAGACAGCGGAGACAAACGACTTCTCACCACGTGCCGGAAGATGGTCGATGGAATCGAGGAAAAGACCGAAAAGAGTGATGCGCAGAGCGCTCGTTTCCTGGACGGGTTTCTCACCAAGAGTCTGATGGCCTGTGCCAGGCATGCTGACTATGAGCCTGCATATCACCTCGCAACGAGGTTGATAGAAGAGGTGTTTGTCCACCGTCCTCTCCCGACGCCGGAAAACACACTTCGCCAGGGTGCTCACGTTCATGGTTCCCTCCGGACTTTGGTCGGCGCGGCCGACTACGCGCTTTATGCGGGGAACCAAGATCTTCTTAGTCGTGTGGCAGCACTCTACTCCTTCGTCAAGTCAAAGGCGACGAAGTTTGGCTTTCTCCCCGAACTGATCGATCGAAAAGGGGACATTGTCGCATGCGAGACTTGTGCCCTCATGGACTACATCGGCCTGGCAGTGACGTTGGCGAACCACGGTCACCCCGAGTATTGGGGAGATGTTGAACGGATCGCTCGCAATCAGTTGGTCGAAAGCCAGCTGGACGACGTCTCGTGGCTCACCTCTGATGGCAGCCGAGAAGACACTCCCCAATTCACCTGGAGAGAAGTGGGCAAGCGGATGATCGGAGGCTATGCGGGATGGAGTTCTCCAGCTCACATTCTCGCATGCAAAGAAACCCTCAATGCTCATTGGGGAGGTCCAGAACTGAGAGACAAAACGCGAGCCTTCCAGAACTGCTGCGGTGGGTCAGGCACCCACGCGTTCTTTGAAGTCTGGAAAAATGCTTCTCGTTTCGAAGAGGGTGTGCTCTCGGTCAACCTTCACATTGATAAACTCCTCCCTCAAGCAGAAGTCAGATGCTACCAACCGTACAGAGGTCTGCTCACTGTCAAGACACTCAAATCGTGCAAGGTAAGGGTGCGCATCCCTGACTTTGTTCGAGCGGGAGATCTGAAAGTGGAGTCGGAAACAGGAGGAACTGCCGTCCGCGTCTCTGCAAACTATGTTGAACTCGGGGAAAAAAATCCAAGCGAGTCCATGCGAATTACTTATCCCCTCCCGATTGTGACAGAAGAGATCAGCATCGGCAATCCGGGCTTTCGTCAATACCGATACCGCGTAACTTACAAAGGCGATACAGTTGTGAAGATGGAGCCTCTCGGCGACAATTCTCCGACTGGGTATTCAGAATTTGACAAGAAGGAAGTCCCCATCTTTTACGGCGAGGAAGGACCCGGTCGGTTGTACGAGAGGCAGCACATGCTGCAAGATGCGGATCCGGAGTTGAGTCTGATCCACGTTGACGATAGCAAACTGGATTTTTGGTGTTTCCGGTAATGCTCGGTCAGGGGAAATATACAGCCTTGTTGAGAACACCATAAAACCAAAGAGAGAGAGAATCCATGAAGCTCCGTTCAATTGTTCTCGCTTTGATTCTCTGCGCTTTCCCCGTATTGCTAGCCTCGCAGCAATCACCCAAACGAACGCTTCTTCTTCAACTGGACAACATACCTCCAGAGCAGATCAACAAAGGGTTGCTCATGTTCGATGAATACAGGCGCGATGCTGTCGTTTCGTACGTACGCGGAACGGTGATGCTCCTCGCCACAAGGGCGGAAGCTGAAGTGCTGAAGGAGCGTGGCTTTCAGTTTAGCGTTGTGATGGAAGATACGAACCAGCTGAATCTCTACAAGCGCGCGATCTACGGAGAGACGATGATGATGCCCGCAATCTATCACACGTACGAGCGCATCATCGAAGAAGTGGACGCGCTGACAAGAAAGTATCCAAAGATCATCAAGAAGATTCTCATCGGGAAAACCAGCCAAGAGAAGCGAGACATCTATGCGGTGAAGATTTCCAATGATGTCGAGCGGGAACAAGACAAACCCCGGATCATGTTTGACGGCTGTCATCACGCTGATGAAGTCATGGGTGCGGAGATTTGCACAGCCATCATCCATGAACTTGTGGAGAAGTACAACAAAGATCCAAGAGTCACCGATTGGCTGAACACCTGCGAGATCTTTGTTGTGCCCGTCGTCAACGTGGATGGGCATCACGTCGTCATGCACAGCATCGATCCGCGCTGGAGAAAGAACACTCGCGATACGAATGGCAGCGGCGTGCTCTATGAATATCCTGAAGGAGTCGACATCAACCGAAACTACGATTTCAACTGGGCGCACGGCGGAAGCGATGACCCGATGAGTGAGAGGTATCGAGGCCCATTCCCATTCTCTGAGTCGGAGAATCGGGCGATACGCTCCCTCGCGGATGCAGAAAGATTTCTGCTCTCCATCTCCTACCACAGTGCAGGTGAAGTGATTTATTTCCCATGGGATTGGCGAGGACGAAAGGCCCCTGATGACAAACTCCTCACTGAGATTGCCAACGGGCTCGCGTCTAGCATCAAGACGATGAGGGGCGACACGTGCTACAAGGCTGAATACGGCGCCGGAACGGTTGGCCAGAGTTACCCGTGGCTTTATGGGAGGTATGGAACCTTCGATTTCATCGTCGAGACGGGAAATGGCACTGCTATCTTCGCCGATAGTGATTGCACTGGAATTATGTGGAATAATCTCGGCGGCGCCTGGTACATATTGAACCACGGAACGGGACCCGGACTGACTGGCCACATCACCGACGCGAAGACGCACAAGCCCCTCCAAGCAACCGTTTGGCTCCCCACAATCGAAACCGAAGATGTGAAGCGCCGAATGACCGAGCCGAAGTTTGGGAGGTATTGGCGCCTCCTTGACCCTGGAAAGTACTATCTTGTCGTGATGATGGAAGGATATGAAACCAAAGTGATAAAAGACGTCGAGGTGAAGCTAGGCGAGTGGACGACGCTCGATATCCCTTTACAGCCGCTTCCAAAGTCTGGAGATTAACTCATTGGTTTGTTGACCGAAAAGTTGACGCCAGGCACTGGCTTACACAAACACAGCTCCTTGACGCAATTGCTGTTGGACAGTTCACTCCTGGACCCGTGCTCTCCACTTCAACATTCGTCGGGTATTTGATCCTCGGGTTGCCACAACCGGCATCTTTCTTCCGTCATTCATTTTTGTCCTCATCAGCAGCCCATTTATTCCAAGACTACGGAAGTCGCCGCTGGCAAGTGGCTTTCTCGACGGCGTGAGTGCTGCCTCTCTCGGCTTGATGCTTGCAGTAACAATTATCCTTGCAGGATCAACGCTTACAAGTATCAGTGCATGGATCATCTTCCTCCTCGCAATCGGTGTCGTCATCATCTGGAATCTCAACGCAGTTTGGATTGTTATCAGTGGTGCCCTCCTGAGTTGGTGTTTCTCTTTGATAAAATTATAGATGAAGGGAGAGGAATATCGTTATGAGTCGAAATGTCTTTGTGAACACTGTCCTGGTTCTGTTGTTGATTGCTGTTGTCTACCTCTTTGTAAGGGTCCCGTCGCTTGGCAGAGAGTCTTCAGAGGCGGACGAACGGCTGGAAACGATCATCAGCGATCTGGACGGTTCGGTGCAAACCTTGAACCGCAAGCTCGACTCGCTGAGAATTCTGATGCCGGGACTTGGCGAATACATGACGACCATACAGCTGCACGCTGCAAAGCTCTGGTTTGCGACTCGTGCCTCCAACTGGGGCCTGGCAGGATACGAGTTGAATGAATTGGAAGAGACGATCGAGACGGTGGAGAAACTCCACGTCTTCAAGGACAGCGTGAATGTCTCATCAGTTCTCCAGAGCGTGCGGTTGTCACAGCTGCCGGTATTGAAACTGGCAATTACTCGGAAAAACCCGCATAGCTTCACAAGCGCGTACGAGCAAACACTATCGGCGTGTAACGGCTGTCACCGAGCGGCGGGCTATGGCTTCATTCACATCTTTACACCGACGGGCGAGCCAGTGACCAATCAGCAGTGGAAAATGGCAGGGCAGTAAAGAAAATGAGCATGCTCACAAGCTATTGGGAGAAAGTGCAAGAAACAGCTGTGAAAAAGAAATAGTACCAGACGTCGAAGGAAATGTAACCAAGAATAAACCAAAGGAGAGGAAAAACATGGCAAATCAAAATATCGTTCTTGTCACAGGTGCAACAGGGCAACAAGGTGGAGCTGGCGCACGGGTACCGGGTGAAGGCGATGACGCGGAAACCAGAAAGCGACAAAGCGAAAGCACTTGCTAAGCTTGGCGCTCAGGTGATTCACGGAGATCTGGATGATGCCGCTTCCTTGGACCGTGCTCTGCAAGGGGTGTGGGGAGTTTTTGCCGTGCAAAACACCTGGGAAGCCGGCGTGGAACAGGAGGAAGTCCAAGGCAAGCGCATAGCAGAAATCGCCAAGAAGGCAGGCGTGCAGCACTACGTGTATACTTCGGTCGGGTCAGCCCATCTCAAGACCGGGATTCCCCACTTTGATAACAAGTAGCGCGTGGAGGAGAAGGTGCGCGGACTTGGGTTTCCCTCCTACGTGATTCTCCGAGCTACCTTTTTCATGGAGAACTGGTTGTCGCCCTGGTTCAAGCCGGGCATCGATCAAGGTAAGCTCATGATCGGACTTGCACCGACCACAGTTCTGCAGACGATTGCGGTGGAGGATGTCGGCAAGTATGGCCTGCAGGCATTCGAGAGACATGCAGAGTTAAACCGCCGCGCGATCGATATTGCGGGTGATGAGAAAACCATGCCTGAGACGGCACGTATTCTGAGCCAAGCAGCGGGCAGGACGATCACCTTCCAGCGTGTCCCTATCGAAGAAGTGAGAAAAGCCAGCGTGGATTCCGCGCTCATGCTCGAGTGGTTCGACCGTGTTGGCTACTCGGCCAAGATTCAGGCCAACGCAAAGGAGTTTGGGATACGACCGACCACACTCGCAGAATGGGCAAGCCGACAGAACTGGGCTTAACGCAAAAGATAGACGGCTCCGGATCAAGCTCCCACTCTTCATTGCAGACACATCTGAAAAGATTGAAGCATGAACAGGCAAAACATCTCCAGCGGAACACCGTGGGAGCCCATCGTTGGCTACTCCCGTGCGGTTCGAGTCGGGCAACATGTGTATGTCTCCGGAACAACCGCTACCGATGCGGAGGGGAAGATGGTTGGATTAGGAGACCCGTATACTCAAGCCGTGCAGGCTCTCAAGAACATTGAAGCAGCACTCCCCAAGGCTGGGGCCAGCCTGCGCGACGTCGTCCGCACGTGCGTCTATGTGAGAAACATCAGAGATTGGGAAGATGTCGGCAGGGCACACGGGGAAGTCTTCCGCGATATTCGTCCTGCGTCGACGATGGTGGAGGTGAGCGGCCTTGTCTCTCCCGACATGCTCGTGGAGATTGAGGCGGAGGCGGTGATCAAAGAGGATTCTTGATGAGGAAGATAAGGCGGGGAGCCATTGACCGGGCGCGACGGTCGGTAGCTCGGCAATCCACCTGACGCAACCATTCACTCTTTGCTTGATTTTGAGAGACAGGGTTCGTACTATTCATGCCGAAGTGACCGCCGCACATTTGAAATCACAGGGGTAAGAGAGGAGCTTATGAAGACTCTCGATCAGATTAGATTTACACCCAGTCAAGAACAAGCACTCACAGAACTCTGCCAGAAGTTGCATGGGGCTTTTGATCTTCATTCTATCAACCTGTACGGCTCTGTCACACGCGGCGAGACGGACGAGGAATCGGATATCGATCTGTTGATTGTGACCAAGAAGCCGCTCCCGCGGACTATCCGGCATCAGATCACCGATATCGTTTTTGAAATCAACCTTCGTTACGACACGAATTTCAGCACACTCGTAGTGGATCAAGCTTCCTGGGAGAGCGGTACTTTCAGCGTGCTTCCCTTGCGAGAAGAGATTCTGAGGGAGGGAATCGCACTGTGAGTCAAGAGCAGCAGAGAGCGGCCGTTACTCGATACTGGTGGTCAAAAGCTGAGGAGAGTTTGACTTCCGCGAAGCGTGAACTGGACGCTGGCTCATTCGCGTTCGCAATGAACCGGATCTACTATGCAGCCTTCTACGCGGCGAGCGCAGCCCTTCTGGAACGGCGAGCTTCATTCAAGAAGCACACTGGTGTCCGTGCAGCGTTTCATCGCGAATTCATCAGATCGGGAGCCTTAGATACGAAGTGGGGCAAATTCTATGACCAACTCTTCGAGGATCGCCAGGAGGGAGACTACGTTGAAACCCAGCTGGCCCGGTCTCGTGAGTTCCTCAATGTGTTACGTCCCCTCGTGATTGCACTGGGCGGAAGGTAGAATCACGAGCACAATCAGCCAAACCAACCCAGCCGCCAGCAAACCTGGTCGTTGAAAGTCTGCCGTCTGCGCTCCTCCCCATCCACCCTCCTGGCTCACCAGGCAATTTGATTTCGAGCTTGACTTTCTCGAAGGCGTTTCGTAGTATTCTCCCGCCGTCTAAAACTTCCCTTTCAACCTGTCTTCCACCACGGAGTGACCGTGGATCTTACCGACGAGATTGCCGATGCTTGCCGAGAGTTAGTAGACTACAGACTGTATCCGGTTACACTTTTCGGATTCGTGTCAGATCGGAAGGCACAAGGTTTAGCATCCACAAACGAAATAGACGCCATCCCGTTGTACAACGGGACAAGTTATGGCGTCTGTCCACCGAGGGAAGAGGGATATACGCCACGGTTCGTGCACCCAGTAGTTAGGCGAAAGCACATAGAAGAATTAGGAGTACTATGGAATTATATGTGACACCAGATTCGCTTCAAGCAAGGGCAAGACTCTGGCTTGAAAAGATTGCACCCTTCAATCAACATCAAATGCAACTTAGCAAAGGAAAAGCTGCTCTCCTTGTTATTGATATGCAGCGATTTTTCTTGGACCCGGCTTCTCCGACGTTTACCTGTGGAGGGCTCGCTATTCTTCCAACGCTCAAACGACTCATAGATGTTTTTCGAGTGGCGGGGCGTCCGGTGATCTACACACGACATGTTCATCACCCCAATTGTCTTGATGCTGGTATAATGGAATGGTGGTGGGAAGGAATGTGTCTTGAAGGAAGTCCGGAAAGTGAAATACATAGCGATATTACCCCGTTGCCTAATGAGAAAGTTATTCTCAAACATCGCTATTC
>Ga0315282_10011622_pt1 | contig 13591 bp, 12 predicted proteins | sample YL17G07_20_MG_FD_203693 | JGI IMG/M metagenome (GOLD analysis project Ga0315282, IMG submission 203693) | Sediment microbial communities from Yellowstone Lake, YNP, Wyoming, USA - YL17G07_20 | ecosystem: Environmental > Aquatic > Freshwater > Lake > Sediment | place: USA: Wyoming | collected... | reverse complement strand
TATCAGGAACCTGCTTGATACATGCAATTACAAACAATGCTGAGCGCCCATTGAAGTCATTGAATCACATGGCTGTCTTGGTTGACAATAAAAGCGACTCTCATGATTGAATAAGGGCGGAATCGGACGATTCTGTTCGTGCCTTCCTTGGGAAGGGCATTGTGCCTGGCACATCTCTCTAAGGATGCGTACCGTAGACATCTAGAAGTTGCAGTCTAGTTGCCTCGAGCCGTTCTACCATGACATTCGAGAATCGCTTCATCAGTTCGTATCCCAAGTTGTGGTCTTCTTCCGACTTCGTGCGAAGGCATTTTCCATCCAAGGCAATGGCGCGTGTAGGATCCAGCGCGCGAGCGTCGAAACGCCAGCGATATGGCGGAACCAACCAAGACCATCCCAATACGTCCCCTTCCCTGACAGTCTGGATCACGATGGGCCGGGGGGCGGCCGGTATTTCAAGGGCTACTTTCCCTTCGCGAATCATGTAGAACTGGTTAGCTTCTTCGCCTTCGTGAAAGAGCAACTGGTCGGCTTTGAAGCGCATGTTCGATGCGCATCCCACGATGAGCTTAAGGTACTGTGGTTCAAGACCCTGCAAGAATGGATGTTGTCTGATTATTGGCTCAAGTGTTTCCAATGTCACGCTTCCCTACTCAGCCTTGCAGGCTAGGTGCTTAATTCGCTTTCCCGAATGACTCGAGCTTGATGCCTCGATGAAGGCGTTAAACTTCGACAAGAAGTCGTGTTCAAGGCTCTAGGCTCTTTCTCGCAACTCTTTTTAGCCCCCCCACTTGCGATCGAGCTAGAATATCGCTGTTGGCGGCGGGTCAGACACCGCCAGTGGGTACAATCCCTATGTCGAACCAAGTTGAGTCACTCGAACAATCGCCACAGGAGACGAGCCACAAGTCTTCGGTGCTCGTGTTCTTCACAGTCTTCCTAACACTGATCCTAGCGGCGAAAGCGCTGGACTTTTGGGCGATTCTAATTCCTGAGCTCAGCAGGCTTGTCCAGTACTTCATAGTGAACATACATCCTCAGGTAACGCTAGTTGTTCGTTCCCAGACGGAATCACTACAGAATCTGACGGGTCAAGTGCTCTCAAGAGGGGAATTGGCGTATCTCGAAGCTGGATCGCGTCCTCTTCCGCTCGGGACCAAGATCAAGAACATCTTGATAATCGGTGCTTGCGACATCTCCGTGATAATCCCAGCGTTGAACGAAGAGAAGTATCTCCCAAGATGTCTCGAATCTCTCTCACGTCAATCCCGAAAAGAACATTTCGAGATCATCGTGGTTGACGGAGGAAGCATCGACCGGACTGCGAAGATTGCAGAGGAATATGCCCACAAAGTCATAGTGAAACCGTCTCCGGTTGGAGTCGCACGCAACCTTGGAGCGAAGCACGCAGAAGGAAAAATCCTAGCCTTCATTGATGCTGACACGATGGCGTGCGAGAGCTGGACTGAAGAGATCGCTCGGACGTTCGACTCTAGCACGAATGCGGCTGGGGTGACCGGCCCAACGCTTCCGTACGAAGGGACCGAGCTCGACAAGCTCGCATATTATGTCGCGACTGGATGGGCACAGCGCCTCTCACTGAAACTGGGGCGCCCTCATGTCGCGGGGTTCAACTGTGCCTACCGACGAGATCCGTTCTGGGATGCTGGTGGATTCGATGAGAACAGAGTCCTCTCCGAGGATGTCACACTTAGCCTGAAGATGAGACACCAAGGTCCGATCCTCTTCAATCCCGAGATGATAGCGTACACGTCCTTGAGAAGAATCAAGAAGTATGGTTACCCGTACCTGACGACTTACTACGCGATCAACGCTGCCATGATGCTCCTTTTCGATCGAACACTCGGCTACCCCCAAGTTCGTTGAGGCCTCGAAGCACCATAGGGCTATTACATTCGACTTGCCTAGGAAGGACTGCGAATCGTAGGATGCGAGATTAGTGAGCCCTCGTCTCGCCTATGTCTACAGCGACGACTTCCTGAGATACGATTTCGGCCCGGACCACCCGTTGGCACCAGTTCGGCTGAAGCTGACTTACGAGCTCTCACATGCGAAAGGTCTCATTGACGACCAGAACATCACAGTGCTCCCGCCGCGCGTCGCGACCGAGGAAGAGGTAAGACTGTTCCATACGGAAGAATACGTTGGCCTTGTGAAACGAATGAGCAAAGCGGGGCACGGTCTCCTAGATCTCGGCGACACCCCAGCATTCAAGGGAGTCTATGAAGCATCAGCAATGACCGTTGGCGCGACTCTGGACGCCGTAGATGCAGTAATGAAAGGTCAAGCAGATCACGGGATGAACATTTCCGGAGGCCTTCATCATGCGCACGAAGATAGGGCGTCAGGATTCTGTGTCTTCAACGACCCAGCCGTTGCAATCGCCTATCTGAAGAAGAAGCACCATCTTGAAAGGATCATGTACTTTGACATGGACGCACATCATGGCGACGGCGTGATGTACGGGTTCTACGCCGACGCCGGCGTTCTTGACGTTGATCTACACGAGGACGGACGATACCTGTTTCCTGGCACGGGATTCGCATTCGAGACAGGAGAAAAAGACGCGGAAGGCCTCAAGATCAACATCCCAGTACTCCCAGGAACCGGGGACGATCCCTACCTCACAGGTTTCAGAGAGATCGTTCCACCGCTGGTCCGAGCATACAAGCCAGAGTTCATCATTGTCCAATGCGGAGCCGACTCGCATGCGGACGATATGCTGGCTCACCTCAGATTAACCACGCGAACATACGAAGAAATCATCACAACATTGCACAAGCTCGCTCACGAGTTTGCCTCGGGCAGAATCGTTGCAGTCGGGGGAGGAGGATACAATCCTGCGAACGTTGCAAGATGTTGGACTCTCATCGCTGCGTCACTCCTCGAAGTCCATCCCTCGAATGATGTGCCGGACGAATGGAAGAACTCGCTTCGAAGAAGCACGGGCCTGACCTCACCAAAGACCCTGAAAAGTGAGCCCTCACAAGACGACAACCCGGAGACAGGTGCGGAGCAAATGCGAAAGAACATCGAGGACCTACGAAAGAGGATCCCTATCTTAGGGAACTCCCCCTCGTAGAGTTCCTGTCGAGACAGATTCTCTAACGAAACCGGAACATGCCTCTTGCATTCCGTGAAGTCAACTCCACCAGCTCATCCAACTGCATTCCCTTCAATTCCGCAACCTTGTGCGCAGTTTCCAGCACGAACAGGGGCTCATTTCGTTCTCCTCGTCTCGATTGAGGCGGAAGAAACGGGCAATCGGTTTCAAGAATAATCGATTCACCCGGCAGACGTTGAACGAGCTCGTGTAACCTTCTCGCATTAGGGTATGTCACAGGCCCTGCAATCGAGATCAAGTAGCCCATCTCAATGACCTCTTCAGCCATGCTCAAGTCGCCGGAGAAGCAGTGGAGAATTCCCTTCGAATCTTTGCCGAATCTGCGCAGCATTCCCAAGACATCGTTGTGTGCCTCGCGATCATGGACAACTATTGGAAGCTCAAGTTCACCCGCGAGCCGTATCTGTTGCTCAAACGCTTCCTTCTGTCGTGCTCTCGGCGAGAGGTCTCGATAGTAGTCAAGCCCAATCTCGCCCATCCCAACGACCTTTGGATCATGAGCAAGTTCGCGAAGCGAGTCGAGCGTCGAAGCACTCATCGCCTTTGCATTGTGTGGGTGGATTCCAACGACAGCGTAGATGCCCTCGTGGTCGTCTGCGATTTTGGTGGCTTCGCGACTTGCGCTGAGATCATACCCGACGCTGACAATCGCATTCAGGCCAGCAGCAAACGCTCTCTCGATCACCTGTTTTCTGTCCTTGTCAAAGGCAGGCCATTGCAGATGTGCGTGAGTGTCGATCAATTCCATTTCCTCTCGATAGATCAGAAGACATTAACTTGAGTCACTCAAATTCGTGCATTGAGTAGTTCGCCCTCTTAGGATAACATGACACGTTATCGACTTAGTCAACCCTTGGAAGACACCCGCACTGTACGAGTCGTTGGATTGCACCCGTCAAGTGAGGCAGCCTAATCAAACCATCGACAAAAACCCATTCAACAACCCACCGAAGTCCGGGCCGTCACTCGTTCCTCCACGCAACGAATCACATGATACGTTATGCAGTCGTCGCATATCAAAACCATTGAAGCTACCATATCCGATTGCTCTCTCGTCATGCTTGAGACAGCCCCTGGATCGTACGGCTGTGTGCCGACATTGGAGAAGCGCTGAATCCGCTGGGTTCCCGATGCCAGAGTCTTCTTGTTCATCTTCTCGCGGTACTTCGGGTTCTTCGTGTGTATCGTGCATGACGGATTCACGCCCGGGGCGATTCAACCAATTATAGAAATGGTTGTTGAAGGTCGCGATACGACCGATCGTCCATGCTAAGCCTCAACTGGTTGTGTATCACTCATTGTTACTAATAGTCAAGGGACAATAGTATTCGGCTGCCCTATGGCTCCAGCTGGGAGAGCCAGGCCTCGACGAATTGAACGCTCGGGATTTGAATGGCTTTCTGATTGAGCCCAGTGTTCAAGAGACTCTAAGGTAACTGGACTTGGACGAACGGGAACCGCAGACACTTAGCGCCGACAACCCCTCAAAATGTCCGGCTCACTGATTCACCTTCGAGCTGAGTGAAAAGGCATACACTACTGGACAAGGCTCCGACAAGGTAGAGATCAGCGGCAGAGTGCTCGAGCCTCGTGCTGGCCAGAAACTTAGAGGGAATAGGGTGACCTTTCCAATAGGTCGTGACCGCGAGCTTCGAAGATCTATTAAAGGGCGGTCTCAAAGCTCATTTGTTGTCGTGGGTAGTCCGGCATGGGAACCTGGATAGAGGCAATCTTGAACAGGGCGCCTTTGCCTCGCGTCGTTACCGCGCTACTATTGATTGCAGTCACAAATGTTCTGCTTCATCCCGTTGTTCTAGTACCTGTTTTTGAGCCCGCGGCAAGGGAAGGAACTCTATACCGCTCAGGCGTGGAACTCTTCTACGTGATCGTATGGTCGGGCTTTGCTGGCGCCTTGGTGTCCGTCCTATACGCCTACAGCAAACGGGTCAAGCGAAGCCTCGAGGAGTTAGGAGAGATCTTCGGACTTGAATCGGAGAAGTCTCAGAACCTCTATCGCAGACTTGCCGGGATCATCACGGGGAAGCCGTGCTCGTTTGCAGGTCTTCTCCTTGGTCTGACGGCATCGTTACTTTTCTTGTACTTCGTGGTTCCGGCCATGGTGAGCGGGGGATGGTATCACGACAAGAGCATACACCTAGCCACCACAGGCTTGGTATTCTTTGATTACACGCTGGCTGGGTCTGCTTTGTGGATGCTCGTAAGCTACGCCTACGTCATCAACAGAGTTGGGGTGTATGTTTCTCAACTACCGGCCCTTACCATGCTTCGTAGGCTGAAGGTACTCGGTGTATCGAGTCTTCACGGTGCGGCCTACTTTGCCTTGATAGGCTTACTTGCAATAGGCTACTCGCTTGGAGAAGAGTACTTCCATATTGCTTGGATGCACGGAGTGACGTTGCTCGTAACGGTATTTGCGACACTTTTTCCAATACTATTTTTCTTCATTTCGCTGATAGGAGTGCACAGGATCATCCTTGAGGTCAAAGAGACTGAGCTTGACAGAGTGAGAAATGAATATTGGTCTAGGCATCTCAACTCCAAGAACTCTGAGGATGAGAAGCGCTTCGCCTTGCGCGAGGCACGAATTAGAGAGCTTGACAATGTCGCTAGATGGATAGAACAAATGCGTGAGTGGCCCTTCGACCTAGGAATTCTTCGGGAGCTTGCTGTTTCAGGAATTCTTCCGATGATCACATACATCTTGGGAGACTACGTGGTGAGGATTTTCCTGCATGCCTGAGAGAGACGGAAATTGCCTCGAATGAATGACGAAGATTACGTCAAGCGCTACTATGCGGCATCTAACACAATCTCTCGCTGGTGGCACCCTGAAAGCTGCAGTCCTAGAGAGAACCCCTTCTTACCATTCAGAGAGATCTTCGCTCAGGAAGCAACAGATGCAGTAGCTGCAGGAGCACCGGGTGGCAAGTCAATCCTCGACGCCGGGACTGGTGACGGACGTCTGCTGCAGAGGCTTGTCCAAACACATGCAGGAAGGATATGTGCCTTGGACATCTCAAGGGAAATGCTTGTTCTCGCAAAGACGCGTCATCCCGAAAGCGCCGAGGTCGAGTTTGTGTGTGGGGATGTAGAACAGTTGCCATTCAAAGATCACGCATTTGAGTTGGCCTTCTGCATTCAGACGATGGTTCATCTTCCGAGACCTGATATCGCAATGTTGGAGCTCGCTCGAGTCGTAGTTCCTGCGGGGAAGCTCATTCTGGACATTACGAATAGGAACGCCGCATCCGTATTTCGTTATCTTAGGGGATTCAAGAGCTTCTTGAGCTTTCTGAACGCAACACTGCGGTTCCTTGCGCTTTACTTCCCACTTGGGGCCATGAAAGGAGCCGGGGGGCCATGGAGGCAGTATTCCCTGAAGGAAATAGCCGGAATCGCAAGCCTCTGTGACCTAGAGACCTTGGAACAAATGACATACGGGGGGAGAAAGCCGATCTACACTCTCATGGTCTTTCGTAAGAGGACACAAGACGTGACTTGACCAGTTCTAGACCTAATGCCGACAACAAGAGCGATGCAGAATGATGCATGAGAATCAAGTTCCGATCAAGCCAATTGATGGAATGAGGGGTTGCTACTGGATTCTTCCCCTAACCATCACTGACTTTGACGGTCATGAATGCAAAAACGGGCTATTGCAGCTTTGCGCGCATCGATCAAGTTGTATTTCCCATCGCAATGATCAGCCGTGAAATCAGACTATCCAGATCCGCAAACTGAATGGCACATTCTGTTCATGTTTCTTATGGTCGTTCTGATCAAATCCTCCGAGTATGCTGGCATTCTTCGAGATGTTCAACTGCACGCCTGATGTGGGGAATCGTAATCGAACCGCCAACAACGAGGGCCACATTCAATGCTTCATAGAACTCGGGGGATGCCACTCCTTCCTCCACGCAACGGATCACATGATACGTTACGCAGTCATCACACCTCAAGACAACTGATGCCACCAAGCCCAGAAGTTCCTTCGTCTTGCTCGAGAGCGCGCCTGGCTCGTAGGCCCGCGTATCTAGGTTGAAGAACCGTTGAATCTGCGGGTTGCCCGATGCCAGTATCTTCGCGTTCATCTTCTCGCGATACTTCTTGAAGTCCTCCAGTGTATCGTGCATGACTCGACTCACACGCCACACCATTCAGGAGCCACTGAAGAAATAGCTTTAGAGGATCACAATTGCCGACTGCGAGCACCCAGTATTGATTAAAGACTAGGCGTTCTTGGCGGGGATTCTACTGGCTCCTGATATGATGAATATCCCGCAAGTTACGAGCAGTATCACTGTCAGCGACGCGAAAGAGCCCAGATACCCGAGGCCTACCGCTAGTACTATCCCAGTAATGATTGGTCCTAGGGTCTGCCCCAAGTCCATGATTGTACCGAGGAAACCCATGCCCGTGCCCATAAGCGCCTTATCTGTCAGCTCGCTGACGAGTGCAGGAGTCGAAGCGGTCACCATGGAGAAACCAATTCCGTAAAGAACCGATATCAACAGGAGCAAGGGGAAACGAACAGTGAATGGGATCATCCCGAGAGCTAATGCACCAACAAGCGATCCTGTGACTATCGGGATGGTTCTACCTGTCTTGTCTGACAGTCTTCCCATGAGCGGCTTCAGCAATGGTATTATCGCCAGTTGAGACCCCAAGATTATGCCTTGCGACAGAGAGTCGAAGTGAGCGACCTCTCTGAGGTATCCCACGAGAAAGAACTCTGTTGCTCCGAACGCATAGTACTGTGATGCTTCGACCAAACTCACAACCAGCGTCTTCCGGTTTCCTGCAACAGAGGCCCACCCTTCTAGGAGTCCTAGGCCTGCTCTACGTGGGCTCAAGCTACCTTCGTTGGCCTGGGATTTCTCTTTCATGAGAAGCAATCCCGTCACGAAGGCCGCAATGCCGGCGATCCCTACAGCGAGGTAGAGTTCATGGAAACCGTTGTTTGTTACAAATAGGATGTAGCCGCCTAGGAATGGTGCGATCGTTCTTCCTACAACGGTCGCGGAGGAGAAGATGGAGATGCGCTCCGCTCTATTACTTGGGAACAGTTCTGCGACAAACGCATTCCCGACGGGAACAAACATCGCAGTCGCGAAGCCATGGTAGAACCTGACGAGTGCGAGTTGCCACCACGAGTTCACCAGAAGATAAAGAAAGGGCGCCGAAGCAAACACTATCCCGGATGCAAAGAGAACCTTTCTTCTGCCAAGTCTGTCGGAGAGCGAGGCTGCAGGTAGGCTTGCCAGTATGCCGGGAATGGTGGAGGCCGAGGCGACGAACCCCATTAGTGAATCCGGCGTACCCAGCGCGTGCGCAAACGGGTTCAGCACCGGGCTCTTGGACATTGTCGAACTGAGTATTGCGAAGAAGCCGACGATGCAAAGCGTCCAGAACAGAAGCCCGGTAACTCGTGCGGACGAAGTCATGGTGCGCCCTCTTTCACTTTCTTTCTCAGAAACTCTCGCTTCTGGTTCGAATCCAGCTTCTCTATTTCGCTTGCATACTTCTCTTTGATCAGTCGAAATCTGCAGTATGCGTAGAGAGCGTCGTAGAGGTATGCCTGCTTCTCTGTGGCTTCATGATCATCACTTGCGATCATCATCGAGCCGGCTGCAATGGCTTCCAGGCCGATGCTCTCGGGTGCAATGTCAGTTCTGTTTGTGTCTGCAGCTCTGACGATTTTCGCCAGCTCCAGGAGAGCAGGATCATTGAGCTTGTACTTCTCGATTATCGCGTCAAAGCTGCATTTCTCTCCTCTGTGACCGAGCTCAACTCCCTGAGCATCAAAGGGAATCGCACCGTCTCTTGCGACCGTTTCCTGTATCTTGTCCGGAGGTGCAAAGAGGAATTCAGCTTTCGGATCGACGAATCGTCTAATCAACCACGGGCATGCGACTCTATCCACATGAACGTTCTTGCGAGTTACCCACTTCACTGTCTGCAATCCAGCCGGGATAAGTGTGATACTTGAGACCTTCACTTCAGGCTTTCCAGAGAATTAAACGCAGGTTTATGAGCACAGCCCACTCGATTTGCGAAGATTACGGACCGAGCGGTGTTCGCAAATCATGAGCCGATGTATGGCGGTTCTTCAGAGCCTAGCTCAAGAGCTGAGGTCTACGAATTGAATCCTCGTATGTTGGACGATTTCCCAGTCGAGTTGAAAGAGAAATAAATGCCCCTCAAGGAAGGCTCCTTTCGACAGGGCTCAGGGAGAAGTATGCTTACGACCAGGCAGCTAATGGCGTCAGGCCGTAACAGCTTTAACTATCCTTCAGAGCTGCAACCAAACCAGACAAGTCTGCCTGAACGACAGTCTGGAGATTCATGGACATCTGCAGGCTGAAGACGAGTCTTGGTAGAGTGCAAGGATTAATGGCGAATAAGAAAGCGGACCTAGCTGGTCCGGGTGTTGGCAACTATGAAGAGTTGGAGAAGATCCTGCCCAGAGACTACACCTCGTTGCTGGACCGTAGGGACACGCAGAGAGCCATCTTTGCGGCAAAGAACCACATCGAGGAGAACCTGTGCAAAGAGCTCAATCTGATGATGGTTCAGGTCCCCCTGATTGTAGACGTTGAGAGCGGCATCAACGACATGCTCGATCGCGATGGCTCACGCACGCCGATTCAGTTCCACATTTCTAACGACTACAACAAGCATCCGATTGATGCGCAGATCGTGCAGGCCGCAACCAAGTGGAAGCGAGTCGCGCTAAGGCAATTTGGAATGAAAGTCGGCGAAGGCATATGCACTGACATGCGTGCAGTGCGTAAGGACTACTTCCTCGATCACGACCACAGCGCGTACGTGGACCAATGGGATTGGGAGAAAGTCATCACAGCGGATCAACGCGACCTAGACTACCTGAAAAACACTGTCAGGAAGATCTGGAAAGTACTCAAAGGTGCTGAAACTCATGTACAGAAGCTCTTTCCCCAGCTGAAGACAAACAAGTATCCTAGCCTACCTGACGAACTCAAGTTTTTGCACGCCGAAGAAATCTTGGACATGTATCCAGACTTGCCCCGCAAGCAACGTGAGACAGCGGTCCTGCAGAAGTATCCGGCCGTCTTCATCATTGGGATTGGTTGGGTGCTCAAGGACGGCTATCCACATGAGATGCGTGCCGCTGACTACGACGACTGGGTTACCGAAACCAAGTCGGACGACGGAAGAACCATGCATGGCCTCAACGGGGACATCCTAGTCTGGAATCCGGTGACGAAACGTCGACACGAACTTACGTCGATGGGCATCCGGGTGAATGCAGACACCCTCAGAAAACAGTTGGAGATCTCTCACCAGCTGGATTTCCTCAAGCTGCCTTACCATCAAGGAATAATCAAGAACGAGCTTCCCCTCAGTATTGGCGGAGGAATCGGACAATCGCGTACATACATGATACTACTCAAGAAGGCTCACCTAGGCGAAATCAGCGTCACAGTCTGGCCCAGAATCCTCAAAGAGATCTGCGCGAAAAAGAATATTCATGTCCTAGAATGAACTCTAGTCGGGTTCAGCGCGGCAATTCGTGAACCATCACCAGTGAGTAACTGGTCAATAGGTACCATAATGGGTCATTCCTAGGGGACCAGATTTCATGACTTGTCGGAGGATATACAGGAATCGCGCTTGTGCTCGTGGGGCCGGCGATGATATATTACCTATGCAAAGAGATGCCTAGCAACCAACCCAAACATGGCGTTTGAATCGCGACGCTGGTTGAGAGGAAAGAATTCGACAAGCTGGATTGAGCGAAACGGGCAGGCTGTTCGAAACGGTACTAGTTCGTCTACCAGCTAATTCGTATGTCGAATGCGTTTCGGCGAATCCAGCCAAGACAAGTATTGACTTGGATCTTGCAAAGGAACAGCATAGGCAGTACGTTTCAGCTCTGAGAGAATCAGGACTGCGTGTTATTGAACTGAACCCTTTGGAGGATTTTCCTGATTCTGTTTTCATGCAGGATCCTGCGATAATCGGGTCACGTCGAACTGTAATCGGCAGATTCGGTGAAGCAAGTCGCAGAGGAGAAGAGAAAGCACTGCTTGAAGATCTGGCCGATCGGGGAGTGAGAATTGGAACGACGCATTGCATCGAAAGCCCGGGCACTTTGGAGGGAGGAGATATTGTGGTCACAGATCGAGGCCTTTTCGCCGGAGAATCTCAAAGGACAAACGAGAATGGCATCAGCCAGCTTTCCGCGTGTCTGGATCGTCTCCAAGTGAAGATAGTGAAGACGAAACTCATGCATCTTCTTTGTGGCTGCTCGTATCTGAGCAAAGGAAGCATGATCATAGCGCCCGATTTGGTTGACCCAAAGTCATTTCCGGGCTTTCGATTCATCACCATACCGCTTGAGGAGGCTTATGCTACGGACGCCCTATGCGTAGGGGACGGCAGAGTGATTATCCCTTCTGGCTTTCCCAAGACCGCCATGAAACTGAAGGAGGCAAGCTACAGGCCTGTTGAGGTTGATGTGTCTGAGTTCTACAAAGGCGACGGAGGAGTGACCTGTCTCTGCTCGCCGGTCTACAGCCTGTTCTAAGACGAAACGCTGTGAAGAGATGCTTTCCAAGAGATTCGGAGCATAGTACCGGAGGCAAGTGCGTGAAACCAAACAACTAATACCGCTGGTCTACTAGCCCGGTTATCTGGATCTTGGCGAGGTGCAACGGTTGCCTATTCCTCTTGTTGAGCGTTCAGAGAAAGAGATCGCCCGGGCAATCAGAAAAAGGGTTGAAACGATAAGTGACGTGAGGGATTGCCACCTAGTGACCGTGCGCGTAACCGGAAAGAGATGTGATGTGGATCTCCACGTCTCGCTTGATGTCAACCTCAGATTCGAGGACGTTCATAGAATCGCCTCGAAGGTTGAACGCGAAGTAAGGCACATTCTGCCCAAGGCCAGAGTGACTGTCCAAACAGATCCGCACGGACATCATCGAGAGGACGTTCGAACACTCGTGAAGGAAATTGCTGACGGGATGCCCGGATCCAGAGGCGTCCACAATGTCCACGTTCAGAGGGTCGATGAGAAGATATGTCTTGATTTCCACCTTGAAGTTAGCGCAAACATGACTGTGAAACATGCAGACGAGATCTCAAATGAGATTGAGAAGAAGCTGAAGGCAGCCAACCCAAACATCTCAGAGGTCACTATTCACATGGAGTCTGCCTCTGATCTCATATCCAGAGAACTGCAGGGAGGCGGAACCGAAGTCAAATGGTACATCGAACATGCCACAAAACGCTTCCCCGAGATCAAGGCAGTTCATGGAATCAGGATTCGCAGAATTGGAGATAGATTTCACGTCGCGCTACGATGCCGCTTTGACCCGAAGCTCAGCATGAAACGGGCACATGATATCTCTACGGACTTGGAGAGCACGATCAAGGGCGCTTATCCAAGGATTGACAGAGTAGATATCCGCGAGGAACCTACCTGAGGCGAGAATATGCCATTGGCAACTCGCGTCTTGGGAGACAACAGAATGCCTATATCGTAGTTGACTTGGGCGACTGCGAAAATCGAGACGGACGCGACGCTGTTGTCGAAACAGAAAGCGCAAGAGCTCCGCAAGGACTACTGGTCCTTCCGCCCGACCGACGCGTATGGCTCCCTTGGAACAAGCGAACATGGCTTGTCTGAGCAAGAGGCGCAGCAACGCCTCGAGAAATACGGACATAATGAACTGCCTGAGAAAGGCGTCAGCTGGACGCAGGTTCTCCTAAGACAATTCAAGAATCCAGTGTCTGGAGTTCTATTCGCGTCTGCTATTGTGGCTGGCTTCTTCGGCCAACTCGTGCAATCAATAGTCATACTGGCAATGATCCTCCTCAGTGCCATCTTGGGCTTCTACAACGAGTACAATGCGGAGAAGACTGTTCGGGCCCTGCGACGGAGCGTATCAGTGAGGGCCGTCGTAACGAGAGGCGGCAGACCTTCGGAAATCGATGCGAGCCTTGTCGTCCCAGGTGACGTGGTTTCAGTTTACGTTGGAGATGTCGCGTGTGCCGACATGAGAATAGTTCAATGCAAAGAACTGGAGGTTAACGAAGCAGCGCTCACGGGAGAGCCATTTCCGGTCGAGAAGACCTCTGACGGACTCGACATTCAGGGTCCGACGCCGCAGCAATTGACGAATTACTTGTTCATGGGCACTGTGGTTCAACATGGAAGTGGTCGTGGCGTCGTGGTCTCGACAGGGAGACGCACGGAGTTCGGATCAATATCAACTAGCCTGGCCGAATCTCGCCCCGAAACTGAATTCCAAAGAGGAGTGAGAAAGTATGGAACCATGCTCATCTCACTCACCATGGCTCTGGTGATCGGAATATTCGTGCTGAACACTGCTGTTGGCCACCCGATCATAGATTCCCTCCTGTTCTCTCTCGCAGTCG
>Ga0315282_10011620_pt1 | contig 13593 bp, 14 predicted proteins | sample YL17G07_20_MG_FD_203693 | JGI IMG/M metagenome (GOLD analysis project Ga0315282, IMG submission 203693) | Sediment microbial communities from Yellowstone Lake, YNP, Wyoming, USA - YL17G07_20 | ecosystem: Environmental > Aquatic > Freshwater > Lake > Sediment | place: USA: Wyoming | collected... | reverse complement strand
TAAATCTTCCCTAAATAGAGGTTTGATGCCCCTATCTAACCTATCGGATCTATCATCAATAAAATCTTGAATTTTTGGATTCTTGGTATCAGAAAAGCAAGGAGGGGAAAGGGTTAACCATCATTGGTTAACCCTTTTTAATTATTGGCTAATCTGGTGGGCCGTCGGGGGCTCGAACCCCAAACCTAGTGATTAAGAGTCTCGCCAAATGATGTTTTAACATGTTTCAAGCCTGCCCAGGAAAAACCAACTGTTCATTAATTTCCCTTGACATTCTCCATTATTGACCCTATTCTTAGGTTCAAGTTGTACCTTAATGTCTCTTGCGTTGTCAAGCAAAAAGTGCTAGCCAAAGTGCTAGCCACGGCTAGCCAGAAGGGGCGATCAAGATGAAACTGACAGACATGCTCCTACGGAACCTGAAACCTAAAGCGGACCGTTACATTGTCTGGGCCGATAATGGGCTCGGGGTCCGGGTTTCCCCCAAGGGAAGAAAGAGCTTCGTTTACCTTTATAGGTATGAGGGGAAACCCCGATTCCTGACATTGGGAGATTATCCGCGTATGACCCTGGCCGACGCCCACAAAGCCCATGGCGGGGCCATGAAGAAGTTGGAGCAAGGTATTGATCCCGGCGCCATGATTGTAGGCGAACGTAAAGAGAACCGGGAGGCTCCCACCCTGCGGGATGTGGCCGAAGAATATTTGGAGAAGTGGGCCAAGCCCCGGAAACGTTCCTGGACGGTGGATAAGCGCATCCTGGAGAAAGATGTGCTTCCCGAGTGGGGACGACGTAAGGCTAAGGACATCAACAGAAGGGATGTTATTCGTCTTCTGGATAAGGTTGCGGAACGGGGTGGGATTATGGCTAATCGGACCCTGGCCGTTATCCGTAAGATGTTCAACTTCGCTGTCACCCGGGATCTTGTGCCTGGGTCCCCCTGCATCGGTGTTCAGGCGCCGGCCGCGGAGAATCGACGGGATCGGGTACTTAGCGCTGAAGAAATCAAACTCTTCTGGGCGGGTCTGGATCATACCCGGATCACACCCAGCATAAGATTAGCGCTAAAGCTGATGCTGGTCACTGCCCAGCGTAAAGGCGAAGTGATCTCCGCTCAATGGGCCGATATTGACCTGGATGGGGGCTTGGGTTGGTGGACCATTCCGGCGGAGAGGTCTAAAAATGGCTTGCCGCACAGGGCGCCCCTGTCTCCCTTGGCCCTGGAACTTCTGCAGGCGGCCAAGCCCCTCTCCGGCGACTCCCCCTGGGTCTTCCCCTCTCCCCAGACCGACAGACACATTACTCCCGAAGCCGTTGACCATGCCCTTAGACGGCCCGGCCTGGAGGCCATGGGCTTCACCTTTGTGCCCCACGATCTGCGGCGCACCGCGGCCAGTCACATGACTGGCATGGGCATTTCCCGCCTGGTGGTCAGCAAAATTCTGAACCACGTGGAGCGCGGCATAACCGCCGTCTATGACCGGCACAGTTACGACCGGGAGAAGCGCCAGGCCCTGGAAGCCTGGGCGCTCAAGCTCAAGGCCATAATCGAAGGTGCAGAAACCAACGTGATCCCGTTGGTTCGTGGCGGTTGAGAAGGACAGTAAACGAGTTTCCCCCCTCACTCCCGGCTGATCACCATGGAGGACAGGGTGCTTCCTCACACCTTGGGGGGATTTTTCTTGAGGCGCCACATGAGGAGGTGGCAGAATGAAAAGCTCCGCCCCTGGTTTTCCAACACTCACTGCAAGACAGAAATCCCTCCTCGAAGAAATCGAATCTCTCAAAGAAGAACTCAAAACTCTTCCACCATGGGACCCTAAAACCGGTACTTGGCCCCATGAATTTTATGAAATTCAAAAGAGGATTGACGATCTTTCCGTTAAAGCTCTGCGGTCAGGGCTGTTGAGAGGTTTTCCTGCTGAATCCCGGCGCCAAGGCTTCCGTCTTGTGTTCGATCCTAACGGAGAAGTTGCAAAGCTTTTACCTGGGTTTGGAGATTTTCACCCGGAGCTTCCTCCTTGGGCTGAGAGTCATTTCATAGAATGGATTCAAATGTTACCGCTCCGAAGGCATGACGCTCGTGAAACCTTGCGGGAAATCGGCATAGTAAGCATTGAGACCGGCATGAAGCGCCCTATAGATTTTGCGGATATCGAACGCTGGGCACTCATCAGGCGAAGGGTTTTAGAACTTCGGGGCGCTGAGATGCAAGAAAAGTTACGAAAAGGAACGGTAGTGACTGATGAAATGCTCAAGATTGCAAAAGAGGAATGCAAAGACCTCACGGACACGAAAAGGAAGCGAACCAGGAAGAACTCTGCTACCTGGGACTGGGTCATTGAAAAACTGGTAGAAGAGGGATTGCTGACCAAAAAAATAAGCCAACAAGCCTTTAAAAAAATGTTAAAAGGTCGTTGGCCCGATTACCCTTGGCATAAGGCATAAGCAAAGTTTTTAAGCTAAGTAACCTGTTTTGCCCCGCCTTGTAACACAAATCACCTATTCCTCTAACTTAAGCAATTTATTACTCTTCCGGTCATTCCCTTCCATAAGTAACCTGCTTTGCTATTTGTCGTGACAATGCATGATGCAATGTGGTCCAATTTGAGCACATAGAGCAATTACATGGAACAAGAGGTGGTTACCATGGAACAAGCGATACTGCGGGAGAAGGATGTCATTCGATTTGTCGGCCTGAGTAGAACTTCAATCTGGCGGAAAGAACGGGCGGGCTTGTTTCCCGCACGCGTGCGACTCGGGGGAGGTAGGGCAGTGGGTTGGCTCCGGGCTGATCTTGAAGCCTGGGCTCGAGGATTGAAGGACCAAGGGAGTCAGGAGAAGGGTGCAGCGAGAGACGCAGGGGTGTAAGTCATGGGCCGCTACCGGAAGATAGATCCCCGGATACATAACGACACGAAATACAAGGCCCTCTCAGAGCGCGGGAAGTTACTCTTCTTTACCATCCTCACGCACCCCCACATGACGGCCCTGGGAGCCATGAGGGCCACGGAGGCGGGGCTTTGTGAGGAAATGGCCCTGGGTACTTCTGGGAAGGATGCAGGCTGCCCGGCAGACTGCCCCTCAGGTAGGGCGGCAGGTATATTTGAAAACTACCGTCAGGCATTCCGGGATCTGATCGAGAAGGACCTGATCAAATTCGACCCAGGAAACGCCTGCCTGGTAATTCCCAATTTTTTGAAATACAACCCGCCCGAATCTCCCTCCGTAGTTACAGCCTGGAATACAGCGGGGGACCTTATCCCGGAATGTGATTTGAGGGATGAACTGATTGAAAATACAATCAATTTCCTTCAAGGATATGGCAAGCCGGACAAGGATTCCTTCTTAAAAGCTTTCAATCTGCGGCCCTTAAATAAGCAAGCTGCTGGGCAGACTGAAGGGCAGGCTGGTCCCCAGACTGACGGCCAGGGTGCGGCTCATCAGGAGCAGGAGCAGGAGCAGGAGCAGGATATAAATACCCCCCTCACCCCCCAACGGGGGAATGGCCGAGATTTCAAAAAAGAGTTCGACGAGGTTTTCTTTCCAGCTTATCCGCGAAAAGTCTACAGAGACAAAGCCCGAAAAGCCTATCTGTCCAGAGGGAAAAAAGGGGAATTGCCCGCCGTGGAAGTACTGGTGCAGGCCCTGGAAAATCAAAGAATCTGGCCGCAATGGGCCAAGGACGGCGGACAGTTTATCCCTCATCCGGCAACCTGGATAAACGGCGGTTGCTGGGATGATAAAAAGCCTGAAATAAAGAGCAGAAGAATAGGGAAAAACTATGAAGAACGCCCCGACCACAGCGTCATTGAAAACGATTGAGGGTCTCAGGGATGAAAAGCTTATCGAAAAGCTTCTCATTAAAAAGGGGATCTTCCCTGTCCATTTGGCGGCCCGCCTGAGTGATTACAATCGATTACCGGCTGAGCGCCCCGCCTTCATTTTCGGGCCTGTGGGCAGCGGCAAGACTCATCTATCTGTGGCCTACATGGTGGACATTATAACCCAGGACCTGGCCAAACACCCTGAGCGTGAGGCCGCCGCCGTCGGGTTCATCCGGGCAGTCGATTTAATCCTGATGCTACGCAGCAGCTTCAGAGAGTGGGGGCCAGGGGAACTCATTGAACGGTTCAGTCGATATCCGTTTTTGGTCATTGACGACCTGGGCACGGAGAGAGATACCCCTTTAGTGCAGGAAGCTCTTTACTCCATCCTTGATTACCGCGCCGGACACAGAGCGCCAAGCCTTATAAACTCAAACCTCAGCCTGGATCACATCGCTGGCCAGTATGGCGAATACGGGGAGCGCATAGCATCCCGAATCGCCGGCATGGGTCCGAGCCTGGAACTGAAAGGTAAAGACCACCGGTGGCAAAGGTAACCCGGGAATGATCACCCTTAAAATTGACAATCAGGCGCACCTCTACCCTCTTAACCAGATTCCCGCCCACCTGGTGAGCCAGATCAAGGCCCGACTCAGCTTCCAGAATCCAGCCTTCCTGGAAGCCCAAAAAAGGGGCTTTTCAACCTGGAGCATCCCCAAGGAGATCCGCGGTTACCGGTTGGAGGATGATCGGCTTATCGCCCCCCGGGGTTTCACCCGGGAACTGGCAGGAATTCTCCAAAGAGCGGGGGTGCAGTACCGGATTGAGGACCGGCGCCGGGTCTTGCCGGAAGCGGATTTCACCTTTCATGGTGACCTTAAAGACTTTCAGGCCCAGGCGGTGGAGGCCATGGCCGCTAAGGATTTTGGAACCCTGGCGGCCCCCACAGGCTCAGGTAAAACGGTCATGGCCCTGGCCCTGGTAGCCCAGCGGAAGCAACCGGCCCTGGTGGTGATGCACACGAAAGAATTGGCCGACCAGTGGCGGGCCCGGATCGAAACCTTTCTGGGCATCCCGGCCCGAGAGGTGGGGATTATCGGCGGCGGCAAGATGAAGGTGGGGGAGCGGATTACCGTGGCCCTGGTGCAGTCCCTTTACAAGTACGCCCTGGAGGTTGCTCCCCATGTCGGCCACCTGGTGGTGGACGAATGTCACCGGGCCCCCTCCCGGACCTTCACGGAGGCGGTAACCGCTTTTGACTGTCGGTTTATGCTGGGCCTAAGCTCCACTCCCTGGCGTCGGGACGGCCTCTCCCGACTCATTAACTGGCACCTGGGGGATAAGGTTTACGAGGTGGATAAAGACGCCCTGGTGGATGCCGGCCACGTCCTGGAGGCCGCGGTTATCTGGCGGAAGACCGACTTCACCCCCACCTTTGACCCCTCAGAAGAATACAGCCGGATGCTCTCCGAGCTTACCCAGGACCCGGCCAGGAACGCATTGATAGCTGAGGATGTGGCCAGGGAAGCCGGTAATGGCGGCGGGATCTGCTTGGTGCTCACCGACCGGAAGGCGCATTGCAAAACCCTGGTGGAACTGCTGGCGGCCCGGGGGATCACCGCGGAGATGCTCACAGGAGACCTTACCCCCAAAGCGAGGCGGCAGGTAGTGGAGGCCCTGAACGGCGGGAAGGTCAAGGTCCTGGTGGCTACCGGCCAGCTTATCGGCGAGGGATTCGATTGCCGGGAGCTCTCCACGCTTTTCCTGGCCACTCCCATTCGGTTCAACGGTCGGTTATTGCAGTACCTGGGTCGGGTGCTCCGGCCGGCGCCGGGGAAGGAGAAAGCCCGTCTTTTTGATTACGTAGATGGGCAGGTGGGGGTGCTTCGCAATGCGGCCCGGGCCCGGGCGCGGGTCTACGGATTGACGGATTCATAAACCTTCCCCCCTGATGTCATAGAACATCAGGGACAGATGGAGGAGAAGACGATGCCAGATCCAGTCGATGTTGCGTTGAACAGCGCCGCTTTGTGGGGCGGCACGCCCCCGTTGGGGGACCCCAAGGGCTTGGCGTCTCTGGCCCACTACGCGGCAGAGAGGGACAAGGCTGAGGCCCAGGTGCGGGCGGCCGAAGTTATGGCCAGGGCACATCTTGAAGGGGCCCAAGCGGCTGCCGGTGGCCATGAACGTGCGGCTACCGGGGCGGCCCGGGCATCCACGAAGCGGGGGCGACTACAAGGGCCGGAGAACAAGCGCAAATCAGCTTAGTCAATGCCGCCACGGCCCGTTATGCCCACGAGGCGGGCACTGAGGGAGCCCGGGAAATCTCTCTGGCCCAGGCTGCAAAAACACGGGGGGAGACAGAGAGAAATGCTGCCAATCTCACGTCCGCCGCTTATCAAAGCGGCGCTTTTGATGTTCTCGGAGTGCCGCCGGCGGTTCGAGACAGCCAGGGGAATATTAAAACGAGCCGGATGGATTTCTTACGGCAGGACCCGAAGAAGTTAGAGCTCTTTGAGGCGCACAAGGGCAATCTACCCAACCTGCAAAATGCTTGGCAAACCCATCAGTGGTGGGAGACCCACGGCACGCCGGAGAATATCAGTGGCTTCATCGACTATTCGAAATCGCATGGGGCCTCCTTAACACCGGAAAGTGAAGCTCTCTTCAAGGCCCAAGCCGGTAGTCGCTCCCCCGAGATCCGAAACCGCTTCGGGCCCCACATGGAAGAATATGTCAAGAATAAGCCTGTGGAAGCAATTCCCGCGGCCCCAGAAGCGACCTATGCTCAATAATCGGGAAGGAAACCATGGCCGAAAATCTCAAAACCCTGTTTGAGGATTGGGACCGTAAGACCAAGGAGGCGGCGGGTCCTGCGGCGGAGGTTCGATTGTCTTTTGAGGGACTGGTGAAGCTCCTGGCGGCCCATGGGATCACCGCGGAGATGATTACTGGCGATCTGGCCCCGGAGGACCGCTGGAAGATAGTGAAAACCCTAAGCGCCGTCCTGAAAAACCAGAAACCCCAGCAGTAAGCAGCATGAGACCATTGGAACATGAGGCATAGGAGATTCTCGCCCCGCGAAATAAGGTTCCTTGAGCTTTATTTTGCTGGCGACCAAATGAAGGCCGCGGCCCGTGCCGCTGGTTACCGGGGGACAAGCCCGCAGGCGCTTTGCAACCGCGGCCGGAAAATCTTAATTAAATTTGGGGCCGATCCGAATCAACTTTTCCGCCGAGCAGGAACAAGGGGAGGAAATATCGCCCGGCTACTATCGGAGTCAGTAGAAAATGGTTCAGAACATCGGCAGTTGCAGGCTCTGATGCTTTTATCGAAATGCCTTTAGGAGGTTAAACCATTGTGGGCCGGGGATTAAGCACTGTTCAAAAACAGATTTTGGCCTTTGTTTTGCGGGAAAAGTTTGTCACATGCCAGGACCTCTTATCACTGTGGGGATTACAGCCTGGGGCCACTGTTGATAAGGCTCGATATGCTACTGACCATAGCAGTTTATCACGAAGCTTAAGCCGGTTGTGGATGAGAAATTTGATAATCTACTGGCGGACTCTTAGCTGTTATCGAACCGCAGTCACCCTGACGGATGCGGGGGAAGAACTGGCCAATGCCATTTTAGCGGAAGAGGAATTTAACGGCTAAGTGGGGCTGGATTGCAGGAAATGTTTCCTGCATAATTTGGGAAAGCAATTTAATAATCATGTTTATATAGTGATATAAATGAGTTAATGATTTTTCAGCCAATAAATCATGATAAATTTTTGGTTACCTTCCCCGTATCCTGCATGTTTATTCACTCTTTTAAACATTTTCCCCACATCCCCACCCTACCTGAAAGACATAATAGTTTCGGTGAGATAACCTCTGACCCACCCCGTTTGTTCCGGTTAATGATTTTGGTCAGTTTCACCGTCTCCGGCAAGTAGCCCGATTGGCCCATTGAAAATTGCTCCTGCCAACCGGTCTACATTCCTCAAAAAGTGTTAACCATTTCCTCTTCCTCGTGGCATAATGCTTCCAGGTGAGGCTCTCATCTTGAATAGAGGTACACCGTGGCAGCAAATTTACCTACCGCTATCGAAGCCTTTCTCAAGACCTATGCCACCGATGTAAAGGCGAATCCTTGAGGGGTGAATAGTGTTCGCGGAGGTGAAGACCGGTGATGGCTAACGCAACCAGTCCGGCGTCGAGCGGACCGGCCGGCAGCCATTTCGAGGGTCAGGTCGGCGCTCACTATCTGCTCTCCATGTTGACGGGCACGGAGCCCCGCGGCCTGCCCGGCACTACGATCGACCGCGTCGAGTTCCAGCGGGCACCCGAGGGGCGGCCACTCGACGACGTCATCGTGCACGCCCACTATACTCGCGGCGACCCCGCCGTTCTTGAAATCCAGGTCAAGCGAAGCATCACTTTTGCGCCCAGCGATCCGGTATTTAGTGCAGTCGTGGGCCAGATCGTCAAGGCCTCGCGCAGGTCGGACTTCTGGACCAGCCGCTACGAGCTCGCGATTGCGACCGCCCGGACGTCCCGGAAGATTGACGGCGCCTACCAGGACGTCTTGACCTGGGCACGACAGCTGGGTGATGCTGCGACTTTTATGGCCCGGATCGATCGGCCGGGCTCCGCCAACGATGACATGCGCACATTCGTGCACACCTTCAAAACGCATCTGCGCGACTCCGGGTCGCCTGACGATGACGAGACGGTCTGGCGACTACTGCGCAAGCTCCAAATCCTCATATTCGACTTCACCGCCCGAGGCTCCGCGTCCGAGGAGCTTGCAAAAGAACGCGCCGTCCGTGCCCTCCACTCGGACGACACGCTGCGGGCTGGAAACCTTTGGACGACCTTGGTCGAGCTTGCGTTGCAGATTGCTGCGAGCGGCGGTGACCGCACCCGCGAGGGACTGATCGAGGACCTTAGGCCTCAATCTTTTCGCCTTGCCGGTGAGCGGCGTTACTCCACCGTGCGCGCGACTCTTGCCGAGGCTTCCCGCGCAGCCCTTGCCGACATCGATGATCGGGTCGGCAACGTGATGTTGACCCGACCCGAGCGTGTCGCCGCCGTTCATGCCGCCCTTGAAAGTGGCGGCTACGTCGAGATCCGCGGCGATGCGGGCGTCGGCAAGTCGGGGGTACTGAAGCACTTTGCCGAGCAGATCGCTACCGAGGCGCAAGTTGTCGTGCTCAGCCCTGGCCGAACGACACCAAGGGGGTGGATCGCGATGCGAGCGATGCTCGGATTCGATGGTACAGCTCACGACCTTCTGACTGATCTTGCGGGCGACGGTGGAGCGATCCTCTTCATCGACAATCTAGACTTATTCAGCGAGGAAGAGCGTAGGACCGTTGTTGATCTTGTCCGCAAAGCCCCGAACGTTCCAGGCTTCGCTGTTGTCGCAACCGCGAGGAGCAACTTTGGATTCGAGGAACAGAGCTGGCTGCCGCCGGACGCGCTCGACCGCTTAGGCCGGACTGAACCTATCGTGATCGGCGAACTGAGCGAGGCCGAAGTTGAGGAGATGCGGCATGCCGCTCCCAAGCTCGCCCCCCTCTTGGCTGATACTCACCCGGCACGCGACGTGACCCGGAACCTCTTTCGCCTCGCCCGCCTTGTGAACTGGCCAGGAAACGAGCCGTTCCCGCGCTCCGAGGTCGACATGGCAGAGCAGTGGTGGAAGACGGCCGACGGCAAACTCGACAGCGATTATCGGGAGCGCGCGAGGCTACTCAAGGCTTTGGCAGAACAGGCGCTCGCGCGCGCCGAGCCGCTGGACGTCAGTGATCGTCCATCGGGGGCGGTCAAAGCCTTGGTCGAAAGCGAGACGTTGCGTGACCTGGGGAGTGACCGCGTCGCCTTCCGCCACGATGTCCTTCGCGAATGGGCAATCGCCAACTTGCTTCATTCCGAGCCGACGATGATCGAGCGACTGCCTTTCGACCGCCCTGCGCCAGCGGCCTTGGCGAGGGGCGTGGAGCTCGATGCGCGCATGCTCGTTGAACGCGCAGCCGATGGCACGCGCTGGCAGTCGCTCGTTGAGAGTCTAAGCCGAAAGGGTGCGCACGGTTCGTGGCGCCGGGCGGCATTGCTGGCACTCGTTCGCTCCGAGGTTGGCCTCGAGTTGCTGAAGCGCGCGTCGGGCCTTCTTCTCGCCGACCGCGCAAGCATGCTCCGTGAGCTTATCCGTATCGTGATGGCGGTCGACGTTCAGCCAGCCTCACAGGTGTTCGCGGCTGCCGGGGTTGATCCGGCGACAATCCCAGCGAGCCTTTATGTCCCGAGCGGACCATCCTGGTTCAGACTGATCTTTTGGTTGCTCAGCCTTGGGGACACATTGCCGCTGGCGGCGATCCCGGACATAGTCGACCTTTACACCGCGTGGTCTACCGGAATGCTCGGTCGCGATCCGCTCACGCCTTTACTGCTGCAGTGGCTATGCCACTGGTTGACTGAGATCGAGACGGCCCGGGACGCCGAGAACTTCCGTGATCTTCGCGAGCCATTCGGTGGCGAGATCGACCGCGACCGGATCGGTTCGCTGGAGTCCGACCTCCGCAGCGTGTTTCTCTTGTTCTGCAATCGGACGCCAACGCTCGCTATGGAGTACCTGCGATCGGTGGGGAAGCGCCAACATAACGATAATGTTGTGCGCAGCGTCTGGAAGTTCAGCGGGTCACTCGCCCAGGCTGCTCCAGCGGAGCTCGCGGAGCTGACCGCAACCGCCTTGATTCCGAAGCATCGCCCTGATGAACGGCACCACGACCGCGAATTCAATAAACCTTTTGACTTTCTCGATCACCAGTTTTTCCCAGCGTCGCCGGCGCAGGGGCCCTTCTTTGAACTCCTTACAAATGCCCCGCAACATGGCCTGTCGCTGATCCACCGGCTCGTTGACCACGCGATCTCATTTTACAGCGGTGGCCGCGAGTACGGCGCTGACGCATTCACTATTTTGTTCCTAGATGGCGAGCGTATTTTTCCATGGAGGCGATCTTACACGTGGTCACGAGATGGGGCACACCATAGCAGCGTAACGTCGGCCTTGATGGCTCTCGAAGCCTGGGCACACCGCCGGATCGAGGCGGAAGAAAGTGTCGAGAAGGTGCTCGCCGACGTGCTCGGCCCCCCCGACTCTCCAGCAGCATACCTCTTGGTCGCAGTCGATCTCCTGCTTTCCCACTGGCCGAAATCACGTGAGGCGGCGGTCCCATTTCTGTCTTGCCCGGAGCTCTTGTGCATCGACCGTGAGCGGCAAATGCACGACAAAATCGGGTACCCGGATATTTTTGGCCTTAAAGTTCTCGAGAAGGAGCCGATGAGCGCCACAAGTCTGGAAAGCCTGAAAAAGCGTCCTTCTCGTCAGCACGTACTCGAAGAGCTCCTTGGTCAGTACGCAGTATCCGGGCTTGACGAACTGCGAGAGACTCTGTCTGCTCTTCTTAGCCGTGCTGTTGCACGTCTCGGTCCGCCCGACGTGCAATCGACCTTGGGCGATCCCGCCTTCATGGCGGTCCACGCACTCAATCAAGTCGACCCTAACAATTGGCATGAGGTGACCATCACGTTAGGCGATGGTACGCAGCAAACGGTCCTCGAGTATGTATCGCCAGAGACCGAAAGTCGGCACCTCGCACCCCTGCAAGAAGCCTCGAGGGATAGGTTTTCCGACGCTAACATGCAGGCAACCATCAGCCTCGCCCTGGAAGACCCGTCTCGCTCGTCCCCGGAACTTGCTGCGGCCGCGGTTGAATGGGCGCACAGAGCGATGGCCGGGGCGAAGGGTGAAAGCGCGGATGAGGACTGGATGCGTGAACAGGCAATCATCTCTGCGGCGATGATCGCCATGCGTGACGGCAACGTCGATTTGCGCGCTCGACATGCAGAGTGGGCGCGCAGCCTCTTCGCCCAAACGTTTCAGACTAAGGAAGACCCGGTCCACCGATTTCGGTCGGGGCTCCATTTCAACTCGATTGCGATCGCGTTCGTAGGAATGATCCACGCGTTGAAGGATCGCTGCGCCACTGGGGACGTGCGCAATCTCCTCGAAGTCTCTGCCTGTGATAACCCCGCCGCAGCACACGGTTTCGACACAGCGGCCATCACGCTTGCCTCCATCGATGAACGCTTGCCGCGCGCCGTGCTGCGTTGTGCCTTCGCGGCAAGTATCCGGCCGAGTCGCGACAGGGAACTCCCCGAAGAGGAGTTCGCAACGCGGTCCGAGCGCAACCGGCAACGGATCCAAGCAGCCATGGATGCTGAAATGGCATGGCTTGCTGATGAGTGTCCTGAACCTGATTGGCCGGCGTTCCCGTTAGAAACGGTGCGCCGCCGACGGGGTATCCGGCTACCGGGCGGACGAGGACAGCAGGATACCTCCGCACCGCGGCGCTCACGACCGAACGAATATGCAGACCACCAGGCCGCAGCACTTTGGCTCAGAAACGCTGGGGGGCTCGTCGATGTAGCTCAGAGGCCCTGGATAAGGGATATCGTTCGGACCTATGGACCTTGGACTGCCGCAGCAAACGGTGCCGGTCTTGAAGCGCATGAAGAAATCGACCACCCGCCAAGTGAATGGAACGATGCCTATTTCGACCTCATGGCCCAATGCCTGCCCGGACTTGAATTGCCGGAGATTGAGCAACTTGCGATAGCACTGATCATCTCACTGCCCGACAAGCCATTCTTCGATGTAGCTACACAGTTCCTGCGACGCGTTGATGTCGTCTATTTCGATGATCTCGGCCTGCAGGAGGCCATTGCAATTAGCATTCGGTCCGCGCTCGCCCACAGATTAATGGCGAGCAGCGGCTGGAAGCGGCTAAGTGGCAACCGATCGTCCTCCATCGAATCGCATATAGGACCGGCCATCGCCGTGCTCTTCTTTAACTATTACGGCTATTTCCAGCCCGCCAAATGCTACTTGCTGCCAGAGGCCATTGATCGGCTCGATGTCTTTCTCCCCGTGCTGGAAAAACTGATCGAGAGCGGTCCTTCGCTCTTCGTAGCTGTTGTGACACTCAACCTGCTCGAGGTGTCTCCAAGGTCCGCACATTTGCCCTTTCTCGTCACGGCGGCAAAGACTTGGATAGGAAGCTACCCCGATGACAGCGACTTCTGGGTCGACCACGGAATCGGTCGCCGTGTATGCGTGTGGATCGAAGAAATTCGGTGTCAGGAACCGGCTCTGCTTGATGCAGACCAGGCGATACGGTTTGACGTGGATCGATTGCTATCGGCGTTAATTAGCTTAGGAGTCGCGGATGCCAGGCGACTGGAAGAAGCCCTCGATAGAGGATCAGGAAGCGGGGGGTGAGGCGCCTCGAGGTCGCCTGGGGGAAAACCCTCACCGGGCCGGAGTAGGGGGTAGTAACCCCTTGCTCAAGGGGCCAGCGCCTCACCTTGACCCGAAACTCCCAACTTGAGTTAGGATTTTAACGAAAAAAGGTTGCACTTGAAACCCACCCCGGCCCATTTGCCCAGGTGGAAGCGCGTACGCGCCGCAAAAAGCGCCTATCGCTTTTTTGAGGGGTATTCAGGGGTGGCCATAGACCTCACCCTTTCCGAAATTTTTATCCCACCTGGGCGGGGAGTTTTTTCGAAATCCAGCAGGTTTTTAATGTCACTATGAAGGGAGTGCTCCCCCTGTGGTCGGCCACTTTTTGCCATTGGAATTTTTGGGGAGTATCCGTATTCCCACCCCCACCTAAACCCCTACCTTCTTAAAACCCCCAACTCAAGTTGCCAGTTT